>Ga0137369_10007533_pt1 | contig 10934 bp, 9 predicted proteins | sample SagtaG_12_FD_104918 | JGI IMG/M metagenome (GOLD analysis project Ga0137369, IMG submission 104918) | Vadose zone soil microbial communities from Sagehorn Ranch, Mendocino, California, USA - Sage1_L_113_16 metaG | ecosystem: Environmental > Terrestrial > Soil > Vadose zone | place: USA... | reverse complement strand
GCAAGGAAGCGCCGTTCTACACGCTGGGACCGCTCACCACCGATATCGCGCCGGGATACGATCACATCACCAGCGCAATCGGCGCGGCAATGATCGGCTGGTATGGAACGGCGATGCTCTGCTACGTCACTCCCAAGGAGCACTTGGGGCTGCCCGACAAGGATGATGTCAAGGACGGCATCATTGCCTACAAGATCGCTGCACACGCAGCCGACCTTGCCAAAGGCCATCCCGGCGCGCAGATCCGCGACAATGCGCTCTCCAAGGCGCGCTTCGAGTTCCGCTGGGAGGACCAGTTCAACCTCGGCCTCGACCCGGACAAGGCGAAGAGCTTCCACGATGAAACCCTTCCCCAGGAGGGCGCGAAGCTCGCGCATTTCTGCTCGATGTGCGGTCCGCATTTCTGCTCGATGAAGATCACCCAGGATGTGCGCGAGTACGCCAAGAAGCACGGTGTGTCGGAAGCCGACGCACTCAAGAAAGGCATGGAGCAGAAGGCGATTGAGTTCGTGAAGAAGGGCGCCGAGATCTATCAGAAGGCCTAGGGCGCGCTTCGTAAAACACCGGCGTCCGCCGGCAAGCCCAGGAACGACAATGGATGTGGTTTTGCTGGCAAAAGCGCTGGTCCTGGGTGTCGTCGAAGGTTTGACCGAGTTCCTGCCGATCTCCTCCACCGGCCACCTGATTCTCGCGGGTGATCTCCTTGGCTTCAGCGACGAGAAGGCCAAGGTCTTCGAAATGGTGATCCAGACCGGCGCAATGCTCGCCATCGTGTGGGAATACCGCCGGCGTTTCGGACACGTGCTTGCGGAGCTCGCGACCGATCGCGCGGCACAGCGCTTTGCGCTCAACCTCGTGGTCGCCTTCGTTCCGGCCGCGGTGCTCGGGCTCGCGTTCGGCAAGCTGATCAAGACGCATCTTTTCCACGCCGTGCCGGTTGCGCTCGCGTTCATCCTCGGCGGACTGATCATTCTGTGGGTCGAGAAGCGCCAGCGCGTTGCCGTGGTGCAAAACGTTGACGATATGACCTGGAAGGACGCTCTCAAGGTCGGCATCGCCCAGGCATTCGCCCTGATTCCCGGCACGTCCCGTTCGGGGGCGACGATCATCGGCGGAATGATTTTCGGCCTTTCGCGCCGCGCGGCGACCGAGTTCTCGTTTTTTCTTGCGGTGCCGACGCTGGTCGCCGCCGGCGCCTGGGATTTCTGGAAGAACCGCGCGCTGTTCGACGCGGGCGATTCCGGAATATTCGCGGTCGGCTCAATCACGGCCTTTGCCTCGGCGTTCCTCTGCGTGCGCTGGCTGCTGCGCTATATCGCCAGCCACGATTTCACGCCGTTCGCGTGGTATCGGATCGCCTTCGGTGCAGTGGTTCTCGTCACCGCCTATACCGGCTTGGTGAACTGGGCGGGCTAGCGGGTGCTGCACCCTGGTCAGCACTAGGCGCGAGGCGGGCGCTCGGCTGCATGGCCTGCGGCGGAATCTTCCCGTTGATCCGTGTCAATTGCGTTTCGGAAATGGTTTCGACAAACTAGGCCCTCCCAGAACGAGAACGAAAATCTCATGAACGCGCTGCTGCGCTTTTCTTCGATGATCGACACCATGAACGAGCGCATCGGCAAGATCGCCGCCTGGTTCGGTTTGCTGGCCGTGATCGTGTGCACGGTGAACGCGATATTCCGCTACACCGTCAACATGAGCTCGAATGCCTGGCTCGAGATCCAGTGGTACTTCAATGCCGGCATGTTCCTGCTGATCGCCGCCTGGGCGCTCAAGCGCAACGACCATGTGCGCATAGACGTCATAGCGGGAAAGCTCTCGCATCGCGCGCAAGCGTGGATCGATATCTTCGGCGGATTGTTCATGTTGCTTCCTGCCGTGGTGATCATCGGTTGGTACAGCTGGCCGTCGCTCTTGAATTCCTGGCAGATCGGCGAGCATTCCTCCGACCCTGGGGGGCTCATCCGGTGGCCGATCAGGCTGCTCATCCCGGTCGGCTTTGCTTTGCTCGCGCTCCAAGGGGCGTCCGAGGTCATCAAGAGGATCGCCTTCCTGAAGGGACTCATTCCGTACCCGGTGGAACACAAAGGGGGAGTGGGCTGATGTCCCTGGAGCTGATGGCGCCGCTGATGTTCGGCGGCCTGGTGGTGTTTTTGCTGATCGGTTACCCGGTCGCGTTTTCGCTCGCGGCGAACGGCTTGTTCTTCGGTGTGGTCGGCATGCAGCTGGGCCTGCTTCACCCCTCGCTTCTCCAGGCGCTGCCCGAGCGTGTGCTCGGCATCATGGCGAACTCGACCCTCCTCGCGATTCCGTTCTTCACGTTCATGGGGCTCGTCCTCGAGCGCAGCGGCATGGCCGAGGACCTGCTCGATACCATCGGGCAATTGTTCGGCGCGATTCGCGGCGGGATCGCCTACGCGGTGATCTTTGTCGGCGCCCTGCTCGCGGCGACCACCGGTGTGGTCGCCGCCTCGGTGCTCGCCATGGGGCTGATTTCGCTGCCCGTGATGATGCGCTACGGCTATTCCAAACGGCTGGCGAGCGGCGTGATCGCGGCCTCGGGGACGCTCGCGCAGATCATCCCGCCGAGCCTCGTGCTGATCGTGCTGGCCGACCAGATGGGCGCGTCGGTCGGCGATCTGTACGAGGGCGCGCTCGTGCCGGGGCTGACGCTGACCGGTTTTTACGCATTCTACGTGCTTGCCGTGTCGATCGTCGATCCGAAGGCTGCGCCCGGCTGCCCGCCCGAGTCGCGCACGCTGCATGGCGGTGCACTGATGATCAAGGTCTTTACCTCGATGATCCCGCCACTGGTGCTGATCTTCCTCGTGCTGGGAACGATCTTCATCGGCGTAGCGACGCCGACCGAAGGCGGGGCAATGGGGGCGAGCGGCGCCATCATCATGGCCCTGATCAAACGCCGGCTCGACTGGAAGCTGCTTACGCAGGCGGTGGAGTACACCGCGAACATGACGAGCTTCGTCATCTTCATACTGATCGGCTCGACGGTGTTCAGCCTGGTGTTCCGCGGCGTGAACGGCGATCTCTGGGTGGAGCATCTGCTCACCGGTCTTCCGGGAGGAGCGCTCGGCTTTCTGATCGTCGTCAACACGATGATCTTTTTCCTCGCCTTCTTTCTCGACTATTTCGAGATTGCCTTCATCATGGTGCCCTTGCTCGCTCCGGTGGCACAGAAGCTCGGTATCGACCTCGTCTGGTTCGGCGTGCTGCTCGCGGTGAATATGCAAACTTCGTTCCTGCACCCGCCTTTCGGTTTCGCGCTCTTCTACCTGAGGAGCGTTGCCTCGAAGGAGATCAAGACTTCGGACATTTACTGGGGCGCGATCCCCTTCGTATGCATGCAAGTCCTGATGGTCGCGATCGTCATCATGTTCCCCGGTATCGTCACCAGCCACGTGTCCAAAGCCGCGGGTGCGATCAGCGGCACGGGTGCGGACGAGATACGCCGCCAGCTCGAAATGCCAACGGCGCCCGAGGCGCCGGCGAGCGGTTCTGGAGACGCGTCAAAGTCCGGCGACGGAAAGGACGATGCCAGGAGCGAGATCGAAAGGATGTTGAATCAGCAAAAGTGACCTCTTCGGCAGCCGTGCCGCAGGAGCAAGTCATCCTTATTGCGGCGAAGCTTCTGAAAAATAAAAAGCCCCGCCGCAGCGGGGCTTTGAAGGCTCCCGGCGGCTACTTCTTCGCGGCCGGATTGGTCGGATTGGTGAGCAGGAAGGTCGTCAGGTTCTGCTCGGCGACCCGGTGCCAGAGGAACTCGTCCTCGCGGAATTTCTTCCACGGCTCGTAGATCTTCTTCCACGAAGGATTCTTTGCCGCTTCTTCCTCGTACATCTCGAACGAGACCTTGTGCGCGGCCTTCATGATCTCCGGCGAGAACGCGTGCAGCTTGACCCCGTTCTTGACCAGCCGCTGCAGGGCCTGCGGGTTCTTGAAGTCGTACTGGGCCATCATGTCCAGATTGGCTTCGTAACAGGCGGCTTCGACGGCGGCCTGGTATTCCTTAGGCAGCTTCTCCCATTCCTTGATGTTCACGAAAAGCGAGTACATGGAGTCGGCCTCCCACCAACCGGGGTAGTAGTAGTGCGGCGCGATCTTGTAGAAGCCGAGCTTCTCGTCGTCATAAGGGCCGACCCATTCCGCGGCGTCGATCGTGCCGCGCTCGAGCGCGGGATAGATGTCCCCACCGGCGATCTGCTGCGGCACCGCGCCCAGGCGCGCCATCGCCTCGCCACCGAGGCCGGCGATGCGCATTTTCACGCCCTTCAGGTCCTTGACGGTCTTGACCTCTTTACGGAACCAGCCGCCCATCTGGCAGCCGGTGTTGCCGGCAGGGAATGAGATGATGTTGAAGTCGCGTAAAAACGCGCGTACCAGTTCGAGGCCACCGCCGTAGTAGATCCAGGCGTTCTGCTGTCTTTGGTTCATGCCGAAGGGCAGGGTCGTATCGAAGGCGAAGGTCTTGTTCTTGCCGACGAAGTAATAGCTCGCCGTATGCGTGCACTCCACGGTGCCCTGCTGCACCGCGTCCACAGTGCCGAAGGCCGGAACGATTTCGCCGGCACCGAATACGCGGATCTGGAACTTGCCGTTGGTGATTGCGGCCACGCGTTTGGCGATTGTTTCACCGCCACCATAGATCGTGTCCAGGCTTTTCGGAAAACTAGACGCGCAACGCCACCGCACCTCTGGGAGCAGCGGTGTCTGCGCCACGGCCTGTGCAGCGGCCGTCGCCGAGAGCACGCCGAGGCCGGCGCGAGACAGAAACTTTCTGCGATTCATGAAACCTCCCTGGGGTAATGAATGGAACAATGCAATCTAAGACCCGCGGCGCCGATTTTCTTGAGCAATCGGACCCACGGGCAATTCGCGTGCCAACTCCCGCGCCAGATCACGCGCGACACGGCAGCTCAGCCGGAAATCCGCATCAGCCTTGAGCCCAGGGCAGCCCCGCGACTCGCCAACCGCCTACCGAATTGCGATGACCCTGGGCGTCCTTGTCGCCTTCGAAGCCTTCGAGGATATTGTAGGAATTGGGGTAACCGGCCTGGGTCGCAACGACGGCGGCCTGATGCGAGCGCGCGCCCGAGCGGCACAGGAACATCACCGGCGCTTCGGTCTTCGGAACTCGGGCCTGAAGCTGATCGAGAAATTGCGGATTGCGCTGACCGCTCGGGTAGGTGTTCCATTCGATCAACACCGATTCGGGAATATGCCCGACGTATTCCCACTCGGCTTGGGTACGCACATCGACCAGCTTCGCTCCCGGGATATTCTGCATCAGCGCATGTGCTTCGACGGGCAGCAACGCTCCGGCGTAAGGGAGCTTCATCGCTTCGGCCCGCTGCTTGGCTCGGGCGAGGATGTCCTTGAAAGAATCGTTCGACATGGGATTCGGTAAGACAAGGTCTCTAGTTTAGCTCGGGATGCGGTTGGCGGTTGCTTCGCACCGCTGTGGTGCGGATAATGGCCGCTTTGCGCCAGCTTGGTGCGCCCCTTCCTAAGTCGCTGCCAGTGCTCTCTTATGGCACAATGGCCTGCTTTTTTTGCGCCGGATGGCATGGATTCTGCTGATTTTGAGCCTCATTTCCCCTGCGCGCTTTGTTTTCCCTCCAAACCAATAATCCGCAAACCCTGAGGAGATCGCGAAATGGCAATGTCTGCCAATGACGTCATGAAAATGATCAAGGAGAAGGAGGTCAAATTCGTCGACCTGCGCTTCACCGACACCCGCGGCAAGGAGCAGCACGTATCCGTGCCGGTCAAGGCGTTCACCATGGACAAATTTGAGAGCGGACATTTCTTCGATGGTTCCTCGATCGCGGGCTGGAAAAGCATCGAGGCCTCGGACATGCTGCTCATGCCCGATCCCGACTCGGCGCGAATGGATCCCTTTACCGACGAGCCGGTGCTGAACGTCACTTGCGACTGCGTCGAGCCCTCCGACGGCAAGGGCTACGACCGCGACCCGCGCACCATCGCCAAGCGCGCCGAGGCCCACCTGAAGTCAAGCGGCCTGGGCGATACCGCCTATTTCGGGCCCGAGCCCGAGTTCTTCGTCTTCGACTCGGTGACATGGAAGGTGGACATGTCGGGCTCCTTCTGCAAGATCAAATCCGAGGAAGCGCCCTGGTCCTCCGGGGAAGAGTACGAGGGCGGCAACATGGGCCACCGCGCCCCGATCAAGGGCGGCTACTTCCCGGTGCCGCCTACCGATACGCTGCAGGATATCCGCAACGCCATGGTGCTGGCACTGGAGCAGCAGGGCGTCGAGTGCGAAGTGCATCACCATGAAGTGGGAGCGATGGGCCAGAATGAGATCGGCACCAAGTTCAACAGCCTGGTGAAGCGCGCCGACTGGATGCAGATCCTGAAATACACGGTGTGGAACGTCGCCCATTCCTATGGCAAGACCGCGACCTTCATGCCCAAGCCCGTCGTCGGCGACAACGGCTCGGGCATGCACGTCCACCAATCGGTCTGGAAAGACGACAAGAACCTCTTCCAAGGCAACGGCTACTCGGGACTGTCCGACTTCGCGCTTTACTACATCGGTGGCATTATCAAGCACGCAAAGGCCTTGAACGCGATCACCAACCCGGGAACCAATTCGTACAAACGCCTGGTACCGGGATTTGAAGCGCCGATCAATCTGGCTTATTCGTCACGCAATCGTTCCGCAGCCTGCCGCATTCCGCTCGTCACCAACCCTAAATCGCGCCGGGTGGAGGTGCGGTTCCCGGATCCGACCACCAATCCCTATCTCGCCTTTGCCGCGATGCTCATGGCGGGGCTCGATGGAGTCCAGAACAAGATTCACCCCGGGGACCCCATCGACAAGAACATGTACGACCTGCCGCCTGCCCAGGCGAAAAAGGTCCAGCAAGTTTGCTCGTCACTCGAAATGGCGCTCGAGTGCCTGAACAAGGATCGCGAATTTCTTACCAAGGGTGGCGTGTTCTCCGACGACATGCTCGATGCCTATTGCGCCCTGAAACACGAGGAACTCACACGCTTTCGCATGACGACTCATCCGGTCGAGTTCGACATGTATTACAGCTCGTAAAGAAAGCGCCCGAAAGAACCCGGTGGCTCCGGGTCGGGCTACAAATCGAGACACAGGGACGGGACGCTCAAAGTTGGGCGTTTCGTCCTTTTTCATTTGAAATCAGGGTTGTTTTGGCCTACACTTAAAGTTCCCACTCGGGATGGGGAGGGTCATGGCAACGAGCAAGCATCTGATCGGATGGGTTTTTATCGCGCTGGTGGCGCCCTTCGGGCACGCCCGGAGCGAGGTCTACAAGTGCCCGGACGCGAGCGGCCGACCGACCTACACCAACGTCAAGCGCGACACGGTCGGCAAGAATTGCACCCTCGTCAGCAAGGAAGTGTCGGTCGTGCCGGCACAGGCTCCCGCGCGCGCGATGCAGTCTTCGGCGGCACCGGGAGCCGCCACGGCGCGCAACGAAAACCGCCGCAGGATACTCGAATCGGAGCTGCAGAACGAAGAGCAACTGCTCTCCGGCGCCAGGCAGAAGCTCGCCGAGCAGGAGGGAACCCGCAACGGCGACGAACGCAATTACTCCCGGGTGCTCGATCGACTCAAGCCGTATCAGGAAGCGGTCGACCAGCACGCGAAGAACATCGAGCAACTTCGCGGCGAACTCGGCCGGCTCAGGTAACGGCGGCTCGCGCTGCTCCCCTGAGCCGGGCGGCGTGGATAAGATCCGGGGCCGCCGCGCTCCTGGTGCGGCAGGATACCGATGCGTGGCGCCTCCGCCTCGATCGCGCCACTTCTCTTCCCGCATGATCCCGGCAGTTTTTCCCGGTCTCGAGCTACTTGCCACCGCGGTGGTGCTCCTGGACAGGGAGCTCCAAGTGATGTACGTCAACCCTGCGGCGGAGACGCTGTTCGCGATCAGTCGCAAGAGCATCCTCCACCAACCCTTTCCCGGACTTTTCGTCGATTCAGGTCCCCTCGGGGGCCTGCTCCAACAGGCGATTCGCGAGGAGCGCGGTTTCGCTGATCAGGACCTGACCTTGGCCCCTACGGGCCAGGAGCCGCTGCACCTCGACTGCATTGCAACGCCGGTCGAGCTGGCGCAGGCCGCGCTGCTGCTCGAGCTGCGGCCCATCGACCAGAGGCTGCGCATCGAGCGCGAAGAGCAACGCCTGAGCCAGCACCGCGCGAACCGGGAGCTGATCCGCAACCTCGCCCACGAAATCAAGAACCCCCTCGGAGGATTGCGCGGCTCGGCCCAGCTCCTTGAGCGCGAGCTCGACCGGCCCAGCCTGCGCGAATACACCCGCGTGATCATCAAGGAGGCCGACCGCTTGCAGGCCCTGATGGACCGGCTCCTCACCCCGCATCGCCCTCCGAATCAGGTGCCCATGAACATCCACGAGGTGTGCGAACGGGTGCGCAGCCTCATTCTTGCGGAGTTTCCGGAAGGGATAAGCTTAGAGCGGGACTACGACGTCGGTTTGCCCGAGTTTCGCGGCGACCCCGAGCAGCTCATTCAAGCCGTGCTCAACATCGCCCGAAATGCCGCGCAAGCCATCCTCGGAAGCCGTACGGACCCTGCGTCGAGGCTTCAAGACCAGGGCGAGATCATCCTGCGCACCCGAGTCGCGCGCCAAGTCACGCTCGCGCGGCGCTTGCACAGGCTGGCATTAGAATTGCAAGTGATCGACAACGGACCGGGCATACCAGCGGAAATCCGCGAGAAGATTTTCTATCCCCTGGTTTCCGGCCGAGAGGGTGGAACCGGGCTCGGCCTGACGCTGGCGCAGACTTTCATACAGCAGCACCATGGGGTGGTGGAGTGTGACAGCCAGCCGGGAAGGACCTGCTTCCGCATCGTGCTACCGCTTCGCTGAAAGACGGTGATGAGACCTGTCTGGATCATCGATGACGACCGCTCCATCCGCTGGGTTTTCGAGAAGGCGCTCACTCGCGAAGGCATTCCCTTCAGGACCTTCTCGGGCGCCACCGAGGCCATGGAGGCGCTTGCAGCCGCCGGCGCGCCGCAGGTGCTCGTATCCGACGTCCGCATGCCCGGCACCTCGGGCCTGGAACTCCTGCAGAAACTGAAGCAGCGTTTTCCCGATCTTCCGGTCATTATCATGACGGCGTACTCCGACCTGGAATCGGCGGTGGCGGCGTTCCAGGGCGGGGCGTTCGAATACCTGCCGAAGCCCTTCGACGTCGATCAGGCGGTCGAGCTGATCCGGCGCGCGCTCGGCGAGAGCAGCCGGGAGGATGAAGCCGAGGAGTCGCTGACAGGTTCGCCGGATATCCTTGGACAGGCGCAGTCCATGCAGGAGGTATTCCGAGCGGTCGGCCGGCTGTCTCATTCGAGCGCCACGGTTCTGATAACCGGCGAATCGGGTACGGGCAAGGAACTCGTGGCGCGGGCGCTGTACCGCCACAGCCCGCGTGCGGACAGACCGTTCATCGCCATCAATACCGCGGCAATGCCGAAGGACCTTCTGGAATCGGAGCTCTTCGGGCACGAGCGCGGCGCCTTCACCGGCGCGCAGGCCCTGCGACGCGGCCGCTTCGAGCAGGCCGAAGGCGGCACCCTGTTCCTGGACGAAATCGGCGATATGCCGGCCGAGCTGCAGACGCGCTTGTTGCGCGTGTTGTCCGATGGTACGTTTTATCGGGTCGGCGGCCATCAGCCGATTCGCGCCAGCGTCCGCGTCATCGCCGCAACCAATCAGGACTTGGATGTGCGTGTCCGCGAGGGCCGGTTCCGCGAGGATCTGTATCATCGGCTGAACGTGATCCGGCTGCGTTTGCCCTCGTTGCGCGAACGCCGCGAAGATATCCCGCTGCTTGCGCGGCACTTCCTCGCAAAGTCAGCCCGCGAGCTCGGCGTCGAGCCCAAGCGCCTGTCGGATGATGCGATGGCCTACCTCTCGGTCCAGGCCCTTCCCGGCAACGTGCGCCAGCTTGAAAATATTTGTCATTGGCTCACCGTAATGCCGCCGACCCAGGTGATCGAGGTGGGCGATTTTCCGCCGGAGCTGCGCCAGGATACCGCTTCGCCCTCGGCCGAGTGGCTCGCGGCGCTCGCGCGCGAGGCGGATCGCCGACTGGCAAACGGCGAGACGAATATCCTGGAAGCGCTCTCCAGGAGTTTCGAGAAGACGCTGATCGTCAAGGCTCTTGCGCATACGGGCGGCCGGCGCATCGAGGCGGCCGGTTTGCTTGGCATGGGCCGCAACACGATTACCCGCAAGATCGGCGAGTTGGGCATCGACGACGGAACCCAGCCCGACGCCGAATGATGGGCGCCATAAGTTGAATCGCGGTCTCAGAGACGCTGCCGGAAGTCCGGTCGCAGCGGCACTTCGTTTGAGGCCGAGCTTGTCATTGACGTTCGATCGCCGCGATGACGCGTTCAGGGGTGAGTGGCAGTTCGCGCACGCGCAACCCGAGCGCATGCGCAACCGCATTGGCGATTGCCGCTCCGGTGGGTCCCTGGGCCGCTTCCCCTGCGCCGACGCTGGGGAGTTCCGGCCGGTCGATCAGCTCGACCTCGACGGCAGGTACCTCACTGAATTTCAGGACCGGGTATTCCTCCCAGCCTAGACTGGTGATGCCGCGTGCGTCGAGCTTCACCTGTTCCTTGAGCGTCCAACTGGTCGATTGAATCGCGCCGCCCTCGATCTGGTTGATCACACCGTCGGGGTTGATGACAAGGCCGACGTCCACCGCGAGGACCAACCGCTTGACCCGTACTTCATTGTCAACTTCTACTTCGGCGACTACGGCACAGTAAGCGCCGAGGTTCTTGTATTTCGCGAATCCGATGCCGTGGCCACGACCTTCGGCGGGCGTCCAGCCCGTCCAATTCGCGCATTGCGCCGCCGCCTCGACTACCGTCCGGGCGCGTTCATCCTTC
>Ga0137369_10007529_pt1 | contig 10938 bp, 8 predicted proteins | sample SagtaG_12_FD_104918 | JGI IMG/M metagenome (GOLD analysis project Ga0137369, IMG submission 104918) | Vadose zone soil microbial communities from Sagehorn Ranch, Mendocino, California, USA - Sage1_L_113_16 metaG | ecosystem: Environmental > Terrestrial > Soil > Vadose zone | place: USA... | reverse complement strand
TTATCACGGGAATGGTCTTCACCGCTGGAAAGACCACGGTTCTTGTTACGGACTTCCAGCCCCGCACTGGCAGGCCCGACATCGCTGGTGGCCGAACCGACGGCGGCCGAGGAATTGCAGACTGTTTCGAAACGGGACTGGTCCAAGAGGCGCTCGGCGTTGATCCCTTGAACCCAGTGCCCCCGAAAGAACCATCTTCAGGATTCTCCGACTTCCTGATCGTCCATCACGGATCCGCCACGTCGAACGTCTGTCGCCGGCCCGGAGGGATCAGGCGGTTGCAGTGCCAAAGGCTGAAGGGTTCGATCCGCTCGAACGCGATGGCGTGGCGCCTGGTCCCGCCCTGGTGACCCTCACGTCGTCTCGGTGTCCAGGCCCGTGAGCTTCTCGCTCAGCTCCCAGAGCCGGCGTTGAAGCGCTGGGTTCAAAGCATCGGCGCTCGCGCGGATCTCCTTCCCGTCGCGAAGGAAGCGGCCGGTCGTCCCGGCGAACTCCGGGGAGGTGGCAAGGTCCGCAATCGCCCGGCCAGCGCGCTCGGGGGAGCCCGACATCAGGCGTGTGAGGAGCCGGAACGGCGCGGGTGCCTCGCGCATGATGTTGGAGCGCACGCGTCCCGGGTGGACTGCGTTCACCGTGATGCCCGTACCTTCGAGCCGACGCGCCAGCTCGAACGTGAACATCAGGTTCGCCACCTTCGATGCGCCGAAGGCAGTGAAGGGCCGGTACCGACGCTCGCTTTGCAGGTCCTCGAAGTCGACCTTCGTCGTGGCGGGGGCCGAGACGTTCAGGACCCGCGCCGACCCACTTCGCCTCAGTGGGTCGAGAAGCAGGTTGGTGAGCAGGAAGTAGGCCAGATGGTTCAGCGCGAACGTCATCTCGAGTCCGTCGGCGGTCACGCGGCGCTTTCGGAAGAAGGCGCCGGCACAGTTGACGAGCACGTCGAGGCGGTCGTGATCGCGGCGGAACACCTCGGCCAGCTCGCGGATCGAGTCCTGTGAGGACAGGTCGGCGACGAGTACCTCGACCCGGTCGCGCCCGGTCGTCCGCCGGATCTCCTCGACGTTGAATCGCCCCTCGCGCGGTCGTGCGCGACCAGGACCGTGGTCGCCCCCATCGCGGCAAGCGCCTGGGCGGTCGCCTTCCCGATCCCGGAGGTGGCGCCGGTGACGAGGCAGTCCCGGTCGAGGATCTGGCCGGTCACTGCACGACCGCGATGTTGAACGTCCCGGTGCCGAGCGCCCCCCACACGCGGAGCCACAGCGGCAGGTAGCTCTCGGTCCCGCGCGCCGAGGTGATGTCGCCGAGGTCGATCACGTCGCGCCAGCCGAACGACCGCAGGATCTCGGTGACCTGGGCCTTGGCCTCCTCGTCGTTCCCGCAGAGGAAGACGGTGTGCTCACCTCCGGCGACGAGCGAGGGGTCGGCCATCACGAACGCGTTCATCGTGTTCAACGCCTTCACGACCTTCACCTGGGGGAACGCACGCTGGATCTGCTCACCGAGCGAGTCCGTGTTCGAGACGAACAAGGACGGCGGCATGCCTTGGGAGAAGTCCAGGGGGTTGGCGATGTCGACCAGGACCTTGCCGTCGAGATTCGCCTCACCGGCCGCGCGTAGTGCCTCCAGCGAACCGGCGCCGTTCGTTGCGTTGACGACGAGCTCGCCGTGCTCGGCCGCCTCAGCGAAGGTCCCGAGTCCCACGGCGATGTTCTTGGCGTGCCAATCGGCGAACGTCTCCTGCGTGATCTGGTTGGGCTCGGTCGACGCGAGGAGCGCCGCCACGTCCCGCGTGCCGATCTTGACGTCGTGACCGAGCTCGACGAGCCGCGCGCCGATCGTGCGCCCGACGGTACCGGTCCCGAGAACTCCGACCTTCATGACAAACCTCCTCCGATACAGACCTGTCTCCACTGAGGTGCTGGCGATGGTAGAGACAGGTCTGTATCGTGTCAATCCGTGGATGCACGGAGCGGGCCCGACCCGCGGACCGGGTCAGGCGCCAGAGAGCGGATCCTTGAGACTGCCGGGCGGCTGTTCTACCGCGACGGCTACCGTGCAGTGGGCGTGGATACGATCATCGCCGAGTCCGGTGTGGCGAAGATGACGTTGTACCGGCACTTCCGCTCGAAGGATGAGCTGATCGCCGCCTACCTGGAGCGGGCCAACCATCAGCTGCTCGGGTGGATCGAGGGGTTGGTCGCGGCCCACACGGACCCTGCTGCCGGCCTGATCGCGGTCTTCGACGGGGTGGCGAAGCTGGCGTCGAGCCCCGAGTGCCTGGGGTGCGCGTTCGTCGGTGCTGCGGCGGAGTTCCCTGAGCCGGGCCATCCCGGCCATCGCGTCGCGCTCGGGCACAAGAGGGCCGTGGCGGCGAGCCTGCGCGAGCTTGCCGAGGCGGCTGGAGCCACCGATCCCGACGAGCTCGCCGAGGAGCTGCTGCTCGTGATGGACGGCGCATGGAGCGCGTCGCGGGTGTTCGGCCCGGGGAACCACGGCCGACGCGCGGCCGAGGCGGCTCGCACGCTCATCGGCGCTCACATCGACGGTGACGTCCCCGTGCCTCCCGGAGGCTCCGACCCGTGAGAGGTTGGAGCCATGTCACGACCAGGAAGGTACCCGCAGGAACTGCATGAGCGAGCCGTCCGCATGGTTCGAGCACCAGGACGAGCACCCATCCCAGTGGAGACCCTGCTCGGCTACCAGGGCGACCCGACCGACCGCGACACCGTCCTGGTCGACATGGTCAGCCGGCTGTACGACCGGACGCTGCAGATGGAGCCGGACTGAACTCGGCCAGGGCCGGCACGAAGTCCTTGGCGGACAGCCCGTGCAGGTACAGCAGGGGCAGGACGCCGCGCCGGTGCGGCCGGATGCTGAACTTTTTAGATACTTCTGAAAGAGCTGAGCATATGGCGGAGGCGGCGATCCGGACCGAGGGGCTGTCGAAGTCCTTCGGCGCCACGCAGGCGCTGGTCTCCCTGGACCTGGATGTGCCCCCGGGCGAGGTGATCGGCTACCTCGGGCCGAACGGCGCCGGGAAGACCACCACGATCCGGCTGCTGCTGGGCCTGATCGGGGCCTCGGCGGGCAGCGCGGAGATCTTCGGCATCGACTGCCAGGCCGATCCGGTCGAGGCCCATCGCCGCGTCGCCTACGTGCCCGGCGAGGTCAGCCTGTGGCCGTCGCTCACGGGAACGGAGACGCTCCACCTGCTGGGCCGCGTGCAGGGCCGAGTGGACGTCGCCTATCGGGACGTGCTGCTGGATCGGTTCGAGTTCGATCCGACCAAGAAGGTGCGGGCCTACTCGAAGGGCAACCGGCAGAAGCCGATCCTGATCGCCGGGCTGATGGGGAGGGCCGATCTGCTCCTCCTCGACGAGCCGACGAGCGGGCTCGATCCCCTGATGGAACGGGCGTTCCGCGCCTGCGTCGCGGACGCGCGCGAGCGCGGCCAGACGGTGTTCCTGTCCTCGCACATCCTCTCCGAGGTCGAGGCGGTGTGCGACCGCATCGCCATCCTGCGCGCCGGCCACCTGGTGGAGGTGGGCACGCTCGCCGAGATGCGCCACCTCTCGGCGCTGCATGTGGAGGCCGACCTGGACGGCACCGTGCCCGACCTGTCGGGCGTTCCGGGGGTGAGCGCCGTGCAGGTGGAGGGAAGCCGCGTCCGCTGCCAGGTCACCGGGTCGGTGGAGCCGCTGCTCGCCGTGCTGGCCCGTGCCGGCGTGCGCCACCTCGTGAGCGAGGAGCCGTCGCTCGAAGAGCTGTTCCTGGCCCACTACGGCGCTGGCGGCTCGGGGGAGGGTTCCTCCGATGCTGCGTAGGCGCCAGGGGCGGCTGCGAACGCGACGGGAGGCCTACGACGAGCGGCGCGCCACACGCGCGATGGTCGTCACGACCGCGCGGCGTGCCGCACGAGGCGGGGCCTTCTGGGGGCTGGTGTTCGGAGCCACGATCGCGGCCTCGGCGACCTCGTACGCCTCGCTGTTCCCGACCGCGGCCTCGCGGGCTACGGTGGCGGTGTCGTTCGAGGGGAACGCCGCGTGGGCGGCGCTGTTCGGGCCGCTCCGCCGGCTCGACACGGTGGCGGGCTACACCGTCTACAAGTCGGGGATGACGGTGATCATCCTCGGGGCGATCTGGGGCCTGCTGGTCGCCACCCGGGTGACCCGCGGCGAGGAGGACGCCGGCCGCTGGGAGCTGTTCCTGTCCGGGCGGACGACCCGGGCGCGGGCGGCCGTGCAGGCGGCGGTCGGGCTCGGCGTCGGGTTCGCGGCGCTCTGGCTGCCGACGTTCCTGCTGACCGCGGGCGCGGGATCGTCAGCCGAGGTGGGTATCGGCGCCGGGGCCTCGGCGTTCTTCGTCACGTCGCTCCTCGCCGCCGCGGCGATGTTCGTCGCCGTCGGCATCTTCTCCGGGCAGCTCGCCGCGACGCGGCGCGACGCCAACCTGATCGGCGCCGGTGTGCTGGCGGGCTCGTACCTGGTCCGGATGGCCGCCGACTCGGCGCCGGGACTGAACTGGCTGCGCTGGGCGAGCCCGCTGGGGTGGATCGAGGAGCTCCAGCCGCTCACGGGGTCGAGACCCTACGCGTTCCTTCCCATCGCCGCCCTCGTGGCGGTGCTGGTGGTCGTGGCGCTTCGGGTGGCGAAGGGACGGGGCCTCGGCGCGAGCGCCTTCGCCAGCCGGGACGCGCCGCGACCGCGAACGCTCCTGCTCGGGGGGCAGGCCGGGTTGACCCTGCGGCTGACGCGCCCGGTGGTCGTGGCCTGGATCGTGGCGCTCGCCATCACCGGTCTGGTCTTCGGACTGGTCGCCCAGGCGGCCGGGACCGCGCTTCGGGGCGCGCAGGGGATCGAGGAGGCGATCGCGCGGCTCGGGGGGACCGCGGGCGGGGCGGCCTCGTACCTGGGGTTCGTGTTCGTGGTCGCGGCGGGGCTGATGGCGATCGCGGTGGCCGGCCAGGTCGCCGCGACGCGGAACGAGGAGGCGGCCGGTCACCTGGACAACCTGTTCGTCCGCCCCGTGGCGCGCTGGCGGTGGCTGGCGGTCAGGCTGGGAGTGGGCCTCGGGCTCTCCGTCGTCGCCGGCGTGGTGACCGGGATCACGGCCTGGGTCGGGGCCGCGAGCCAGCACGCCGACGTCGGCCTCGGCGTGCTGCTGGGAGCCGGCCTGAACGTCGTGCCCCCCGCGGTGTTCGTGCTCGGGGTCGGCGGGCTCGCCTTCGGCCTGTGGCCGCGGGGCTCGATCGGCGTCGCCTACGGGCTGGTCGTGTGGTCGTTCGTCGTCGAGACGTTCGCCGCGGCCTTCGACTCCAACCACTGGCTGCGCGACACGTCGCCGGTGCTGCACATCGCCCCGGTGCCGGCCGCGGACCCGAACTGGGGAGCCGCGGCCTGGCTGGTCGGCCTCGGCCTGCTGGCGGCGGTGGTCGGGATCGCTCGGTTCACTCGGCGCGACCTGGCCGGAGCATGACCGTCGCCACCGCCCCACCGGTGCGGCGCTCCCTGGCCGGCTGGCAGGCCGAGTTCCTGGAGCGCGTCGCCGTCTGGGCCGACGTGAGCGGCCTGCCGCCCAGCTGGATCCGCCTGTTCGCGTGGCTGATCGTGTGCGACCCGCCCGAGCAGTCGGTCGAGGACCTCCGCGACGTACTCGAGCTCTCCGCCGGATCCATCAGCATGGCCACCGCCGCCCTGGGCCGGATGGGTCTCATCGAGCGCATCCGTCGCCCCGGCGAACGGCGACTCCGCTACCGCTTCCACCCTCACGGGTGGGAGCGGATCCTGCGCCTCCGGTTGGAGGCGACGTCCAACGTCCGGGCCGCCGCCGAGGACGCGCTCGAACAGGCCCCGGCTCGCGATCCCCGCCCTCACCGAGATGCGCGACCTCTACGCCTACTTCGAGCGGTCCGTCGCAGGGTTCCTGAGCGGGCTTCCGGCGGCACGGACTCCGGCCCGCCGCTGAGGCGCTACGCGGGCGCGGCCGACAGCAGGTCGGCCGCTGCCTGCTGCGCCAGGAATCGGTCACGCTCGTCGGCGGCGAGTCCCGCACCGAGCTCCCGGAAGGCGTTCGCGGCGTCGCGGGCCGCGGCGGCCGCCTCCGCGTCGCGGCCCTGGGCCCGCAGGGCCCGCCAGAGTGCCGCGCGGCACCGCCAGCCCAGGGGGCCGGGGTCGACCCGGTCGCTCGCGGCGAGCGACTCCCGCGCCAGGCGCTCGGCGGAGAGGGGATCCCCCTCCAGAACGGCGAGCAGCGCCCGCCCGTAGCCTGCCCAGGCCAGGTCCGGGCGGTTGGCGGTCGGCACCGACTCGAGGAGGGCGAGGGCTTCCCGGACGACCTCGGCGTCCCCGGTCGACTCGCCGCCCCGTATCAGGGTCTGGGCGACGAACGTCCGTTCCACCTCCGACGGTGCCACCCGGGCCGCGGCGAGGCGCTCCCGCGCCGTCGTCCGGTCGCCACGCGACAGGGCGAGGACGCACTCCCAACCGAAGAGCATCGAGGCGAAGAAGGTGCCCTCCAGGGACGCCAGCAGCCCGCGCGCCTCCCCCACCCTGGCCTCCACCCCCGCCGTGTCGCCCGCGTCCCACAGGACCGTCGTCAGCGTCACCCGCTCGGCGAACCGCAGGCGCGGCGATCCGATCTCGTCGGCCACAGCAACCGCTTCCGCGCCGAAGCGCAGCGCGTCGGCCAGGCGTCCGAGCGAGTTCAGGAGGAACGCGACCGTGCCCAGCGCGAAGGCCTCGTCCCGGCGGTTCCCGATCTCGCGGCATCCCGCCGCGGATCGTTCCGCCCAGCGCAGCGCCTCCTCTTGCGCGCCGGTCCCCCACAGGACCCAGCCCACCATGTACTCGTTGTGGTGGACCATCGGGCGCTGCCCGAGGTCGTGGAGCAGGGCGTCGGCGCGCCGCCCGGCGGCGAGGGCCTCGTCGAGCGGACCGGTGAACCACCGCGTCTCGCAGAGCCCGTGCAGGGCGAGCGCCTCACCCTCGCGGTCACCGGTGGCGCGGGAGACCGCGAGCCCACGCTCGTGCCGACCGAGCGCCTCCGCGAAGTCCCCCCGGCCGAAGGCGATCGTCCCGGCCGTGTAGAGCAGGCGCGCCTCGAGCTCCGTCGCTCCCACCTCGCGCGACCGCGCCAGCGCCTCCTCCTGCACCCGGCGGCCCTCCTCGTAGCGGTCCTGCAGCCACAGCACGTGGGCCAGCGCCGCCAGGGCCCGTGCCTCGGTCACCGCCGCCCCGGCCTCCCTCGCCCGCCCGAGGCCTCGCCGGTAGTCGGCCTCGGCCTGCGGGAACTCCCCGAGCTGCTCGTGCGCGGTCCCCCGGCCGAGCGCGGCGCCCGCCTCAGTTTCGAGGTCGCCGGCGGCGTCTGCGGCGGAGAGCGCCCGGTCGTACCAGCGGATCGCCTCGGGCGCGGAGAACACCCTGCGCAGCCGCCCGCCGGCGAGGAGGGCGTAGCGCGCGTGGCGGGAGTGGTCGCCGGCCAGGTCGAAGTGGTAGGCGAGGATCTCCGCGAACTCGTCGGCTCGCCCGCGGGTGACGTCCTCGATCCAGCGGCCCGCCGCCGCGTGCGCCTCCGCCCGCCGCGACCGCGGGATGCTCGCGTACGCGACGTCGCGGGTCAGGACGTGGTGGAAGATCAGCTCGCGCTCCCCCTCGATCACGGACCGGTCCCGCTCGCGGACCAGGCCCTTCACGGCGAGGGCCTCCATCGCCGGCGCCGGGTCGGTCAAGCCGAGGCGGGCCACCGCGCCCTCCCAGAAGATCCGCCCGACGACGGCCGCGTCCTGGATGGCGCGCTTCTCGCCGACTTCGAGCATGTCGATACGCGACGCGATCACGCCCTGCACGGTGTCGGGCAGCGCCGAGGGGAGGGGCCTGACGACCGCCCATTCGCCGTCGCGCTCGACGAGCGAGCCGTCCTCGACCACCATGCGCAGCAGCTCCTCCGCGAAGAACGGGTTCCCCTCGCTCCGCTCCAGGATCGCGGCCATCGCGTCGGCGGGGAGTGGCTTCCCCCCGACCAGCCCGTGGAGCAGGTCGGCCGACTCGGCGCCGGAGAGCGGTTGCAGCTCGATCGTGGTGGCGTTGCGTTGGCCACCGCCCCAGGTGGCTCGGCGGTCGACCAGGTCGGGCCGGGCGGTGCACAGGAAGAGCACCGGCGCTTCGACCCGCGCCGCGAGGTACTCGATCAGCTCGAGGAGGCTGGGATCGGCCCAGTGCAGGTCCTCGACGATCGCGACGAGCGGCGCGCCGGCCCCGAGCGACTCGAGGTACTCCCGCCACGACCGGGCGATCAGCTCGCGGGCGGCCCTCGGCTCCGCCCCCGCGAGCGGGTCGGGCGCCACGGGGACGCCGATCGAGGACAGCAGCACGCGCACCGTCCCCTCGTGGCCCTCGTGGCCGGCGAGGAGCACGTCGAGGCGTGCCGCCGCCTTGCGCGGGATCTCCTCCGGGCGGTCGCTGTCCAGGATCTCGGCGTCCCCCTTCAGGATCTCGGCGAGCGGCCAGTAGGTCAGCCCCTCGCCGTACGGCAGGCAGCGCCCGCGCACCACCTGGACGCGCTCGGACGACGCCGCGACCCGCTCGAGCAGCTCGGCCGCCAGCCGGCTCTTCCCGATCCCGGCCGGGCCGACGATGGTCACCAGGCCGGGGCGGCGCTCGCGCACCGTCCGGGACAGGATCAGCTGCAGGAGCTCCAGCTCGGAGGCCCGCCCGACGAGCGGCGCCAACCGCCCGCGGCCGTCGCCCGGCCGGTCGCCCTCGGCCACCCACGCCCGGACCGGATGGTCGATCCCCTTCAGGACCACGTTGCCGAGCGCGCGGTAGGCGATCGCGTCGGCGGTGTCGCGGTGGGTCCGCTCGCCGACGACGATGGTCCCGGGATCGGCGATCGCCTCCAGCCGGGCGGCGACGTTGACCGGCTCCCCGGTGACGATGCCCTCGTGCTCCGGCCCGATCTGGGTGACGACCTCGCCGGTGTTCACACCGATGCGCATCGCCAGCTCCTGCCCCGAGGAGGCGGCTAGCTCCGGCGCGAGCGCCGCGAGACGCGCCTGCATCGCGAGCGCCGCGCGCACCGCGCGCTCCGGGTCGTCCTCGTGCGCGACCGGTGCCCCGAACACCGCGACGATCGCGTCGCCAATGAACTTCTCCACGGTGCCGCCGAAGCGCTCGATCTCCGCAACCATCGCTTCGAAGAAGGGCTTCAGCACGCGCGCCAGGTCCTCGGGGTCGAGGCGCGCGGCCATCTCGGTCGAGGCCGTGAGATCGGCGAAGACGATCGTGACGATCTTTCGCTCTTCGAGCGGCGCGTCGCCGGACGGTGCCTTCGGTCGCGTCAGCGGGGACCCGCACGAGCCACAGAAGCGGTTGCCGGCCGGGTTCGCCGCGCCGCAGACCGCGCAGGGGACGGCGAGGGACGCGCCGCACGCGCCGCAGAAGCGGTTCTCCGGCGGGTTGGCCGTCCCGCAGGCCGGGCAGCTCACATCGCCGGCGGTGGCTCCGGGCGCGGTGTCTGCGACGGTCGGCGGATCCGACATCTCCGCGCAGAGGCTACGCCGCGTGGCGACGGCGAGTCACGGCGTTCAGCGCGGCCGCCCCGCCGTACAGCAGCGCCATCAGCAGGAGCCCCTGACGGAACGTGACGGAGACGAGCGCCGGGACGAACGCGCCGCCGACCCACGCGAGCTGAAACGCGACCTCGAACCGGACGAACGCGCGACCCTCGGCCCCGCGCCCAACCTCGCGCTGCATCAGGCTCTGGAAGGCCAGGCGCGCCACCTCGCCGGCCAGGCCCGCGACCAGCGCGTACAGCGTCAGGGTGGCCAGGCTGAACTCGGTGGCGACGGCCGCCGAGCCGACCGCCGCAACCCCCAGCGCGGCCAGGACCAGGCCCTGCTCGCTGCGCGCCCTGGCCATCCTCGGCGCGACGACGGCCCCGAGGAGCGTGCCGAGCGCCACGGCGCCGAGCACCAGGCCCAGCCAGTACGCAGGCTGGTCCACCCGGCGGACCGTGAACGCCACAAGGAAGATCAGGAAGCCGCCGCCGGCCCGCACCCCGGCCATCCCGATCGCGGCCACCCGCACCGGGCCCGGGACGAGGTTCGTGCCCTCGGGGACTTCGGCCACGGGGTCCTCGGCGGCGCGCGGCAGGCGCAGGACGAGCAGCGCGCACCCCGCGTAGGCCACTGCGGCCAGGAACAGCACCGCACCGGGCCCGCCGATCCTGCCGACGGCGAGGCCGGGTGCGAGGACGACGACAGCCGTCACCGCCGCGACCCGCGACAGGAGCGCATTCGCCGCGACCAGGCCCTCCTCCTCCTCGGCGTAGGAGGCGGTGAGCGCGTTCTTCGAGACGAGATGGACGCGCGAGGCGACCAGCGCGCCGAAGGCCAGGGGAAAGAGCAGGAGCGTCTCCGTGCGGCTCGCCATCAGGAGCGCCAGGAGTGCCCGGACGACGGCCGCCGTAGCGGTCAGGGCGCGGCGGAAGCCGCCGCGATCGAGGACCTTCGCCAGGAGTGGCGCAGCCACCGCCAGGGGGGCCATCGTCAGCAGCAGGTAGAGGGCGACCTTCGTCTTCGCCTGGTCGACCGGCAAGGAGAAGAACACTGAGTTGGCGAGCGACAGGGCCAGCAGCGCGTCGCCTGCCACGCTCGCCGCGTGCACGAGAGCGTATGCGTCGATCGCCCGCTCCGACTCGGCCATCCGCCGCGCCGGCTGGACCGCCCGCTCCCCCAGCCGGCGAAGCGCACGTCGCGCTCCCTCGTTCACGCGCGAAGCATAGGGAGAAGGCGACGGGTCACCGGGGCGTGATCTCGTTCACATCCGGGGAGTGGAGGGGGCCTCCACGACCCAAAACGTGTCAGACCCCCTCGCTAGAGTTACAGGGATGGGATTCGAAGCCCGCGACCTTCCCGAGGACCCGCTTTCGGGCCTCGATCGC
>Ga0137369_10007526_pt1 | contig 10942 bp, 11 predicted proteins | sample SagtaG_12_FD_104918 | JGI IMG/M metagenome (GOLD analysis project Ga0137369, IMG submission 104918) | Vadose zone soil microbial communities from Sagehorn Ranch, Mendocino, California, USA - Sage1_L_113_16 metaG | ecosystem: Environmental > Terrestrial > Soil > Vadose zone | place: USA... | reverse complement strand
GATGTGCGCCTGGTGGACGAGGCGGATGGCGCCACGGCAACGCAAATCAACTGGGACGAGGTCACCAACACCTTCGGCTTGGGCGGCCGAGCAGGCGCCTTCGCGCAAGGTAGTCCGGGCAGCCTGGCCACGCAATGAGCGAGTCTCGGTCTTGCAGATACCCCCGTAGTGGATAGCGGTCCGCCGGTCAGAGTGTCACGCTCGCCTTGCCGCTAACCTTCATGCCACGCGCAGCCGGGCACACGTATCGGGTGGAGGTCGCGCCGAGCGACGACATCGGTCACCAGGACGCTTTCGTCTCGACCGGCGAGTGGCGCGTGGTCGCCAGCGACTAACTTCCAGCCCGGCCGTAGCGCCTACCATCGCCCGCTAGCAGGCGATATCGAACCCTGACACGCGTTGTCGGCTCGTTCGCAGGGCAGTTTGGCACCACGCGAACTGCTGACTAAGAGACAGTCAGCGGCACCGGCGCGTTTGTTCTGAGCCTCGCGCGTGACAGCTGCTCGAGTGCCTGGCGGGAAATCCCGGTTCTGTGGGTCAGATCTGTGAATCCTCGTAGTTTGCGGTCGGCCTCACGCGTAGCGTGCTCCTGAGATTGAAGGTGACCCCAAGCATGATCTACATAAGCCTAGCCGTAAACAAGCCCAGCTCCGATGCCGTTTTCGTCTCCTCGTCTAGCCAGGTATCCGCGGAGTTTGAGGATGCCGTGCCAGTCACGCAGGTGTTCGGTCGCGATGCGGCCGCCGCCACTCGGGAGCATGCTCGTAAGCTGGCTGACTGGATAATGCGCAGTGCGCGTGCACGGTCCGACGCTGTCGGTCAACGCCCCACCTGAGTGCGGGCGGCACTTCGAGACGCCCGCCCGATGTTGCCTGCCGCGGGGTCGATCCCGACAACGCGCAGCCCAAAGCGTCGCGTGAGCTCGATCGCATCTTCGCCGTCACGCACCCGATGTTGACGGCGAGGACCTTCTCGGGCACCTCGAGCGAACCGACGAGATCGAATAAGGAGTCCGGCGCGCGTGGAATCAGACTGTCGTCGAGAGATCGCTGGAACGCGCCTTCCATGCGCCCGTACTCCTCGTCATCCACCGCGTCCACGGCCGTGACTATACTGGCGCCGCGATGGACGCCGATCTGTTCGCGCTGCCTCTTGGCGATGGCCGACAGGTGGACGTGGTCGTGGCGGGCCTAGATGACGGCACACCATTCGTCCTCCACCACGGGACACCTGGCGCCCGAGCCGAGCGCGTGCCGATCACGGGCGTAGCCCATGCAATACGTTTGGCCGTAACGTCTGGTGGCGGTTCGAACCGGCGAATCTCCCACTTCTTACCCGACACATCCGGCAGCGGCGACGCCAGGTTTTGCTGTGGGCGAACCATCGCTCGGGTGGCTGTTCATTCCCGCGGCGGCGAGATGGATCCCGTGTGATCCCCGCGTAGACCGGCTCATCGGGGTGATGAGTCCCGCTCCGCCAGCAATTCGCGGACGCAGCCCATCAATGAATCGAGGAAGGAACAATGCGAGTCGTTGTCAGTGAGTTCATGAGTCTCGACGGCGTTGTGCAGGCGCCCGGCGGTCCGGAGGAGGACACCAGCGGCGGGTTCCGCCACGGTGGCTGGTCGATGCCGTTCTTCGACCCTGAGGTCATGGGGCAGGTCATCAGCGAGTTCGCCGAGCGAAGCGATGCGCTGTTGCAGGGTCGTCGTACGTATCAGGTGTCGGCCGCGGCGTGGCCTGAGCGCGGGGGCGACCCGTTCGCGGATTGGATCAACCGTGTCCAGAAATACGTGGTGTCGGACACGCTCTCCGAGGCGGATCTCACGTGGAAACCGACGAAGGTTATCCGTGGCGCCGACCTCGTCACGGAGGTGGCGGCACTGCGTAACCAGCCGGGCGGCGACATCTACGTCTATGGCAGCCTGTCGCTGGTGCGAGCGTTGCTGACCGCCGAGCTGCTGGACGAGCTCGTCCTCATGGTCGAGCCGATCACGCTCGGGGGTGGCAAGACCCTGTTCCCCAATGACAGCGAAGTGCGAAAGTTCGAGTTGATCTCGGCCAAGACGGCGGCCACAGGCGTCCAAGTCTGCCGTTACCGCTCCGCCCACTGAGAGAAGCACGGCCGTTCTGGATCGAGGAGCCGCGCAGGTGCATCGACGTCGGGGTAAAGCTCGCTTCGCTATATCCATGCGCGTTGCGACGAGAATAGCCGTCACGGCCAGGTGAACGAGTCAGCAGGCAAACAAACGCGCGCGCGTCGGCTGGTGGAGGTCGACTGCTACGCCGGCTCTCGCGCCGAAGAGACGCCACGCCGTTTCCGGCTCGGGGAGCGCCAGGTAGAGATCGCCGAGGTGATCCAGAGCTGGCTCGAGCCCGGCTGCCGCTACTTCAAGGTACGAGACACCGAGGGCAGCCTGCACGTCCTTCGCAACGATGTGGTCTCCGACCTCTGGGAGTTGACGAAAGCGCGCGGCTAGCCTCAGTTCGGTGGGCCATCGCGCCCCTTGACCAGGGCTAGTGTCTGAAATGTTCAACCAGAACCAGCCCGAGCCTAGCTCTCGGGCGTTCCCAGGGCGATCCATCGCCGGCAAGCCCTTCCGGGACATAGTCACGGATCGTCCAGTACTGGTAGAGGGCGTTGACGATTCGGACTCCGGCCTCGATGTGACGGCGCTCCAGCGACCAGCTCAGCGCAGCGCGAATGTTGGGGTGTTCCCCTTCCAGCCAATTCAGCCACAGTTGCTGATAGGGGCCGCTAAGTTTGGGCTCCGTTTCCTCTGCCAGCTGGAGCCAGTATTGGAGATGCGTGTCGTGGAGAAGCAACCATTCATCTGAGGCAATGAGCAAGTCACGCGCGTACTGGCGCATCGTCTCGAGCAATGCATACCGCGCTTCGCCGCGCTGCAGCGTGTGTGGAACGACGAGTGACTTGTCGACGAGCGCCGACAATAGCTCCAGCACTCGTTCAGGCTCCATGCCCTCGCCGGCGCAAACGGCTTCGGCGGCGGCGAGGGACCAGCCTCCGACGAACACTGAGAGCCGCCGCAGCAGCCTCCGCTCCTCTTCGGAGAGCAGCTCATAGCTCCAATCGATTGCGCCGCGTAGCGTGCGGTGATGACTGTGCGTCAGATGGGATGTCGCGGCCAACGCGAGGTGGTCGTCAAGTCGCGCGGCGATCTGTTCGGCTGTGAGGACGTTGACACGCGCGCTCACCAGCTCAATCGCGAGAGGTAGGCCGTCTAACTTACGGCAAATCGTGCTGACTACCGCGGTGTTATCTGCGGTGAGTGCAAAATTGGGCAGGATTGCACGCGCGCGCTCAACAAAGAGTTGAATCGCATCGAACTGATCGATGTCATCCGTCGGGAGAGAGGACGGCGGGAGCGACAGTGGCGATAGTGGATATCGCATTTCACCCGCAATGGAAAGCGGCTCGCGACTGGTAGCCAGAATGCTTGTCTCCGTCGCTGCCAGGAGAGTTCCCGCGAGTTCAGCACACGCGCTCAGAACGTGTTCGCAGTTGTCCAACACCAGCAGGACGCGCTTGTCTTGGAGCGCGTCCTGCAATCTCTCCAGCGTTGTGCGACCGGGGTGATCGACCACATTCAGGACTCTCGCAGCAGCCTGAGGAACCAGCGCCGGATCCGCCAAGTGCGCAAGTTCAACCCAATGAGCGCCGTCCGTGTAGTTGCGCTGGACCTCTTCGGCGACTCGCAGGGCGAGACGGGTCTTGCCACAGCCCGCGGCGCCTGTCAGCGCGACCAGCCGTGACGACAGAACGAGGCGCCGCACTTCAGCTATCTCGCGCCGGCGACCGACAAAGCTGGTCAGCACCGTCGGCATGCGCGCTCGTACGCCGCGCGCTGGTGTTGTGTCGCTATCTTCTGCGTTCATAACAGACGCTCATCGACCCGCCGCAGCGGGCGCGTCGGGTCGCCCACGAGGCCATGCTGCCTCCTCCCCCCGAGGGCGTCAACTTGCACTGCGGGACGAAAGGTGCACGGCCGAGGCGACACGTACCGCAAGCTCTGATGATGCGCAGTGAGCCAACGCCTCGATTTGCGACTTCGAGAACGGTCGTCACGTCTTCGTCAAAGCAGCCGTAGACGCACGTACCCCGCTGGTTGCGTGAGGAGCACCCTGTTTACGAACATGTCGGCGCCGCCTATGCCCAGACCGCTCGGCTGGAGCGATGACGATTCGGACCGGCCCGAGGATCAGGCTGCCGTCCTGCTCGACAACGACCAACACGATCTGCCAGCGTTGTGCAGCGCGCCGAGTGACTCGCCGACGGCGGCTCACCCCGTCAGCCAAGCTAGCGCGATTGGCCGCGGACCGAAGACGCTTGACATCGCCTTCACCACAAATCCGGGAGAGCCCCTTTTCAGAGCAACACGACAGCCGGATTCCGATCGCGTTCTCCGTACACGCTCGCATCCCGCTCCTGGGCCATCTTATGTGGCGGATCTTCGGCCTCAGCGCGTGGCCCGTCCGGTTCGAGCAGGCGCCCACGCCGACACCGGCCGAGCTGTCGCCGTTCCTAGCACAGATATGACGGAGCGCCATCATATCATTATTTGCATGTCGCTCCCCATTCGGGGTCAACGGCAATAACCGCATCGTGTGTGCACAGCCTGCAACTGCTCCTCATACCGATGCAATCGTGCGGCTGACGAGTGCAGTTCACCCGCTACGGTTAGTGAATGCGGATGTTTGGCGGCTTGCTCCACTAAAGTCGATACATCCCAAACTGAAGGAGCTGCACGATGATTAGAGATCAGATTGCGAGTTTTTTTTGGGGACAGTTTGGCCACCCCAGCGGGTTATTTGGTCGGTTCATTGGAAATGGCATGGCGCGCCGCAACGTGTATGACGGCCGTTGGACAGTTTCACTGTTGGACATCCAGCCGCAGAGCCATGTCCTGGAAATCGGCTTCGGGCCGGGCGTGTCCACCCAATATGCCGCCGCGAAAGCCCCCCGGGGTTTTGTGGTCGGCATTGACCACTCCAGAACAATGGTGCAAGCTGCGCGCAGGCGAAATGCCGAGGCGATCAAAGCCGGACGAATGGATCTCAAAGAGGGTGACGTGGCCTCGCTCCCGTATCCCGATGAGTGGTTTGACAAGGCGTTTTCCATTCACTCGATCTATTTCTGGACCAAGCCTCTAAACTCCCTGAAGGAACTGCGGCGTGTGCTGAAGCCGGGCGGATTGCTGGCGATCACGATCCAGCCAAAAGACAAATGGAACGAGTTGCAAAGACGCGAATCGAGTTTGCGGACGTTGTATTTCAGCGCGGATCTCACCGCACTGTTTTCCGACGCAGGCTTTCGAGAGGTGCGCGTGGAAGTTTGCCCAGAGCCAGACAAATTCCCTGGCGAGTGTGTGCTCGGCGTAAAACAACTTGCGGCGATGACGACGGCTGAGCCGCCGTAAAACCCCGTATGGTCCCCCGTCCGCACCCTCGGCCGCCCACGCCGCCGCATGGTAGCTGCGTATGTTGATGCCGAATTTCCCCGTGACCTGGGAAGATCCCCAGGACGCGGATCTGCTCTGGGAGCATGAGCGCGCGCATTGGCCATATCCGGTGACGCCACTCTCCAGCGCGCTGCTGCCAGGCCGCTGCGCGTGTGACGCTTGCTGACATTCAAGCCTTTGTCGACGCGCTCGAGCACCTGGCGCCAGCGCAGCCGCTACGGCACACTGCTGGCGATGTGCGCCTTGCAGCCCGGGGCCCAAATGTCCGTACGAGCAGCTCCTGGCAGTCGTCCTTCTGGGTGACGGAACAGCTTGGGGCTTGAGCCCTTTCACGCGTTTGAGGCTCCTTCGACTTTAACGGCCCGAAGGCCAGGAAGTTGATCAGCAAGCGCCGGACTTCTTGTTCTTGTAGTAGACCAGCCCCGCCATCTTGCCAGGCCTGAACGTCGAGTGGATGAGACCGGTTCGCCTCCCGCGTGTTGTCGGCCTGGGCATCGCGGCCCAATTGTCGGCGGTAAGGAGGACTGTAGTGATGTACGGCATGGCAGGCGCTGCTCCTCGAAAGTTAAATCGGGGCAAGCTGCGTGAGGCAACGTAACAAGCCAGCTACAACAGCCACACAGTTCCCCTACGGTTGTCCTACACTTGGTTTTCGGAACCGCGCGCCCGGTTCTGGGGGAGGACGACAGGATCGGTTGGCCGCGGCGTAGGCGGTCGCATAGGACCTCGCCCAGTTGGGTACTGCATCGCTCGCGCTCCGCCTTCGAATCAGGCTAGCCGTATCGCGCTGCCCATGGTGCCTGTGCGCGGATCGGCGCGGGTGACCGACGTACCACTCGTCGAAGGCCAAGCCGTGACGTTCGCCGAGCTGCTGCGCCAGCTACGCGCGCGCGCTGGAATGACCCAGGAGGCACTGGCCGAGCAGGCGGGCGTCAGCCCGGCGACCATCGCCGCACTCGAGCAAGGTCTCCGCCGCCGACCCTATCCGCACACGATCGCGCAGATCAGTAACGCGCTAGCGCTCACTCCGGCCGACCGCGCCACCCTGCTTGCTCGCGCAAGCGGCACTCCCTAACGAACGCCGCGCCCGCCGCGGCTCAAAAGCCCGCCGCCCGCACACCAAGCCGACTTCGCGCCACGCGTCCCAGTGCCCGCGACGCCGCTCATCGGACCCGAGGCTGACATCGCCGCCGCGCGCACGATGCTCCTGCTGCCCGAACCGACCGCCCGACTCTTGACTCTGGTTGGGCCGGGCGGGGTGGGCAAGACGCGTCTGGCGCTGGCTGTTGCCATGGCCGTTGTCGACTCGTTCCCGGATGGCGTTGCGTTCGTCGATCTGGCTCCGCTGCACGATCATCGGCTCATACCGGCGACCATCGGCGCCGCGCTGCGCCTGCATGCCACCGGTCGCATGAGCGCGCGCCAGCTCCTGCTCGAACACCTGCGCGACCTGACCGCACTCCTGGTTCTGGACAACTTCGAACACCTGCTGGGTGGAGCGCAATTCCTGGGCGAGCTGCTGGAGACGTGTCCGCGGATCCGCCTGCTCGTGACCAGCCGCACGGTGCTGCATCTGCGCGTCGAGCGGCGGTTCACTGTTGAGCCGTTGGCGCAGCCCGCAGATCAGGAGCCATCATTAAGCGCGATCGCCACCTCGCCCGCCGTGCGCTTGTTTGTCGAGCGGGCGCAGATCGTGGCGCCGCAGTTCACCCTCGACGGGCGCAACGCCGAGACCATCGCAGCGGTGTGTCGGCGGTTGGACGGCATGCCGCTGGCGATCGAGCTGGCCGCCGCGCGGGTTGGCCTGGTGGGACCCGAGATGATGCTGCGGCGCCTTGATCGGCAGCTGCAGCTGCTCACAAGTGGCCGGTCGGATCTCCCCGAACGGCAGCGCACGCTGAGTAACACGCTGGCGTGGAGTTATGACTTGCTCGGGCCCCGCGAACAGATGTTGTTCCGGCGGGTGGCCGTCTTTGCCGGCGGCTGGACGCTCAGCGCGGCGGAGACCGTGTGCAGCGATGCCACCACCCTCACGCCTGACGAGATCCTCGAGCCCCTCGAAGGTCTGGTCGACAATAATCTGATCCGACGGCTCGACACGAACGAGGCGGAGCCACGCTTTGCCATGCTCGAAAGCGTGCGCGAATACGCCGCCCAGAAGTTGCATGAAATAGGCGAGTACGACAGGGTCCGCGCACGGCATAGCGAGTGGTGCCTTGCGCTGGCCGAGCAAGCCGCGATCGAGCTGACCGGCCCGCTCCAGGCCATGTGGCTCGAGCGACTAGATCGTGCGCTCGACAACGTCCGATTGACCCTGGGCCGGCTCTACGAGCAGCAGCAGACGGAGCTGGGCCTCCGCCTGGCCGGGGCGCTCGGGCGCTTCTGGTCCACTGGACGACACGTCGCCGAGGGACGCGAATGGGTAGAGCGATTCCTGGCCCCGAAAACCGCGGAGTCCGCGCCAGCAGCGGTGCGTGCCAGAGCCTGCTACGCGGCGGGCGTACTGGCCAGCATTCAGGCCGACCAGCAGCAAGCGGTAGCGCGCTTGGAGCAAAGCATCGAGCTCTACCATCTGGCCGGCGACACCGTTGGTGCGGTGCGGGCGTTGAATACGCGCGGTGGTGTGTCGTACGACACGGGCCAGCTCGCGTTCGCCGCGGCTCTGTGGCAGCAGTCGCTGGCGCAAGCGCGCGCGGCCGGCGATCTCGGCGAGGCGGCGCACGCCCTGGGCAATCTTGGCGAGGCCACCTTTCACATGGGCGATGTCGAAGGCGCGGCAGTGAGCTTCGCCGAAGCGCTCGCGCTCGCCCGCCAGGCCGGCCGCACCGACGTCGAGGCGATGGAGCTCGGCAATCTGGGGAACGTGGCCCGCGCCCGCGGTGACCTGACACGGGCGACGACGCTGCAACGCCAGGCGCTCGTCCTCAAGCGCGAGCTTGGCGCGCGTCGGCATATTGCGATCACACTGTCCGATCTGGCCAGCATCGCCGCCATCGAGGGCCGCGGTGCGCGTGCCGCCCGGCTGGTGGGCGCGGCGAGCGCGCTACGCGAGCGGATCGGCACGCCCCAGCCGGTGCCCGAACGAGTGGACATGGAAAGCTCCGTCGCGACCGTGCGCGCAGCGCTGGGCGAGGAGGTGTGGAGCGCGGAGTTGCAGGTGGGCGCGGCGCTGACGATGGAACGAGCGATCGACTTCGCGCTGGAGTGACGCGCCGCGCCCGTTTGCCTCGGACCTGTGGCTTCAGCCTCTGATTTTGTGCGTCTGGGTGAGCTCGAGGTGCAACATCTCGCGCTCGTCCGAGATCTGCGTGCGCAGGAACTCCTTGTACTGCGTAGCCGCGTCGGTCCGCGCCCTGTTAGTCAACGCCACGGAGTCCCTGGGGTAGTCATACGACTCCGTCTTCGCTGGGTAGTGGACCACGTTCCTCTTCCAGTTCGTCGTCCCCTTCGTCGTCACGCTGATCTTCCTGTCTGCGTGGGCCATCCGTCCCTCCCGCTGTCATCGTGATGGCACATAGTCTTGTCGCTTTGACCTGGCGGCGACAGCGACAGTGCACCAATACTTACCCCTACAGTTCGCGCCTACCCGATTGGATTCGAACAGTCGTAGTCAGTGTAGGGGGAGCGTCGCTGTTCGACTCCGGTTGTCCCGGCGCATTCTGGCAGCCGAGCTCGACGCCGCAATGGACGCGAGCACCTCGCCCACGGGGGAATACGCATGCCCTGGTGCAAAGTCACGATCACCTACGCGGGAACCGGTTATTCCCAGAACTTCAAACGGCACCTCGCCGTCCATAGCCACCCGCTGTCACAGCAGTTCAACCGGGACGCGAAGTTGACTGCAGTGAACCAGATCAACGCCAGCTTGCCGCGCGGACATCGACCGAATCCGGTAACGGAGAACCTGCTCGGCATGGCGGGCCAGGGCGACCAGATCCAGGCTGATCCGGGCACCAGGTTTCGAGCAATCTAGATCATCGCATGTGCTCGGCGTTGGGAGTGCCGGATTGGCAGGGCGCGCTCGAAACGGAGGAGTTCACGTTCCTCCCAGCATATGGCGACGACGAGCTGCACTACGGCATACCGAAGTCGCTGGCGCTGGTCGACCGAGTCGACAAGTCGCCGGATTTCGCGCTCGAGTTCGTCAGCAATCTGAATGCGCCGTCACCAGCGGACAGCCTGTTCGCGACCATCAATATGTGTCTGGCACGCGGCGGCGATGCCCGCGCGGCATATTGCACGCTGGCGACTGATAAGCCGACGGCAACCGCGCTGCCCGCGACGTTCACGCCCACGGCGTTCTGGTATCTCGAGGCCACGAATGAGCCACAGGCGGTGCAGCAATTCGCCTGGGAGGACGTCGATCGCGCGCGCGTCTTCCAGCACATGTCCAGGGAGCTCGGCGTGCGCGTGTGGAACGCGTTGCCGCGCTCGAGCACGCTCGCCGCGCGCGCAGCGATTGAGTGCGGCATCGCCGCCTTTCTGCCGCGAGTGCCGACCAAGGTTACCTTCGAGCCGCGGGCATTGCTCGCGGCGCTGCGCGGACTGAATCCGCGCACGACCGAAGGCAGCGTGTCTCTTGACGCGGTGATTGCGTACTTTAAGGACAGCCTCGCCAGCACACCACTGAAGTTGGCGGGCCCGGTCGAACCAAGCCGCCGGCGCGACCTCGCACTAGCGTTGGCTGGCCACGTTGTGCACCACTTGGCCGTGCCCGAGCGGACGCCGCGCATTTCAGACGGGCCACATATTGCACTCCGCAACGTAGACGGGTTGCCGGATCCGACGGTGTGGGATCTGAGCACCCCGCTACTCACGACACTGCCGCGCATGCTGCAGTTCGATCCATTCACGCGCATTCTCAGCGCCGGCGGGCGCGGCGCGGTTACGTTCTTTACGCGGGTGCCGCCGTTACCCAAAGACTTGCTCACGCAACGCGTGGTGGTCAATGCGAACCTGCCACCCAATATCAGCAACGTCGAGGCGATCGATCTCACGTTGCGCGTCGGCGCTGATCTGTCCCCCAACAAGAAACAGCAGCCGTACACCATCACGCTCCATCCCGCGAATAACGAGGCCCCGCGCGCAGTCGAGCTGAAGTACCGCAAGGCGAACCCAAAGCGATACAGCGCTCGGCTGCGCCTGGTATCCGAAGCCGGGCTTCGGACATCAGACTGGTTCGACTGCACTGACGACTACCTGTATATCGGGACCGAGCGCCTCCCCGCGCACAGCGTCACGGTGCGCGCATCGGCCGATCTCGTCCAGCAGGCCGCGCTGGACGTAGCCCTTACGCATGCCGACGAAGCGGGCAACCTGCGCTCGCAACTCGGCCCGGCCAATCCCGCGGTCACGTTCTTGATGGCCGACATTCCCGACGCGGCGCGTATTCGGGTCACCGCGCGCGACGTCAGCGACGCGAACCGCATGCTGGTCCTGGAGGACTTGCCGTGTCGTTCGGTG
>Ga0137369_10007516_pt1 | contig 10949 bp, 10 predicted proteins | sample SagtaG_12_FD_104918 | JGI IMG/M metagenome (GOLD analysis project Ga0137369, IMG submission 104918) | Vadose zone soil microbial communities from Sagehorn Ranch, Mendocino, California, USA - Sage1_L_113_16 metaG | ecosystem: Environmental > Terrestrial > Soil > Vadose zone | place: USA... | reverse complement strand
TTCCCTGTGATGAATGATCAGACAAATCTTAGTCCTTAATTCAATTCGCGGCACTGCGTCGCACAGGCACAGAGTCCGCGACGCTGCACACATCGGACATGGCTCTATTATTCTTCGGTGCCCAGTCAACTTCAGGGCTCACACAAGGGACATACTATTTCTTCGGTTTCACGGTCGCCCACGCGCTGATTTGCGGTATTCGACTCCGCTCATTTGGCATGCGGCTTTCACTCCTGCGCTTGCGCCCGTAACCGAGTTATTCCAGCTAGTCAACAACGTCCCTCAACTGCGCCCCTCAACTGCGCCCCCCGGACGGACGGCTCTTTTTCTCTTGATCCGGCGGCGACCGCGTTGCCGGATCTCGATTGAGAGACCAAACCGCTCCATCACTCCGCAAATCGACCCCCGGCCTGCCGTCGATATTCCCGGCGCCTTCAGAGCGACGGTGCCATCGCCAGCATGGTGCAAGTCGCTCACCGCCACGCTGTTTGCCTAATCAATGTTAAATTCTCGATAATCGTTTGATTTTTTGAGCGCTGTCAATCTAATATCACGGCACCTGTGAATCGTCGGCGCAGATCTTATCTTTCGACGCACGCTTTTCTCCAGTCTGGGCAACTGCTTGCGTTCTGCTTGATCGCTTTCCTAACGTCGTTACTCGAGACGCACGCCGGCGAGGCGCCGCCGGTCCGGCGCGTGCTCATCCTGCACTCCTTCGGCCGCGATTTCGCGCCTTACAATGCTGCGTCGTCGGGTTTTCGCACGGAGCTGGCCCGGCAGTCGGAAGCTCCTATTGAGTTCCTCGAAGCTTCGTTGGAGATCGCGCGGTTTGCCGAAGGCGGATCGGAAACTCCGTTCGTCGAATACCTCCGAGTTTTGTTCGCCGATCGACCGCCGAACCTGCTTGTGCCATTTGGCGGCCCGGCGATGAATTTCCTACAGCGCCACCGCGATAGTCTCTTCCCCGGTGTTCCCCTCTTGGTTGGAGCCGTCGATCAGCGGCTTCTACGCCGCGCGAATCTCGGCGACAATGCAACTGCGGTCGGGGTCAGTTTGGATTTTCCCGGCATTGTCGAGAATATTTTGCGGATTTTGCCCGCCACCACTAACATTGCAGTAGTGATTGGCAACTCACCCATCGAAAGGTTCTGGCTGGAGGAATTGCGCCGGGATTTACAGCCTTTCACCGATCGCGTCCAATTCACCTGGCTCAACGAGCTGTCCTTCGAGAGCATGCACAAGCGCCTAGCCGAACTCCCGCCAAACTCCGCCATCCTCTATGCGATTTTGCTGGTGGATGCCGCGGGCGTGCCGCACGAACAAGAACGCGCGCTCGAGGTGCTTCGAGGCGACAGCAAGGCCCCCATTTTCGGCCTTTTTGACAGCCAACTTGGCGGGGGGATCGTTGGCGGCCCGCTGTATCCCTCTCAAGAGCTTGGCCACCAGGCGACCCGTCTGGCGCTCCGAATACTGAATGGCGAATCGCCGGGCAGCATCCGGCCCACGTTGTTGGGGCCGGGGACACCAGTTTACGACTGGCGCGAATTGAAACGCTGGCAGATCAGCGAAAGCCAATTGCCTCGCGACAGCGTCGTTCAATTCCGAGAGTCGACCCTCTGGCAGCGCTACAAGATCGCGATACTCGGCGCTGTAGGATTATTCATCCTTCAGGCCGCTCTCATATTCGTCCTGCTCGCGGAGCGGAAGCGGCGACGCGGCACTCAGGCGAATTTGGATGAACGGTTGCGCTTCGAAGAATTGGTCTCACAGTTGTCGGCGAGATTTATTTACCTGCCGTCCGATCAAATCGATGAGCAGATCGTTGACAGCCTGCGCGAGGTGGCACGTTTCCTTGGATTTGACTTCAGCACTTTGTCTGTTTTCACAGGACCTGCCGTGGGCCGGGTGGCGTTCATCTGGCAGGCCCCGGGAACGCCAACGATACCCTCGGATCTCACGGAAAAAGATTTTCCGTGGCACGCCAGAGAGTTATTTGCCGGTCGCGACGTGAGTTTCCTTGCACCCGCCGACTTGCCCCGGGAGGCCGAGATAGATCGGGCAACTGTCGAGAAAATCCAAAATCAGTCGGTTCATTGTGTACCGTTGCTCGCGGGCGAAACGCCGGTCGGTGTCCTGAATGTCGGCACCTTTGTTCGCGAGCAGGGCATCGCTCCCGACTTGTTACGGCGCCTACGGCTGCTTGGAGAGATCTTCGCGAACGCGCTGGCGCGAAAACGAGCCGACAAATCTCTGCGCGAAAGCGAGGCTCGCTTCCGCACGATGGCCAACACGGCGCCGGTGATGATCTGGATGGCCGGCCCGGACAAGCTGTGCAATTTCTTCAATAAAGGGTGGCTCGATTTCACCGGGCGTACAATGGAACAGGAACTGGGCAACGGGTGGGCAGATGGTGTCCACCATGACGACCTGGATGACTGTCTCGAAGTTTACATCCAATCTTTCGACGCGCGGCAAAAGTTTTCGATGGAATATCGCTTGCGAAGATATGACAGTGAATATTGTTGGATCCTGGACAATGGAGTGCCGCGCTTTGCCGCCGACGGGACATTTGTCGGGTACATCGGGTCGGCCATCGACATCACCGAGCGCAAGCTGGAAGAGGAACGTTCGCACGTGGTATTGGAAGCGGCCCCCAATGCGATGATCATGGCCGATCACGAAGGCAAAATCACATTGGCCAATGCCGCTGTGGAGGCAGTCTTCGGCTATGCTCGTGACGAGTTGATTGGATTTCCCATTGAAATGCTGATTCCGGAACGGTTCCGGGACCGGCATCCCGGCTATCGAGTCAATTACTTTGCCCATCCAATTGCGCGGTCGATGGGGACGGGACAGGAACTTTTCGGCCGGCGCAAGGACGGCAGCGAAGTGCCGGTGGAAATTGGTCTCAGTCCCATTCACATCTCGGGGGGAGGGCCGTTTGTGCTGGCTTCGATCATCGATATCACGGCGCGCAAGGAAGCAGAGTCTGAGGCTCGACGACAGCGCGAGCAGATGGCGCACACCGATCGTGTTTTGATGATGGGGCAATTGGCTTCCGCGGTGGCGCATGAGTTGAACCAACCGTTGGGCGCGATTCTCAGCAACGCCGAGGCGGCGGAGATATTTCTTCAAGCGGAACCGCCGGCCATGGACGAGCTGCGGGCGATTCTTGCCGACATTCGGAAAGACGACCAGCGCGCCGCCGATGTCATTCAACGCATGCGCGCGCTCTTGAAGCGGCGCGAATTAGAATTGCAGACTTTGCCTGTGGACGAGCTGATCACCGGCGCGATCGCTTTGACCAGGGCTGATGCTCTCCTGCGCCACATCACAGTGGAAGCGGAGCTTGCAGCGGGGCTGCCATCGGTGCGAGGGGATGCGGTGCATTTGGCGCAGGTCTTACTAAATTTGATGCTCAACGGCATGGACAGCTTGATTGAATGCCCCGCCGGGCAACGACGGCTGGTCGTAGGCGCCCGTCGTTCTGACTCTCTCAGCGTCGAAGTCTCGGTCACCGATAACGGCAATGGAATCCCAACCGATAAGCTCGACCAGCTCTTCGAGCCTTTCTATTCGACCAAGCCCGACGGCATGGGCATGGGATTGGCGATCTCGCGAACGATCATCGAAGCGCACCATGGCCGCATTTGGGCGGAAAATAATCTCGACTGCGGCGCGACGTTTCGTTTTACGGTGCCAGCGGGGGACTAGGGGGAGGTGGTTTCAGGTGTCAGGTTTCGGGTTTCAGATCGGATTTAGCACTGATCGCTGTGGGACTCGGAGATGTCAGTTTCAGAAAGGAGTTTGGGAGGCGAAGATGAAAGGTTATCTGGAAGTCGAGGATTTGGAGGCGTATTAGAAGCTTTGCCAACTCCACATCGAGATCTGAGCCACGCGTGGCCGCCCGAGGAAAAGTACGAAATCGGTTCGCAAGTCCGCCGCTCTTCCAACAGTTCCCCTGCGCAGCTCGCTGAGAAGAACGACGATCGTCATGTCCGCAACAAGATCGAGGGAGTGAATCGGAGCCGGGGCGAAGCCGCAGAGACGATACACCATCTGTTTATGACAAGACAGAAGGGCTACATCACGGCGGAAGTTTATGACTCCTTTCGCGCGAGGTACTAAGGAATGCATCCGGATGCTGAACGGCTTGGAGAAGACACTTGAGCGGAAACTGCCGCAGGGAGAGCGGCGATGGTTCGTGAACGAAGATGAGGAGGCCTATGAAGAGAACACAGAAGTTGTTGACTCTGGCTGGCCCGCTGTGTCTGAGGTCCGAAACCTGACACCAGAAACCTGACACCTCACACCCATGTCTTCCTCCCTGCCCGCCACTGTTTATGTCGTCGACGACGACGTTTCTTTCGTCAAGGCGGTCACGCGGCTGCTGCGAGCCGGCGGCCACAAAGCGCAGAGCTTTTCGTCAGTCGGGGAGTTTCTCGGCAGCCTTCCGCCGGAGCCTTCGGGTTGCATTCTCCTCGATTTGCAGATGCCGGGGCGGAGCGGCTTCGATTTACAGTCCTGCCTTAGCCAAGCCGAGAATCCGCTGCCGATCATATTTCTCACCGGCCACGGTGATATTCCCGGAAGCGTCCGCGCCATTCAAAACGGCGCGGTGGACTTTCTGACCAAACCGGTCAAAAGAAGAGATCTTTTCGAAGCCATTGAGCGAGCGCTGGTGCGCAACCGGGAGGAGAGTGAACGGCGTGCGGGCCGGCGCGAGCTGCGGGATCCCTTCGCCGAGCTGACACCGCGTGAACAAGAAGTCATGAGTCACGTGATCGGCGGCAAGCTCAACAAGCAAATTGCCTTTGATCTCGGCACCAGCGAGCGCACGATTAAAGCGCACCGAGCCAGTATCATGGACAAGCTCGGTGTCAAATCTGTTGCCGAGCTCGTGCGTCTCGCCGAAGAGTTGGGGATTCAGCCAATCCGATAATTTCAAGGGTCGAGTGTCGGGTGTCGACGGGAAAGAGGGTCGCGTGTCGAGTTAAGAGCAATTCAATTCAACAGGAGCAAACAGAGCTAACGGAGAATTGTTTGGAAAACCTCTGTTCCCTCCGTTGCCTCCTGTTCAACCATCTTTTTTCCCACGACACTCGTCATTCCTCCCCTCATCCCTCGTCACTTCTTCCTCGCCTCCTTACTGCACCAAAGTACAATAGACGGTCGTTACGTTGAAGGCTATTGTTGCCGCCGAGACGAAATGCGTCTCGTTGAGTGACTTTAATGAACCTGAGTGTGATCCACGTGGCAATCGTCGATGACGATCCCAGCATCTGCAAGTCGCTTGAGCGTCTGCTGCGCGCTTCCGGGTTCGCACCGCTGACTTATTCGTCAGCGGAGGCGTTCTTGCAGGATCGACCGCGCGTCATTGTCGACTGCATGATCCTCGACATTCACCTGGGCGGTATGTCGGGCTTCGAGCTGCAGAAACAACTCGCCGCTGCGGGATCGGCGCCGCCGATTATTCTTATCACTGCCGTTGACGATCCCGATACACCCGAGCTGGCGCGTCAGGCGGGATGCGTTGCGTATTTTCGCAAACCATTCACCGGCGACAAGTTAATGGAAACTATCCGCAGCGCCGTCGCAGGAAGGATCACCAATTAGGGAGGTGAAGTCATAAAGCGTCGATCTCCCATGCTTATTTTTATCGCCATTCTGGCTCTCGTGCAGGGCATTCTCGGTGTATTTCGCGCCTGTGAGTGGTTCAACATCGGCGCCGATCAGTTCGGCCAAGGGCTGCTGATCTTACCTTTGGTCGGCGTTGTCGCGTTTGCCCGCGGCGGATTGGTGATCGTCTTGGCGGTGCTCTATGCGCTGTTTGCCGTCGGCATGCTCCTGCAGAAGAGTTGGGCTTGGTGGCTGGGTTTAATCGTTGCCGCGATAAACGTGTTGCTCGTGATCAATATCCTCATTCTAGGCGAGTCTGTTTCACGCGCGGTTTTTTGGCTGGTCGTGCCGTTGGTCGTCGTCGGTTATTTGCTGTCACCCTCGGGGCAAAGCGCAAAGAGGGCAGTGAGCAGTATTGAGTGAAGAGGGGCGAGTGTCGGGTGTCGAGTGGTTTCGGAAGAGCAGAAGGCAGAGCGAGGCCAGCGATGAACAACCATAGGAGGAGCAATCGAATGGTAAGAATCTTTTGGCTTGTCGCGCTCGCGACCGTGATAATTGGCCTCACCCTCATTGACGCCTTGGCGCAGGACGAAACCGAGTTGGCGAAGAAGACGCAAAACCCGGTGGCCGATCTCATCAGCGTGCCGCTGCAAAGCAACTTTAACTTTGGCGCGGGGTTCAATCACAACAAGATGATTTACGTCCTCAATGTCCAACCCGTGATTCCGATCAAGATTACCGAAGATTGGAACCTCATCACACGCGTCGTCATGCCGATCATCAACCAGCCCAATCTGTCGCCCTCGTTCGGCGGGTTGGTGCCGAGCACCACCGGCACCGGATTTGGCGACTTCAATCCGACATTCTTCTTCTCGCCCGCGAAGTCTGGCCAATTGATTTGGGGTTTGGGTCCCACTTTCACTCTGCCGACTGCAACCGATCGAAATCTGGGCGCTGGTAAATGGAGCATGGGGCCGGCGGGAGTGGCGCTGACGATGCAAGGACCTTGGGTGTTCGGGGTGTTAATAAACAACCAGTGGTCGGTTGGCGGCTGGGGCGACAAGCCGGTGAACGCGCTGCTCATGCAACCGTTCGTGAATTACAACTTGCCTAACGGTTGGTATCTAACTTCGTCACCTATTCTCACTGCCGACTGGAAAGCAGATAGAGCTGGCGACGTGTGGACGGTGCCAGTGGGCGGAGGGTTTGGCAAGCTATTCAGGCTTGGCGACATCCTGCCGCTCGAGGGCAGCGCGCTTGCGAAGTTGCCGATCAACACGCAGATCGGCGCGTACGGCAACGTGGCGAAACCGGAGTTCGGCCCGGAGTGGCAGTTGCGCTTCCAGATCCAGTTTTTGTTTCCGAAATGACGAGGAGTGACGAGGGTCGAGTGACGAGTGAAATGCAATTCAGTTTAACAGGAGCAAACGGAGCAAATGGAGAGTGGAAGAATAGAAGACTGGAATAATGGAATAGTGGAACTTTGGGAGCATGATTCCATTCATCCATCATTCCAATATTCCAACGCCCCAAGCGCTCTGTGTCCTCTGTTAACTCCTGTGAGAAAGTGTCGAGTGACGAGGGAAAAATCAAAGAGAGAAGAGATCAGAACAGATCGCCAGCTTGCAAGCGCTGGCAAAAATCCGTGGCGGAAATGACGAGGATGCCGTCCTCGGTGCGGCGACTCTTCGGTTCCAGGCATACAATGATGCGCTGTTTGACCCTTGGATAATCCTGTATGAGAGCGCGGAGGCCGCGTAGATGATCGGCACTGACTTTGGAACTGGCTTTCGCCTCGATCGCAACTTGCATGTCATTGACCACAAAGTCCACTTCGATGCCACTGGCCAGACGCCAGTAGCTGAGGCTGGCGAAAGCTTCGCTGTAGGCGTTGTGAGAGCTGAGCTCATGAAAAATCCAATTCTCGAAAGCCTTGCCATAAAGCTCCGAGCCCGGTCGCAGTTCGCCGCGTTTGGCCAGATAGTTCACGATGCCTACGTCGGCGAAGAAAAATTTGGGAGCGGCGATGACCCGGCGTTTCGGACGCTTCGTGTAACCAGGGAGCCAGCGGCCGAGCAAGGTGTCTTCAAGAATCTGAAAATGGCTCTTGATGGTGTGACTGGAGACACCGCAGTCGCGCGCGAGCGTCGAGAAATTTACCAGCTCGGTGTCGGAGAGCGAGGCGACGTTGAGAAATTCGGAAAAAACCGGAAGGTTTCGAACGAGTCCTTCCGCCGCCACTTCTTCTTTCAAGTAGTCGGCGACGTACGAGTTCAACAGGCGCCGCGGCGTACTCGACAAATACATTCTCGGCAAATACCCGTGGTTGAGCATGCGAGTCAGATCGAAGTCTTTTCCGATCTCGGCCGCGGTCAAGCCATGAAGTTCGTAACGGACCGCCCGGCCGCCAAGCAGATTAGCGTGGCCGCGCTTGACCTTGCGGGCGCTCGAACCACAGAGGGCGAAGTGAACGCCGCGATTCTCGTGCAGCCAGTGGGCTTCGTCGAGCAATTGCGGAACCTTTTGCACCTCGTCGATAACTACCTGGCGTACGGACTTGTCAGCTTCGAGCTCGGCTCGAAGCAACTCGGGGTTGTGAAGATAGCGGCGGAATTCCTCGGCTTTGAGCAGGTCTATCCACAGCGCGTCCGGATAGGCCGCGGTCAACAGCGTGGTTTTGCCCGTCTGCCGGGGGCCCCACAGAAAAAAGGTCTCTGTGCCGGCCTTGGGAAGCTGCAATGATCGTGTGAACATATACTTCAAATTATCATGATTAATTGAAGTGTCAACGCTGAAAAATAATCGACCGACGAGGGAAAAGAGAGGGTGAGGGCGAGTGTCGGGTGGCGAGGGAAAGAAGTGTCGAGTGACGAGGGTCGAGGGAAGAGTAATGCATTTCAACCGGAGAGAGTTAACGAGGATGAATTTCACTAAACTTTGATTCATCTATTATCTCCTGCTCACGTTCATATTGGAAGGTGTTTTATGCGCAACATTACAAATCCAATCACTGCGCCGAGTAACCCGCCCCATCCGGGCATGATCTGGATTCCCGGCGGGACGTTTCTTATGGGTTCCGACAAACATTATCCGGAAGAAGCACCTGCGCATGAGATAACGGTCGACGGATTCTGGATGGACACGCACACGGTGACGAACGAAGAGTTCCGCCGTTTTGTTGAAGCCACCAAGCACGTGACATCCGCCGAGCGCGCGCCGAATCCTGAGGATTACCCCGGCGCGAAACCGGAATTGCTTGTCCCCGCTTCGGTCGTTTTTCAGAAGCCAAAGCAACGGGTCAATCTCAACGACTGTTACGTCTGGTGGACCTACATTCCCGGCGCCAACTGGCGCCATCCCGAAGGGCCGGCGAGCTCTTTGAAAGGACGAGCGAAGCATCCTGTGGTGCAAATCGCGTATGAAGACGCCGAAGCCTACGCCAAGTGGATCGGCAAAGAATTGCCGACGGAAGCGGAGTGGGAATTTGCCGCGCGCGGCGGATTGGCGGGAGCTGAATTCGTCTGGGGAGATGAATTCACACCCGGTGGCAAATACATGGCCAACACCTGGCAAGGCGAGTTTCCCTGGCAAAATTTGAAGACCGACGGCTTCGAAGGCATCGCGCCGGTGGGCAGTTTTCCGGCTAACGGCTACGGTCTGTATGACATGGCGGGCAACGTTTGGGAGTGGACGACCGACTGGTATCAGGAACACAGCAAGATCACGCACTCCTGCTGTGGTGCAATCAATCCCAGAGGCGCGGACCGAGAAAATAGTTACGATCCGAACACGCCCGAGATCAAAATTCCGCGCAAGGTGATGAAAGGCGGCTCCTTTCTCTGCGCGCCGAACTACTGCCGGCGCTACCGCCCCGCAGCGCGCATGGCACAGCCCATCGATACCTCGACGTGTCATTTGGGGTTTCGATGCATCGTGCGAAGTACGCGCGAGGGATGAGGGTCGAGGGTCGGGTGTCGAGGGGCAATGAGCCAGATCGCACTGGAGAGTTTCGGCGCATATCAAAAAGCGCGGCGATTGTTCGATCTGGTGGCGGCAGACATGGAAACACTTAAAACTAACCCGCTTTGCTATCGACTTGTGTCACAACAAGTGGGCAGTGCGGATTCGATCTGTGCAAACATCGAGGAAGGTTACGGTCGACTAAGCCGAGTCGAGTACGTTCGCTTTCTTGATTTCGGGCGAGGGTCTGCGCGTGAAACTCGCGGACGTTATGAACGTATGAAGCACTGGCTGGACGAGGACATGATTCAACAACGAATCAAACTGCTGGACGAGATTATCGGCATTTTGACGAGTTCGATTGGAACGATGAGGAAAAAATGAGGGACAAGGTAGGAGCGTCGAATGACGAGTGAAAAACAAGGGACGCGGAGCGCAGAACAAAGGGGGGGTGAGTATTTGCTGTGTCTTCCCCTCTACACCCGACACCCGACCCTCTGTCCCTAAGCGTTACCGAAGATGAAACGAGAAACTGAATTAAGCAAAGGAGAAAATCATTATGAGTTCGCAAGACAAGAAACACCGTTCCCATTTACCGATGGCGAACACGTCGCGTCGCGGTCTTATCACCTACGATGCGAAGGATCCGGACACCAAGTTCCCGCCGATCGAGCAATTGCGACCGCCCAAGGGCGCGCCCAATGTGCTGATCGTTCTCATCGACGACGCCGGGTTCGGCTCGACCAGCGCCTTCGGCGGCCCATGCGACACGCCGAACGCGGAGAAACTCGCGGCGGGGGGCCTCAAGTACACCCGCTTCCACACCACCGCCCTCTGCTCGCCGACGCGCCAGGCGCTGCTGACGGGCCGCAACCACCACTCCGTCGGCATGGGCGGCATCACCGAAATCGCTACCGGCGCGCCGGGCTACTGCTCGGTGCTGCCGAACACCATGTCGCCGCTCGCGCGGACGCTCAAGCTCAACGGCTACAACACCGCGCAGTTCGGCAAGTGCCACGAAGTGCCGGTCTGGGAGACGAGCCCGGTCGGGCCGTTCGATGCCTGGCCGACCGGCGGCGGCGGCTTCGAATACTTTTACGGTTTCATCGGCGGCGAGGCCAACCAGTGGTACCCCACGCTCTACGAAGGCACCACACCGGTCGAACCGGAGAAGACGCCCGAAGAGGGCTACCACCTGATGGAGGATATGACCGACAAGGCGATGGCCTGGATCTCGCAGCAGAAGGCCCTCGCGCCGGACAAGCCATTCTTCGTCTACTTCGCGCCCGGCGCGACGCATGCTCCTCATCACGTGCCGAAGGAGTGGGCCGACAAATACAAGGGGAAGTTCGATCAGGTCTGGGACAAGC
>Ga0137369_10007511_pt1 | contig 10953 bp, 7 predicted proteins | sample SagtaG_12_FD_104918 | JGI IMG/M metagenome (GOLD analysis project Ga0137369, IMG submission 104918) | Vadose zone soil microbial communities from Sagehorn Ranch, Mendocino, California, USA - Sage1_L_113_16 metaG | ecosystem: Environmental > Terrestrial > Soil > Vadose zone | place: USA... | reverse complement strand
GCCGTCGTAATGACCACGCGCGCGTCGGCAGGAGCGCTGCCGCGGAGTGCCACCACGAAGCGGCGAACACTAGCGTACCGTGCGGGAAAGCCGTGGTCGTCGACCAGGTCCTGCCAGATGGCGACGGCGTTCCGCCCACGCGCCAGCGCCGCGGCGATGATCTCGCGATACGGCTCGCAGGCGCTCGCGCGCGGAGCTCGGCCCGGCGGCGGTGGCCCCCCGGGGTCGGTCGACACCCCGTCGCTCGTAATTGCCGGTTTTGCCCCGAGGTCGGTGGACACCTCCTCGGAAATGGCCGGTTTTGCTTTCGATTCGCTCGGCCGGCCGCGACCGCGCACCGCGATCCCGGCGGCTTTCAGATAGCCGCTGACCGTCTCGCGTCGGATGCCGGTCGCTGCCTGAATGCGCGAGAGCGTCCAGCCCAATTGCCCCAGCGCGCGGACTTGCTGTTGTTTGTCGTCGTCCAAGACGTTACTCATGCGGCGACGGAACACGCGTTCCGCGCCGTCGTCAACGTCTCAGTCGTCGTCCGTTAATTGCCGGTTTTCAGGTGTCGATTAATTGCCGGTTTTGGGTGTCCACCGAGGAATCAACCAGCCGGTGCAATTGGAACATTGGCTACGCAATTGGGCGTCGGAGCTAACTTCTGGCGTAGTCCGAGAATCGGCATCCAAATCGGAAGCGACTATCTGATTTCTCACAGCGGCTCACGTTACAACAAGGTTCGACTGCACGGCGCCATCGTCTTCAGGGGGCGCGTACCAGCGCCAGACCCGCGCCCTAGCGAATGACGCGACGACCAGTGTCGGAGCACCTTGGACATCTAAATCAATTCGCGGCAAGGAGGAGCTGATTGAGAAGGTGTGACAGAGAGGGCGACGGCCTCAGTGTGGCAGCGAGAGCGTCATCACACGCGCGTTCGCGTGGTATGACAGCCGTCGACGAACGTCTTCTTGATCGATTCGGGTGTCTGGATGCTCAGGAAGAAGCTCTCCAGGTAGTTCTTCATCTCGCTTTTGTGCTTGCCGTTCAGCTCCTTCAAGGATTCGATCGCCGCGATCATGTCGGCTTTCCGCGCGCGGAACGGGTCGGCGGCCGCGTTGAACTCGTCGACAGTGCGACACGGGCCGCGATACAAGCGGTCGGTCACGCTGCGCAGGTTCAGCCGCGGATCCGGGGTGGCGTAAGGAGGGTGGACCATGCCCGACGCGTCGAAATCGTACGGCACGGGGAAGAACGTGCGCTTCTTGTCCTGCACGATCACCACGTTGTGCAGCGCCCAGATTGAGTAGTCGGTGTTGCCGAGCATGTACTCGAGCAGCATCATCGTGGTCAGCGTGTCCTGGTGGAGGTCTTTGAACTCGAGGTGCATCAGGTCCACGTCGCGGCCGCCCAGCCGGCGCGCTACGTCGTTCACGTGCTCGAGGAACAACGCGTTGTGGGTCGAGATCGCCTTCTTCGATTTCGCATCGAAGTATGTTCCACGAGCCAGCCGGGCGCGGAACGACGAAGGCGTCACGAGGTTCGCGAGCCTGTAGGTGAGGTACTCGCGCATCACGTACTGGTCGAACTCCTTCTCGTTCTGGCAGTGCGTGCCAAGCTTCAGCGTGGTCTGACCCTCGAAAATCGTCGCGACGATCTCCTCCTGCGGGAACGCGACCTTGATGGGGACGAACTCGCACGTGCGCGGATCCAGGCGCACGTGGCCCCGCGATCCGAGCCTGACGGGGATGTCTTTGCCGGCGACCGTGAGCACACCGGGGAACAGTTTCGAGTTGTTCGGAGTGCGCTCGCTGTTGATCAGTTTGAACTCCGACGTCAGCGTGAACTCGATCGGCGGACCGTCCTGAAACAGCTTCCGAGTCTGTGCTTCGGTCTTGCGTGCGGCCAGGACATCGTCCTCGGGCCAGGGTTCGGCCAGCTTCGAGCGCGGGTCCTTTGCGGGCGGCGGCGACGCGGGAGGATTCTGGGCCAGCAGCGCCTGCGCGGCTAGGACGAGCGAGACGAGCGCAGCCAACGGGAGACGGCACGTCATGGGGTTTTTCCTCCCATGGACAACCACTACTTCACGCGTCACGAGGTCGGCCGCGTCCGCTGGACGAACTGGCCGGCGCCGGGCCGGCGCAAGCGCGATCGCCGCGTATGACCTCCAGGCGAGGTCCTCATGATAGCTCGATTCTCGAGCGACGGAAGCCGGCACACCTACCGGCATAAAGCGCAGGAGGCGTGTCGCTGAAAAACGGCTGGAACTACGCGCGATGTTGGCGGGCGCGTTTTTCCACACCGCTATTTCTCGCCTCCACAGGGAGTGTGGCGATAGGGTCGTGTGGTGGGGAAGGTGACATTCGTTATTGAACGGGGACACGGTAAATGTTGCGCTGGGTCATAACCTTCATCATGACGTAGTCAGATGGGTGCGGACCTGGAAACGCGTGTGGCTCGTTCGTGACCAGTCGGGCGCCGGGCAGGGCGCCGACCGCCTCCTTCGACTGCAATCCCGCGGCCGGAATCTGCGGCAGCATGCGGCCCGACGCCAGTGGGATGGCGGACATCGAACCGCTGACGCTCCAGAGCAGGAACTGGCGGTCAGGTGACCACCCCAGATAGAAAGGAATCGGTTCGGTGCCCCACGGCGGCGCGCAGCGGTCGCAGAGCCGCACCGGCGACCCTCCGTGCGTCGGATAGACGATCAACGCGCCCCATGCTCTCGGATCCTGCACCGCAATCCATTCGCCGTCGCTCGAGACGCTGAGAGGCATCAGCGGCGTCGGAATCACTTTCTGCGACTCGCCGCCACCTTCTCCGATGCGCAAGATCGCAAAGTCTTCCGCCCCGCCGAACACCACTTCGCCTGGTGCGCCGAAATAGGCGACCGACGCGTTCGCCGTCGTGATCTGCCGTGCCGCGTTCGGATCGTTCAGCGGCGCCACCCATACCGGCGAGTGCGCCTGATCATCGATCGTGACAAACACGATTCGCTGGCCGTCCACCGACAACGAGTAGTGGAGCAGTTGACGGTTGAAAAACAAGCGCTGGCGGCGTCCAGTGTCCAGATCGGCCACCCACAACGCGCCTTGATTCCAGCTCCTCAGCCCGTGTGCGCGCACGAGGTAGTAGAGTTTCTTTCCGTCGGGTGAGATCGACGGCATGAAACTGTAGCCTTCGGATGTGATCTGCCGATCGCTGCGCTCGTCGTGAATCCAGAGCGTGCTCTGGCTCGTGCCGATCGAGGTGACGAAGGATCGGCCGTCCGGCGCGAACTGAATGCCTTCTTCAGTGACGGTGCCAAACGTCACCTGCTCCGGTGCGCCGTCCGGAAACCGCTGCCGCCAGATGTGGGTGCCGTTCGCGGTCTGCGCGGTGAAGTACATCCATTTGCCGTCGGGCGACCACGCCGCATCCGTGCATTGCGACGGCACGGGGCCGACTTGCCGTCCCGTCGAGCCGCCGTCGAAGAGCACCAACCGGCACGGCAGCCACGAATGGATATCCATCTCGATCACCAGCAGCCATCTGCCGTCCGGCGATCGATACGAGCGGTGCGCCATGCCGTCCGGCGGTGGCGGCGCGTAAACCGTTCGTGCGCCGCGGCGGTCCTCAGTCGACGCAACAATCGACATCTGGCCGCCCATGCCGGTCATCTCGGAAAACAGGACGCGCCGCTGGCCGCCCGGATCGTTGAACCAAGTCAGGCCCTCCGCGTTCTCCAGCATCCGTCGCGGACGGCCGCCGCCGACCGGCGCGATCCACGTGTCCATCGATTCGCTGCCGGCGTCGATACCTGTCGTAAACGTGATCTCCGCGCCGTCGGTCGTAAACTGCGGCGCGAACTTGCTCGCCTCGTCATCGCTGATCTGCACGGGCTCGCCGTCGGGCAATGTCTTGACCCACACCTGTCCTGGACCGAAGAACGGGCTCGGCCCGCGGATGAAGGCCAGCATGCGGCCGTCCGGCGACAGCGCCGGCGATGTCGCCGAGTCCGCGAAGTTCGTCAGCTGAATGTATTGCGTCGGCCTCGGCGACGCGGCCGTGCGCGGCCGGATGATCACGGCGACGCCGATCGCGACGACGGCGATCAGCGCCCCGGCACCCGCCAACCAGGTGACTCCGGCAGCTCGTCGCGGCGGCGGCGCCACCGTCTCGCCGCTCTGCCGCGCGAGCTGACGCAGCTCCGCCACCATCTCGCGCATCGTTTGAACGCGCGCGGCCGGATCCTTCTGGAGCGCCCGTTCGACGAGCGCGCGCAGGGGTCGGGGCACTGAATCGGGCAGTGGATTCGGCGCGTGGTTCACGATCGCGTGCAGCGCGTCGACGTCCGTCGTCCCTTCGAATGGCCGACGGCCGGCAAGCAATTCGTAGAGGACAACGGCGAAGGAGAAGATGTCGCTGCGCGCGTCCACCGGCTGGCCATTGGCCTGTTCCGGCGACATATACGCGACGGTGCCGATGATCATGCCCGGGCGCGTGCGCTCGATGTCGGTGCGCGTCAGTGCGACGGGAGAAGCGTCCTGCAGCTTCGCGAGTCCGAAATCCGCAAGCTTTGCGTAGCCGCTCTTCGTCAGCAGGATGTTCTCGGGCTTGATGTCGCGATGCAGGATTCCGGCTTCGTGCGCTGCGGCCAGACCATCCGCAACTCCGACGAGCGTCTCGATGATGTCGTGCCAGTCGCGCCGGGGGCCTCTACTCCAGTCGCGCAGTGTGCCGCCGTCCACCAGCTCGGTGACGAGGTACTGCCGTCCCTCGAACTCGTCCGCATCGTGCACGGTCAGGATGTGCGGATGATTGAGCGACGATGCGAGTTGCGCTTCGCGCTGGAAGCGCCGGCGCGCCGACGAGTCGGCGACGTCAGTGGACAGAAACTTGATTGCGACCGCGCGATTCAGCTTCGTATCGACTGCGCGGTAGACCGCGCCCATGCCGCCTTCGCCGAGCAGCTGATCGAGTCGATACGCGCCGATCGTCGTTCCCGGTGCGAGTCCGCTCACGATGGGAGGAAGCGGCATAAGGATACCGCCGTCCGGACAGAGCGGACAGACCTTTCGCGAACACGGTTTCGAACCGGCGATCTGCCCTGCCATTGAAGGCTCTTAGAAGTCGGCTCGAAGCCGAATGGCGAAACTGCGCGGCGGCGCCAACGCGGTTCCCGAGAAAAGCCCGGCAAAGTTGATCACCGTGAGTCGATCCGTCACGTTGCGCGCATCCGCCTGCAGGCGTACGCTGCGCTTCGATGTCTTCACGAGGACGACGCCAACCGACGCGTCCAACGACAGTGACGATCGGGCTCGTCCCGTGTCGAAATCGACGCCATTGACAATCCGTTCACCGTACTGCGCCAGCGCCAGCGCACGATCGCCTGTGAACTCGAACGGAAGACCGCTGCCGTAGGATGCGGCGAATGCCGCCCACACTGCTGCCGCAAACTGATAGCTCGCTCGGCCACGCACGGTGTGTCGCTGATCTTGCGAGATGGGAAATCGATCGGCGGACGAGCGCCATGTCGAGACGTCCTCGCCCAGCAGCAGTCCACCCGTAATTGGCAGTTCTCCTACACCGCGCAGACGAGCGTAGCTGATCGACCCGGATGTGCCCTTCCAATTGGGGACGTGGAGCTTCAGCTCCGTTCCCCTGACCTTCGCGCGACGAAACGCAATGGGGAAACTGACACCCGTGTTCAGGAGCAGGTCGTCGTCCGCAAAGTTGGTCATCCAACGGACGAAGTAGCTCGCGTCCAAGCGAATGACACCCAACAAGGCTTTCGAGAACCCCGTCTCGAAGAAATCGCCAACTGATGGTTCGACCGGGAGTCGGACGACTCGGTCATTGAGCCCTTCGACCGCCGGCGAACTTGCCAGCAGGAGGTTTTCGATGGCCGGTGTTTGAAACGCTCGATCGTAGGAAGCGCGGAGCACCAGATCGCGAGCCGGCCAAGACCAGGCAACGGCCAGGCGCGGGCTGACTGCGCTCTCTTCGCTGACGAGTCGGTAGTGATCCCAGCGAATTCCGGCGTTGACGGTCCAGAGTCCAAGTCGCATCTGATCCTGGAGGAACAGGGCTTGCTCGCGATCCGCGCGGCGGTCGTCGAAAGAGAAGACGAGGGGCGTATCCGGATCGAACTGACGTGGATCGGCGATCTGATAGCCGAATTGTTCTCGCACCGTGGCCACGTTCAGATCGCCGCCCAGCTTCCACTCATGCACACCGACGTGAGCCGAGACCGCGGTCTTCAGGTACAGCTCTCGAAAGCCGCGATTCTGCTGCGCCATGATCGGGGTTGCCGCGGCGTTCGACCAGAGGCCCGACGACACATCGCGCACCATGCCGCGCACATCGCCCACGAGACGCGCCGAAAAAATGTGTTGGTACGAGAACTGCCCCGCTGTTTCTCCGCTCTCGCGATCCTGCCGTTGTCCCGCCTGCTGTTGCACGTGTTCGTTGGGCACGAGGAATCGGGCCTGTCCACGGCGCACGATCGCACCGTACCGATCCGCAGAGGAGCGATCATGCTCGAGGCGCAGGGCGACATGTGACATCGTCCCGCGATTCGTGTTGTTCTCTTCCACGGGCGGGTCGAAGTACCGATCGGTGCCAGCCAGACCCGCGCTGACGCTCACGGTCGTGCGTGGCCGTCCATAGTCGGCGATAGCATCGCCACTTTTCGTGTCGAAGCTGCTGGCGGAGACACCGACACTCCCGTGGAAGCCCTGCCGTGCCGTCCCCGCGGTTACAACCTCGATGACACCACCGAGCTTCCGGCCGTACTCTGCAGGATACCCGCCGGTCAGAATGTTCATCGAGTGCACGTCGTCTGCGTCGATTTCTGATGCGAACGCTGGCGAGCGGTTGTCGGTCAGGGGCAAGCCGTCGATCACGTATTGCGTCTGGTACTCCGAACCGCGCGGGTGAAGAATGCCGTTCGCTTCAAGAAGCCAGCCGGCCTGCGTGTTCACGAGATCCGGCAGCGACCGTCCAGGTAACGCTGTGGCGCGCTGCTGAATGACAGCGGCGCCTATTCGTTGCGTCGCCGTCGCCTGATGCGGATCGAGCAACGCGCTGTCTACTCCCACTGTGACCTGGGCTTGGACTGGAGCGAGGCTGAGTGTGATGTGATAGTCCGTTGGGACTGCCGAGCGAACGTCGATCAGCCCTGAAAAGGTGGCGAACCCGTCGCGAGCTACGGCCACACGATAGGTCCCAAACGGCAGCCGCTTTGCCGTCAGCGTGCCTTGCGGGTCGGTCTCGAAACGCTCTCGAAACTGATTCGCTTCGCTGACGAGATCGACTTGGCTCTGCAGCGGCAATCCGGAGGGATCGATGACCAGGAGGCGCAATTCACCCGTGTTGCTCTGGGCGAATTGGCCCGCCGTCAGTAGAAGCAAGAACAGCCAGTTCGACATGCCGTTGCGGCTCCTTCGGACCTTCGCCGTGTCGACGGAGACCTAGCCCGTGGCGGACATGGATCGGACAAGTGTACACGGCCCGCACCACGCGGGCGTGACACACGGGTCTTCCCGGTTATGCAGCGATCGCGAGTTCGGTCGGTTTCAGCGCCAGCGTGAGCACTTGATCCACCGACCTGACAATATGGAATTGCATCTGGTCGCGCACGTCCGATGGAACGTCATCGAGATCGGGCTGGTTGCGCTCGGGCACGATCACCTCAGTGAGACCCGCAGCGTGAGCGGCCAGCACGTTCTGCTTCAAACGGGCAGAGCGTGGGCGTGACGCAGGTCGGCGAACGCATCTCGCTCGTCGCCTTCATGCAGTACAATTTGGGCACTTCGACGACGAGACGTGCCGGGCTGGAACCGGTCGAAATCCGTTCGGATCGAACGGCTACCGATGTTTCCGGAATGACCTGTCACCCATGTGACCGGAATAGACCTAATACGACGGGGCAGGCGTGCCGACGCAGGGCCATCCCTGTTGAGAACGTGACTGCTGATCCTGTGTGACGACTCCCCCACCGCCTGCCGCGAGCATCGCCTCGAATCGTCCGATCGCGATCAGTTGCACGAAGCGCCGACAACCCGCAGCGAGTTCACCTTCAGTTCGCGGCTGGTCAGCAGACCAGTTGCGGCAACGCGCTTCCCGATCTGCTTCTGCATGCCGCGCGGGTCGGGAGGTTCTATCAACGCGACGGGAGCGGAACGTTTTTTCAGAAATACGGTCCGCCAGCTGCGTGCCTTGGGTGCGGAGGCGCCTTCGGTGTCGGTCAACCGAAAGTCATTCTCGTCGACGCTCATTTCGAGGCAACCTGTGATCGTCACGGCCGCGCGCCCGAGAATCTCAGCCGACAAGGCGGCGGGTGCGTCGGCAGCAGCTCGCAATTCGGACACCATCCGTTTTGTCGCCGCATCCTCCTCCGCAGTCGCTTCAGCCGCCGCCTTCACAGGTGCGGTGAAACGCGCCGCTGATTTACCTGATGCCTCGACTCGAGCGTTCTCTAACTTCGACGATTTCTTCGATGGCGCCTTGACGGCCCGCGCCGCGGATACTGCATGGGCGGCGGTAGGCGCCGGTGCCGGCGCGACCGGCAGGTTGTCGATCGCGGCGTCGGTATCCGGGGTTGAAGAACGCCGCGGGAGCGCCAGCATTGCCATGACGAACACCGCGACGGTAGCGAGAGCGATCGCCGGCAATCGTGACTTTCGCCGCACAGGCGTTCCCGGTCGCGTCGCAGAAGATTCCGCGACTGGTCTGGTCGTTCTGGCAGAAGGTGGAGTCGTCGGCATAGGCATCGCCTCCAATGCGATTGGCATCACGGGTGGCGCCGGCTCGGGCGCCACTGTTGTATCGCGACGGGAGACCACCGCGCGCGTTCGTTTGAGAATCGACTTGGCTCGGCGCTGCTTCTTCGAGGCTTTTTTCATGCGTGCCCGATCTTCGCGGCCGACATCGGCCGACACCTCGAACGTCCAACGGAGGCGTCGCCCGGCGCGGAGCCGCGGAATCCTGATTGGTCGCAAGCGTCCTACCGAAGCGCAATTCACGTGCCGGGACGCGTTGTTCGGGAGTGGGCGTGATCGCGGACTGAACGCTTACAGGACGGTTACTCGACTTTCAACTCTGAGAGTCAGTGCGGCCTTCGACGCTGGCGCGCCGTTGCGCCTGTTGAAAAGACCCTTCCTGTTGATACCGCTGATCACGCCAGAGGGGAAAATAGGAACATGAGGACCATCTCGCGGTGAGCATGACGCGCGTTCTCAGCCCCTCGGCAGCACCTCCCCCTCGCGACAGCGCGGATAAGATCTCTGTGTGCTGCCGATCACCGCTAGACCCCCGCGGCTTTGATCAATGGACGACGGACGTGTTACGCCTTCGCCTTGATCTGCGCGTAGATCGGTGCCAGCGCATCATCCAGATCGACCAGTGGCTCGAACGTAATCTTGACCATGTGGCTGTAGCTGTTGACGTGGAACAGCTGGTACTCGGCGAGAGCCTGCGGGTCCTCGACTTCAATCAACGCAAAACCGCCCCAGGACGTGCCGTACCCATGGAGGTGCTTGATTCCCTTCTTCACGCCGCCCCAATTCCCGGTTTTCGCCATGACTTCATGGGCGATGCCCCACGTGGCGTCGAACACGGCCCTGTCAATGGCCCCGCGGTACTCGAAGCGTTGCAGATAGATCTGACTCATTGTGGTTCCTCCCCGTGCAGGTCGTTGACCGTCGACGCGGTCGAACGAGAATGAAATGACGCTGGGGTTCCGTGGGGAGAACATGGTCCCCCCACGGATCACGATCCGGCTACGTGTGCGCCTTCAGCATCTGCTCGAAGGTAAAGGACTCGACCGGGTAGATCGTCTCCCGGCCCCTCAGTTCCTTGGGGATCAGCTGCCGCGCTTCGTCTTCGTTCTTGAACTCGGCCATCGTCCACGCGCGATGCCCGCCCCCGACCCTGCATCCCCAAACGGTCTTCTCGATGGTTTCCGGGCCGCGAGGATGCGTTTCGAACTCCTTCGCCGCCCGGAAACATTCTTCCGCGGTGTGCGGCACGTCGATCACGTACAGTCCCATGACTCGCCTCCTTTTCTATCGATCACGTCCTCGTGTGAGCTCACGACGCGATCTTAGGGAGACGTCAGTCCCGTTTCATCGGGCCGGTGACCCAACTCCGAAAAAAGGTCGTGGGTATATCTACCCACTGGTCGGCCGGGCGAGTCCGTTCTCGAAGGCGAACCGCGCCGCCGCGGTACGCGAGCTGACGCCGAGCTTGGCGAAGATGTTTTCCAGATGGCGGGCGACAGTCTTCTGACTGAGGGTGAGCTCGTCGGCGATCTGCCGGTTCGTGTTGCCGGCGGCCACCAACGCGAGTACCTCCGCCTCACGCTTGGTGAGTCCCTTGGGAAGTGCCGACCGGCGGATGGCACTCACTGCCTGCGCGTCGAGATTGGCCCCGAGTTCTTCGAATACCTTCTGAGCGGCGTCGAGCTCCCGCTCGGCTGCCTCGTCGTCTCCCAACTCGTTGTACGCCTCGGCCAGCAGGACGCGCGCCCGAGCACAGTTGTAGGGAGCCTCGAGATCCCTCCAAGCCGAGCAAGCCGATTGCAACACCGAGATCGCAGTCCCGGTGCGGCCGCCGGCCAGCAGCACGGACCCGCGCGCGAGTTTCGCAGCCGCCTCCAGACCGCAGCTGCCAAAGGCCGTTGCGATGTCGTCGAGCTCGTCAGCAGCGGCCGAGGCCGCTGTCTTGTCGGCCGCGGCGATCGCGATCTCAACCCGGGCGGCGAGGAGCCGAGCACGTGAGAGCCGGTTGGTGACACCCGCCAGCGCTGAACGGATGGACGTCGCCGCTCCTTTAATACGGCCCTGACGCAGACGGAGCAGCGCGAGCCCGGGTTGTGGATCGCGGCCCAGACGGTGACCGTGCCGGTACGCCTCTTCGGCCCCATCGAGATCGCCGCGCAACCGTTTGATCTCGCCGAGCTGATAGTGCGCCTCGGCAACGCTGCCG
>Ga0137369_10007509_pt1 | contig 10953 bp, 10 predicted proteins | sample SagtaG_12_FD_104918 | JGI IMG/M metagenome (GOLD analysis project Ga0137369, IMG submission 104918) | Vadose zone soil microbial communities from Sagehorn Ranch, Mendocino, California, USA - Sage1_L_113_16 metaG | ecosystem: Environmental > Terrestrial > Soil > Vadose zone | place: USA... | reverse complement strand
ATTTTCGGGCTCGCGGAGAGCGTCCGGGACCAGCGATCCCGGGACGCGGAATGATTTTGCCTCGACCACGTTCGATTGCGCACCGGCCGGCGAATGTGGGGCCGCTGGGCCTGCATGCACCACGCGCTGCCGCGGCATGAGCATCCCGCCCCGCAAAACCTGTCAAGCGAAAAAGCGCGGGAGCAGGCCCGGCGCGAGCTCTTGGTGTATCCACTCACATACAGCGACCGTGATCGTCTCACGCCGTGGCGCATCGCGCAGAGCGACAATCAGGTTCTCCGGCTCGATGCACCCACCTTCGGCATGGAGGGGCCAGCCTGAGCATCATCGGCGGTCTGGGCGAGAGCCCCGCTCGCAGAGCGAGACTACGCATGCGCCACGGCCGTCCTCGAAGCCCTGGAGGGATTCTTCGGCGCCCACGCCGCGGTGTTCTAGGACGAGCCAAAGACCCCTGTCTCGTGGACGGCGTTGATCGATTGGCTCACTGGGACGCCGTCTGTGACGCTCACGGCCCCGCACCCCGAGGCGGACTGGAGCTGGCTCGCTGGGAGCCCTCTCGATGCTGGGTACTGGGACGAGGCCGACGCCCTCGGGAACCAGTTCGTCGCGGACCAGGTGAGGGGCGGGCGGAGTGCGGAATGGCTACGGGGAGCAGGGGCGGTGATGGACGACCTGTTCGGTTAGAAGATCGCACTGCGGGGGAGCTGTGCCAAGGCAAGAGCCTGAGTCTCGGCCGGCGCCGGCCTGTTGAGAATGGGCGTTATGTTATCTACGCTCGCGCGAATTGGGCTACGTCGAAGGAGTGAACCTCGCCGTCGAGTGGCGCAATGCAGAAGGGAAGACGGAGCGGTTCGATGATCGCGGTCGCATTTGTACGCCTCAAGGTTGAGGTGATCAACCTACTTGCGCCGCCGAACCCCGCGTCGCTCGAGGGCGGCGCCCAGGCAGCAAGGAAGGTCGTGAGAAAGGCGTGCTCCTTGGCCGGCTCCACCGCCAGCGGCGCCAGCGCCATGGCCGTGGCGAGGGCGACATGGTAGCCCTCGGACCGGGAGGCCGCCGCCCGGCGGTACGCCGGATGGGCCTCGTTGATCCAGACCGTTGTCTCGACCAGGCGCGCCAGCTCGGCATCGTCCGGTCGCGACTCGAATTGAATGCTGAGGCCGTATCGCGCCGGCCGACGAGTGCCGCCCGCTGAGGGCACGGCCGCCTCGGATGCGTGGGGTGCGCCGGGCTCCGCCACGCTGGGCGCGGTTTTTGTGGTCTCCTCGGTCGGCACCGCGTCTGCCGCCGCGTCCCGCAGAGTCGCGGCCGGCGCGCCGGCTTGCGGATCCGGCGTGACTTCGGGTGGAAGCATGGGCTCGAGCATGCCGGGGCCTCGCCCCATCGGCAGAGAGCGCTGGCCTCCCGCACGACGCTCCACCAGCGCGGCCAGGAGCGGGAATTCGTCGGCGAGGTCCACGAGCACCGCCTCGAGATCACGCTCCACGGGCCGCGCCGCGCGCCGGCGCGCCTCAGCGCCTGCCTCGCGAAGGTCGCCCCATTCGGCGAGCTGCCGCGCCACGCTCTCCTGAATCGCCTTGCGGTAGGCGAGATAGACGGCCCCTCGCGGGCCCGTCCGGATGAAGTCGGCTTTGTTGAGCGTGAGCGCCTGGGCCAGCGCGGGCACCTCGATGAGCCCGCCGATCCGGTCCGGGGCGGACGGGGCGAGGCCGAGCCACTCCCAGCCGCGCTTGATCACCTTCCCGAAGGTGCTGACGGCAAGCCCGCGGCGCTCTTCCGGCAGCGGCAGCGGGTCGCGTACCAGATAGCCCGACGCCGCCGGCCGCCGCTTCCGCGGCAGGCGCACGGCGATTGACGCGCGCTCCGGCGCCTGCCATGCCTCGGACTCGAGCGGGCGGCCGTTGACGATGAAACGTACGCCTCGGGGGTAGCGCTCGGCGAGGATCTCCGTCAGGTCGGGGTCGAGCAGGGGTTGGAAATGTCGCCGGAACGCCGCCTCGATGAAGCCGGGATCCAGAAGCGGGGAGAGCGGGTTCTTGAGCCTGAGGCGCACAGCCGTGCCGTGGCCCGCGACGAGACCAGGAGGTGGGATCCACTTCCACGGGGCGCGGTGGCGGGACGATAGGTGCCAGATCGTGGCTGAGTGATGGCGCCCGCGCCGCGTCTCCGTCAGCACCTCTTCCGAGACGAGCAGTCCGATCTTGATTCCAACTCCGGCGAACCCGATGCCTTCACCGCGCACCTTGGTGGTCGCGGCCACGTCGTGGTAGCGGGCGAGGTCGCGGCGGCGCATCCCTCCACCATCGTCCACGAGGGTGAGCGTGCCCTCGGCGGTGTCCGCGGTGACGGCCAGCGCTGCGGCACCCGAGTCGATCGCGTTGGCGACGATCTCGGTGAGAATGGTCTCCTCGGCGGCGCCTGGATAGGCGTCGCGGAGGTCTTCGAGGAGGTGCAGGAGATCGACGCGCGTTTCGCCCACTGGGTCCCTCAGGGTGCGGGTTGAAAAGTGCGATCCATTTACTCAGTTCCGACGCGGAATATCAAGTCTCTCGCCTGCTCCGGTGCGTCGCCTCCACAGCCGGCATCTGGCACCGCCTGCCTGCGCCACTTCACGGGACCAGCGCAATCTTGCCGTGTGGCCCCGGCTCGAGCAACAGGAGGAGATTCTGGGGCAGCTCGGGCAGGTGGTCCGTGTTCCGAACCCCTGCAGGCCCGCGGTCTTCGTCCGTGAGGTTATCGCCGGATGGCGATGATGCGCCCGTACTAAGACACGCGTGCCGTCTTGTGGTCATGAAGGGCGCCGTGACGCGAACCCGGAATACGGAGATTCTGCGGCCCGCCGTACGCCTCGGACGGGTCAGGAGGGTGGCGCGGCGCTCGCCCACTGCCAGGCCGCCACCCTCATGGAGTGCCTTGTAGATCTCGTCACGCAGCAGATTCGCCTCGGTGTCGGTCAGAGTGCGTGATGGATGGCGCAGCACCACGCGCAGCAGGACGTTCTTCTGATCCTTGCTGATACCCAGCCGGGTAGCGGCCGCCGCCGAGAGGGCTGCGACCGGAGTCTCGGCGAGCACCTCGATCGCCTCGACGCTCTCGGCACGGTCGCCCAGCGCCGCACGGACCCGGTCTCCGAGCTCCTCGTTCGTGGTCTCGGCCGCCGCGGCGATGGACAGATCACGCCGGACTGCCGGTTGGGAGGAGACTCGCCGGTAGGGCGTGAGGTCGAGCATTTGCCGGGCGATGCGTGGATCGGACGAGCGCAACACTCGTATGTCATCGATCCCCTTGCGTAGCATGAGTATGCGGTCGAGTCCCAGCCCCATGGCGAGACCTGAATGACGTCGAGGATCCAATCCTGCCTCCGCGAGAAGGGCCGGGAGCGCGAGGCCACATCACCTCGACGATGCGACCATTCTCGGTCGTGACGCTGGCGCCGTGGACGGGCTGCGGGTTGACGCAGGCGATCACGGTCGCGCTGGTCGGCACACGTCGCATGGGGCCACACCGCCTCTCTTCCGTCTGCTCCTCATCCGCAGCGAAGCCGATCCGCCGAAGCGCGACGGAGAGGTCGAACCGTCAGGTCGACGCCCGGCGCATCGGCCCGCCGAGAGCGTCCAGGGCTTGTCCGTAGCTCACGGCATGGACTATAGTCTCCTCTTGGCCCAGGTCGTAGGCGACTCTGGGCCAAACCCTTCACGAACCGAACAGCTCCGCACCGGGCTTCTGGCCATGAGCCACCCTGAGAGGAGGATCAGCATGAGGCGTTGGGACAGCGATCCGGGTCTCCGGCAGTTGGTCGCCGCGCATCGCGAAGGAATCCTCGGGCGGCGCGAGTTCCTGGCGCGGCTCGGCGCCACCACGGCCGGCGCGGCCGCGGCCGCGCTGGTGGGCAGCGCCCGGCCCGCCAGCGCGCAGAAGAAGATCGTCGTGACGATGTGGGACACCGAGCCCAACCCCGCGACCCGTGTCGCGGTGAAGGCCATCGTCGAGGACTTCCACAAGCTCCACAAGGACATCGAGATCCAGGCCGAGGGCATGGGGTGGGCCGACATGGACAGAAAGCTCCAGGCGGCTATGGCGGCCAAGAGCCCGCCGACCGCGTCCCATACTCAGACCTACGTGGTCACGTCGTTTCGAGCCAAGGGGCTGATCGAGCCGATCGACGACCTCGTCAAGGCCATCGGGGAGGACCGGATCTTCCCTTCGGTGCTCCGGTGGCTCAAGTATCCAGACGGTAAGTACTGGGGTCTCACTCACGCCTGGGGCGCGGACAACCTCGGCGGCCGCGGCGACTACCTGGCCGGCACCGGTGTCGACCCGCGGAGCTGGAAGACGTGGGACGACTGGCTTCGCGACCTGCCCAAGCTCAACAAGGCGCCACAGTACTACGGCGTGTCCCTCGCGGGCATCCCGTTCTTCGTCAACGAGGATGTCTACATGTGGACGGGGTCCAACGGCGGGAGCCTCTTCGACGACAAGGGCAACCCCGCCCTGGAGAGCCCGCAGGTTCTCGGCATGCTCGAGTTCTGGAAGAAGGTGAAACCATACATGCCGCCCGGCTGGGCGTCGCACGACTACCTGGAGACGCTCTCCGCCTGGGCTACGGGCAGGACGGCCCAGGTCTACATGTGGGGCCGCACGGCCGGCTACATCGACCAGTACGCCCCGCCCGACAAGCGGAACCCCGACGTCTTCCAGATGTGGCCGAAGACCATCGGCCCCATGGGGAAGGCGCCGCTGACCCAGTTCGACAACGAGCCGTGGGTCTTCTACGCCGATGCCCCGAAGGATGAGAAGGCGGCCGCCAAGGAGTTCCTCAAGTTCTTCTTCAAGAAGGAGAACTACCGGCGCTACTGCGACTCGGTCCCCGTCCATCTCCTGTCGATCTTCAAGGAGGACTTCCAGGATCCGGCCTACATGGGGCATCCGGAGCGCAAGCGCTGGAAGCCCTGGCTGGACGCGCAGCTCAAGTGGGTGGAGATCGGCCGCGCGCATCCGCTCCTCGTCTGCAATCCTCAGGACATGCTGGTGCCCTGGATCGGCGACGTGGCGGCGGCTCCCATACTGGCCGACATGACCATGGCCGTAGTGGAGAGAGGAAAGGATCCTCGGGTGGCGGCCAAGGAAGCCAGCGACAAGATCTCCCGCGACATCATCGGCAAGGCGAAGGGCTAGGGAGGCGCCCGGGCGGGCGCGCCGGCCGTCTCCTCGACGGCCCGCGACGCTCCGCCCGCGTTCGTCATGTCTGTCCGCGCCGACGCTCTCATGGCCATCCCACGCCGGGCTTCGCGCCGCCGGCGAGAGGCCCTGATGGGGATGGGGCTGCTGCTGCCGTCGGCCGCCCTCGTCCTCGCCTTCACCATCTTCCCCGTCGGCTACAACATCTGGCTCGGCTTCTACGCCAAGCACTCGCTGCGCGCCACGAGCGCCTGGGTCGGCCTCGGCAACTACGCGCAGATCCTCGCCGACCCTGACTTCTGGCGTAGCGTCTGGCTGGCCACCGTCTATGCGGTGGCGAGCACGGCGCTGCAGATCGTGGCGGGGGTGGCGGGGGCGCTCATCCTCCACCGGCGGTTCGCCGGCTGCGACTTTCTGCGCGGGGTCGCGCTCTTCCCGTACATGATCCCCACGGTGATCGCGGTCTTCGTCTGGCGCTGGCTCATGAACGACCTCTACGGCGTGATCCCCTACGTGCTGAGCGCCCTGCGGATCCCCGGCATGCCGGAGGCGTGGCTGTCTCACGCCACGATCATGTGGGTGCTGATCGTGCTCTCGGTGTGGACCTTCTGCCCCTTCGTCCTCGTGAACGTGCTGGCGCGCCTCCAGACCATCCCGCTCGAGCTCTACGACGCGGCGCGGGTGGACGGCGCCTCCGCCTTGCGGCAGTTCGTGCACGTCACGCTTCCCCAGCTCCGCAACGTGCTCCTCATCGTCTTGCTCCTGCGCGGGATCTGGATGTTCACCAAGTTCGACGTCCCGTGGCTCCTCGGCTTCGGGGGAGGAGCGGGGGAGGCGATCCGCACGCTGCCTGTCTTCACCTATCAGCGCTCGTTCACCTACTACCAGGCGGGGATGGGGGCGGCCCTGTCGAACGTGATGCTCGCGCTCCTCCTCATGGCGGTGACGATCTACTTCGTGGCCTTCCCGCCCGAGAGCGACGAGACCGATGGCTGACCGGGGCTCCCGCGACGTCACGCGTGCCCGCCCGCACCGGACGGTGTCGGCCGCCGCGGAGTGGACGCTCCGCATCGGCCTGTTCGTCTTCTGCGCCTTCCCGCTGTACTGGATGCTCGTCTCCTCCCTGAAGGTCAGCCACGAGCTGCTGGCATCGCCGCCCACCTTCTGGCCGCACGAGTGGGACCTCCGGGCGTACCGGACGCTGTTCTACGAGACGAACTTCTGGCGATACTTCCAGAACACGATCGTCGTGGCCGCCATGACCACGGTGATCGTCGTCACGGCCGGCGTGATCGGCGCCTACGCCCTGACCCGCTACGCGTTTCCCGGCCGCACGCTCGTCGCCCGTATGACCCTGCTTGCCTACATGTTCCCGCCCATCATCATGCTCGTCCCGCTCTTCCTGTTTGCCCGCGAGCTCGGTCTCGTCAATTCGCTGCTCGGTCTCGCCCTCACCTACATCTCGTTCGCGCTGCCCTATGCGCTGTGGATCCTCCGCGCCTTCTTCCAGTCGATCCCGGTCGAGCTGGAGCACGCCGCTCTCATCGACGGGGCGAACCGTGCGCAGGCTCTCGTGTACGTGGTGGCCCCCCTCGCCCTCCCCGGCATCATCGCCACGGCGATCTTCACCTTCATCGTGGCCTGGAACGACTTCCTGTTCGCCCTCGTGCTCATCGGCAAAGACGATCTGAAGACGCTCGCCATCGGCATCAACGATTTCTTCCACATGGCGGTGGTGGATTGGGGACTGATCATGGCCGCCGGCGTGATGGTGACGATTCCCGCCCTCGTCTTCTTCATCGCCGTCCAGCGCTATCTCATCGCGGGCTGGGGGGCCGGCGGCGTCAAGGGATAGGCAAACCTGGCCCACGGCTCCGCGGAGATATAATTGACTTACTGCCCTGCGGTCGATAGCATTTTCGTAAGACCATGGAAACTGTGACCTTGTCCAGCAAGTACCAACTCGTCCTGCCCCGCGGTGCCCGCGAGCGGCTTCGGCTCCGCCCGGGGATGCGGATCACCGTCTTCGAGAAGGGCGGCGTGATCTTCCTCGTCCCGGAGCGGCCGCTGAAGGCCTACCGCGGGATTGTTCGGGGCGTGCGCGCCAAGGAGCTCCGCGAGAAGAAGGATCGCCTCTGATCCTTGTCGATTCGAGCGGGTGGATCGAGTACCTGGCCAATCGCCCGAAGGCGCGTCGCTTCGCGACGTACCTCGAGGGGCGTGAGGCGCTGCTCATCTCCGCCATCGAGATCTACGAGGTCTACAAGGTGATCCGACGGGATCTCAGCGAAGAGCGCGCCATTGAGGCCATCTCCGCGCTACGCCGCGCGACCATCGCGCCCGTGGACGAATCTCTCGCGCTCGAGGCCGCCGATGTATCGCTCGCGCATGGTCTCGCCATGGCCGACTCGCTCGTCTACGCGACCGCCCGGCGCTTCGGGGCGACCCTCGTCACGGGCGACGCCGATTTCGACGGACTGCCCGACGCCGTGGTGGTGCGGTGACTCGCCTCGCGATCGCGAGTTGAGCGGCTACGTCTTGCCCTCGGCGAGGGCCCTGAAATTGTGCGTCCTCGCATCCAGGCGGACGATCGGGTCGGCCCAGCGGCGTGTCAAGGCCAGGCCTGCCCAAAGGGTAAGGTCGCCTTCGCGCATCGGCGTCGCTAGCCAGTATTCCGCAGGCCTGCCGCGATGCCATTGATGGTGACCACGATGACCTCCCGATGTCGCTCGGCTTCGGGGCCATCGGGATCCGGCAGCGCGCGGAGTCGCCGGAGCATCTCGACCTGGAGATAGTTGAGCGGATCGACGTAGGGGTTTCGCAGGTGCACCGACCGCTGGATCACCGGGTCGCCATCCATGAGCTCGTGGTGGCCCGTCGCCTCGAGAATGGCGACGCGTGCCCGTGCGTACTCCTCGTCGATGCGGGTGAAGACGGCAGCGGCGAGCGCGCGGTCCGGGACGAGATCGGAATACAGCGCGGCGATACCCATGTCGGCCTTGAGGAGCGACATCTCCGCATTGTCGAGGATGGCCCGGAAGAAGGGCCAGCCGGTATACATCTCCTTCAGGCGCTCTCCCTCGACGGTGGCGAGCGCGGCGCCGAGCCCGTACCAACCGGGCAGGTTGAAGCGGCTCTGCATCCAGGAGAAGACCCACGGGATGGCCCGGACCGCGCTCCGCGTGAGGGCCCCGCCGCGGCGGGCCGGGGGCCGTGAGCCGAGCCGCAGCCGGCTGACCTCGTCGATGGGGGTCGCCGCGCGCCAGTAGTCGAGGAAGCCCGGGGTGCGCTCTACGAGTTCGTGGTACGCCTCGCGTGCCGCGGCCGCCATCGTGTCCATCGCGGCGTTCCAGGCGCCCGGCGTGTCTGGCGCCGGCGGTGAAGCCGACGCCAGGAGCACCGCGCTCACGATCTGATCCAGGTGACGGTGAGCAAGCGCGGGATCGGCGTACCGGGAGGCGATGGTCTCGCCCTGCTCCGTCACGCGGAACCGCCCTTGCAAGGTGCCGGGCGGCTGGGCACGAATCGCGCGGCCCGCCGGTCCGCCGCCCCGCGCCACCGTCCCGCCCCGGCCGTGGAAGATCGTGAGCGCGACGCCGTGCTCCTCGCACGCGCGCGCGATCGACTCCTGCGCCCGGTACAGCGCCCAGCTCGCCGCCAGGTAGCCGCCGTCCTTGTTGCTGTCCGAATAGCCGATCATCACCATCTGCGCTCCGCCGCATCCATCCACGTGCGCCCGATAGACAGGCAGCGCGAAGAGCTCCCCCAGTATGCGGGGCGCGGCATCGAGGTCGGCGAGGGTCTCGAACAGCGGCACGATCTGCAGGCCTGCTTCGCACCCTGCCCAGCGTGCCAGGAGGAGCACAGACAGGAGATCGGCCGGACCGCCTGTCATCGAGACGATGAACGGGCCGAGGGACTCTCCGCCGTAGATGCCCTGGGCCCGTCCCAGGAGCCGGAAGAGGCGCCACGTCTCGCGGCTCGTTTCGCCACAGGCCGCCATCGTGACATCCGACGGCGTGGGCGGCTCGTCGGCGAGCAGACCGAGCACGATGCGGCCGCGCGCCGGCTCGTCACACCCGGCAAAGTCCCCGCCGACACCGAGCCCTTCGAGGATCTCTGCCAGCGCGGTCGCGATCCGGCCGGAATCCTCTCGGATGTCGAGGCGCGCGGCGTGGAGCCCGAAGCTCTCGAGCTGGGCGCGGAGCGCTCGAAGGGCGTCGGCGGCGAGGACAGGCGGAATGGCCTGGGCGACCAGCGCCAGCACCTGCCGGGTCTCGTCGGCCGTGACGCGGGCGCGGTGGGGTGCCTCGTCGAGGAGCCGGCTCGTCATATCCTCCTGGGAGGCGGCCTCCAGATCGGCGGCGAGGAGCGAGAGCGCCAGCCGGTACGGCTCGCTCGCATAGCGCTGCTCGAGATAGGCCACGTGCTCGGGCAAGGGCCGCCGGGACTGGAGCCATCGCGCGAGCGACGGCGGAGGAGGATAGCGCTCGGCGCTCACGCTCAGACGCCGGGCGGCCTCCCGCAGGGAGCGGCGATGCCGCTCGACGGCGAGGCCGCGGTGGAGGCGCAGGGTCTCCGCCGTCACCGGCGCGGTGACCGCGGGATTTCCGTCCCGGTCGCCGCCTATCCACGAGGCGAGCGTGAGCCAGCGGCTCGGCGGCCTGAGCTCCGGGTAGTGCTCGTGCAGAGCGTGCTCGAGATCCGTGGCGACGGCCGGTATCGTGTCCCAGAAGACCGCATCCACGAAGTAGAGCCCAGTGCGTACCTCGTCGGTCACGGCAGGCCGCGTCGTGCGAGCCCGATTCGTGAGCCAGAGCGCGGTGATCTCTGCCCTCAGCGTCTCGACCTCGGCCGCGCGCTCGCGCGGAAGCAGCGCGGGATCGTGGAGGCGGCGCAGCACCCCGCTCACCCGCTGGAGCTTGGACAGGACCGTACGGCGCTTGGCCTCCGTCGGATGCGCCGTGAGCACGAGCTCGACCTGGAGCCTGCCGAGGAGCGCGGCCATCTGCTGGCTCGTGAAGCCGCGGGCTTTGAGCAGCCCCACGGCCTCTCCGATCGACTCGGCAATCGGGGCCGGATGACTGGCCAGCTCCCTGGCGCGCAGAGCCTGGATCCGGTGCCCTTCCTCAGCGAGATTGACCAGATCGAAATACACGGCGAAGGCGGAGGCCGTGGCCCGCGCCGTCTCCACCGGGAGCGAGGTAACCGCCTCCGCCAGCCGTGTCGCGGCGCCCGCGTCGCCGGTCCGGCGTGACTTGGCGAGAGCACGGACCTGTTCCTCCGTCTCGAAAAGGGCGGCCGATTCCTGGGCGCGGAGCACCGCCCCCAGAGTCTCGCCGAGCAGATTGATGGTGGCCGAGAGGTCCACCATCGCCTCTTACCGCCCGCGAGCCCCCGAAGTCAAGGCGCCGCCTTGACGGCGCGTGACGGATCGGCGACCATGGACCGCTTCTAAACCTGAGTACCCGACATCGAGGTCGGGTCAAGTGGGGAGGAGAACGTGATGGCATTCGCGATGAGACGACTCGGGCTCGCGGCCCTCGCCGCGGGTCTCCTGACGCTCGCGCTGTCGAGCGACGCCTCGGCGCAGCGCAAGCTCAGCTTCGCCTACGACCAGCCGGTGACGACCGCCTACGGCCACGCCGCGAACATCTTCGACGAAAAGCTGAAGGCGCTGAGCGGCGGCAAGCTCAGCATCAACCAGTTCCCCGGCGCGCAGCTGGGGACCGAGCCGCAGACATTGCAGAAGCTGCGCGCGGGCGACATCGACTT
>Ga0137369_10007507_pt1 | contig 10954 bp, 11 predicted proteins | sample SagtaG_12_FD_104918 | JGI IMG/M metagenome (GOLD analysis project Ga0137369, IMG submission 104918) | Vadose zone soil microbial communities from Sagehorn Ranch, Mendocino, California, USA - Sage1_L_113_16 metaG | ecosystem: Environmental > Terrestrial > Soil > Vadose zone | place: USA... | reverse complement strand
GGATCAAGGCCGTCTCGAAGTTGCGCTTGTCGAGAACCTTCAACGAGAGGATCTCAATCCCCTCGAAGCCGCCGAGGCGTATGCGCGGCTACGGGAGGAGTTCCATTTAAGCCAGGACGAGATCGCGGAGCGGGTCGGCAAGGATCGGACGACGGTGGCCAATGCGATCAGGCTTCTGAGGTTGCCGTCGTCCGTTAAAGAGAAGATACGCGACGGTTCGCTCTCGGCAGGGCACGCGAAGGCCCTGGCGGCCCTCTCCTCAGCGGATGACCAGGAGAGGCTCGCCGAGGAGATTCTCCGGCGGTCTCTCTCCGTCCGGCAGACGGAAAAGCGAGTCGCCTCCTTCGGGAAGGAGGGCAGGGTCGTGCGCGAGCGGCGCTCCGATCCCTTCACCAGCGACGCGGAGGAGAAGCTCTCGCGGAGGCTGAAGAGCCGCGTGCGGATCGTGAGGCGCCGGCGCGGAGGGAGGATCGAGATCTCGTTTGGTTCGGAAGACGAGTTGATCGGCCTTTTCGAGAGGCTTTCCGGGAAGAACTGAAGAACGGAGGTGATCGATGGGAGGATCCATGAAGCTCAGCGGTGAAGGAACGGCGTTGAACGGGTTCATAGACAAGGGGAGTCACGTTCGAGGAGACCTGGCCTTCGAAGAAAGCTTCCGCATCGACGGGAGGTTCGAGGGGAAGATCCGGTCGGGCAGCGAGTTGATTCTGGGCTCCGACGCCGACGTCACGGCGGAGATCGACGTTGGACGGCTCTCGGTCAACGGGTCGCTCAAGGGATCCGTGCGCGCGACCGAACGTGTTGATCTCCTCGCGAAAGCGCGCGTCTTCGGAGACATCGCGACACCAATTCTCCGCGTGGAAGAGGGAGCGGTTTTTCAGGGCGGGTGTCAGATGGGTGAAGAGGTGGAATCCAACCTGATCGAGCTCCCCTTTCCGAGACAGCAGTAAGTCATTGAATACAAACGGCTTATATTTAAGTTGGAGATTGAAAGATTGAGGATTGAAAGATTTTTGGGTCCGGTGGCTCCGGTCAATCCTGCGATCGTCAATCGTCAATCGTCAACGTCTTCTTGGCTCGCGACTCTTGACTGTGCTATTGATCCGCGGCTTCGAAGTCGCGCTCGTGCGGTCTCGTCCCCGCCCAGACGCCCGGGTCGGAACGCGGGGGTCATCAGCGGTCAAGAACCATGATCAAAGCTCCTGACGTCACCCTCATTTACGTCATCGTTGCCTTCCTGATCGCCTACGCGATCCTGAGGAAGTTCCTCTTTCTTCCCCTCTCCTCGATCCTGGAGGCGCGCGAATCGGAAGAGAGGACTGCCGCGAGGGTCCACTCCGAGAGCCTCGAGGGCCTTTCCAACGCGATCGCGCACATCGAGCAGGAACTCGCCCGCGCCCGCCGCGAGGCCTTGAAGGAGCGCGAAGCTCTGCGCTCGGAGGGACGAGCGCACCTGGAAAAGAAATTCGCCGAGGCGCACGCGGCGGCGACGGCGACGCTCCAACGCGCGAGCGGCGAGATCGCGGCGCAGGCAAAGGGCTCCTCCGAGGAACTGCCGGGCCAGGTCCGGCTTCTCGCGCGGACCCTGGCGGAAAAAGTCCTCGGACGAAGGCTCGCCGCGTGACTTTGGTGAGTTTCTCGGCCCTCCTCCTCGCCGAGCCCGAGACCGCGGAGCGGTTCCTGGGACTGCCGATGTGGATCTGGCAACTCGCCAACCTGGCGGCCTTCCTCGGGGTCCTCGGCTACTTCGTCGCCCGGCCGATGGCGCAGGCCTTCCGCCGGCGGCAGCAGGCGGTCGAGGACCGGATCGTCCAGGGCCGCAAGCAGCGGGAGGAAGCGGCGCGCCTGGAGACCGAAATCCACGAGCGCATGGCGCAGCTCGACCGCGATCTCGCGGACGTGCTGGCCCGCGGCCTGGCCGAGGGTGAGGAAGCCCGAGCCGGCCTGATCCGTAAGGCGGATGAAGAAGCCGAAAGAGTACGCCGCGAGGCGGAAGAGGAGATCGGCCGGCGACTCACCTTTGCCAAGGAAGAGCTGCGCCGCGCGGCGGCGGACCTGATCGCAGCCGCGGCGATGGAGCGGCTCTCGTCGGAAATCACGGAGGAGGACCGGCGCCGGCTTCTCGGAGAAGCCGTGAAGAGCCTTCCGGAGCACTCATGAGCGCCTTCGCCCGCAGTTATGCCCAGGCGTTTCTCCAGACCGCCCCGGCCGGCTACGATGTTGAGCGCTTCCTGGAGGGAGCCGCGGCGATCCGCCACGCCCTGGCGGAGGATGCGCGCCTGAAGGCCTTCTTTTCGTCGCCGGCCGTGCCGCTGGCGGCCAAGAAGGGAACGCTCGGGAAACTGGCCGCGAGTGCCGGCGTGGACGATTTCGGAACGCGGCTGCTCGATGTCGCGCTTGGCCACGGCCGTCTCCTGGGTTTATCCGAGATCCTCTCGGCGATCCGGGAACAATCCGACAGGGCGAGCGGCGTCGTCGCGGCGCAAGTGACGGTCGCCTCGCCGGTGGACGAGCAGGAGCGAGCGCGGCTGGCCGAGGCGCTCGGGCGCTCGGTCAAGCGCCGCGTGCGGCTCAAAGTGGACGTGGATGAGAAGATCCTGGGCGGCTTCGTGGCGCAGATCGGCAGCGAGGTCTTCGACGCGTCGGTCCGCCACGCGGTCGAACGGTTTGCCAGACAAACGAAAGAAAACGCGGGAGCCTGACGATGCAAATCAAAGCGGACGAGATCACGGAGATCCTGAAACAACAGCTCGCCGGCTACGAGAAGGCGATCGACGTCGCGGAGGTCGGCACGGTCCTCTCCGTTGGAGACGGGATCGCCCGCGTGTACGGCCTGGACAACGCGATGGCGGGCGAGCTTCTGGACTTCGGGCACGACCTCTTCGGTCTGGCCTTGAACCTCGAGGAAGACAACGTCGGCGTCGTGCTGCTCGGAGAATCGCGCAAGGTCATCGAGGGGCAGCAGGTGCGCCGCACGGGCAAGATCATCCAGGTGCCCGTCGGTCCCGCGATGGTCGGACGCGTCGTGGACGCCCTGGGCCGCCCCATAGACGGCAAGGGGCCGATCGCCACGCAGGAGTTCTATCCCCTGGAACGCATCGCGCCCGGCGTGATCGATCGCCGTCCTGTGCGCGAGCCGGTGCAGACGGGCTTGAAGGCGATTGACGCGATGATCCCGATCGGCCGCGGCCAGCGCGAGCTCATCATCGGCGACCGCCAGACCGGCAAGACCGCCGTCGCGATCGACACCATCATCAACCAGAAGGGGAAGGGGTTGATCTGCGTCTACGTGGCGGTCGGCCAGAAGAAGTCCACCGCCGCGCAGGTCGTCAAGACGCTCGAAGAATACGGGGCAATGGAGCACACGATCGTCGTCTCGGCCTCCGCCGCCGAGCCGGCCCCGATGCAGTTCGTCGCCCCTTACGCCGGCTGCGCGATGGGGGAGTACTTCCTCTACAACAAGCAACACGCGCTGACGATCTACGACGACCTCTCCAAGCACGCGGCGTCGTACCGCGAGATCTCGTTGCTGCTGCGGCGTCCGCCGGGGCGCGAGGCCTACCCGGGAGACGTCTTCTATCTCCACTCGCGCCTGCTCGAGCGGGCGGCCAAGCTCTCCGACGCCAACGGCGGAGGATCGTTGACTTCGCTCCCCATCATCGAGACGCAGGCCGGAGACGTCTCGGCCTACATTCCGACCAACGTCATCTCGATCACCGACGGGCAGATCTACCTCGAAGCGGACCTCTTCTATTCGGGCGTCCGCCCCGCCGTCAACGTGGGTCTCTCGGTGTCGCGCGTCGGCGGCAGCGCCCAGATCAAGGCCATGAAGCAAGTGGCCGGCACGCTCCGCCTGGATCTGGCCCAGTACCGGGAGCTCGCCGCGTTCGCGCAGTTCGGTTCGGACCTGGACAAGACGACGCAGGCGCAGCTTGCCCGCGGCCGGCGCCTGGTCGAGATCCTGAAGCAGCAGCAGTACCTGCCGATGGACGTCGAGCTGCAGATCGCCTCGATCTACGCGGGTACGAAGGGTTACCTGGATTCGCTGACTGTCGAAGCGATTCTCCCTTTCGAGGCGGGCCTGCACCAGTTCTTGAAAAGCGAGCACGCGGACATCCTCTCCGCGATCGCCTCGACCGGAAAGCTCGAGAAGGCCTCCGAGGAAGCGCTGGGCGCCGCGATCAAGAGCTTCAAGGACCGCTTCATAAAAGAAAACGCCGACGTGGTCGCCGCATGAAGAGTTATCAGTCATCAGTTCTCAGTTGTCAGTTGAGAACCGGAGCTGAGGATTCAGAACTGAGAACCGAAAACTGAGAACTGATCACTTCACATGGCTTCCCTGATCGATATCCGGCGGCGGCTGCGGTCGCTGAAGAACACGCAGCAGATCACCCGGGCGATGAAGATGGTCGCCGCGGCGAAACTCCGGCGCTCGCAGGACCGCGCGATCGCGGCACGGCCTTACGCGAAACTGCTGCGCGAGGTCCTGGCCTCCGTTTCCTCGCGCGTCACGGAGGCGAAGCACCCGCTCCTGGCTTCGCGCGAAGAGAAACGCGTGACGCTTCTCGTCGTGGCCGGGGACAGGGGGCTGGCGGGCGCCTTCAACGCCAACGTCCATCGGGCCGTCCTGTCGCTCCTGGCGGAGAAACGCGGCTGGGAATCCGTGACGGTCCTGCCGATCGGGAAGAAGGCCCTCGACTACTGGAAACGGAGGGCGAAGCAGCTGGCGCCCAAGGCCTATCCGGGGATCTTCGCCCGGGTCGAATACGCGCACGCGCGGGAGATCGCGGAGTATCTGGCCGGAGAGTTCACGGAAGACCGCACGGATGCGGTCTACGTGGTGGCCAACGAGTTCAAGTCGGTCATCGCCCAGATCATCCGCGTGGAGAAGGTCCTGCCGATCGAGCGAGCGCAGACCACCGTGACGGAAGCCTCGGGACAGCGGCCCGCCGAATTCATCTACGAGCCGGACCCGGAGACGATCCTGGCGCGCCTGCTCCCCCGGTATCTGGAGTTCGTGATCTTCCGGATGCTTCTCGAATCGGCCGCCGCCGAGCACGCTGCCCGCATGACGGCCATGGACTCGGCTTCCCGCAACGCCGGGGAGCTGATTGACTCTTTGACGCTGACATACAACCGCGCGCGGCAGGCGCGCATCACAAAGGAATTGATCGAGATCGTTTCCGGTTCGGCCGCTCAGGAATAGTTTTCAGTTTACAGTTGTCAGTTCTCAGTTTCGGGGTTCCCGACAGAAACTGAAAACTGAAGACTGAAAACTGAAGACTGACAACTTACAAGAGAGGGTATATGGCAGAGCAGAGAGTCGGCCGCGTGGTTCAGGTCATCGGTCCCGTCCTCGACGTGGAGTTCCCGGAGGGACACCTGCCGGCGATCTACAACGCTGTCGTCGTCAAGGAGGAGGCGAGCAAAACGGGCGTCGCTATCGACGTGATCGCGGAGGTCGCGCAGCATCTGGGGGAGAACCGCGTGCGCTGCATCTCGATGAAGCCGACCGACGGCATGGTGCGCGGCATGAAGGCAATTGATACGGGCGCGCCGATCTCGGTGCCGGTCGGAGACGAGACGCTCGGGCGCATCCTCGATGTGGTCGGCGAGCCGGTGGACGGTCTCGGGCCCGTCAACGCGAAGGAGCGCTGGTCGATCCACCGCGAACCGCCGCGGTACGAGGATCAGTCCACGGAAGTCGAGATGTTCGAGACCGGGATCAAGGTCGTGGATCTGCTCGAGCCCTATTCCAAGGGGGGAAAGACCGGCCTGTTCGGCGGCGCGGGCGTGGGGAAGACGGTCATCGTCATGGAGCTCATCAACAACGTCGCGATGCAGCACGGCGGCTATTCGGTCTTCGCCGGCGTGGGCGAGCGCACACGTGAGGGCAACGACCTGTACCTGGAGATGAGCGAGTCCGGCGTCATCACGCCCGGAGACCCTTCCAAGTCGAAGGCCTCGCTGATCTACGGCCAGATGACCGAGCCGCCGGGCGCGCGGCTGCGCGTGGGTCTGACGGGCCTGACCGTCGCCGAGTACTTCCGCGACATGGAGGGCAAGGACGTGCTCCTCTTCATCGACAACATCTTCCGCTTCACGCAGGCGGGCTCGGAGGTCTCGGCGCTTCTGGGGCGCATGCCCTCCGCCGTCGGTTACCAGCCCAACCTCGCGACCGAGATGGGGGAGCTGCAGGAGCGGATCACCTCGACCAAGAAGGGCTCGATCACCTCCGTGCAGGCGATCTACGTCCCGGCCGACGATCTGACCGATCCGGCCCCGGCCACGGCCTTCGCTCACCTGGACGCAACGACCGTCCTCTCGCGGCAGATCGTCGAGCTGGGGATCTACCCGGCGGTGGACCCCCTCGCTTCGACCTCGAAGATCCTGACGCCGCGGATCGTCGGCGAGGAGCACTACGCGGTCGCCCGTGCCGTACAGGCGGTCCTCCAGAAATACAAGGACCTCCAGGACATCATCGCGATCCTTGGCATTGACGAGCTCTCGGAGGAAGACAAGCTGACCGTGGCCCGCGCGCGCAAGATGCAGAAGTTTTTTTCGCAGCCCTTCTTCGTCGCGTCCCAGTTCACCGGGCGCGAGGGACGCTACGTCAAGATCGCCGATACGATCAAGGGCTTCAAGGAGATCGTGGACGGCAAGTGCGACGACATTCCCGAACAAGCCTTCTACATGGTCGGCACCATCGAAGAGGTGCGCGAAGAAGCCGAGAAGCTCGCGAAGGCGGCGGCGGCGTAGAAGTCCTTAGCCCTTAGTCCGTAGTCCTTAGTCTCTCGGAGAGGGGCAGATGTCTCCGACGACTAAGGACCAAGGACCAAGGACTAAGGACCAAGGACTAAGGAAGCGATGGATCTCGGCATTGCCAATCGAGTCGCGATGGTGGCGGCGGCCTCCAAGGGCATCGGCCTCGCGGTCGCGACCGCCCTGGCGAAAGAAGGGTGCCGGGTTTCGATCTGCTCGCGCGACGCGGCCGCTCTGGAGGCGGCCCGGCGGAAGATCGAGGCGGAGGCGCCGGGCGCTACAGTGCGCGTCTTCCCGTGCGACGTGACGAGTGGGGAAGAGCTCGAAGCCTGGCACCGATCCGTCACCGCGGAACTGGGGCCGGTGGACATCCTCGTGACGAACACTGGCGGACCGCCGGCGGCGACCTTCCTGGATTTGACCGAGGAGCAGTGGCGGCGCGGTATCGATCTGACGCTCATGAACGTCGTCCGTCTGTGCCGGCTGGTCCTGCCTCGGATGCGGGAGCGGCGATGGGGAAGGATCATTCACTTGACTTCGCTCGCCGCCAAACAGCCGATAGCGCTGCTGACCATCTCGAGCACCCTGCGCGCGGGGCTCTCCGCTTTGACCAAAACGATGTCCAACGAATTCGCGCGCGACGGCGTGCTGGTCAACGCGCTCCTGCCAGGCCACGTGTTGACGGATCGGCAGATCGAGTTGAACGAGATCCGTTCGAAGCAGGAGGGAATCTCGATCGAGGCCTATGCTCTCCGCGTGCAGGGCACGATCCCGATCGGACGCTACGGGGCGCCGCGGGAGATCGGCGAGGTCGTGGCCTTCCTCGCGAGCGAGCGCGCGAGCTACGTCACCGGCGCGACGATCCAGGTGGACGGCGGCCTGATTCAGGGCACCTTCTAGTGTCGTGCGTCTGTCATCCCAATGTCGGGCTCCTGTCATCCCGAGCGGAGCGAGGGATCTGCCCTCGTAATCTCCGGGAGCAGATCCCTCGTTGCTTCGCTCCTCGGGATGACAGACAGTAGCGGCAGAAACAAGGAGATGGGATTGGCTCTGAAGCTTGCTGTGGTGACCCCGGAAAAGAAGGTCGTGGATGCCGAAGTGGAACAGGTGGAGTTGCCCGGAGAGCTCGGCTACCTGGGCATTCTGCCGGGGCACGCACCGCTCATCAGCCTTCTCAAGACTGGGGTATTGACCTACAAGGGAGCCGGCGGCGAGAAGTCCCTGGCGCTCTCTTCGGGTTTTGTCGAGGTCGCCAACGACGCCGTCTCGGTCCTCGCGGACCTGGCCGAAGAGCCTTCGCAGATCGACGTCGGCACGGCCGAGCGGGACCGGTCCCGGGCGGAGGAGGAGTTGAAGACGGCCTCTCGCGAAACACTCGACGAGATCCGCTCCCGCCTCGAGCTCGCGCAAGCCCGTCTCGCCGTCGCGAAAGGGAAGTAGAACGGCTTCCTCTGTCATCCTGAGCGAAGCGAAGGATCTGCTCTCGGCGGCCCAGGAGTGAAACCCTGGGGAAGAGACTAAAGCAGATTCGTCGGCGCGATAACCTAACGCCGTGAGCTCCAAGCCCCTTCCCGACGGGACGTCAGAGCAGGTCCAGGCGCCCGAGCCCGAGCCGGAGGAGCGTTTTTTCCTGGAAGGGCCTCGCTCGCGCAGCACCGAGTTCAAGTCGCTCCTGACGATCGTGGCGGAGTTCATCCGCGGATTTCGCGCCCTGCACTTCGTGGGTCCGTGCGTAACCGTTTTCGGGTCGGCGCGATTCAAGGAAGATCACCCCTACTATGCGCTCGCGCGCAGTGTGGGACAGCGGCTGGCCAGGATCGGCTTCACGGTGATGACCGGCGGAGGGCCCGGCATCATGGAAGCCGCCAACCGCGGCGCGAAGGAGGCCGGCGGCTTCTCCGTCGGGTGCAACATCGTTCTCCCCGAGGAACAGAAGATCAACGCGTACCTGGACCGCTGGGTGACCTTCCGCCACTTCTACGTGCGCAAGGTCATGCTGGTGAAGTACTCCTACGCGTTCGTCGTCATGCCGGGCGGCATCGGCACGATGGACGAGTTCTTCGAGGCGGCCGAGCTGATTCAGACGAAGAAAATCGAGAGCTTCCCCCTCATCCTCTTTGTCAAGGATTACTGGCGGCCGCTCATGGAGTTTCTGAGCGAGATGGCCGAGGCCGGCACAATCGCCCGCGAGGACCTCGACCTTCTCCTCTTCACCGACTCCGTGGACGACGCGATGGCTCACATCCAGAAACACGCCGTCGAGCAGTTCGGCCTGGTACGGCGAAAACTCCCCCGCCGCTCCCGCTTGCTCCGTGAGTGACGTCCAGGGAAGCCTGACTCCTGCACTCACGGGCCCGACATCATCGCATCACATCATCTTGACATCGGGCGCCTTTCCCGCCTATTCTGCCGGCGTGAGAACGACCCTGGACATCGACGAGGACGTGCTTCGAGCGGCGAAGAGCATTGCTCGTGCTCAGGAAACCAGTCTGGGACGCGTCGTTTCGAGTCTGGCCCGCAAAGGGCTGGCACCGAAGAGCCCCTCCCGCAAGAGGGGCTTCCCAGTCTTCCGGATCCGTTCGGATGCTCCGCCGATCAGCGAAGACACGGTCCGAAGAGCCGAGGAAGCCGCCGAGTGATCTCTCTTCTCGACATTAACGTCCTCGTGGCGCTGGCGTGGCCGAACCATGTTCACCACGAGCCGGCCCATCGCTGGTTCCGAAAGACGCGGTCCGAAGGCTGGGCGACCTGTCCGGTGACTCAGACGGGGTTCGTACGGGTTTCCTCCAATGATCGCGTGCTTCCCGATGCCCGGCCGCCGGCCGAGGCTCTTGCCATCCTGGAACGGATCATCCGGGTGCCGGGACACGTGTTCTGGTCCGACGACACGTCGCTCTGTACCTCGAGGTTCGCGTCCCGCGGGCGGTTGATCGGACACCGGCAAGTCATGGACGCCCACCTTCTGGCTCTGGCTCTGGCCCGAGGAGGGCGGCTTGCGACTTTTGATCGCGGCGTGCTGGAGATCGTCCCGGATTCGGTTCCCGCGGACCGCGCCGCCTGTGTGATCCCAGCTTCCTAAAGTCCCCGGCCGCTCGAACCTCTCAGTGGCTCTTCCCGCGCCAAACGCTCGGCTCCGGCAACCGTCGCTCCCGCGAAACGTAAGAATGTCAGGGGGCCTTCGTTCATGACCGTGGCGCCGCAGGAACCTTTGGCCGGAGATCCGCGTCCCAACGCGGACTTTCGGATCGGCGATCGGCTCGTCCAGCCGCAGCTCAACCGGGTCCGGACTCCCTCAGAGACTCTCCAGCTCGAGCCGAAGATCATGCATGTGCTCCGCTGCCTGGCGGAGCGTCCCGGCCAGGTCGTCTCGAAGGAACGCCTCTTTGCCGAGGTCTGGGAGGGGACCTACGTCAGCGAGGACGTGTTGACCCGCGCCGTCGCCGAGCTGCGGCGGGTCTTCGAGGACAGCGCGGCGACCCCTAAAGTCATCGAGACGATCCGCAAGACGGGCTACCGGCTTCTCGTTCACCCCGAGCCGGTCGACCAGGCGCCGCCGCTACCCGGCCTCGCGCCGGCGACTTCGGGATCGCGGGCGAGCCGTCGTTGGAAGCTCATCGGAGCCATATTCGCCGCGTTGATCGCGGCCGCAGTCATTCAGTGGAGCGCGCGGCGAGCCGCGCGTGCTGGCCCGCCGATGCGCATCCGTCCCTTGACGAGCCTCCCGGGCAACCAGCGGGATCCTGCGATCTCGCCCGACGGCACGCGCGTGGCCTTCGTCTGGAACGGGGGGAGCGGCGACGCCTACAGCCTCTACGTTCAGCTCGTCGACTCGGAAACGCCCTTGCGACTCACGAAAGAGCCGGGAGCCGAGGACCGGGTGCCGGCCTGGTCGCCCGACGGACAGAAGATCGCGTTTACCCGCTCGACCGCGGCCGACTGCCGGATTCTCGTGGTTGCGGCGCTCGGCGGGGCAGAGCAGTCGCTGGCACCCTGCGGCGACCGGGAGTACCGCCGGCTCGCCTGGTCGCCCGACGGCGCCTGGCTTGCCTTCGCCCGCCGGAATGCGGCCTCGCAGCTCGGCATCGAACTGCTTTCGCTCGAGACCGGCCAACGAAGGACGCTCACGCATCCACCCGCGGGGATTCTCGGCGACTCCTCGCCCGCCTTTTCGCCCGACGGGCGGAGGCTGGCG
>Ga0137369_10007502_pt1 | contig 10961 bp, 7 predicted proteins | sample SagtaG_12_FD_104918 | JGI IMG/M metagenome (GOLD analysis project Ga0137369, IMG submission 104918) | Vadose zone soil microbial communities from Sagehorn Ranch, Mendocino, California, USA - Sage1_L_113_16 metaG | ecosystem: Environmental > Terrestrial > Soil > Vadose zone | place: USA... | reverse complement strand
GCTGATCGGTGCGCGAACCGCCAGACAGCCGTTCACGCACCAGCAATTGGCACTTGAGAGCGGCTGTGGCCGAACGACGGTGGGCGCCATGTGGAGCCTCCAAGGCAAGGGCGGAACCGAACATTGCGCAAACCAGACGCTGCTGGCTGCCAAGCCGCTCAGGGTGGGCTGAGAAGCTCAGCCCTCGCTGCGCTCCACGCCGGTCTTGAAACCGGCCCAGCTGACGACGGTTCGCGGGCTCTACGCCACTGTCGTCGCGACGCCCTGGCCGAGTAGAGCTCTCGCCTCACGCCCGTAGTCGGTGTCGTTCTCGGGAGGGAGGCGCTTGTAAAGGTCGGCGAGCAGCCTCAAATCGGTCTCGCGCACAGCCGAGGGTGGACGTGCGAGCGCGAGCGCAGAGCGGACCGCCAGAGCCCACGACCCGTGCTCGCGGGCGGTGGAGATCGCCCGGAGCAGGAGCCGACGTGCATCGTCTTCGCGTCCGTGTGAACGCAGCCACTCGGCCTCAATCCGGAGGAGCTCGGGTTCGTAGAAGTACGTGGGCATCGGCCGGGTCAGCGACAGCACGCGGTCGAGGACGTCCCGAGCTGCTTGGGGTCGACCCTGGCGCAGGTGAACCTCAGCGAGGAGCGCCCCGATCATGGCGGCCCAGATGGTGCTGGACTGGAGCTCATCCGCAAGCGCTCTCGCGAGCTCGGCGACGCCCTCCTCGTCTCGCCCCATGCGCGCGAGCGCCCAGCCGCGCATCGCGTGCGCGATGCCGAAGAACTGGGGATGGACGACCTCTTCCTCGAACGCGAGAGCCCGCTCCGATTCGAGCAGCGTCGCCTCTGCGTCGCCGTTGATCTGAAGAGCCCACGGGAGTTGTGTCAACGGCTGGGCGAGGGTCGCCCCGTGGTCGAGGGCTTCGCTTAGGGAGATGGCCTCGCGCATCTGGGTCACTGCCCTCACCGACTCGCCTCGCAAGGCGAAGGCAAGAGCTTGGAGCGCGAGGGCGCAAACGCCTGGATCGTGGTTGCCGTAGAGGAAAGAGAGCGGGTGATGCGCTTCGGGACTGTAGATGGCCCGGCCGTCGTTGGCCGCCGCGATGGCGTCGTCGATCCGTCCTGCGAACAGCGAGTTCATCCAGCGGGCGTGGAAGGCCTGAAGCCTCATCGAATCGTCGCCCTCGGTGAAGGCCAGCGCCGTCAGTCTGTCGACCAGGCGCATCGAACGGTCGAAGTCGCCGCGATGGCCGTGGTAGATGGAGAGGCCGACGTGGGCCGGGAACTGCTCGGCGGTGGGGGTGCTTGCAATCATCAGCTCCGTGGCGCGCGTGTAGGCTCGCTCGACCTCGGGTGCGCCCAACCCGCGCAGCGCGAAGAGCGCGACTCCCAGCTGCAGCTGCAGCTTGGCCTCCCTACGGATGCGCTCGTCCCCTTCGGGGAGCCGCCCCACGAGGGCGATCGCGCGGGATAAGTACTCGACCGCCCGCTGGTTCGCCGACAGCCTGATCGCTCGTTGGCCGGCCCGGTGGAGCGCTTCCTCGGCCCGCTCCACGAGCATCGCGACCTCGACGTCCGCCGCGCGTGCGCCCTCGAGTGCGGCGAGGTAGTGGTGGGCCAGCAGCTCGGCGTGGTCTTCCGGGCGACCCAGCGAGTCGATCCATTCGGCCGCGCGCCGGTGGCGCTCGGCCCTCGCCGCGCGCGGGATCTCCTCGTAGGCGACGTCCCGGAGCAGCTCGTGGCAGAACGCGTATTCGGTGTCGCCTGCGACCGACGAGCGGCGCGCTCGCTGAACGAACTCTCTGCGGACGAGCGCTTGCAGGAACTCTTCGGCGTCGCGGCGCGAGATGCCGCCGACCGCCTCGAGCGCGCCGACCCAGAAGACCTTGCCGACGACTGCCGCGTCCTGCAGGAGCCGCTTCTCGAGATCGGCTAACGCGTCCAGGCGTGCCACGATGATGCTGCGCAGGCTCTCCGGCAGCTGCTCGAGCCAGCCGTGCTCGACGAGCATTCGACAGAACTGCTCGGCGTAGAGCGGGTTGCCGCCGATGCGGGCGAGCAACACCACCTGCGTCTCGGTGGGGAGCAGCGGTTGGTCGAGCAGCGCAGCGATGAGCCGCGACGTCTCGGCCTGGGACAAGGGAGGTAGCGAGATCGTGAGCGCGCCCGGCTTGCCGCCCGCCCAGCCGGGCCGGCGCTCGAGCAGCTCCGGTCGCGCCGTCGCCACGACGAGGAGCGGCACGCCGCTGACGTGGTCTACCAGCTCGTCGACGAAGTCGAGGAGAGCGTCGTCCGCCCAATGCACGTCCTCGAAGACGAGCACGAGCGGGCGCTCGTCCGCGAGCGCCTCCAGAAAATGTCGCCATGCCGCGAACGTCTCGCCGCGGCGGTCGGCGATCGCGGGCCCCTCGCTGCCGAGACCGATAAGAGCGCCCAGGTACGTCGCGATCCGGATCGCCTCGGCTGGATCCTCGATAACCCGACGTACCGCCTTCCGGAGCTTGGAGTCGACCCTTTGCGTCGCGTCGCTCTCCAGGATCCGGGCCTCAGCCTTGACAATCTCCCCGAGCGCCCATAAGCCGACGCCGTCGCCGTAGGGGAGCGACCGACCTTGACGCCACCTCGGTGGCTCGCTGGCCCCAGCGCTCGCCTGCTGCAGCTCGGAGACGAGGCGCGTCTTGCCGATGCCGGGAGCCCCCAGGATCGTGACGAGCTGCGGCGAGCGTTCGGAGGCGGCCCACGCGAGCCGCTCCTGCAAGGCGGCGAGCTCGCGCTCGCGGCCGATGAAGGGCGAGTGGTGCCGCGAGAGGTCGACGCCCGGCTGTGCCAGTACACGAGTCGCCTCCCACGCCCTGATCGCGGCGCGCGTTCCCGTTGCAGCGACCGGCCCAATCTCTCGGTACTCGATCGCGTGCCTCGTCGCACGGAATGTCTGCTCGCCGACCAGAACCCCGCCGACGGGGGCGGCCGCCTGCAGGCGGGCGGCCGTGGTGACGACATCGCCCACGACCGCCGGCTCCCCTTCCGGTGCGAGGGTGCCAAGCGCGACGTGCGCTTCGCCGGTCGCGACCCCGATCCGCACCTGCTGGCGTCCGTCCTGCTCGCGGACCCACTCCCGAAGGGCGAGGGCCGCGCGGACGGCTCGCTCGGGATCGTCCTCGTGGGCGGCCGGGGCGCCGAAGAGCGCCATGACGACGTCGCCAGTGAACTTCTCGACGGTGCCGCCGAAGCGCTCGAGCTCGGAGCGAACGTGGGCGTAGTAAGGCATGAGGAAGGCGCGGATGTCCTCCGGATCGAGCTCCTCGGCGGTCGCCGTGACGTCGACGCGGTCGGCAACGAAGACGGTGACGAGCTTCCGCTCCTCGCGCGGCGCAGCCGTGCGCGGAGGCGGAGGATGCCTGCCGGCGAGGGCGGGATCGTGGCGGAGGATCTGCCTGTGGAGCTCTTTCAGCCGTTCGCTCGGCTCTATCCCGAGCTCGTCGACGAGCGTCTGCCGCGCCTGACGGTATGCCGCCAGTGCTTCCGCCTGTCTCCCGGCGCGGTAGAGGGCGAGCATGAGCTGGGCGCGCAGGCGCTCACGGAAGGGCTGCTCCGAAACCAGCAGTTCGAGCTCGGGGATGAGCTCGCCAGCCCGCCCGAGGGCGAGGTCGGCGTCGAGGCGGTCCTCCAGCGCCGCCAGACGAAGCTCGTTCAAGCGCGCGGCCTCGGATGAGACGGCGTCCTCGTGGATGACGTCCGCGAACGGCGTTCCCCGCCAGAGGGCAAGCGCTCGTCGAAGCGTTTCGCCCGCCCGGGCGGGTTCACCCTCGAGCACAGACCGCGCGGAGCGCGTGAGGCGCTCGAAGCGCGATGCATCGAGCTGGTCGAGGTCGATCCGAAGTGTGTAGCCGGTCGGACGCGTCGCCAGCATCCCGGCCGCGGCATTCTCCGTGCCGACAGCCTGGAGGATCGCCCGCAGCTTCGAGACATGGAACCAGAGCTTCCGGCGTGCTTCCGGCGGGTTGTCGGGCCAGAGCACATCGACGATCCGGTCCGTCGACACGACCTCGTTCGGGTGCATCAGGAGCAGCGCGAGCAGCGTCCGTTGCGTCGGCGAGCCGATCCGCATGACCTCGCCGTCGAGGACGACCTCGACCGGCCCCAGCACCCGGAATTCCAGCGCCTTCCTCACGGCTCTCGCCGCAGTCTACGACATCGATGTGTGCGCAAAGCCGAGCAACGTCCGCGCAAAGGCCCGAGCGCCAGAGTCAACGCCGCCAGCGGAAATCAGTCCAGAGGAGGGATGATGAGAGCTCGAGTACTCCGTGTCGTGGTCCTCGCCGTTACCGCACTCGCCGTCGCTGCGGGGGCGGGGAGCACGCGTGACGCCGCGGCTGCGTTGCCGCCCGGGAACACGGTCGCACAGTGGAACAAGATCGCCGAGGACACCGTCGTCGGCTCGGGAGCCTTCCAGCCGGAGGGCTTCATCTACATGGCCTACGTCTCGGCTGCCGTGTACGACGCGGTGGTTGCGATCGACGGCGGCTTCGAGCCATACGGTCCTGCGGTCACGGCGCCGGCGGGCGCGTCGGTCGAGGCGGCGGTCGTCGAGGCGGCCTACCGGACGCTCGTCAACTACTTCCCGTCGCAAGCAGGAAATCTCGGCGCGCTCTACGCGGAGGCGCTCGGATCTATCCCAGACGGGACTGCGAAGAGCGACGGCCAAGCCGTCGGCCTCGCGGCCGCGGCGAACATCCTCAGCCTGCGCGGCGGCGACGGAAGGATGACGCCGATCGGCGTGACTTCATCGTTCCCGACGCTGCAGCCGGGCCCGAGCGTGTGGCGGTTGACGCCGCCGTTCGCCGCGCCACAGACGCCGTGGGTCGCAAACGTGCGCCCCTTCGTCCTGGAGAGCCTGGGCCAGTTCTTGCCCGACCCACCGCCGCCGCTTCAGAGTGACGAGTGGGTCGACGCGTTCAAGCAGATCAAGGCCTACGGCGCGGCGACCAGCAGCGTGCGCACCGACGAGCAGACGAGGGTGGCAAGGTTCTATTCGGCGAACGTGGTCCGCCAGTACAACCGCGTCGGGCGCGACGTCGCCGGCGCGAGCCCAAGCCTGCTCGAGACGGCTCGGTTGGCGGCGATGATCAACCTCGTCGGCGCCGACGCGCTGATGTCGACCTTGCACGCGAAGTACCACTACCTGTTCTGGCGACCCGTCACCGCGATCGACCCGTCCGCAGTGTCAGCAGACGGCTTCGGCCCCGTCCCCGGTTACGATGACGGCATCGCGGCGACGGTCGAGCAAGCGGGGTGGCGGCCGCTCCTGACGACGCCCAACCATCCTGAATACCCCGCCGCGCACGGGGCGATCACGTCGGCGATGGCCGAGGTGTTCAGCACCTTCCTCGGCACCAACCAGATCGACCTCGATATCCACGGGTTCGATCCCACCGGCCCGGCCGGGAACCTGAACGCGGTGCGGCACTTCGACATGCCGACTGACTTGCGCGAAGAGATCATCGGCGCCCGCCTCTGGGCAGGGCTGCACTACCACTTCTCGAGCGTCGCCGGTGTCGTCCTCGGCCGGAACGTGGCGAAGTACGACCTCCGGCATGCCTTCCAGCCGATCGGCTAGCGCTAGCCCACTTGTACCGACCTCGGGGCGCGCCCACGCAGGCGCGCCCCCGGGGGGTCCCCGCCAGTTGCTTGCACGCCTCTGAACGTCGAACGTCGGGACGGCAGATGACTTCCTCCGCATGGGCCGCATCGTTCGAGGCGGCCGACATTTCCGCCATGAAGATCTATGAGGACGTGCTCGTGCCGAGGCTCTTCAGGCCGTGGGCGCGGCTGCTCCTTGACGCTCTCGACCTACGGCCCGGCGAAGCGGTCCTCGACGTTGCGTGCGGGCCCGGATCCGTGACGACGCTTGCTGCCGTCGAGGTCGGCCCAGGCGGGCGGGTGACGGGCGTCGACTCTAGCCGGGCGATGCTCGCGATCGCGCAGGCGAAGCCGGTCGCCCCGGACGCCGCGCCGATCGAGTACCACCAGGCGCCGGCTGATCGGCTGCCGGTCGCGGACGCCGACTTCGACGTCGCGATCTGTCAACAGGGGCTCCAGTTCTTTCCGGATCGCGCCGCCGCGCTGGCGGAGATGCGCGGTGCGCTGCGGCCAGGCGGCCGGGTGGGAATCGCGGTGTGGGCCGCGATCGAGCAGGCGCCTCCTTTCGCAGCCCTCGAAGACGCCATTAGGGAAGTAGCCGGCGACGAGCTCGCCGATTGCTATCGCGGCGGACCATGGGGTATGCCAGACGCCGACCAGCTTCGGGAGCTGCTGGAGGAGTCGGGTTTCGACGAAATTCGTGTCCAGCAGGATGCGCTGCCTTTGAGCTTCGAAGGCGCGCCCCAGCTGTGCTCCACGCTCGCCGCCTCGGCAATTGCCGCTGACCTCGACCTGCTCTCGGTGCAGCGACGAGAGCAGTTCGCCCAGGTGCTCGAACGAAGGGTCGCGGTCGACGACGCGCTGCATGCCGAGGCCGTCGCGCACCTCGCCTTCGCCCGCCGTTAGTGACCGTAACCGCCCCGGGTTTACCGGAGGCTGAGTTCGTTGATGGGGACCCTCGCGCGAACCCGCGGACAGCACAGCCAGTGCGCTAGGGGAGGAGTGGGGACTCGGGAACTGAACGGGAACTCCGCGGGGGGACAGTCCGCTAGATCCTTGGACGCCGTGGGAACTCCGCGGGAACAGCGGCATGGCACCCTCCGCATCGCCGGCCTCGCCCGAACCGCCGAACGGGGAGGAAACGGGGAGACCGGCGGGAGAGGATCTCAGTCAGGTGTGTGTTGCAACCGGGTCCGAGCCCGGGCTCGTGAGATAGGCGCCCCGCGATGACGTGGACCAGGAGATTGAGCTGGCAGAGCCCAACTTCATCCCCCTCGCCCCAGAGGAGGCCGCCGACGCCGTCCGCCTCCTCGCCGCCCTGATCCGCGCTGTCCCCGGTCCGAACACTGGGCTCGTGAGCGATGGGCGCCCCGGGGATGACGTGGATCAGCAGATCGAGCTGGCAGACCCCGACTTTATCCCGCTCCACCCGGAGGAGGCGGCCGAGGCCATTTGGGGACAGACCAGGCGAGGAATCGGGGAGTCCCCACGCAGTCCCCAGTTGAACCCCGGCTGACCGGATGGGCCAGGGGGGAGAAATCGGGGACTCCGGTCGGCGACGATGTAGAGGTCGAATCTGGAAGGCGAGGATGCCGGGTTCGAACCGAACCGGCCTCGCGAGTTGAGAGGCGCCCCGTCATGACGTGGACCACGAGATCGAGCTGGCAGAGCCGACCTTCATCCATCTCGGGCAGGGGGAGGCCGCCGAGGCCGTCCGCCTCCTCGCTGTACTGATCCGGGCTGCCCACGCTCAGCCTCCGGCCTCCACGTTCCCTCGCCCTCGCGTGTCCCCCCCGGAGGATCTTGCCGATGGCTCGCCGTCCGCTCCGAGGCGCGGCGGCAAGGCGAGGCCGGCCGAAGCCGCAGGTAGTCGGCGGTGAGCGGGCCTCCAGTGCGCGGCCGACGGTCCTCAGGACTGTTTCGTTCCTCCTCGCAGTCCCTCGAACCTTCGGGGGGGCGTGAGAATCGTGAGAGGGCAAGGAAGGTACGTGCTGTCAGTCGACGAGTGGCGCTGGATCAGCTCTCGTCCGCGGACAGGGAGATCGTGGCCGTGCTGAGCGAGCATCGCGTTGCGACGACGCAGCAGATCAGCACGTTGTTGGAGCTCCCGGAGCGAACCGCCCGCTACCGGCTGGATCGCCTGTGGAAGCTCGGGCTGTGCGGGGGGCGCCAGCCGTATGCCGATCAGGGCTCGGCGCCGTACCACTGGTGGCCCTCCCGGCTCGCCGACGCGTTCCACCGGGGCAATGAGCTTCCCCGAGGGGGGGAGCGGGAGGACCCCCAGGAGCAGTTCCTTCGCCACGCCGCAGCGATCACCGGGCTGTACGTGGCGCTGGTACGCCTGGCGCCCTCGCTCGGGTGGGAGCTGCTCGCGTTCGCCCGCGAGGTGGAGGCCCGCGAGGAGTTCCAGATCGGGGAGCGGCAGGCGGCGATCGTGCCCGACGCGTTCGTGCTGCTCCGGGACGGCGAGGCCGAGTACCACGGGATGGTGGAGATCGACAGGGGCACGATGTCGATCCCCCGCCTGTCCAAGAAACTCTCGCTGTACCTGGCGTGGGCGGCCTCCGGCGTGTGGCAGGAGCGCCATCCCTACCTGCCGGCGCTGCTCGTGCTGACGACGACGCCCCGGCGGGTGGAGAAGGTTGCGGCCAAGGCCGAGGAGCGGTGCCGGACCGAGGCCCGGACCGCGCCGACCCACTCGGGGTTCGTGCGCATCCACAACTTCGTGGTCGCGGCGACCGATGCCGTGGACCGCCCGGAGACGGCGGTGGCGGACCCGGTGTGGAGGAATCGTGGAGGGGTCGAGTGCCTCCAACTGGCCGACCTGCTCCGCGAGCCCTGGCAACGCTGGCGGACCGAGGTGACTGAGAAGGCTGCCGAGGTCGGGGAGGCGCGCCGGAAGCGGGAGGCGTTCCTGGGTGACGCCGAGGGCCTTCGGCGGAGCGTTCAGGCGCTCAACCGGCGCTGGTACGGGATCAGCACCTACAACGATCACCTCCAGGATCTGGAGGAGGGCGACCGGGACGCGATGGAGCTGCTCCTCAATGAGACAAGCCCGATGACGGACCTGGACAAACGGGTCTGGCGGTTCTTCGCCCGGCGGACCGTGCTCGACGAGCAGGGCAGGCCCACCGATGCGCAGGAGAAGCTCCCCATGACCCCGGAGGACCGCGAGGCGATCGCGTCGCTTCGGGAGGGCATCCTCGTTCGCCAGCGCGAGTTCGTGGCCTCGCTGCACGCCCGCTACCCGTACTTACCCTGGGTCCTCCGGGCGATCCGCGAGCTCGATGGGGGCAAGCTGCTCTACCACCGGACGTGGTGGGAGCGGCACGAGCGAACCAGGAAGGACCTCGCCGAGCTGAAGCGCCTGCAGGGGCGGGCAAAGGACTACCTGGGGTGGCGAAGCCACGAGGTCTCCACCCGCCGATGGGGCGCGAACGTCATCGAGCGGCTCGGACCCCGGAGCGACCGGCGGCTTGCGCGGGCCATCGACGAGGAGAGGCTCCGGGCCTGTCCCAACTGCGAGCAGCTGGTCGTCCCATCGCGGGAGGATCTCCGCTATCAGGTCGGGTACTGCGCGTTCTGCGGGTCAAGGGACAAGCTGCTGTCGATCTCCGATGCCCAGGCCGCCGGACTCGTGGAGCCCGACGGCGAGCGGTTCTGGCGAACGCGTCACGGGCCGGTGCCAGGATGGGCGGAGGGACAGCCGCTGCCGCAGCTGGACGATGACGGGGAGGAGAGCCCATGAGAGTCGCCACCTACACCCGGATCTCCACGGACGAGGACCGCCAGCCGTTCTCCCTTGGCGCCCAGTCAGAGCGGCTGGAGGCCTACGCCCGATCCCAAGATGGGTGGCGGATCGTGCAGCGCTTCACCGACCAAGCCTCCGGCGCCACGCTTGACCGCCCGGGACTGCGCCAGGCGCTGTCAGAGGCGAGCGCCGGGGTCTACGAGCTGCTGCTCGTCCACCGAGTCGATCGGCTCTCGCGAAACGTCCGTCAACTCGCCGATATCGCTGAGAACCTCGATCGTTCGGGCGTCGCGCTCCGTTCGGCAACGGAGCCCTTCGACACCTCCACCGCCGCCGGCAAGATGATGCTGCAGATGCTCGCGGTGTTCGCCGAGTTCGAGCGGACCACGATCGTCGAGCGGATCACAGCGGGAATGGAACGTGCGGCCTCCGAGGGTCGCTGGGTCGTCGGCTCCACGCCGTTCGGTTACATCCGAGACCGGGAGCGGAAGGAGATCCACCCCGACCCCTCCCGTGCCGACGTCGTCCGGCGCATCTTCCGCATGTACGAGGAGGAACGGATGGGTGCCGAGGCGATTGCTCAGGTCCTCAATGCGGAGGGGCACCGCAGCAAGAACGGAGTTCCGTTCGCCCGGCCGAACGTGATCTGGATCTTGCGCAATCCCGTGTACGTGGGAAGGGTGGCGTTTCGGGGGAAGGTCCATGTCGGGCGTCATGAGGGCGTCGTCGACGAGCAGACCTTCGAGGCCGTCCAGGCGATCCTCGCTGAGCGAGCGGAGTCCCAAGCTCTCAAGCGCGGCCACCCGAGCGACTACATGCTCTCGGGCGTCCTTCGATGCGGGCGCTGCCGCAAGGCATATGTCGGAACCGCCGCCCACGGAAGGAAGAAACGGTACCGCTACTACATCTGCTCCACCCGATACCGATACGGCACCGGAGTCTGCGACGGCGACCGGCTCCCGATGGAGGCGCTCGAGCTCGCCGTGGTCGAGCAAATGACCGCGGTCTTCGCGGATACGGCTCTTGTCGGAGAGGCCCTCGCCCTGTCGCGAGCCGAGGAAGCCGGAGCCTTCGCTGGGAATGTCCGGCGACTTGCATCGATCCGCCAGGAACTCGCCGGTGCCCGGAGGGCCCTGGATCGGTACTTCGGCGCCTTCGAGCAGGGGATCATGTCGGCCGCGGACTGCCAGGAACGCATCGAGCGTCTGCTCGACAGGATCGAGGCGTTGGAGGCTGAGGAGCGGATGATCTCCGAAAGAGGTCCTGACGGGCCCTCAGCCGCTCCCATGGCTCATGACGTTGCCGAGTGGGCCCGGGACCTCCAGGCGCTCCTCGAGAGCGCCACGCCGCAGCAGAAGAAGGCACTCATCCGGCTCCTGGTGAAGGAGCTTCGCGTGATGAGCCGGAAGGAGATCCTTCCCACGTACAAGGTTCCGGCGCTGGTTCGCGCACCGGAAGGGCAAGTAGTCCCAACGGGATTTGAACCCGTGTCTCCACCTTGAGAGGGTGGTGTCCTCGGCCACTAGACGATGGGACCTCGCGACGACGCCGGCAGACGAGTCTAACAAGCGGTCTCCGGTGATCTT
>Ga0137369_10007490_pt1 | contig 10968 bp, 9 predicted proteins | sample SagtaG_12_FD_104918 | JGI IMG/M metagenome (GOLD analysis project Ga0137369, IMG submission 104918) | Vadose zone soil microbial communities from Sagehorn Ranch, Mendocino, California, USA - Sage1_L_113_16 metaG | ecosystem: Environmental > Terrestrial > Soil > Vadose zone | place: USA... | reverse complement strand
CCTTGGGCTTCCTTCGGATTCGCAGTCGCCCGCGACACCCTTGCCTTCGGCTAACACTTCCCCTTGCCGGGTGTGTAGAGGACTTTCACCTCCAAGTGCGTGCGCCCTGCCGGGCGCACGAAAGAAAAGGCCCGCGATCGCGGGCCTTTTTTGTTGCCGTCGAAAGCGCTCGCGCGTTACGTGCCTTCGGTGCGCATCGTGTCGCCCGCGAGATTCGGGTAGCGCACGTGCTCGACCAGATCCTGCGTTTCCCTGTCGGGCGCGGGCGTGATCAGGCTCACGATGATGATCACCAGGAATCCGAGCGGAACGCCCCACAGCCCGGCCGAGATCGCCTGGATGCCCCACCATGTGTGGGAGTCGATCGAGCCGGTCACGCTGAACACGCTGCGCAACCACGGCTGCGTGGTCGCCATGTAGTAGAACGTAATGCCGAGGCCGGCCGCCATGCCGAGCGTTGCGCCCCATTTGTTCGCGCGCTTCCAGAAGATGCCGCAGACAAGCGCCGGGAAGAACGCTGCCGCCGCGAGCGAGAACGCCGCCGACACGAGGAACAGGATGTCCGCCGGCTTCTGCGCCGAAACCGTTGCCGCAGCGATCGCCACCACGAGCAGCAGGATCTTCGAGATCATCACGCGGCGCGACGTCGGCGCGTTCGGATCGAGCATCTTGTAATAGAAGTCATGCGACAGCGCGTTGGCGATCGTGAGCAGCAAGCCGTCTGCAGTGGACAGCGCCGCGGCGAGCCCGCCCGCGGCGACCAAGCCCGAGATCACGTACGGCAATCCGGCAATCTCGGGCGTGGCGAGCACGACGATGTCGCCGCCGATCGCGATCTCGGCGAGCTGCACGATGCCGTCCCTGTTGACGTCGACTATCGACAGCAAGCTCGGATCGACCTTCGTCCACGACGCGACCCATTGCGGCAACTTCGCGAACTCGGTCCCTACGAGCAGCGTGTACACGTCGTACTTGGCGAGCACCGCCAGCGCCGGCGCGGTGAAGTACAACAGGAAGATGAAGAACAGCGACCAGAACACCGACACGCGCGCTTCCTTCACCGATGGCGTCGTGTAGTAGCGCATCAGGATGTGCGGCAGCGCTGCGGTGCCCACCATCAGGCAAAAGATCAGTGCGAGGAAGTTTCGTCGAGACACGTCTCGCGCCGTCTCGTCCTTGCCCGGGAAGGCCTCGGCGTGGCGCAGCGGCGGCGCCGCGCGCGCCGCAGCCCCGGCGTCCTTGGTCCACGCCGCTTTTGCGGTATCGGGGTCCTTCGGATACGCCGCAAGCGCCTTCTCGGCCGCCGTGATCTGATCGGCCGACGCGTTCTCCGCCTTCAGCTTGTCGACGTTCGCGGCGAGTTTCTGTCTCTCGCTTTCGAAGGAAGCGGGAAGCGCCTTCAGCTTCGCGCTCGCCTCGTCGGCGCGCGCCTTGAAGATGGCGCGAACCTCGAGCTCCTTCGGATCTTTGAGCAGCTGCTCCTCGCGCGCCGACACTTTCTCGAGCACCTTGCCGTACACGAGTTGCGGTACCGGGATGCCCGTGTGCTTCACCGACAGCCAGATCACGGGGATCATGTACGCGACGATCAGGATGATGTACTGCGCAACCTGCGTCCATGTGACTGCGCGCATGCCGCCGAGGAACGAGCAGACGAGGATGCCGCCCAGGCCGAGGAAGATGCCGATCTCGAACGGCACGCCGGTGAGCCGCGTCGTGATGAGGCCGACACCGTAGATCTGCGCGACGACATACGTGAACGAGCACAGGATCGCCGCGAGGATGCCGACTGCACGCGGGATGTGACCGCCGTAGCGCGCGCCGAGGAAATCCGGGATCGTGAACTGGCCGAACTTGCGCAGATACGGCGCGAGGAACAGCGCGACGAGGCAATATCCGCCGGTCCAGCCCATGATGAACGCGAGCCCGTTGAAGCCGGTCAGATAGAGCGTGCCGGCCATGCCGATGAACGACGCGGCGCTCATCCAGTCCGCGCCGGTCGCCATGCCGTTGAACAGCGCCGGCACTCGGCGTCCCGCGACATAGTACTCGGCGGCATCCGACGTGCGCGCCATCACGCCGATCCCGGCGTACAGGCCGACGGTGGCGAGCAGAAAGACGTAGCCGATCCAGTTGCGCGGCATTCCCATCTGCTCGAGGATCGCGAGCGCGATCAGGAACACGAGGAAGCCGCCCGTGTACCACGTGTAGACCTTCTTCAGCTGCGTGTTGAACGCGCGCTGCGTACCCGCGGTGAAGACGTTGGTCGGAGTCGGTGCGGGAGTGCTCATTCCTCGTCTCCTTCGTGTACGCCGTACACTTTGTCGAGCGTGTTCATGTAGCGCGCGTAGTACCAGATGATGATCACGTAGATGATCAGCGCGCCCTGCGCGCCCATCCAGAACGAGAACGGCCATCCGAAGAAAGGAAACGACAGCTCGCGGGCGTAGTAGCCGACGACGAACGTGACGACGAACCAGATGAAAAGCAGGATCGCCGTTATCGTGAGATTCTTGTTCCAGTACTCACGATGCTTCTCGGTCAACTGCATGGCAGGCTCCTCCTAGCAACGATGACGTCGTTTTTTCGAAACCGCGGGGAAGGTCGGCCGGATTCTTGTTCTTTCGACCAGATTTCCGGTGCCGCCCTCGCCTGCCGGGCGGCCAAATTGCCCGGCAGTATAGCGAGCTTTCTTTCGCCGCAACAAGCCCGCAGGTCGGGATGGAGGTCACTGTTGCGCTGCGATGGACGAAATAGGCGACAGCCATGCGGCCGAATTCACGATTTCGCCTTGAGCCCGGTCTCGCGTTCGAGCTGACGGGCGACCTTCGGCTCGAATTTCATGAGGTGATCGAGGATCTTCTGCGTCTCGTCGCGACGGCCGAGATCGAATTGCACGCGCGCGAGCTGATACCAGCCATAGGGGCTCATCGGCTGCAATTTGGTATTGCGCTTCAGAGGCGCCACCGCTTCGTCCAGGCGACGGCACGCGATCAGTGACAGCGCGAGCCCGTAGAGCGCGCGATCGTGGTCGGCGTTGCACTCGAGCGCACGCCGCAGCGCGCGCATCGCCGCGTCGTGATCGTTCAATTGCTGCAGCAGGTAACCGCGATTGAAGTGGTACTCGGCGTTGTCCGGCACGAGCGCGACAACGCGGTCGAACGTCGCGAGCGCAGCGCGATTTTCGCCGGCTTGCGCCTGCTGAAAGCCGATCGACGCGAGCGCGAGCGCATCGTTGGGGTCCTGCGCGAGCATCCTGCGATAGAAGTCGAGCGCGCGCTCGCGTTGACGGAACAGCAGCGACCATGCGGCCATCTGGTTCCAGAGCCCGCGGCGCAGCCGCCGCACGAGCGCGTCGATCATGGGCCGCCGAGGCACTGCGCAACGGCGAGCCCGTGGCGATGGCACGCGTCTGCGATCGCGAACATCGTCCATGCGTAGCCGACGACGAGCAGCGACAGCGCGACAAGCGGCATGTGCCGGTCGTCGATGAACTTCGGCGTGACGTAACGGCACAGCCGCGTGACCGGCGAGACAACGACGGCGAGCAGCCGGTAGAAGAAATTCGCCTGCGGATCCTGTCCGAACACGCGTGTCAGCATGAACACGACGCCCTGCCCGACGATCGACAGCAGCGGGATCGCAAGCAGCAGCTGCACAAGCCGCAGCCAGTAGAGCGTCGAGCCCAGGTCGTTCACGAACATCCTGCGCAAAAAAGAAAGGCGGCGCCCGAATCGAGCGCCGCCCGCGAGTTTACCGCACGCCTCGCGACGCGCCGGTCATCCCGAGCGCGCGAGCGTTTCGTGCCGCGCTCGTCATCCCGAGCGCAAGCGAGGGATCTGCTGTTAGGTTGAACGACGCGAAAAGCAGATCCTTCGCTACGCTCAGGAGATTCCTCGTCGCTACGCTCCTCGGAATGACAGCCGCTACAGCCTCTGCTGGAGCTGTTCGAGGATCGCCGGATTTTCCAGTGTCGACACGTCCTGCGTAATCTCCTCGCCTTTCGCGAGCGAGCGCAGCAGACGCCGCATGATCTTGCCCGAGCGCGTCTTCGGCAGGTTGTCGCCGAAGCGGATGTCCTTCGGCTTCGCGATCGGCCCGATCTCCTTGCCGACCCAGTCGCGCAGCTCCTTCGCGATCTTCTCGGCGTCCGCGCCGCTCGGCCGCGCCTGCTTCAGCACGACGAATGCGCACACCGCCTCGCCCGTCATGTCGTCGGGACGTCCGACGACGGCTGCCTCGGCGACGAGCGTGTTGGCAACGAGCGCCGACTCGATCTCCATCGTGCCGAGCCGGTGGCCCGAGACGTTCAGCACGTCGTCGATGCGGCCCATGATCGTGAAATAGCCGCGCTCCTTGTCGCGCACCGAGCCGTCGCCGGCGAGGTAGAGCGTGCCGCCGAGCTCCTCCGGGTAGTACGCCTTCCTGTACCGCTCGGGATCGCCCCAGATCGTGCGGATCATCGCCGGCCACGGCCGCTTGATGACGAGAATGCCGCCGTGGCCGTTCTCGACGTCGTGGCCGGTCTCGTCGACGATCGCCGCCATGATGCCCGGCAGCGCCAGCGTGCAGGATCCCGGCACGAGCGGCGTGACGCCCGGAATGGGCGAGATCATGTGGCCGCCCGTTTCGGTCTGCCACCACGTGTCGACGATCGGACAGCGCTCGCGGCCGACCTGCGTGTGGTACCACATCCACGCTTCCGGATTGATCGGCTCACCAACGGTGCCGAGCAGTCGCAGGCTCGACAAATCGTAGCGAGTCGGCGCGTGCTGCGGGCTTCCGTTCGCCGCCTTGATCAGCGAACGGATCGCCGTGGGCGCCGTGTAAAAGATGTTCACCTTGTGATCCTGGATCATCTTCCAGAAACGCCCGGCAGCCGGCTAAGTCGGAATGCCTTCGAACATGATCTCGGTCGCGCCGCACGCGAGGGGTCCGTACGTGATGTACGTGTGACCGGTCACCCAGCCGATGTCCGCCGTGCACCAGAAGATGTCCTGCGGCTTGAGGTCGAACACCCAGCGCATCGTGAGCATCGCCCACAGCAGGAAGCCGCCGGAGCTGTGCTGGACGCCCTTCGGCTTGCCGGTCGAGCCCGACGTGTACAGGATGAACAGCGGGTGCTCGGCGCCGACCCACTCGGGCTCGCACGTGTCCGCCTGCTTCGCGCAGAGCTCGTGCAGCCAGATGTCGCGCGGCGGCTTGAACACGACGCTGCCACCCGTGCGCTGGTAGACGATCACGTTGCGAACGGCTTCGCAGCCGCCCATGCCGATCGCCTCGTCGACGATCGCTTTCAGCGGCAGCGGCTTGCCGCCGCGCATCTGCTCGTCGGCCGTGATGACGGCGACCGCGCCGGCATCGATGATGCGCTCCTCGAGCGATTTCGCGGAAAAGCCGCCGAAGACGACCGAGTGCGTCGCGCCGATGCGCGCGCACGCCTGCATCGCGGCGACCGCTTCGATCGACAGCGGCATGTAGATCACGACGCGATCGCCCTTCTTGATGCCGAGCGCATGCAGGCCGTTCGCGAGCCGGCAGACGCGGTGGTAGAGCTCCTGGTAGGTGACGCGCGTCACCTTGCCGTCGTCGGCCTCGAAGATGATCGCCGTCTTGTTTGCGTTGCCGTTGGTCAGGTTGCGGTCGAGGCAGTTGTACGACACATTGAGCTCGCCGTCGTCGAACCACTGGTAGAACGGCGCGTTCGACTCGTCGAGCACGCGCGTGAACGGCTTCTTCCACAGCAGCGTCTCGCGCGCGAGGTCGCCCCAGAATCCGGCGAAGTCCTTGGCCGCGGCCGCATTCAGCCGGTCGAAATCGGCCGGCTTGACGTTCGCCTGCGCCGTGAATTGCGCCGGCGGCGGGAAAACGCGGGATTCGGTTGATACGGACTCGATCGTCGACATGCGCTTCCTCCTCCAGTTGCGTGAGCCGGCGCGCCGTGCGCGAGCCGGATGATCCCTTTCCGCGGCAGTCTAACCAACCGTGCGCCGCCCGTGCAACGCGGCCGATCCTGCACCGGGTCCGGGCGCACCGCGCGTTCCGGTCGTTATAGCCGGCGTCACTTACGGCAGGCTTACGCGTGGCCGGCCGGACGCGCCCATCCCTATGGGCACCGCGCGAGGACGTTCGACCGGATGATACGATTGCATGTTCGGCGTCGCGGCCGCGCGGCTAAAGCGATGCCACGCTTCACCCGGTTCCGCGCGTCATCCTCCCCCAGTGCTGTGATCGCGCCGCGATGCATGGGTGAGCGGCACGAAGATTCGACGGAAGGAGTCGCCATGGCCACGATCCGCCAACAGGACCTCATCGCAAGCGTCGCCGATGCGCTGCAGTACATCTCGTACTACCACCCGATCGACTACATCGAGGCGCTCGGCGAAGCATACGCTGCCGAGCAATCGCCGGCGGCGAAGGATGCGATCGCGCAGATTCTGACCAACTCGAAGATGTGCGCCGAAGGCCACCGGCCGATTTGTCAGGACACGGGCATCGTCGTCGCATTCGTCAACGTCGGCATGGATGTGCGCTGGGACGGCGCGACGATGAGCGTGACCGACATGGTGAACGAGGGCGTGCGCCGCGCCTATCTCGACCCCGACAACAAGCTGCGCGCGTCGATCCTCGCCGATCCGGCCGGCGCGCGCAAGAACACGAAGGACAACACGCCTGCCGTCGTCCATTACGAGCTCGTGCCCGGTGGCGAAGTCGACGTGAAGATCGCCGCGAAGGGTGGCGGCAGCGAGAACAAGTCGAAGTTCGCGATGCTCAATCCGTCCGATTCGATCGTCGACTGGGTGCTGAAGACCGTGCCGACGATGGGCGCCGGCTGGTGCCCGCCCGGCATGCTCGGCATCGGCATCGGCGGCAGCGCGGAGAAGGCGATGCTGCTCGCGAAGCAGTCGCTGATGGACACGATCGACATGCACGAGCTCAAGGCGCGCGGGCCGCGCAACCGGACCGAGGAGCTTCGCATCGAGCTCTACGACAAGGTCAACGCGCTCGGCATCGGCGCGCAGGGCCTCGGCGGCTTGTCGACCGTGCTCGACGTCAAGATTCTCGATTATCCGACGCACGCAGCGAGCCTGCCCGTCGCGATGATCCCGAACTGCGCGGCGACGCGGCACGCGCATTTCACGCTCGACGGCAGCGGACCCGCGAAGCTCGAGGCGCCCGATCTCGCGCGCTGGCCGAAGGTGCAATGGACGCCATCGCCCGAGTCGCGCCGCGTGAACCTCGACACGCTGACACCGGCCGAAGTCGCGAGCTGGAAGCCGGGCGAGCAATTGCTGCTGTCGGGCAAGATGCTGACCGGCCGCGACGCCGCGCACAAGCGTATCGTCGAAATGCTCGCGAAAGGCGAGCGGCTGCCGGTGGATTTCACCCATCGCGTCATCTATTACGTAGGGCCAGTCGATCCGGTGCGCGACGAAGTCGTTGGTCCCGCGGGTCCGACGACGTCGTCGCGGATGGACAAGTTCACCGAGACGATGCTCGCGAAAACCGGATTGATCGCGATGATCGGCAAGGCGGAGCGCGGCTTGGTCGCTATCGAGGCGATCCGCAAGCACAAGGCCGCTTACCTGATGGCGGTCGGCGGTGCCGCGTATCTCGTCGCGAAGGCGATTCGTAGTGCACGCGTTGTTGCGTTCGCCGATCTCGGCATGGAAGCGATCTACGAATTCGACGTGAAGGACATGCCCGTCACCGTCGCCGTCGACGCCAAAGGCGAGTCGGTCCATCAGAGCGGACCGCGCGAGTGGCAGGCGAAGATCGGCAAGATCCCGGTCCTCGCGAGCTGACGCGAGGTGATCCGTTCGGCGGCTGGGCGCGCGCGCCGCGCGCCTATGGCACGAGGTGTGCTTCGTTGGAAGATCGCACCATCGAAACGAAGGGGAGCGACGCTTCTTCGGAACGCCGGCAAGTGCGCGAGCACGCGCGCTGACCGCTTCGACGCGATCGAATGATGTCGAGCCGCATGCAAAGAATGCGACGCTATTTCGCGCCCCTCGCGAGCGATACGACGTCGCCGTTGAACCTGCCGCCGGTGCGGCTGGGCCTGCTCGTCAAGCTCAACCTGTTGACGGTCGGCATCATCTTCCTCACCGCGATCTCGATCACCGGCTACTACTCGTGGCAGCAGTGGCGCGACGAGGAGTCGGAGCTGCGCAGCCAGGGCGTACCGATGCTGCTGATGCTGGCGGAGCTCGTGCAGAACGGTGTCCAGCAGAAAGACCGCGCGAACGTCGACGCGGTGCTCGCGCGTCTTGCAACCGAGGCCGACGTTGCTTACGTCGCCGTCGTCGACGCCCAAGGTGAAACGCTCGCCGAGCAACGGTTCGCGCGCCCGCTCGCGAAGCTCGCGTTGCCCCCGTTCGTTGCGACTGCGGCGTCGACCGCTGTCGGTGTCGTCAGCCAGACGATCGGCGGACAACGCTACATCGAGCTGACTGCGCCGATCGTCGCGGCAGCGAGCGACACCGCGTCGAAGGAGCCGATCGGCGTCGTGCGTCTGGGCATGACGCGCGAACGCCAGCGGCAGCAATTCCGCATGCATCTCGTCGGTGCGCTCACCGTCGTGAGTCTGCTCGTCGTCGTCGCGATCGGCGGCACGCTGCTGCTCACGCGCAGGCTCGTCGCGCCGATGCGACGGCTGATGCGCGCAGCTCGCGCGGTCGGCTCGGGCAATCTCGACGTGTACGTGCCGGCGCGCTCGTCCGACGAGCTCGGTCTTCTCACGCACACGTTCAACCACATGACGCAGCGGCTCGCGCAGTCGCAGGCGGAAGTCGCGAGCTACCAGCGCACGCTCGAGGAGAAGGTCGTCCAGCGCACGAAGGAGCTCGAGATCGCGACCGCGCATGCGTACAAGCTCGCGCAGCACGACATCCTGACCGGGCTTCCGAACCGAAGCCTGCTCAATCAGCGCTTGAAGCAGATCCTCGCGCAGGCGCAACGCGAAGGCACGCACGTCGCATGCCTGTTCCTCGACTTCGACCATTTCAAGCGCATCAACGACACGCTCGGCCACGACTGCGGCGACCAGCTGCTGCAGGCGGTTGCGCAGCGGCTCACCAGCGCCGTACGCGAATCGGATACCGTCGCGCGTCTGGGCGGCGACGAGTTCGTCATCGTGCTGCCGGGCCTCGACCCCGCGAACGCGACGTTCGAGACGATGACGGTGCTCGCGCGCGTGCGCGAGTCGTTCCTCGCGCCGTTCCGCCTCTCCGACCAGGTGCCTACGCTCACGTGCTCGATCGGCGTGTCGATGTACCCGCTCGACGCGAACGAGCCGGTGACGCTGATCAAGCAGGCCGATACGGCGATGTACGCGGCGAAGGAAGCCGGTCGCAATGCGTACCGCTACTACACGGCCGACATGAATGCGCGCGTTCAGCAGCGGCTGCAGCTCGAGACGGACATGCGGCGAGGCCTGATGGACGACGAGTTCTTTCTCGTCTATCAGCCGCAGATCGAGATGCAGACCGGTCGCGCGTGCGGCGTCGAGGCGCTGCTGCGCTGGCGCGATCCCGATCGTGGCGTGATCCTGCCGGCGGAGTTCATACCGATTGCCGAAGAGTCCGGCATGATCCACGCGCTCGGCGCGCGCGTGCTGCGCGACGCGTGCCGCCAGGTCGTGCAATGGCATCGGCAGGGCATGCCGTTGCGGCTATCGGTCAATCTATCGGTGCAGCAGCTGCAGCACGACAGCTGGCTGTCGATCGTCGAGGACGCGCTCGGCGCGAGCGGCCTCGCCGCGCACTATCTCGATCTCGAAATCACGGAAAGCGTCATCATCACGCATCCGGAGAAGGCCGTCGCGACGCTGATGAAGCTGAAGCAGCGGGGAGTGTCCATCACCGTCGACGATTTCGGCACGGGTTACTCGAGCCTGTCGTACCTCGCGCGGCTGCCGATCCAGGGTGTGAAGATCGACCAGCGCTTCGTGCACGGCCTCGAACAGAACGACAACGACGAGGCGATCACGCAGGTGATCATCGCGCTCTCGCACTCGCTCGGCCTGCGCGTCATCGCCGAGGGCGTGGAGACCGCCGGACAGTTCGAGTATCTGAAGCGCCACGGCTGCGAGGAAGCGCAGGGATTCCTGATCTCGCGCCCGCTCGAAGCGCGCGATTTCCGTGCATGGTGGCGTACCGCGGAAGAAGAGAAGCGCATCGTCGAGCGCCAGCCCGACATGTGGCAACCCGAGGGCGATTAGGCTTGTCATCCCGCGAAGGCGGGAATCCAGCGTCGTTGCGACGAAAGACACTGGGTCCCCGCCTGCGCGGGGACGACCATCAGTGAAGGTCCTTCATCGTATCGACATCGCGCAGCACGCCCGCGTCGTCGGTGTCGATGCGTGCGAGCTGATCGGAGCGCACTTCGACGATCGCCTTCGCGCCGTCGTCGCCGGTAAGTGCTGCGAGCGCATCGTAGCAATCGTGCGAAAAGCCGACCGGATGACCACGCCGGCCATCGTGGAACGGCGCGGCGAGCGGCGCGCCGTGAGCGATCGCGGCGGCCACGCGCGTGATCGTCGCGGGCGCTATCCACGGCATGTCGGCAAGCGCGACGACCCAGCCTTGCGCCTGCGCGCTTGCCCGCACGCCGCAGGCGAGGCTCGCGCCCATGCCGTCGTCGGCGTTCGCGCAGCGCACGATGTGCGCGCCGTTCGCGCCGAGCTCGGCAGCGAGCGCGTGATCGTCGGGGCGCACGACGGCGATCACATCAGGCAACGCCATCCGGAGGTGGCGTAGCGCGACCACACCGACCGGCTCACCGGGCAGGTCGCCCGACGAAAGTCGCGCGAGCAGCTTGTCGCCGCCGAAGCGCGTGCCCCGTCCGGCGGCGAGCAGCACGCCGACGATCCCAGGTTCGGCCTTCGCATTCATGGGCATTCTTGCGCGCGTACGATGTCGACGCGAGATTATCGCGCGACTTGCTGGCGCAGATTCTCAGTTCGGG
>Ga0137369_10007488_pt1 | contig 10971 bp, 13 predicted proteins | sample SagtaG_12_FD_104918 | JGI IMG/M metagenome (GOLD analysis project Ga0137369, IMG submission 104918) | Vadose zone soil microbial communities from Sagehorn Ranch, Mendocino, California, USA - Sage1_L_113_16 metaG | ecosystem: Environmental > Terrestrial > Soil > Vadose zone | place: USA... | reverse complement strand
GGTCGGGGCCGACCTCCCCAGCAAGTGGGGAGGGGATATGAAACTGGCTGGACTCTCCCCACCCGGCCGAGACCGCTGCGCGGTCGGGGCCGACCTCCCCAGCAAGTGGGGAGGTGAGGGGGAGGACAGGACAGGCAGGCGGCAAGGGGATCTCGTGCTGCGTCGTGGGGTGCTACTCGGGGAGGGTTCCGCCTGCCTGTCGTTGGGCCGTGGGACTCAACCTGTTGAGACGTTGGCTACGATATGTTGTATCCCGGTGCATTTATAACCCCGAATGTAGTGACTGTCAAGTCCCTTTGAGTAAAACGTCGCCTGGCAACAGTTTCCGCTGGCTCCCTTACCTGTTTGCCGCGGGCGCCGTTTTCTGGCTCATCGAGCTGACGCAGTTCGCCGCCGTCATGGCGGCGCCGCTCGGCCGCGACCAGCTGCGCCAGGCGCTGGTCAACGCCGGCATCACGGCCAACGTCGACAACCTGCTCGTGGTCGAGTCGATCCTGATCGCCTTCCTCGAGCTGGTCGCGGCCGTGCTGCACGGGGCCGCCTACTACGGGCTCAAGAGCTTTCGCGCCTGGGGCTGGGTCGTCGCGGTCGTGGTCTCGTCGGCCTGGTCGCTGCTCCTCGTGGGGATTCCTGTGCTCGTGTTCCTGCTCCGGCGGCCGACCCGAGAGGCCTACGGGATCTCTTAGGCCTCGGTCGTCAGCTCGGCGTACTCTTCCTCGCCGATCAGCTCGTCGAGCTCGGTGGAATCCTCAATGCGCACACGCAGCAGCCAGCCGCCCGCGTAAGGATCGCTGTTGACGATCTCGGGATTTTCCAGCGCGGCCGCGTTGACCTCGGTCACCTCGCCGGAGATGGGCGCCTCGATCCGCGTCACCTCGTCCTCCGACTCGGCGCTGCCCATAGGCCTGGTCGCGCGGATGATGTCACCAAGATCCGGCAGCTCGAGTGAGGTGAGGTCTCCCATGTGGTCCTGGAGGTAATCGCTCAGCCCGAGCACCGCCTCCGTACCCTCGACCCGCACCCACACATGAGCCCCACTGAACTTCAGATGGGCCATGGCGGCAATTCTGGAAACCCCGAGGCGCCGAGCGCAAGCACTTAGCGACCGATGCGGAAAAAAATGACGTCTCCGTCCTTGACGCGATATTCGCGGCCCTCGACCCGCAGCTTGCCCGCAGCTCGCAGAGCGTCCATCGAGCCGGCCGCCACCAGCTCGTCGACGGAGGTGACCTCCGCCCGGATGAAATGCTTCTCGAAGTCGGTGTGGATCTTGGAGGCGGCGATTGGCGCCGGCGCGTCGCGCTCGCACGGCCAGGCCCGCACCTCGGGCTCGCCGGCGGTGAAGTAGGTGATGAGGCCCCCCGCCTCCCACACGGCCCGGGCGATGCGGCCCAGGCTCGTCTCGTCGATGCCGTAGCTCGCGCGCATCTCCGCCTGCTCGCCCGGATCCAGCTCGCCCAGCTCGGCCTCCAGGCGCGCCGAGAGCGTGATCGAGGGCGCGCCCTCGCCCTCCGCCAGCTTCTTCACCTTGAGCGCCGCCTCGCCGCCGGCCGGGAGCCGGTCCTCCGCGGCGTTGGCGACGTAAACGGCCGGCTTGAGCGTCACCGGAAAGATCCCCAGGAGCATCGCCCGCTGGTCAGGCTCCAACGCCAGGGTGCGCAGCTGCTGCCCGGCGTCCAGGTGCTCCTTGGCCGCGGCCAGGACCTCGGTCTCCGCCCGGGCGTCTTTCTTCCCCGCCCTTGCCTCCTTGCCCACGACCTCGAGGCGCTTCTCCACAGATGCGAGGTCGGCCAGCACAAGGTCGAGCGCGAACTCCTCGAGCTCGACGACCGGGTCAGGGTCCGCCCCGAAGCAGCGGGCGACCTTGAGCAGCACGTCGGCCTGGCGCGCGAAGGCCACGCGCTGGGCGCGGCTCCCGGGAGGCGAATCCTCGACGCGGACCTGTGCCGGCGTCGTCTTGGCCGGGTTGACCGCTTCCGTCAGGCGAGTCAGCCGCTCGTCCGGGACGTCCACCATGCCGACACCGTCCGCGCCGCGGCCCGCGGTCAGCGCATTGAACAGCGTGGTCTTGCCGGCCCCGGCCGGGCCGACGATGGCGACGTTTACAGGCATCGCTTAGGCGAGTTCGGCGTCCAGCTCGAACGCTTTGTGCAGGATGCGCACACCGCGCTCCACCTGGTCGCGGGCGACGAGGCACGTGATCCGGATCTCGGACGTGCTGATCATCTCGATGTTGATGCCCGCCTCGGCGAGCGCGCGAAACATCCGCGCCGCGATCCCCGGCGTTCCAAGCATCCCGGTGCCGACGATGGAGAGCTTCGCGATCCCGCCCGCCGACGAGACGCGCGTGGCACCCACCTCTTTGGCCGCGATCTTGACCAGCTTCTCTGCCGCCTTCAGGTCTGACTCGGCGACCGAGAACGTGAGGTCGGTGTGGCCCGAGCGGCCGATGTTCTGGACGATGACGTCGACGGAGATGCCCGCCGCGCTGAGCGGCTCGAAGATGGTCGCGGCGACGCCCGGGCGATCGCGGACGCCGATCACGGTGATCTTGGCGACGTTCGTCTCCTGTGCGATGCCGCGCACACGTTGGCGATCTTCCATCGGGACGTGGGCGACGATCATCGTACCCATGCCCTCGTGGAAGCTCGACCGCACGTGGATGGGCACGTTGTAAAGCTCGGCGATCTCCACGGCGCGCGGGTGCATGACGCGCGCACCGACAGCCGCCAGCTCCAGCATCTCGTCGTACTGGATGTGGCTCAGCTTGCGCGCCGAGCGCACGACGCGTGGGTCGGCGGTGTAGATGCCGTCGACGTCGGTGTAGATCTCGCACGATGCGGCGCCCAGCGCCGCCGCGAGGGCGACCGCGGTGGTGTCGGAGCCTCCGCGGCCGAGGGTGGTGATCTCGAGCTCCTCGGTGACTCCCTGAAAACCGGCGATCACCGGCACCTGGTTCCGGCGCAGCGCATCCAGGATCCGGTCGGGCTTGATGTCGCGGATGCGGGCGCGCGAGTGGTGCTCGCTCGTTCTCACTCCGGCCTGGGCGCCTGACAGCGACACCGCCGGCACGCCCATCCCCTGCAGGCACATCGCGACCAGCGGCGCCGTGATCGTCTCGCCGTTGGCGACCAGCATGTCCAGCTCGCGCGCGGGCGGCTCCGGATTCACGCTCTGTGCGAGCGTGATCAGGCGGTCCGTCGTGTGACCCATCGCGGACACCACGGCCACGACCTGGTGGCCCTGACCGACGGTGTTCGCGATGCGGCGGCTGACGCGACGGATGCGCGCGGCGGACCCGACCGAGGTCCCGCCGTACTTCTGGACTATGAGGCCTGCGGTAGGCCTCACAACGTGCGAAACATGCCTTTGTCCGTGATCCTGGTCACCAGCGCGCGACCGCGAAGCGGATGCGCCTCCTCCATGGCATTTGCGATCCGGTTCGCCTGCGACGCGGCGCAGAATGCGAACACGCTGGGCCCGGCGCCGCAGATCGCCGCTCCGTAAGCCCCCGCGGCCTCGGCGACGTTGATCACCTCCTCGACCCATGGATAGAGGTGCAGGCGGTGCGGCTGGTGCAGCCGGTCGCGCAGCGCCTGGCCCAGCAGCGACGGGCGCTTGGAGACGATGGCGCGCACGAGCAGCGCGGTCCGCGCCGCGTTGAAGCTGGCATCGCCGAGGGGCACCTCGGCCGGCAGCACGGAGCGCGCCTTGTCCGTGGCCAGGGGCTGGTGGGCGACGAAGAGCGCCAGGCCCCATCCCGGATTGGGCAGCTTCTCGTCCACCTTCTCGGAGACGATCCGGATACCGCCCGACGCCGACGCCGCGACGTTGTCGAGGTGATCCTCGTCAGCGCCGGCGTCGATGACGTGCGACTTGACGTCCCAGGGGCTGCTGAGGGCCGAGGCTGCGAGCCGGGCCGCGGCGCTGCTGCCGAGGCCGACGCCCAGCGGGACCTCGCTGCGGACGCGTCCTTTCATGCACAGACGGGTGAACGGGTTTTCGTGCGCGTAGAGGTAGTCCGCCCCCTCCCCCTCGTACTCCCAGGCGGGCCTATCGGCCTCGTTTGCCTCCACCTCGAGCCACAGGTCGATGGCCATCGCCATGCAGTCGAAACCGGGGCCGATGTTGGCGATGGAAGCGGGGACTCTTATCCGCACTCGGCGATGCTCCACCACAGCCGATAGTCCGGACTGACGCCTGTTTTCACAGCTTCAAGACCTTAGCGAGTGTGCGGGCGTCTCCGTCGAGTTCGATGGGGGGTTCCACGTTTTTCAGCGCGGCGTCCGGATCTTTGAGGCCGGACCCGGTCAACACCACCACCGTCACCGCATCCTTTTCGATCTTTCGCTCCTGGACCAGGCGGATAAGCAGCGCCAGCGGGGCGGCCGAGGCCGGCTCGGCGAAGAGTCCCTCGGTGCCCGCCAGCCAGATCTGCGCCGACAGGATCTCGGTGTCGGTGACGGCGCCGATGAGGCCGCCCGACTCGTCGCGCGCCGACGTGGCGCCCTCCCACGACGCCGGGTTGCCGATGCGGATCGCCGAGGCGACGGTCTTCGGGCTGGGCACCGGCGTGCCGTGGACGATGGGCGCCGCGCCCTCCGCCTGGGCACCCACCATGCGCGGCAGGCGGGTCGCCAGCCCCGCCTTGTGGTATTCGCGGAAGCCCTTCCAGTAGGCGGTGATGTTGCCCGCGTTGCCGACCGGCAGGACCAGGTAGTCGGGCGCGTCGTGGAGCTCGTCGACGATCTCGAACGCCGCGGTCTTCTGGCCTTCGATGCGGTGCGGGTTCACCGAGTTCATGAGGGCCACGGGGTAGCGCCCGGTCAGGTCGCGAACGGTTTCGAGCGCTTTGTCGAAGTTGCCCTTGAGGGCCACCACCTTGGCGCCGTACATGAGCGCCTGGGACAGCTTGTTGAGGGCCACCTCGCCCGCGGGCACGACCACGATGGCCCGCGCGCCGGTGAGCGCCGCATATGCGGCCATCGACGCCGACGTGTTGCCGGTGGACGCGCACATGAACACTCGGTGTCCAGCCTCGAGGGCCTTGGCCACCGCGACGACCATGCCGCGGTCCTTGAAAGACCCCGTCGGGTTCAGGCCCTCGTACTTGAAGTAGAGGTGTTCGAGGCCGAGCGCGCGCCCGATGTTGCGGCTGGGCACCAGCGGCGTCGAGCCCTCGCGCAGGTCGACCTCAGGCGTCGCCGGACCGACGGGCAGGCGCTCGCGGTAGCGAGCGATCACTCCCATCGTCCGTCCCTAGAAGACGCGAAGGAAGGACGAGACCGCGCGGATGGGTTCAAGCCGAGCCATCCTCTCTCGCGCCCTCTGCAGGCTCGCGTCGAACGATGGATGCGTGGTGACCACGAGCTCCGCTGTCTGGTCGTGCGACCACGCGTCCTTCTGTATGAAGCTCGAGATGCTGACGCCCTCCTCGGCGAAGATCTGCCCGACCGCCGCGACGACGCCGGGCCGGTCCTCTGCCTGGATTCGGTAGTAGGCGCGCGTCTTCACCTCGCCGATCGGGATCACGCCGATGCGGTCGTCGAAGCTGAACGACGGCCGGCTCTGCACGCCCCGACGGATCGAGCGCGCCAGGTCGACCAGGTCGCCCACCACCGCCGAGGCGGTCGGCCTGCCCCCCGCCCCCTGTCCGACGAGCAGCACCTTGCCGACGAGGTCGCCCTCCAGGTAGACGGCGTTCTCTGCGCCCTCGACGCGCGCGAGCGGATGGTCGAGAGGCACCATCGCCGGGTGCACGCGCGCCTCGACACGGCCTGGGTGGCGCTGCGTGTGCGCGATGAGCTTGATCGCGTAACCCAGCTCGCCGGCGTAGCGAAAGTCGACGGGCTCGATCCCGTCGATGCCCTCGCGATAGATGTCGTCCGGGTGCACCTTGATCTCGTAGGCGATCGAGCCGAGGATGGCGAGCTTGTAGGTGGCGTCGTAGCCGCCGATGTCGTCCGTGGGGTCCGCCTCCGCGTAGCCGGCATCCTGGGCCTCCTTCACCGCTTCGGCCATGGTCAGGCCGGCCGACGCCATCCGGCCGAGGACGAAGTTGGTCGTGCCGTTGATGACCGCCGACACGCTTTCGATGCGGTTGGCCTGGAGGTCGGTGCGGAACGTGCTGATGAGCGGGATGCCGCCGCCCACCGCGGCCTCGAAGTAGACGTCGACGTTTTTCTCCGCGGCCTGGTCCAGCAGCTGCGGGCCGTGCCTGGCCATCACGACCTTGTTGGCGGTGATGACGTGCTTGCCGGCCTGGATCGCGTGCTCGAGGTAGGAGCGCATCGGCTCGTCGCCGCCCGCGACCTCGATGACGACCTCGATCGAGGGGTCGTCGATCACCTCCGCAGCGTCAGCGGTCAGCAGGTCGGCTGCGATCTCGATCGAGCGCTGCTTCTGGACGTCGCGCACCAGCACCTTGGCGAGGCACAGCTCGACGCCCGCGCGGCGCGACAGCTGTGGGCCCCACGACAGCATCCGGTCGGCGACCTGCGAGCCGACGGTGCCCAGGCCGATGAGGCCGACGTTCAAGGGGCGGGCGGACATAGGCGGTTATTCTCCATGCGATGGCGTTGATCCTGCGCGAGAGCGACGTCCAGGACCTGATCGAGATGCCGGACATCGTCGCCGCGGTCGAGGACGCGATGCGCGAGCTGGGCGAGGGTGACGCGCAGAACGAGCCCAGGCGTCGGGCCTTCGGCCCGGGCGGACTGCTCAACGTCATGTTCGCGACGTACCCGGGCGCGAACTGCAGCGGCGCCAAGATGTACACGGTCTCCAACGGCCACGTTCGCTTCCTGGTGGTCTTGTTCGGCGTCGATGGTTCCCTGCAGGCTCTGATCGAGGCCGACTTCATGGGCGCCTACCGCACGGGCGCGGCGACCGCGGTTGCCGTGAAGGCGATCGGGTTGCCGGGGTCGGCGACGGTCGCGTTGATCGGCACGGGCTGGCAGGCCGCGACGCAAGCGCTCGCGCTGGCGAGCGTGCTCGAGATCAAGGAGCTGCGCGTCTACGGGCGCAACGAGGAGCGGCGGGCCGCGTTCGCGGAGGAGCAGCACGAGCAGCTTGGCGTCCCCACGGTCGCCTCGCCCGATCCCGAGGCCGCGGTGCGCGGAGCCGACGTCGTCGTCACGGTGACGACCAGCCACACGCCGGTGCTGGAGGCCGATTGGGTCGAGCCGCACGCCATGGTGGTGGCGGTCGGTTCCAACTTCCGCAACCGGGCCGAGCTGCCACCGGAGCTGGTCGAGCGGGCGCAGACGGTGGTCGTCGACCAGCTGGGCACGGCGGAGCTCGAGAGCGGAGACCTGATCCAGGCGGCGGAGGCAGGCAAGTTCGACTGGACCCAGGCGGTGGAGCTCGGGTCCGTGGTCGCCGGGAGGTGGGAGCGGCCCGACGAGCCGGGGATCACCTTGTTCGAGTCGCACGGGCTCGCCCTGTGGGATGTGGCGGCGGGGTCCGTCGTGCTGGCGGCGGCTCGACGCCGCGGAGGCTACGAGGAGATCGAACTGCTCAGCTGAGAGCTGTCAGTGAGGGACGTGGGTGTCGATCGGCTGCGGCGCCAGCGCCCCGATCTGCAGGTAGGTGCCGACCACGAAAGCGGCGACCAGGATGACGACGAGGGCGGCGCTCGCAGCTGTGTAGATCACCCAGGGCGAGGGCCCGGCGGCGGCAAGACGGATCATCAGGTTCGACCAGTCCGGGCCACGCCGCGGCGTCCAGGTTTCTACCTCTGCCCGGATCGCCCGGCTGACGTCTGCCTCGGAGGGCATGCTCTGCCCTCCCTGAGTGGCTTTATTTTCCACGTAGGGCACCTTCACTTGTCGAACGCGCGGCCTTCGGTTGCTGGTCGCTGCCCATGGTTTTTCGCATGATCGCCACGGCCTTGGCGATCCTCGACGCCACGGTGCCCGCCGGCACTCCGAGCACCTGCGCGATCTCCTCGCGGGTCAGGCCCTCGTAGTAGTGAAGGACGACGGCCGCTCGGAGCTTGGGGCTGAGGGCGGTGAGCGCCTTGCTGACGACGTCGCGCGCCTCGGCGCGGTCGTAGTCGCGCCGGTCGGGAGCCACGTAGAGCCGCGCCGGAAGAAAACGGGCCAGCTTCTGACGCCTCAGGTGGGAGATGGCGAGGTTGACGCCGATCCGCCTCAGCCAGGCGCCGGGCGGCGCCGTCGGCGTGTAGCGCTGGCGCGCGCGGTAGGCGCGGGCGAAGGTCTCCTGGGTCAGGTCCTCGGCCGCCGCGGCGTCCAGGACCACGGCGCGGATGGCGCGGTAGACCGAGCGGTACTCCTGGTCGTACAGCTCCCGGAACTGTGTCTTCGGATCAAGCTGCCCGCCCTCGGCCACGGCGGATAGTTTGACGGTCGGGGACAATCGTTCGGCGCCGTTGGCGCATCAACATGAGAACAGTTGCCCTCTCAACTCTGGTGGCGCTGCTGATCGGCTGCGGCACGACAAGCAACTCCCGTTCGTCGCCTCTCGCGGTCCCCGCCTTTGAGCGCGCGGTCAACGTCGGCCCCGCGACCAACAGCGCCGATTTCGACGGCGGCCCATCCGTTTCTGAGGACGGACTGCTCATGTACTTCATCTCGGACCGGAAGGGTTCGCGTGGCGGTGACATCTGGATGGCAACCCGCAGCTCGACGGCCGAGCCGTTCGGCCCAGCCGTCAACCTTGGCGCACAGGTGAACTCCAGCTCCAATGAGGGCGCGCCAAGCACCTCGGCGGACGGTCTCGAGCTGTTCTTCGACCGCTCTCCCGACGGTCGCATCTTCGTTGCCACGCGCTTGAGGCCTTCCGATCCCTTCGGTCTGCCGCAGGTCGTCGACCTTGGCAGGTCTCAGTGCTGCGACAGCTTCCCGGACATCTCGGGCAACGGACTCGAACTGTATTTCTGCTCCGATCGGCCGGGCGGTGCCGGCGGCGACGACGTGTGGGTGGCGCGCAGGACAACGCGATCATCGCCGTTCGGAGCGCCGGTGAACGGTGGCGCGAGCGTGAACAGCGGTGCCAATGACTGCGAGCCGAGCCTCTCGAATGATGGTTCAACCCTTTACATCGGCTCGGACCGCGCGGGTGGATCCGGGAATTTCGACATCTGGGTGTCCGTGCGCGCTGGATCTACGGGCGCGTTCGGCGCCGCTGTGAACTTGGGGTCGAACGTCAACGGTCTATTTGCTGATGAGCGACCCGACATCTCGGCCGACGGGGCGACCCTGTACTTCATGTCGAACCGACCCGGAGGTTCCGGATTCTTCGACCTATGGTTCTGTCAGAAGGTCAGGTGACGCAGCCATCTGTGCCCAATTGATGCAAACCGGTCCCCGGGACACGACCACTCGTGCCCGAATGGCAGGGAAGATCAGTGGGGCAGGGCGCGCGAACCACCGCCTCCGCCCTTACTGGTTGGCTGACTCCATCTTCTCGACCCACTTTGCTCGCCACTCGGCGGCTGGAAAAGGGGGCGCGAAATACTCGGTGAGCTTGACCACCTTACCGCTGCGGAATTCGAACACGTCTACAAAATTCCAGACCTCACCGTTCGGGTATGCGACTCGCCCTTCCACTGTGTAGTGGTCGCCGCTTCCAGTGATCCGCAAGGGCGTCCAGGAGGGCGTGAGCACCCATTTGTCTTCAGTCCCCCGAACAGCATGTACCGACGCATCTGGCAGACCTGGAAAGTTCTCCAGGAGGGCCAGGATGTTGTCCCTACCCCTGATTCTCTCCCCCGACTGTGGCCATTCCTGGATTACCTCGGCATCCGCAACGTCTGCCAGGATCGCGGCGAGGTCGTGGAACTGCCTGGCATTAAAAGCCCTGAACCACCGATCGATTGCCTCGCGAACGCCCCCAGCCGGCACAAGCGCGAAGCTTAGACGCTCGAAACGACCGGTGGAGCAAAGCGTTCTGGTGGGCCACAGCTTCCATAACTCGAACAACGGTTTGACGGTCGCCGGCAACCCAGTCGCACTTATTCCAGAGCCGGCAGTTGCATGAGCTGAGTCGCGAGATCTATTGCAAACCGGATCCGAGGAACGCAATCTTGTGACGGCACGATGCCATTCCTGCACGCACGTGACCACATCCGTCTCCACTATGAAGTCGTCGGCAGCGGTCCGCCGATCATCCTCCACACCGGTGGCGCTGGAGACGGCTCGATGTGGCGAGACGCGGGTTACGTGGATGCACTCTCAGCAATCCGGACGTGCATCCTGTTCGACCATCGCGGCCACGGTCGAAGTGACCAGCCGCGACCGGCCCATGCGCACGCAGTCGTGCGCTACATCGACGACATCATCGCCCTGCTTGATCATCTAGAGCTCCACTCCGCCGCGTTCTGGGGCTACTCGCAGGGAGCAGATTTCGGCCTGAGTGCCGCTGCGATTCATCCGGAACGGTTCTCCGCGGTGATCACCACCGGTGGAATGACCCTTCAGGAGGCAACCCTCGCCGAAGATGCCGCCGCGGCGGCGAACTTGCTCGCTGACAACGCGAGGGTTGCCGCGATCCTACGCGAGCGTGGATGGAAAGGCTTCCTTGAAGACTCGGGTTGGACGCTGAGTCCGTGGTTTCAGCGCCAGGTAGACGCGACGAACCCAGAAATGCTTGCCTTGTGGTACGACGCATACGGGCTCTGGGACACGTGGGCTCTTCTTCCCCGGATCACGGCGCCGGTGCTCATGTTTGTCGGCGATCTGGAGGACCCAGAGCACGGGACCGAGAGAGGTGCTCAGCGAATTCGCCATGCGCGGGTGGTTCGTCTCGCCGGCGAAGACCACATCACTGCTTACGAACGTTCGGAGCTGGTCCTGCTTCGGGCGATAGAGTTCCTCGCCGAGCTCACGGCGCCGAACGCGCGCCGTGAAAGAACGGCCTCGCCCTGATCCGATAAGACGCGACTGGGGCTTTCCGCACGCTCGATCACCCCAGGTGGGCCGACTCCATGCTCCAGCGACTGTGGTGGGC
>Ga0137369_10007479_pt1 | contig 10979 bp, 9 predicted proteins | sample SagtaG_12_FD_104918 | JGI IMG/M metagenome (GOLD analysis project Ga0137369, IMG submission 104918) | Vadose zone soil microbial communities from Sagehorn Ranch, Mendocino, California, USA - Sage1_L_113_16 metaG | ecosystem: Environmental > Terrestrial > Soil > Vadose zone | place: USA... | reverse complement strand
CGAGCTGGAGCCCCCGAGCTACTTCAAGCGCGAGGAGCGGCCCTCCGACACCATGACCTTCGGCGAGCTCGCCGCCCACATCCAGTCCCTCGAGGCCCGCGGCTTCGACGTGGTGGGCCTGCGCGTGCAGCTTCACCGCAAGATCGCCTTCCCCATGGTGGGCCTGATCATGACCCTCCTGGGCATCCCGTTCTCGTTCGTGGTGGCGCGGCGGGGCGCGCTCTACGGGATCGGGATCAGCATCGTGGTCGCGATCGTCTACTGGGCCTGCCTCGGGATCTTCGAGGCCCTGGGCAACAACGCGATCCTGCCTCCCTTCCTGGCCGCCTGGACCCCGAACCTGCTCTTCGGGGCCGCCGGCTTCTACCTGCTGCTGACGCTGGACACGTAGCTCCGTTCACCCCGCCTGCGGGTAGCGGAACAGGGGCGCGGCGGCGAGGCCGCGGCGCTTGATGGCTTCCGCTTCCTCCGCGGACATGGGACGGAAGCGCGCCGCCAGGCCGAGGGCCATGCGGAAGATCCCCTCGTCGCCGGGGGGGATCGCGGCCGTCACCGGATGGGACAGGGTGAAGCGCAGGGCCGGCTCGGCCTCGGCCGGCTGGTCGAACGGCTCGTACCAGCATTTCGGGTAACGCTTCTCCGCCCCCTCCGGCCAGGGCCCCTTGGCCAGGGCCTTGAGGGCCAGGATCCCCATCTTCTTCTCCTGGGCCCTCGCGAGGACCTGGGGGCCGAAGCCGCCCGCGTGCCAAGTCCCGTAGTTGACCGGAAACAGGATGGTATCGAACGCGAAGCCGTCCATGAGGGCGAGGGCAGCCTCCACGGAATGGGCGGAGAAGCCGAGGAATCGCACCTTGCCCGCCTTGCGGGCGGCCTCGAATGCCTCCATCGCTCCCGCGGAGCCGAAGATCCGCGCTACGTCTTCCTTGCTGGTCACCGCGTGGTGCTGGTAGAGGTCGAAATGGTCCGTACGCATTCTGGCGAGGGACCGCTCCAGCTCCGCGGTGGCCCCACCCTTCGTGCGCTCCTGGGTCTTGCAGGCGAGGAACACGCCCTTGCGGTAGGGCTCGAGGGCCGGACCGAGCATATCCTCGGCGTTCCCGTAGCTCGGGGCCACGTCGAAGTAGTTGACGCCCGCGTCGATCGCGGCCTTGACCCGCTCGTCGGCCTGCTCGGCGCTCGCGTCCATGACCACGATCCCGCCGAAGCCGAGAATGGAAAGCTTCTCGCCCGTCCCTCCCAGCGACCGCCGCTCCAGAGCCGCTCCCGTCTTCTCGCGCCCCAGGCCCGACAGCACGGCCGGAAAGCCGCCGAGCGCGGCCCCGGTAGCGGCCGCCTTCTTCAGGAGATCACGTCTTCGCATCGGCACCTCCGCGGAGCGAGGGCCCGGGTCCGCCCCACGGCGATTCTAGTCCGAATGGACGTCCGGGGAGCGCGATGAACCTGCTCAATCCTTCCGCAGGAGGAACAGATCCTGATAGGGATTGCCGCTCGCCCCCTCGGCGACGAAGTCCACGACCGTGAAGCCCTCCTCTGGAGCCCGTCGAGGTCCACGTCCCTGCGCTCGAGAGCGGCCCGAATGCTCTCGGCGGCTCGCCGGCCGCTCAGTAGACACCGAGGTCGTCGATCCAGATCGTTCCCTGCGTCCCCGGCTTGTCCGCCCCGCGGTCCAGGACGAACACGAGAGCCCGGACCTTGTCGAGGTCGAGGCGTCCGTCCGTCCGGGGGTTGATCGAGCGCAGGCGCGCGAAGGGAACGGCCACGCGCTTCCATGCGGGGGCGGTGCGCACCGAGGCGAACCACCACTCCGTCCCCTCGTCGGCGGAGGCGGGGTTCTCGTCCCGGACCTGGACCCAGATCCGGTAGACGCCATCAGCGCGGATCGAGAACACGAGGCCCCGACGGCCGGTCAGGTCGCGCGGGTCGCGGTTGATGATCGCGCAGAAGACGTGCGGCCTCTCGGCGGTGGTGAGACCCAGCCGGAACGCGATCCGGGCCGCGCCGCTCCCGCCCACGCCGCCCTTGGGGTCGAGGATCGGCTCGTCCATGGTCGAAGCGGGATCGTGACCGGCTTGGAACACCGTTCCGCCGTCGAAGGAGTCGAGGACGACCGCGGGCGGCGGAGGGGGCGCTTCCGCCGGCCAGGTCGCGGCCTCCGCACGCGCGCGCAGGGTGGCCTCATCGAAGACGACGATCGGGTTGGTCAGGATCCAAGGCACAGACCAGCCCGGCACCCGGGCCTCGACGCGGTACACTCCGGGACCCGCCAGCGGCTCTTCGAGGCTCTCCGCCGCTTCATGGAGAAGCCGGCCGTCGCGCAGCAGGAGGATGCGCGTGTCCCGCGGCACCCGCCCACTCGCGCGGGCCACCAGCCCCAGCCCGGCGGGAACCGAGTCCCCCATCGGCCAGCGGCCCGACGGCCCCTCGACCGTGAACGCGAACGCTCCCGCGGGGGCCAGGGCGTCGAGGCCGACATGGGAGCGGCCGCGCCGCAGCGCCCCCAGGACGGCCGCCGCGTCGCGCGCCGCGTCGCCCGTGAGGGGAGCGTCCAGGAGCACGTGGTTCTGGGCCAGGGAGAACAGCGACTCGTAGGACGGGAAGCGGACGGCCCACTTCCTCGTGACGGGCAAGCGGCTGTGGGCATCCGCCCCCGCGATCCCGACCGCATCGCGCTGGGCCAGCACCCGGTCCCAGCGGGCCAGCAGCTCGTCCGGCGGGTTCAAGCCGGCGAGGAGGGCGTAGCCGTGATTCAGGCCGTAGAGAGCGGCGGTGAGGAGGTTGCGAGCGCCGGCCCGCCGCCACTCGCTGTCGCCGTTCAGGAGCTCGAGACCCCAAGGCCCCGGCAGGTCCCAGCCCGTCCAGCGCAAGTCGTCGCGCGGGCTCAGCGGGTGGGCCGCGAACGAGAAGCCGCCCAGGTCGCGGATGTCCTCGAGGCCGTCGCGGGCATCACCGTCGAAGCGGAAGACCGGGTCCGGAACTCCGAGGCCGAGCTCGTGTCCCGCGGTGGTCGACAGCTCGGTGCCCACCAGGACGAGCACACCCTCGCGATACCCCTCGAACGGCTTCGCGTCGAGGTTGTTGTGGTCGGTGATGGCGACGAAGCCGAGACCGGCCCTGCGGGCCGCCTCGATCACCTCGGCCGGCGTGCCGCCCCCGTCGGAGAGCGTGGTGTGGACGTGGACGACGCCGGCGACGCGTGTGTAGCCGTCCCGCGGGGCCTCCCCCACGACCTCGAGAGGGCGCCAAAGGGCGACCCGGAGCGCAAGCACGCCGAGAACGAAGAGAACGGCCAGGGCCAGCGGTCGGCCTGGCCGGCCCTTGAGCACCCGGGAGCCCCTCCTACGTGCCTTCCAGCCAGGAGGCGAGGTAGCGCTTCTGGTCCGGCCTCAGCTTGTCGATGGTGATCCCCATGGACAGGAGCTTGAGCCGCGCGATCTCCCGGTCGATCTCGAGGGGCACGCGGTAGACCTTCTTCTCGAGCTTCTTGCCCTTGCGGGCGATGAACTCGGCGGAGAGGGCCTGGTTGGCGAAGCTCATGTCCATGACCGAGGCGGGGTGGCCCTCGGCGGAAGCGAGGTTGATGAGGCGGCCCTCGCCCAGCAGGTAGACCCGCTTGCCGCTCTTCCGCGTGTACTCCTCCACGTACGGCTTGATGGAGCGCTTGCCCTTCGAGATCGCGCGCAGGCCGGGGATGTCCAGCTCCACGTTGAAGTGGCCACTGTTGCAGACGATGGCCCCGTCGGGCATGGCCCGGAAGTGCTCCTGGCGGATGATGCTCTTGTTGCCGGTCACGGTCACGAACACCTGGCCGGTCTTCGCGGCTTCGGCCATGCTCATCACCTGGTAGCCCTCCATCACCGCCTCCAGGGCGCGAGTGGGATCGACCTCGGTGACGATGACGCGGGCGCCCGCCCCTCGGGCCCGGGAGGCCACTCCCCGGCCCACCCAGCCGTAGCCGCAGACCACGAAGCGCGTCCCCGCGAGCAGGATGTTGGTGGCGCGCAGGATGCCGTCGAGGGTGGACTGGCCGGTGCCGTAGCGGTTGTCGAACAGGTGCTTGGTGTCGGCGTCATTGATGGCCACGATCGGGTAGGCCAGCACCCCGTCCTTCTCCATGGCCTTGAGGCGGATGACCCCGGTGGTCGTCTCCTCGGTGCCGCCCAGGATGCCGGGGATCAGCTCCCGCCGCTCCTTCAGGACCAGGGTGACGAGGTCGGCCCCGTCGTCCATGGTCATGGTGGGCTGATGGGAGGCCGCGTGGTTCAGGTGCTTGTAGTAGGTCTTGCTGTCCTCGCCCTTGATGGCGAAAACCGGGATGCCGTGCACCTTGACCAGGGCGGCCGCCACGTCGTCCTGGGTGGACAGGGGATTGCTCGCGCAGACCGCCACCTGGGCCCCGCCGTCCCCCAGCGCGAGGGCGAGGTTGGCGGTCTCCGTGGTCACGTGCAGGCAGACCGAGAGGCGCTGGCCCTTGAGCGGCTTCTCCTTCAGGAAGCGGCGGCGGATCTGGTCGAGCACCGGCATCTGGTTGCCCGCCCACTCGATCCGCTGCTGCCCGGCCTTGGCGAGCCGGAGGTCCTTGACGTCGTATTTCATTGCGGCTACCGCTTGACGAAGGCGCGCAGGGCCTCGGCCTTGTCCGTGCGCTCCCAGGTGAACTCCGGCTCGTTGCGCCCGAAGTGGCCGTAGGCCGCGGTCTGCTTGTAGATGGGACGGCGCAGGTTCAGGTACTCGATGATCCCCTTGGGGGTCAGGGGGAAGATCTCGCGGATGGCCTCCACGATCTTCTGCTCCTCGACCTTGCCCGTGCCCATGGTGTCCGCCATGACCGACACCGGGTCGGCCACTCCGATCGCGTAGGCGATCTGCAGCTCCACCTTGTCCGCCAGGCCCGCGGCCACGATGTTCTTCGCGATGTGGCGCGACATGTAGGAGGCCGAGCGGTCCACCTTGGTCGGGTCCTTGCCCGAGAAGGCGCCTCCCCCGTGGCTGCCCACTCCGCCGTAGGTGTCCACGATGATCTTGCGACCGGTGAGGCCGCAGTCGCCCTGAGGCCCCCCCACCACGAAGCGGCCGGTGGGGTTGATGAAGTACTTGGTCTTGGAGTCCAGGAGGCTCGAGGGAATGACCGCGTGGATCACCTTCTCCAGTACGTCTTCCCGGATGGTCTCGATCTTCACCAGGCTGCTGTGCTGGGCGGAGATGATGACCGCCTCCACCCGGAGCGGCTTGTCGCCGTCGTACTCGACCGTGACCTGGCTCTTCCCGTCGGGCCGGAGGTAGTCGACGATCTCCTCCTTCCGCACCTGGGTGAGCCGGCGGGTCAGCTTGTGGGCGAGCATGATGGGCAGCGGCATCAGCTCTTCCGTCTCGTTGCAGGCATAGCCGAACATCAGGCCCTGGTCTCCCGCCCCTCCGGGGTCGACGCCCTGGGCGATGTCCGGGGACTGCTCGTGGATGGAGGAGATCACGGCGCAGGTCTCGTAGTCGAAGCCGTACTTGGCCCGGGTGTAGCCCACGCTCTTGATGGTCTCGCGCACGATCCCGGGAAGGTCGGCGTAGGCCTTGGTCGTGATCTCCCCCGCGAGGAAGGCGAGGCCCGTGGTCACCAGGGTCTCGCAGGCCACCCGGCTGTAGGGGTCCTGGGCGAGGAGCGTGTCCAGGACCGAGTCGGAGATCTGGTCCGCGATCTTGTCGGGGTGGCCCTCGGTGACCGACTCCGAGGTGAAGAGATGACGGCCGTTCTTAGCCATTCCTGCCTCGTCCTCCGCGGACGCTGCGCCGCTCCCCCGGGGAGGCCCGCGCACGTCCGTTCAAAACGCGAGAGTTTATCACCCGGTTCTGACCGCGGTCAACGCTTGCCGCCCCGACCGCTCTGCTCATCGCCAGGAGCGAGAGGTTGCCCGGAGCGCGGGCGTGCGGCGGTGCACCTCGGTCGTGGAAACGCCGGAGGCCCGAGCGAGGGTGCGAAGTTCTCGTTCCATCGTGAAGCCGCACCCGAGCGTCCCCGCGCCAAGGGCAACCCGAGCGACCATCAGGCGCGCGGGTGGAACTGGTCGTAGAGCTGGCGCAGGCGCTCGCGGGTGATGTGGGTGTAGATCTGGGTGGTCGAGATGTCGGCGTGGCCGAGCATGGCCTGGAGCGAGCGCAGGTCGGCCCCGCGCTCGAGCAGGTGGCTGGCGAAGGAGTGCCGGAGCACGTGCGGGGTGAGGATGCGCTCCACCCCGGCCGCGACCGCGTGTCGCCTCACGAGCCCCCAGAGGCCCATCCGGCTGAGCTTCGACCCCCGCTGGCTCACGAAGAGCACCGGGAGGCGGCCCTTCACGAGCCGCCCGCGCACCTCGGACAGGTAGCGCTCCACCCACCGCCCCGCCACCCGGCCCAACGGCACCAGGCGCTCCTTGCGCCCCTTGCCGAACACCTTCACCAGCCCGACCTGCAGGTCCACGTTTCCCGACTCCAGCCCGATCAGCTCGGAGGCCCGCAGGCCGGTCGCGTACATCACTTCGAGGATCGCGCGGTCGCGCAGGCCGAGAGGGGTCGTGGTGTCGGGAGCGGCCAGGAGCGCCTCCACCTGGGACGGGGACAGGAAGCGGGGCAGCGCCTGGAAGGCGCGCGGCGCCTTCAGGTTCTCCATGGGGTCGCGCTCGAGGCGCCCCTCGCGCACCGCGAAGCGGAAGAACCCGCGAACGCCGTGCACCGCCCGCGCCACGGACCGCGCGGCGAGCCCTTCCGTGCGCAGGTTGCCGATGAACTCCGAGAGGTCACCCTGGCGGAGGTCCAGCACCTCCCGCCGCGTCGCGCGGGCGAAGGCGCTGAGCCGGGCCAGGTCGCGGCCGTAGGCCAGGAGCGTGTTCGGGGCCAGACCGCGCTCGACGCGCAGGTGGTCGAGGTATTCCCTCACCACCGCGGGGAGCGGGGATGGCGGGTGGGCCCCTTCTCCACTCAGAGGCTCAACTCGACGCCGTACTGCCATCCGCCCAGCTTGATGTCGATGGAGTCGCGCTGGCTCCTGTCCCGCCCTTGGAGGGTGACGCGATGGATGCCGCCCCCGACGGCCAGCCGGTCCGAGAGGTTGAGCCGGGCGTAGAGGCTCAGCTCCCAGACATGCCCGCGGTTGCCGATGGTCATCCCGGAGAACTCCCCCTCCATGCTGAAGCGGCGGCCGTAGTAGGTTCTTCCGGCCACGCCCAGCACCGGGATGGGAAGGGTGCTGGCCTGAACCACCCGCTTCGCGTCCTGGGGCGCCACCACGACGGAGCTGACGTCGAAGACCTTGACCCCGGCGAAGACCCCGAAGAACCCGGATTGACCTCGCTGGAAGTCCCACTCGAACTCGCCTGTGTAGTACTTTCCGTCGATCGAGGTCAGGACCCGGCTGTCTGCGAAGTAGAACTCGGTACCGTAGGAGAAGTTCGTCTTCGCGATCACGTCGCCGCGGTACTGGTCGAGAGGGACGTAGGAGCCGCGCAACTTGAAGCTCGAACCGAGCCGGGCGGTCGCCTTCAACTGCCAGGTGCCCCGGCTTCCGACCCCGAGGTCGTCGGCGAGGTCGAGGAGCGTCCCTCCCTCGCTGCCGAACCCTTTCTGGACGTGTCCGCTCAGGTTGGCGCTCCAACGCGTGTACTCGGCACGCAGGATGTAACGCTCGGACGAAGGCACATCCTGGGCCGGCGCAAGTCCGGAAATGGCGAGCAGCAGGACGACGCCTGGGGCAAGAAAGCGTCCGGTCATGGGTCTCCTCGAATCGCGCGGGGCTCCCACGCCGTGGCACCATAACACGGAAGCCGGGCGGGCCACAATCCTTTGGGTGCGATCGGGACACCCCTCCCAGGGCTAGGGGTTGGAGGAGGCTTGCGCGCGCTGCCGGCCGCGCAACAGTCGCCAGATCTGACGGGTCTCGGGCAGGCGGAGGAGGGCCGCGGCCGCTCCGTAGGCCAGCGCGCCGAGGCCGACGGGCGGGAGACAGATCAGGGTTTGCGCCAGGAGACCGTGGGTTCCCACCACGCGCTCCAACCCCCGCCAGGCCAGCCAGGCTACCGGCGCCATCACGAGGGTAGCGAGGAGAATGCGACCCAAACGGCTCCAGACCTCGCGGTCGAGCACCCCCCCCAACCGGGTCTGAAGCACGGCGAGGAGCACGAGGGCGTTCGCGAGCGAGCCGATGCTCGCTCCGAGGGCCACCGCCCGGAAACCGAAGCGCTCGTGGCCGAGGAGGTTGATGGCCAGGTTCGTGGCGACCGCGAGCGCGCTCGCGAACAGGGGGACGCGCGGGCTTCCCAGGGCGTAGAACGCCGGGGCCAGCACCTTGACCGAAGTGTAGGCAACGAGGCCCAAGGAGTAGAAGAAGAGGGCCGCCGCCGTGGCCTCGGTGTTGCCCGGCTCGGCCGCGAACCGGCCCCGCTCGTAAAGCAGGCGCACGATCGGCACCCCGAGCACCATCAGGCCCACGGTCGCGGGCACGTTGAGGAAAGTGACGATCGACAGCGCCTGGCGCAGGGTGGCCCGGAGCCCGTCCATGTCGTCCTCCGCGGCCCGCCGGGCCAGGCCGCTCGTGGCCACCGTCCCCACCGCCACCCCGAACAGGCCGATCGGCAGGTAGAGGATCCGGAACGCGTACAGCAGCCAGGAGACGGCGCCCTGCTCGTAGGAGGCGAAGACGCTGTTCACGAAGAGGTTCACCTGCACGGCCGCGAGGCCAACCGTGGCGGGGGCCATGAGCACCGCGATGCGCCGGATGCCCGGGTCCCCCGGGGCCCACTGGGGGACGAACCGCCAGCCGGCCTGACGGAGCGCCGGCACCTGGATCGCGAGCTGGGCCAGCCCGCCGAGGAGCGTCCCCCCGGCCCAGCCGATGGCCACGTGCGACGGGTCGAACCCGAGGGCCCAGAGGCCCAGGCCCCACAGGATCGCGACCACATTGAACATCGCGGGGGAAAAGGCCGGGGTGCCGAAGCGCTCCTCCGCGTTCAGCATCCCCATGGCCACCGCCGCGAACGAGACCAGGGGCAGGAACGGCATCATGATGCGCGTCAGGAGGACCGTGAGCTCGGCCTTGCCGGGGACGTCGTCGAAGCCGGGGGCCAGCAGGGCTACGAGGGGCTCCGCGAAGACGATGCCCGCGGCCACCAGCACGCCCAGGATCGCCGTCAACAGGGTCAGCAGCCGGGAGACCAGGCGATGGGCCTCCGGGCGGCCGCTCTCCTTCAGGGCCCGCGCGTAGGTCGGGACGAAGGCGGCGGAGAGCGCCCCCTCCGCGAACATGTCGCGCAACAGGTTCGGGATCCGGAAGGCGATCAGGAAGGCGTCGGCCTCCCGGCCGGCTCCGAGGAGGGCGGCGAAGACCTGCTCGCGCACGAGGCCGAGCAAGCGCGAGATGAGGGTCAGGGCGGAGACGAGGCCGGCCGCCCGGGCCAGGCCGGGGGAGCCCGTCGTCGTCTTGACCTCGGGGCTCAAAGCCGTTAAACTGGCGTTTTGTTTGGGTTTGCAGGAGGAGTCGAGTGGCACAGCATGCGTCGGCCCTGAAGCAGATGAGGCAGAGCCTCAAGAGCCGGGCTCGCAACCGGAAGAACGTCTCCCAGATCAAGACCCAGGTGAAGAAGCTCCGCGCCGCCATCGCCGCCGGGGACGCCGCGGCCGCGAAGAAGCTCCTTCCCGAGACCGTGGGCGAGATCGACCGGGCCGTCAAGAAGGGCGTGATTCACGACAACGCCGCCGCCCGATACAAGAGCCGCCTGTCCCGCAAGATCAACGCCCTGGCCGGGGCGAAGGCCTGAGTTCGCCACGGCGGGCAGCCCCCCGCCCGCAGGTTTCCGCAACCACCGCCGCCAGCGCCACCCGGGCGTCGGAGCCCGTTTTCAGCCGGCGGTCGGCCGCTACGAGCGCCCGGAGAGCCCGTCCCAGGTCCGCCTCGGACCAGCGCTGGCTCGCCTCGAGGAGCGACGGCAGCTTGAAGGCCATGTTCCCGGGCAGCAGCCGCGCGGCCATCTCCTCGCGCGGCACCCCCGCCTCGCGCATCGCCAGGAGACCCCGCATTTGCCGGAACGAGCGGTATAGCGTGCCCATGATGAGCGGGCCTTCCTCGCCGTTCTCCAGAAGCTCCTCGATGAACGCGAGGGCCGCCGCGGGGTCGCGCTCCGCGATCGCGTCGCCCAGCTTGTAGAGCGGCCGGGCCAGGCCTCTCCCCGACACCGCGGCCACGTCCTCGGCGGTGAGGGTGCGCGGCCCGCCGGCCCAGGCTTCCAGCTTGTCGATCTCGCCCATCAGCCGGCGCAGGTCCTGCCCCACCCGTTCGATCAGCTCCTCGAAGGCGCCCTGGTCGAGGCGCAGGCTGCGGCGGCGCAGGTGGTCGGCCACGTAGCCGCGCAGGGCCTGGCCCTTCCTCGGCTCGGCCGAGTGCACGGTGCCCTTGGTGGTGACCTGCTTCCAGGCTGCACGGCGCCGATCCGCCTTGACTGCCATCAGGACGACCGTCACTTCCGGCGACGGGTCGTCGAGGTAGGCCGCGATCGCCTCCTCGTCGCCCTTCAGCCCGTCCGCCCCGCGCACCACGATCGCGCGCCGTGTTACGAAGAGCGAGCCGGTGCGTGCCGCCTCGACCAGGCGGCCCCATGTGGTCTCGTCGCCGTGAAAGACCTGAAGCGCGCCGTCGCGGTCCTTGCCGAGCGCCTCCTCCAGGAGCGGCTCCAGGGCTTCTTCGGCGAGGAACGAATCGGGGCCCAGGATGGCGTGGACGCCGCCCCTGGCTTTCGCCATGCCGGCTAGAACGCCTCGAGCATGGCCGCGACCAGGTTCCGGCCGAAAGCCTGGGCGATGCGGTCGATCGTCTGGTCCTCGCGGTCGAAGAACGTGGCGGGATCCTCGCCCATGTCGTACTCGTCACGATACGAGAACATCTCGCTCTGCCAGAGCGGCTCCTTCTGTCCGATCTTCCGGTAGACGACCCTCGCCGTAACGTTGATCGCGTACCGGCTGGCCTGGGT
>Ga0137369_10007477_pt1 | contig 10981 bp, 10 predicted proteins | sample SagtaG_12_FD_104918 | JGI IMG/M metagenome (GOLD analysis project Ga0137369, IMG submission 104918) | Vadose zone soil microbial communities from Sagehorn Ranch, Mendocino, California, USA - Sage1_L_113_16 metaG | ecosystem: Environmental > Terrestrial > Soil > Vadose zone | place: USA... | reverse complement strand
GCCCGTCGCCTGGCGCGCGCGCCGGGCCGCACACGAAGCAGGCCGGGAACACCGGAGCGTCGTAGTAGCGCAACCGGCCGGCCGCGGCGTCCGCCTCCTCCGGCGTCACCGTGGCGGGCGCGGCGAGCTCCACCCCGGTTCCTGCCGGGCGCGCCTCGGCGAGCGTGGCGCCGTCGTCGTCCTCGACCACCAGGGAGCTGTCACCGTCTCGGCGCACCGGCAGCGCGCGGCCCAGCGGCACCGGGCGGCGCAGGGTCACCTCGGCGGTGCCACCGAGCAGCGCCGCGAGCGAGCCGCTCGCGAAGTCGCCGTTGGCGAAGCCCGGCGGCCCGCAGAAGCGCGGGGCGACGTGGAGCTCCAGACCAGGCGCGACCATTGTCGCCATCCCCCCGCGTGTGACCATGGGACGTGCGCTGGCGAGGCTAGGCGAGGACGGGGCGGGTTTCAGGCGGGGAACCACCCCAGCGGGTACCTCAACCGGGTACCTCATTCGCCTGGGCGCCCCGCGCCCACCAGGCCGCGATCTGCGCGCGGGAGGTGACCCCCAGCCGCTGGCGGATCCGCTCCAGGTGCCCCTCGGCGGAGCGCTCCTCGATCCCCAGCCGCTCGGCGATCTGCCGGTTGGTGAGGCCCTCGGCGACCAGCGCCGTGACCTCGAGCTGCCTGGCGGTGAGCGCCCCCCGCGCCTGGCCTTGGGCCGCGGGCTGGGGCACGCTCGCGGAGCCACCGAGGAACCCGAGGATCGCGCGCACCACCGCCGCGGCGTCGCCGACGTGCGGGAGGTGGCTGCGGCCCTCGAGCGTCACCAGCCGCGCATCCGGGATCCTGGCGGCGAGGTCGCGGCCGAGGCGGAAGGGGATCGCCCGGTCGCCGCGGCGGTGCAGCACCAGCGTCGGCGCGGCGACGCGGTCCAAGAGCTGCCCTACCTCCAGCTCGTAGCACTGCGCCAGCAGCTCCGCGGCGAGCGGCGCCGGCGCGGAGCCGCGCTGCAGCCGCGCGAACTGTGCCTTGGCCTCGGCGCTGCCGTCGGACAGGAAGACGTCTGCCAGCACGTCCGAGCCGAGCCCCCAGTGCGCCCTGACCAGGTCGAGCATGGCCGCGGCGACCTCGGCGGAGGCGATCCGGTGGCCGTCGGCGTAGCCGCCGTACAGGACCAGGCGCCCGACACGGTCGGGATGCCGTGCCGCGAACGCAGCCGACACCGGCGCGGCCATCGAGATGCCGAGCAGGTCGAAGCGGTCCAGCCGGAGGTGGTCGGCGACTGCCTGGAGCACCTCGAGGTCGGTGTCGAGCGTCTGGCGGCCCGGCCACGGATCCGACAGCCCGCAGCCCGGCTTGTCGTAGCGCACCACGGTGCGGTGCGCGGCAAGCGGGGCATGAAAGGCGCGCACGGCCGGGTCCTGCCATGCCAGCTCGAGGTGGCCGAGCCAGGCCGCGGGCACGACCAGCGCCGGACCCCGGCCGACCGTCGCGTACGCCACCCGCACGCCACTGGGCGTGACGCAGAAGCGGATCTGCTGCCTCGGCTCGGGATCACCCAGCGGCCCCGACGGCGAGTGACGCATCTCGGGCCTCCGACACTCGACCAGAAGTCGCGGTCGTGGCGACCGCGACATGATGATGCCCCGCCATCCCCTGGTCGGTCACCCTCCGGACGTTACCCGGCCGGCGCCGGCGAGCTGGCCGCCCGGGGTGGTCGCCGACCTCGCGGCCCACCCACTGCCACGCCTCCTCGAGGAGGGGCTGGTGGTCACGCTCAATTCCGACGACCCGCCGATGTTCGGGACCACCCTCCGCGACGAGTACGTCGCGGCCGCACGGACCCTGGGCCTCAGCCCGGCCGGGCTGGCGGACCTGGCACGCAACGCCGCCCGCGCCGCCTTCCTCCCGCAGGCCGAGGCAGCGGCGCTGGTCGCCGAGATCGACACCGTGCCGCTCCCGCCGCCCGGTCCTTGAGGCGGAACGTCAGGCGGCGTCACTGCTCCTGGACCTCGCCGCGCAGCCACTGGACGTAGCGCTCGGCGGAGCGCTCCAGCACGCGCTTGGCGTCGCGGCGCAGCACCGGCGCCCACCAGCCGCCGTAGATACGGTCGAACCGGTACGGCCGCACCGCAGCGACCACGCCGCGGACCGCCCGCTCGGGCAGCGGCAGCCGGTTGGGCGCGCTGCGCACGAAGGTGACCCGGTCCTCGCCCGGGGTCACGAAGATGGTGTCGCCGCACAGCAGCGCACCGGCGCCCGCGGCGCCCTCCGCCCAGTGCACCACCGCGCTGCCCGCGAAGTGCCCGCCGCACTGGACCAGGGTGACGCCGGGACCGACCGGCAGCGAGCCCGACCAGGTCCGCACCGCCGGGTTCCGGCGGGGCAGCCAGGCGGCGTCGGCGTCGGCCAGGAGGATCTCGGCGTCGAAGGCGTCGCTCCACTCGACGATCGCGCCGTAGAAATGGGGGTGGCTGGCGCTGACCGCGCGCAGCCCGCCGGCGTCCCTGACCGCCTCGAGGCAGCGCTCGTCCAGGAAGCCGGGCGGGTCCCACAGCAGGTTGCCCTCGGGCGTGCGCACCAGCAGCGCCCGCTGGCCGATGGCGAACGGCGGGTCCGTGCCGATGCCGAGCAGGCCCGGCTCCACCTCGCGGGCGTCACCGTGGTGGCCGGCCGCGCGCAGCTCCTCGAGCGTGGTCCACCGCTGCCCGCTGGGCGGCACCCACTGGCGCTCGTCGGCGCAGATGGCACAGACCGCGGGCGGCGACGCCGCCGCCGGGTAGTGGTTGCCGCAGGTCGCGCAGATCCAGGCCAGTACGATTCCGCCCTCCCGTCTCGAAGCCGTCCAACCCCCGAATGGCCGGCGGCCGGCCGCACAAGTATGGCCATCGTGCCACGGGAGTCAGGATCCATCGCCTGCGGACCTTCGACGCCGACCCGTCCGACTTGAGCTGATTCAGTCCCAGGCGGCGACGCTGACCACCAGCTCCCGATGGCGGGTGCCCCGCCGGACGCGGATGGTCAGCTGGCCGCTGCGGCGGGCCAGGGCGATGGCGCGGTTGAGGCTGCCTGGGGACCTGACCGGGTGGCCGGCCACCGCCACGATCACGTCACCTGACCGCAGCCCGGCGCCCGCCGCGGGGCTGCCCGGATCGACCTTGTCGACGGGCACTCCGGCAGGCCCGCGACGAGCCTGCGCGGTTCGCGGTGGTGCGTGCCTGGCACGCGCGCCGACGTGGAGCCCGACCACGCGTGCCGGGGTTCGGGTGGCGGGCGCGCCCTCGAACGACAGCAGCAGCTTGCGCAACAGCCTGGCGAGGGCTGCCTGCTCCTCGGTGGGCAACGCGCGCAGCAGGTCCTCCTCGTTGGCGAGGTGGGCTGGTGCTGCGTCGTCGAAGCGCTGCTGGCCCCGGTCGGTCAGGCCGACGAAGCTCACCCGCCGGTCGCCTGGATCGGCCTCGACCGTCACCAGGCCCTGCTGCAGCAGGCGCTTGACGCGCACGCTGACGGTCCCGGCGGTGAGCCCGAGGGTGTCGGCGAGCTGGCGCTGGGACAGCCGGTACGGGTGGCCGGCGCGGCGCAGGGTGGCGAGCAGCTCGAAGGACGGGTTGGACAGGCCGAACTCGGCGAACACCGCGTCAAGCTCGGCCTGGAAGTGCGCTGCCAGCCGGTTGATGCGCATCACCACGGCGACCGGTTGGACCTTGAGGTCCGGACGCTCGCGCGACCACGAATCGAGCGCGTCATCGACCAGGTCCCGCTGTGCCGCGTCGTGCCGCGCCATCCCGCGCCTCCCCTCGACAGGGTCGCGTCCGTGCGTTGATAGTTTGAATTCAAAGCAATAGCATAGCGGCGAACGAGCGGCTCGAGCGAGGACGGGATGCCCATGCGCATCGGCATCATCGGGGCAGGGAACATCGGCGGCAACGTCGGCCGGCGGCTCGCCCTCGCCGGCCACCAGGTCACCGTCAGCTTCGCCCGCGACCAGGCCAGGCTCGCGGCGCTGGCCGCCGAGATCGGCGCCACCGTCGGCGAGCCGTCCCGCGCCGCCGAGGCCGACGTCGTGGTGCTGTCGGTCCCGTGGGGGGTGATCGACGCCGCCCTCGCGGCGGCCGGGCCGCTCAGCGGCAAGACCGTCGTCGACACCACCAACCAGTTCGCTTCCGGTGGCGCCCTCGACCTCGGCCATACCGCCGCCCGCCACAACGCCGACCGCCTGCCCGGCGCCCGCTACACCAAGTGCTTCAACACCCTCACCGCGCGGTTCCAGGCGGAGGCCGCGACCCGCAGCGGCGACGCGCGGGTGGTGCAGTGGATCTGCGGCGACGACGCCGAGGCCAAGGCGATCCTCGGCCGGCTGGTCGACGACGCCGGCTACGTCCCCGTCGACCTCGGCGGGATCGATGGCTGCACGGTGATGGAGGCGCCCCGACGCCCAGGGGCCGTCTACGGGGAGGAATACCGCGCCTCCGACGCCCTCGCCGTGCTGGAAGCCGTCCGGGCAGGCCGACCGATTCCCCCGACACCGGCGTACTGACGCACGGGACCCGACCGGCTCCCCTACCCCGCCGGCGGGAGGTCCACTGCGATGGAGGAGGCCCATGGTGATCGACTTGGCGCAGCGCTACGTGCGGGCTCTGATCACCGGAGACGCCGAGCGGATCGCCCGCTGCTACCATCCCGACGCGCGCAGCTACGGGCCGCTGGCCTGGCCGGAGCAGGGCGCCGGAGCGATCGCCGCCAGCCTGGCGCAGTCGGCGGCGCGACTGCACGGACTCGAGGTCGAGCTGCACGACGCCTTCGCCGACGCGACCAGCGACCGGGTGGCGCTGCGCCTGGTGCGGCGCTGGTCGCAGGGAACCACCCGCCGATCCGCGATCGAGACGCGCTACCTGCGGCTGGCCGACGGCCTGATCGTGGAAGAGTTCGCCGGGCCCAACACCTTCCAGATCGCCGACCTCGAGCTCAACGAATGGGGACTCGCCCCGGCAGACACCAGCACCGACCCGAACCCTGAGATCCTGGCCGCCTCGCCGACCCAGGTGTCAGGCAAGCGGCCCGAGACCGTCGCCGAGCGGTTCGTGGATGCCTTCGGGCGCAACGATCCCGGCACGCTGCTGGCCTTGTACGACGAGGCGTTCACCCTCTACAGCCCGATCGCCTGGGGACTTCCGGGCCGCGACCCCCTGGCACCGTTCGTGCAGCAGTTCCACCAGGGGTTTCCCGGGCTGCGCCTGGCCCTGCTCGACCAGTTCTCCAGCGCCGACGGCACCCGAGTGGCGTTCCGCTTCAGCATGCGCTGGCACAACACCGGGACGTTCTTCGAACTGCCACCGACCGGGGACCACGGGACCCACGCGGAGTTCCACTCCCTCCGGCTCGTCGACGGCCGGATCGTCGAGCAGGTCGTCACCGACATCTCTTACGGCATCCCCAGGTACGAGCTGACCGTCTGGCACCGCCCGTACCCCGCCGACACCGAGGACCCCGCCCCTCAGCTGAGCACCTCAGCGTGAGCGGTCGTCCAGCCCTGGCCCGGTAGCAGCGGTGGCACACGGGATCTCGTGCTGTGAGGAGTCCGTGCGACGCGTCACATCCGCTCCGGGACGACGCTCATGACACTTCCCCTTCCATCTCACCCTCTTCACGTCGGGAGGGATGCGACACCGCCGAGACAAACAGCTCGATCACGGCGGGGAGGTTCGCTTGAGTGCGCTGCCGTACGACAGCGGGATCTCCGAGCAGAGCCTCGAGCTCTGCGAACAGCAGCGGTCCGACGAACAGCCGCAGCGCGGGCTGGATGTCGGGCACCCTCACGACGGCGGCGGTGTGCTCGGACTGCAGCAGCTCGGCGAGGGCGTCTGCCACCCCCTCGATCGCCGCCGCTCGGAACATCCTGGCCAGCTCGGGAAAGTCCCGGGCCTCCGCGATGAGGATGCGCACCAGGTCGAGGTATTTCGGGTCCAGGATACGATCGAGGATGCGCTGCGCGGTCGTCAGCAGGATCTTCTCGAGCTGGTCCCGGGTGACCGGCGCCGACGGCATCACCTCCAGGACGTCGGTTCTCGCGCCCGCGGCCATGCCGCCGAGCACCTCGACGAACAGCCGCTCCTTGCTTCCGTAGTAGCGATAGATCGTCTGCTTGGTGACATTCGCTTCGGCCGCGATCGCATCCATGGAGGTGCGCCGAAGCCCAGACCCAAGGAACAGCCGCAACGCGGCCGACCGGATGGCGTCCGGCTTGGTGCTGGCGCGCATGGCCCCCCTCTCGACCATCGAGATCATACTGTTCCGTCCAGCCTGATCACGTGATCGGGCCTGTCAACGGATCACGAGGGTCCCTGGCAGGGCACCGCAGCTCAGGGCGAGGAACGCCGCCCGGGCGGCCGAGAGATGGGCGACGCGGTCGAGCAGGCCGCATGCGTCAATCCTTCTCCCCTGGCCCCTGGTGGGTTGGATGCAGCAAGTTCACAAAGCGCGCATGCGACACGCCGCCTCGCGACCGGACAGCTGGGTGCGCTCGGTCGACGCCGGGCGCCGTGGGCGGAGCTGGCCGCACCAGCAGCAGGCGGGCGGCCCAGGCCGGCAGCCACCAGTTCCAGCGGCCGAACAGGCTCACCAGCGCGGGGACCAGCAGCGCGCGCACCACGGTTGCATCCAGCAGGATGCCCGCGCCCAGCCCGGTGGCGAACACCTTGATGACAACTTCGGGGCCGCTGGCCAGCGCGGCGAACGCAAGCAGCAGGATCAGCGCGGCGCTGGTCACCAGTCGCCCGGTGCGGCCGATGCCCTCCACCACCGCCTGGTCGGTGACGCCTGTGCGGTCGTAGGCCTCACGGATGCGCGTCACGATGAAGACCTCGTAGTCCATCGACAGTCCGTACAGGAACGCGAACACCATCAACGGGATGAAGACCTGGACGGACCCGGTTGCCGGCACACCCCACAGGCCGGAGCCGTGGCCGTCCTGCCAGACCAGCACCAACCCGCCGTAGATCGCGCCGACCGACAGCAGGTTCAGCAGGACCGCCTTGGCGGGCAGCAGGAGCGAGCGGAACGCGCGGGCAAGCAGCACGAAGCTCACCGCCGCGATCACGCCGAGCACGAGCGGGAAGCGGCCATAGACGGCGTGGGTGAAGTCCACGTCGCGGGGGCCGTTGCCGCCGACCTGCACCCCGGGCACGGCGGCGGCCGCGTCGCGCACTCGGGTGATGGTCTGCTTGCCCGCTGGGCTGCCGGTCTCGGCGACGGGTTGGACGCTCACCAGGGCGGTCCCGCCGCGACGCCAGGCCGGACCGTTGGGCGCGGTCGCATCCCGTACGCCGGGCACGTGCGCAAGGCGGGCGGCGACCTGACCGGGGTCGGTGCCGGCAGGGACGAGCACCTCCAGGGGTGTGAGCACCCCGCTCGGCACGCCGGCGCGCTCCAGCATGCCCAGGCCCTCGTAGGCCGGACCGGCCTTGGCCAGCGAGTCGGCCCTGGCCGTGCCGAGCCTGAGACCAAACGCGGCCAGCCCGAGCGGGACCAGGATCGCAAGCGCGGCCAGCACCGCCAGCCACCGCAGGCGGCGAGCGGCGAACCGAATACGAAGGCCAACACCACCAGCGCGCCGAGCGCGCCGAGCAGCGTCTCGACCAGCACAGCGGGACCGCGGCTGTGGCCGCCGAGCGCCAGCTCGTCCAGGCCGGTCACGCGGACGCTCCAGTCTGCGGGCAGGGCCTGCTGCAGCGCCCGGGTCACCCCTGGACCGAGATCCGCAGCGCCGATGAGACGCTGCGGCGGCACGAACACCAGCCCGAAAGTGATGTGCCCTCCGGCGCCGACGAAGCGCCGATCGCCACTGCTGGCGTAGGAAACGACCCGCAGCCCCGGCTGGCGTGCCAGGGCGTCGAACGCCCGGCCAAGGGTCTTCCTCGCCCCTTCATCATCGACGGTAGCGCCGGCGGGGAGGCTGACCACCGGGACGAGAGCGAGTTGCTCGCCGCCGTTGCCATAGGTGTGCAGGATCGCCTGGTTGGCCTCGTAGGCCTTCTGGCCGGGCAGCGCGAATTGCTGCGACAGCCGGCCGGCCACGTGACCTGTCGCGATCGCGCCCGGCAGCAGCACCGCCAGCCAGAACAGAGCGACGAGCAGCTTGTGCCGCAACACGAACCTTGACCATCCGGTCATGACCCTTGCCTCCGTCCTCGGCGCATGGACTCGGCGTTATCATACCATACGGTATGGTATGATAACGCCGACGCCAATGACGGATGCCGGGACGGCATGGTCGCTGACCTGCATGTTCGGCGCTCGTACCAGGTCGGGACCGATCGCCGCGACCGCGCCACTCAACGAAAGCCGGATCAACCGCCCAGGTACGCTCGCTCGAGCGTTGCGATGTCGATCTTCTTCATCTGCAGCATGGCTTGCATGGCACGCTGGGATTTCTCGGGGTCGGGGTCGCTGATCATCTCGTTCATGGCCGTTGGGATGATCTGCCAGGACACCCCGTACTTGTCCTTCAGCCAGCCGCAAGCGCCTTCTTCGCCGCCTTCGCCGAGCCGTTGCCAGAAGTAGTCGACTTCGTCCTGCGACGCGCAATTGACGATGAACGACAGGGCCTCGTTGAACCTGAAATCCGCTGGACCGCCGTTGAGGGCCGTGAACTCCTGGCCGTCCAGCTCGAAGTCCACCATCATGACCGAACCAGCCGGCCGCGGGCCGGCCGAGCCGTAGCGCGCGACGGCGCTGATCCTGGAGTCCTTGAAGACGCCGGTGTAGAACTCCGCAGCTTCCTCGGCTTGGTCGTCGAACCAGAGGTTTGGCGTAATCCTTTGCAAGGCCCCTCTCCCTTCAGTGTCCAGGTGTGCGCTACTGGCTCGGTTGTGCTTCTGAATGATGCTCGTGCACGACGTCCATCGACCATCGACCTTCCGCAACCCGATGGTGAGGCGAATCGTGAGGCCGCTTGGTGCTGCTTGCTCCAGCGCAGTGGATGATCCCGTTCTCCCGCTGCCGCCACGCCCGGCGCTCCTGGCAGACTCCTCCCGGTCCTCCCGGCAGACTCGTATGGTCCGATGGCGTCCAGCTCGTCGAACCCGTCGAACACAGGGATCTCGATGCGCATGACAGCTGTCGATTGCCGCACATCGCCTCCTTTCAGGCTGGCAAACCAACCACTTGGTGAACTGACAGCAGAGCTTGGGTTCGGCCTTGCCGCTCACTTCTTGCTCGGGTCATCTCTCGACGTTCAGTGCGTTGCGTCCTTCCGATCGGGTCGCGCTTGGGGTTCGGAACTCGGGCGTAGGCGTCGGAGCAGGACCGCGGCCAGGACGGCGACGGCGATCCCGACGGCGGCGCTGGTGGCGAAGGCGAGGTGCAGGCCTTGGACGAACGCCTCGCGGGCCGCGGCGAGCAGGGCCTGTCCGAGCGGGTCGGGGAGTTGCCCGGCCGCGGCGACCGCGCCGCCGAGGGTGTCCCGGGCGGCCCGTGCGGCGTCGGGTGGGACCCCGGCCGGGACGGCACCGGCGACCTGGCCGCGGTAGGTGGCGGTGCCGACGACGCCGAGGACGGCGATGCCCAGCGCCCCGCCGACCTCGGCGCTGGTCTCCGCGAGCGCCGACGCCGCCCCGGCCCGCTGCGCTGGCGCCGCGGAGACCGCCAGGTCGGTCGCGAGGGTGTCCACCGGGGCCAGCGCCACCGAGAAGACGACCGACCCGGCCACCAGGACGGCCAGGCCGCCCGTGCGGCCGGTGCCGAGCTGGGTGAGCAGCCCGAAGCCGACCGCCGCCAGCGCCAGCCCCGAAGCCATCACGACGGCGGGACGCGCCCGGCGTGCCAGCAGCGGGGTCAGCAGCGACCCGGCGACGAACCCGGCGGAGGAGGGCAGCAGCCACAGGCCGGCCGCGAGCGGCGACAGGCCCAGGACCAGCTGCAGGTACTGGGCGACGAACAGCAGCGCGCCGAAGCCGACGAAGAAGCTGGCGACGTTGGTGCCAAGCGCCGCGCCGAAGGCAGGGATGCCGAACAGCCGCAGGTCCAGCAGCGGGTCGGCCAGCGCACGCTGGCGGCGCACGAACGCCACCCCGACGGCCACGCCGGCGACGACGGCCAGGGCCGGCGGCCAGCCCGGGCCGTCCTGGGCGAGCTGCTTGAGGCCGTAGATGACCGCCAGCACCGCGGCCAGCGACATGGCCGCGCTGGCCGGGTCCAAGCGTCCCGGCTCGGGGTCGCGGAACTCCGGCAGCAGCCGCGGCCCCAGCGCCAGCAGCAGCACCATCAGCGGCACCGCCAGCAGGAACACCGACCCCCACCAGAACCACTCCAGCAGCACCCCGCCCGCCAGCGGCCCGACCGCGCCGCCGGCCGAGAAGCTGGCGATCCACACCCCGACCGCGACCGTGCGCTGCCCGGGATCGGCGAACATGTTGCGGATCAGCGACAGGGTCGAGGGCGCGATGGTCGCCCCGGCCACCCCCAGCAGCGCCCGCGCCGCGATCAGCATCCCCGGGCTGGTGGCGTAGGCGGCCAGCACCGAGCAGGCGCCGAACGCGGCGGCGCCGGCGAGCAGCAGCAGCCACCGGCCGATGCGGTCGCCGAGGGTGCCCATGGTGACCAGCGACCCGGCCAGCACGAAGCCGTAGACGTCCACGATCCACAGCAGCTGGACGCTGCTGGGCCGCAGGTCCCTGCTCAGTGCCGGCACCGCCAGGTTCAGCACCGTCAGGTCCATGGCGTACAACACGCACGGCAGGGCGAGCACGCCCAGCCCGACCCACTCCCGACGCCCGACCCGGAGGCGGGGAGTCGCGTTCGCATGCACGAGACATGTCCCTCTATCGTTCGTGACGACATCCGCGGTCCAGTCTGCGGAGAGGCGCGCACGATCCGCTGGGGGTCGGCGCACGGTAGAGCGCTGTGGCCCCTCGAGTACGGTTGGGAAGCGATGCGTTTCGGAGTGCTCGGTCCGCTGGCGGTGTGGAGGGCGGACGGGACGGCGATCAGGATCCCGGACCTGAAG
>Ga0137369_10007471_pt1 | contig 10983 bp, 7 predicted proteins | sample SagtaG_12_FD_104918 | JGI IMG/M metagenome (GOLD analysis project Ga0137369, IMG submission 104918) | Vadose zone soil microbial communities from Sagehorn Ranch, Mendocino, California, USA - Sage1_L_113_16 metaG | ecosystem: Environmental > Terrestrial > Soil > Vadose zone | place: USA... | reverse complement strand
GTCGCCATATGGATTTGCCTCCAGAATGATCCCCGCGCACATTCTGCCGTACTGAGCGGATTCGGCCACGGCAAAAGGATCAACGGCAGTAGAATCCCGCCTATGCGTACATGTCTGCTGGTCGTTGTCGCGTCCGTCACTCTTTTTGCGACGGCCCGCGCGCCGCAGCACATCGTTTTCACGCGCGTTTTTCCCAACGCTGGGCAACTTGGGTTGTTCATCGCAGCAGCTGACGGCAGCGACGAGCATCCACTGCTGGCCACACGAGACATCGACTACGACGCCGTGTGGTCGCCGGATGGCGGGTCAATTGTCTTTACGTCCGATCGCGACGGCTCGGCAGATCTGTTTCGTGTGAAGCCGGATGGCAGCGGCATCGAGCGCCTGAACGACAATCCTGCGTACGACGATCAGGCGGCGTTTTCGCCGGACGGGAAGCAGCTCGTATTCGTCAGCACACGCGCGGGTGGAACGTCGGATCTCTGGACGCTGGATCTTCAAACGCGGCGCGCAACCGCGCTCACTTCCGGCGCCGGTGGCGACTTCAGACCGTCGTGGTCGCCTGATGGCAACTGGATCGCGTTCTCGTCGGATCGCGAAAGCAACCTGCCCTTCGCACACGGGAGATGGGAGCATCTACAGCTTGTCGATATCTACGTGATTCATCCTGATGGGTCCGGCTTGAAGCGCATCACGGTGCACGGGGATTTCTGTGGCAGTCCGAAGTGGGCCTCCGGCAGCACACGTCTCATCGCCTACTGCATGACCGCCGAGCAGACGCTTGCAAATCGGCGTGCTGCGCCTGAGCCTGGCAACGACACGCGTCTGGTATCCATCGACGTCGCAACTGGCAGCGTGTCGGACGTGGAAGCCGGCCCTGGGGTGAAATTCAATCCCACGTACATGTCTGCCAGCGCGTTCGCATACATCCGCAAGGACACAGACGAAGCGGGCATTTATTACTCGAACGGCACACGCGGACCGAAGGGAGCCATTCGCATGGCGGCCTGGTCTCCCGATGGTAAACGCGTCGTCTTTCACAAGCGTCTCAATGTGCCGCGAAGCGCATGGACGAGCGTCTGGAGTCGCAATCCTGACTACGCTCTGGCGCTGACTGGCGGATTACCGTCATTCAGTCCGTCTGGCGATCGATTCCTGATCAGCGGTCCGGTCGTGCCGAACACAGTCTTCGGTGCGAGCATCGCCGTCGCTGTCACCGGGTCGGACAAACAGGATGTGATCTACCAGGACAAGAACCGCAACGTGCTCGCGCCGCAGTGGTCTCCGCGCGGCGACCAGATCATCTTTGGCATCGGCTCCTTCAATGCGTTCTTCAACGGGTTCAATGGATTGTTTGTGAAACCAGAGGATCGCGCGGAAGGCGGCGCGCAAATCGCGATCATCAACGCCGACGGCAGCGAATTCCGCGAGCTCACGAGCGGACCGAACAACAACGGGTTCCCGTCCATGTCTCCCGACGGCAAACGATTCGTCTATCGGACATTCGGTCCCGAGGGCAATGGCCTTCGGATTATGACGATTGAGCCAAAGACGGTCACGACGCTGACGGAGGGATACGACAACTTCCCGCTCTGGTCGCCGCGCGGCGATCTGATCATGTTCTCGCGACAGGCGCAGGGCGACTACGAGATCTACAGCGTCAAGCCGGACGGGAGTGACGTGAAGCGGCTCACCACCGCGCGCGGCAACGACGCGCACATGGCGTGGTCACCCGACGGCGAGCACATCGTGTTTGCCTCGACCCGCATGGGATTCAAGGACGAGATGACCTACACGGATGCGCCGCAGCCCTACGGCGAAATCTTCGTGATGCGCTACGACGGAACGAGCGTGCAGCAGCTCACGGACAACCAGTGGGAAGACGGGACGCCGGCGTGGCAGCCCGCGCCGCGAGTGAGCTCGCAGCGTTAAGACGCAAGACGGCGGACCTGACCGCCTTCGCCAAGGCTTCGGCGGCCCGCCATAGCTTTAGCGACGGCGGAAGGTCCGCCACTACAAAAGCGGTGTAGTGGCGGGGCTTTAGCCCCGCCGGCTCTACTCGTACCGAAGCGCCAGGACGGGATCGATGCGACTCGCCCGGTGAGCGGGAATGAGTCCGGCCGCCGCAGAAACCACGGCCAGGAGAACGACAGTGCTTCCCGCAATCCACGGATCGTTCGGCTGAATTCCGTACAACTGCGTCGCGACGAACCGTCCGAGGCCAAGCGCTGCCGGCACCCCCACGGCCAGACCGATGACGAGCAGCACGAGCACCTCACGCATGACCAGCCACAGCACCAGGCCGCGTTCGGCGCCCAGCGCGAGTCGAATCCCGAGCTCCTTGCGGCGGCGGGCGACGACAAACGCCATGACGCCGTACAGGCCAATCGATGCGAGCAGCGTTGCCAGAAAACCAAAGCCCGCCGAGAGCAGCGCTATCAGACGATCGGTGAGCAGCGTCTCGTCGAGTTGCGCGTCGAGCGTTTTCAGCTCGTAGATCGGCATCGACGGATCGAGCTGTTTCACTTCGCTGCGAATGACGCCGTACGCCGCCTCCGATCCCGTTTGCGTTCGGACATAAAACGCTGCGCTGTTGCGGCCCCAATTCGGCAGGAACACCTGCCGGTGGACTCCTTCGCGCGGACCTTCGTGGAGCGAATTCGCAACCACGCCGACGATCTCGATCGTCAGCTTCGATTGCGTGCCGACGCCGAATCCGACGCGCTTGCCGATGGCGCTCTTGCCAGGAAAGAAATGCTCCGCGAACTGGCGGTTCACAATCGCAACGGTGGATTCCTTCTTCGGGTCGAGCCGATTGAAGTCGCGCCCCTCGAGGAACGGAATCCTCATCGTCTCGAAATAGCCTGGCGACACTGCGTTCATGAACGCCTGCATGTCCTCGCCGTCCTTGGCCTGATGTCCCTCCGCGGACATCGTGCTGTCCCACTCGTCGCCGGCAAGAATAGGGACGCTCGCGAGCGCGGCGGATTTGACGCCCGGTGCGGACCTCAGGCGGTCGACGAGGCGTTGATACAAATCGTTCGTTCGCTCGTTGTCGTACCCGCTCAGCGCCGGCGAAACCTGAAACGTGATGAGATTGTCGAGCGCGACGCCGGTGTCGGTTGCTTGCAGATTCTGCAGACTGCGGACGAACAAGCCGGCGCCGAACAGCAGCAGGAAGCCGAGCGCGACCTGCGCTGTGACAAGGCCCTTTCTGAGAAACAGCGATCCGGTTGCGCCGGCGATGGCGCCGGCGGTGTCCTTGAGCGTCGTCCAGGGATCCGGCCGGCTCGCGCGCAGCGCCGGAAGCAGTCCGAACACGATTCCCGTAGCCAATGTGATCGCGAGAGTGAACGCCAGAATCCTGAGATCCGGCATGGGCTGAATGAGGAGCGGCTGCCCCTGCGCCGGGATGAGCGCAAGCAGGCCGCGCGTGAGCGCCACTGACAGGAAGACGCCCGCCGCCCCGCCCGCGAAAGACAACACCAGGCTTTCGACCAGCAGCTGACGCACGAGTTGCCGGCGCGACGCACCGACCGACAACCGCACCGCGATTTCTCGTTGCCGCATGAAGCCGCGCGCGATGAGAAGATTGGCCACGTTCGCGCACGCGATGAGCAGCACCAGTCCCACCATGCACATGAGCACGAGCAGCGGCTTGGAAAAGTCGTTGCGCAGCGACGAATAGCCGATGGCGGCGCTCTCGAGAAGAAGCTTGCCCTGCAGGAACCGCTCGCGATCGTAGGCCGACCAGTCCTTCGCGCCCTCGAGCGTTGCTTCGTGGGTCCGGATTTGCGTGAAAAGTCCCTGCAGCGGCGGCTGCGCGGACTCGATCGTGTATCCCGGCTTGAGCCGGGCAAAGACCTGCACCCACCGCGCTCGCGGGTCGTCCATGTGCAGCCAATCCCATTCGGGCATGAGGACAGGCTTCATCAGGATGGGCACGCGAATCTGGGGCGCGCGCGCCGGATCGAGTCCGGCGAATCCGGCCGCGGATACGCCGACGATTGTCATGGGGTAGTTGTTGACGAGAATTTTCTTGCCGACAACCGATGGATCGCGCGCGAATCGACGGACCCAGTAGTCGTAGCCGAGGACAACGATCGGATGGCCCTGATAGACGCGATCGTCCTCGTCCGAATTGAAGACCCGGCCGATCGCCGCCTTTACACCGAGCGTCGTAAAGAAGTTGCCTGATACCATCTCGGCGTCGAGGCGTTCGGTCTGATTGTCGATGCTCACCGACGTCGCGATGAGCCGGCGGCACAGCACTTCGGCCAACGGCTCGGCGCGCTTTTGATACTCCTGGTAAATCGGATACGAGTGCATGCGGCTGCCCATGTTGCTGCCCATGTGCGGCCCTTGCTGATAGAGCATGACAAGCTGCTCGGGATGCGGCACTGGCAGCTTGCGCAGCAGGATTTGATCGACCAGTGTAAAGATCGCGGTGTTTGCGCCAATGCCCAGCGCCAGCGACAGGATGGCGACGATGGCAAACAGCGGGCTGCGGAGCAGTCCGCGGATGGCAAGACGAAGATTATTGGTCCAAAGGGTCATGAGGCTCAGTTAGACGGCGCTGGACGGTTCGAGGTTGGCATCAGGGCGTTTGCCGTAACCGCAGGAGGAAACCGTCATCCGCCGCGTAGTGTGTCGCGTGTAAACTCTTACGCAGATCGGAACTCAGTGGTTGCAATCGTCTGGGAAATCGAAATCCGCGAGGGACATGCTGCTCAGTTCGAGCGTTTCTACGGCGCGGACGGAAACTGGACCAAGCTGTCCAGGCGCAGCCGCTCTTTTGTCGGCAGCTCGTTCCTCAAGGATATCGCACACGGCAATCGGTACCTGCTCCTGGAGTATTGGAGCGAGATGCTGGTGTACGAGCGGTATCTTGCGAAGGTGGGAGACGAGGTGCGCGCGCTCGAAGCCGAGCGCGCGAAGTACGTCGAGCGAATCGAGCCGATCGGCGTTTTCAACGCGCTCAATGTCCCGGATCGTTTCGGTCCGGCCTGGTCGCGACGGTCGGGATGAGGTAAGGCGGTCGATAGTCTGCGATGCGAACATCGCGCGCTGTCGACTGTCACCTGACTTGTTTACTTCTCAGAAACGCGGAACGTTCGCGTTCCGACAGACTGACCATCCACCAGCACGTCGACGGTGTAGTCGCCTTCCGGGAATCTCCCTGAATTCTGAATATGGAACTCGGTGGCCGCGTCGTCGCGATAAGACACTTTCTTTTCCGCCTCGCTGACCAGTCGACCAAAGTACATCCACCGAACGGCGATCGTGCCGACGCCCGCGTCGGTTGTCAGCACCGAAACATAGATTGTGTCCGACGGTTTGAAGAGCGCTGCGTGGCTCGCGATCGTATTATCGGGATTCAGCGATCGCCCGAGCTGGATCGTGTTGACACGAAGCGGACCGCTCGGTCCGCATGCGGAGAGCGAAACCAAGGCCACGACCAGCACCGCGACGGCGCGCATCGCCATTCATTCTAGTGGCGTCGGACCCGTAGCGGCCGGTCTTCAGACCGGCCGCTTACAAATCACTGCCGGTGGCCGCCCGTGCTCTTGCCGGCAGATGATCTGTCGTCCTCTTGCCGTCGCGGAGTAGCCTCGTCGCCCGCCTCGATTGCATCGGTGGCACTCTCCACTCGAATAGTCGACGAATTGCTGCGAACCGCAACGACAACGGCCTCACCTACGATCGACGGATCTCTACCGTCGCGGCCGCGCCGCGAGAGCGTCAGCCGCTGACCGTTTTGCATGCCTTGCTCGCTTCCGCGATCGATCACCATGAGCCGTTGCGGCGCCCCGAGCAGCCGGCCATCGTCCGCGAACAGAATGCGCGCGGCGTCTTCAGACGCGGGTGTTGCCGCGCGAGCGAATGCGAACTGCACCAACGGCACGAGCAGATCACCTTGCATCAGCTCGTCACACGCATGGATGACAATGGCGGTTGCGGAGTCTTCAGTTGTGCTCACGATTTGCACCAAGCCTGCGGCGTGTTCGGCGATCTTCGCGGCGTCCGCACGGCTCTTGGCTCGAAAGTACCGAACAGCGACGAGATTCTGTCCGACATCGAGGCCGCTGCGCGTCCCGCTCGTGAGAACCAGTTCGTCGCCCTTCGAGTACAGAATGCGCCCGTACTTGTAACGATGCGATGCGATGGCGCCAATTGGTGTGCGCGTCGCGCCGGGCTGTGCGGGTCCGCACAATGCTTCGAGCTGGTCGGCCGCTACAGGAACGATTGCCGGCGGTGGCGGCGGCACATAGCGTGGCGGCGGCTTTGGCGGATCAACCGGCGCTTTGGCGACGACCACGACGTTCTCGGTCATGTGCGCGAGCTTCAAGCGCTCCACCAGCGATAGCTGCCCGCCGGCGTACACCACAACCTGGCGAATAGCCGGTTCGAAGCCGTCCAGCTCAAACGTGAGCTTGATTGGGCCGGCGTGCAGAGCGCTCATGTCGAAGCGCCCGACGCTGTCCGTTACCGTCGTCGACAGAACATGGCCGTCGGCCGACGAGGCGACGATTGTGACTCCGGGCAGCACGCCGCCGGAGGTGTCGGTGACTTCACCACGAACGAGCGCGACGGCGGGTTGTGCCAGCGCGTGGCTTGGGAAGACCGCGGAAACGGTGAGCAAGACGATGACGACGAAACAGGTTCGAGATGAGACGTGCACAAGATCGGCATCGGCTCGAACGGCGCCAAACTGTAGAGCCTCTGTGATCACGTGGGAGAAGGGGCTTTGGGCGCGTCGTCACGCGGGACTGAATGAAAACTGGAAACTGAAAATTCACAGTCTCTGAAGTCGCGTCCTCCATCTCTGTGCAGTACAGTCACGAAATCGTGACGAAACATCGTCCGGTCCTTCTACTGCTGGTCCTCGGAATAGGCGCCGGCTGCCGCGCCACGCCGCCTGCCGCCACAGCGAATACCTCCGGCGACGGCGCCTTCACATCGCTGGCGCATGAAATCCTCGAAGACCACTACAAGCGAAATCCGAACGACGCGACGTATCTTGGCGTCCACAAGTACGATGACCAGCTGCAGGATTTTTCAGCGGCCGGCATCGCCGCCGACATTGCTGCTGCTCGCGCCTTTCGAGAGCGGCTCGACTCGATCGACGGCAGCGGGCTGTCGCTGGACGCACGCCTCGATCGCGAATTTCTGCAGCGCCAGATGGACGCCGCGGTTCTGCAGCTCGAGGTGATCAAGCGCTGGGCCAACGATCCCGACAGCTATACCAGCGCGATGACCACGGCCGTCTACATGATCATGAAGCGAAGCTTCGCGCCCCCGGCCGAGCGCTTGAAGCTGGTTATCGCGCGTGAGAAGAAGATGCCCGCGTTTCTTGAACAGGCGAAACAGAATCTCCAAAACCCTGCGCGCATCTTCACCGAGATCGCTATCGAGCAGATAGACGGCAATCAGCGCTTCTTCTCGACGGACTTGCCTCTCGCGTTCAAGGAGGTGCCGGACCAAGGCCTCGTCGGCGAATTCAAGTCGACGAACGACGCTGTCATCGCGGTGCTAGCCGAGTACAAAAAGTGGCTTCAACAAGAATTGCTGGCGAAATCGAACGGATCGTTTGCTCTTGGTGCCGAGAGCTACGCGAAGCTGCTCGCCGCGACTGAGATGGTGGATCTTCCGCTCGACCGCCTCCTTGCCGTTGCGGAAAGCGATCGACAAAAGAACGAGGCAGCGTTAGTTGAAACGGCCAGGAAGCTTGACGCGAAGAAAACGCCGGAGGACGTCCTCCTGGGTATCGAGGCGGATCATCCCGCGCCAGGAGCGCTGCTCAAGACCACGCAGGACGCGCTCGACTCGCTCCGGCAATTCATCATCGAGAAGAAGATCGTGACAATTCCGGCGTCGGAGGCGGCGCGTGTGCAGGAAACGCCGCCGTTCATGCGTTCCACGACGTCGGCGTCCATGGATACCCCAGGTCCGTTCGAGGTGAAAGCGACGGAGGCTTACTACAACATGACGCTTCCGGACCCGCGTTGGCCACAGGCGAAGCAGGACGAATTCATGCGGCAGTGGTACTACGCGTCGATCTCGAACGTCTCCGTTCACGAGGTGTATCCGGGACACTACGTGCAGTTTCTCTACGCCAAGGGATTCCCCACCGACCCGCGCAAGGTGTTTGGCGCCAACACGAACGTCGAAGGGTGGGCGCACTACTGCGAGCAGATGATGCTCGACGAAGGCCTACACGAAGGCGATCCAAAATACCGCCTCGCGCAACTGCAGGATGCGCTGCTCCGCGACGTTCGCTTCATCGTCGGCATCAGAATGCACACGCAAGGGATGAGCGTTGAAGAAGCGCAGAAGCTGTTCGAAAGCGAGGGACACCAGCCGGCGCCTGTCGCGTTATCCGAGGCGAAGCGCGGCGCCGGCGATCCGCTGTACGGCTATTACACGATGGGCAAGCTCGCCATCCTGAAGCTGCGCGACGACTACAAAGCGAAGAAAGGAAGTGCGTTCACGCTGCAGGATTTCCACGATAGCTTCATCAAGCTGGGACCGCTGCCGATGCCGCTGATTCGTGAACGGATGCTGGGCCAACGAGGAGCGACGCTGCAATAATGGCCGCGCTGCCGATCGCTGCGGCGATTGCGTCTGCGGCCTTGATGTACTTCCTCGCCGCGCGCATCTTCGCCAATGCGGGTTATGCGATCGTCGCGCTCGGTGTCTTCGCGTCGACGCCGTTGTTATGGCTGCAGGCTCAAACCGCGCCTGGTTCGCTCTACCCCTTGCCGTTTGTAGTGGCCTGGCTGCTGGCACTTGCACGATTTCAAAGCACACGCGCCGCCTGGTGGCTCGTTGCTGCGGGCGTTGCCCTCGGACTCGGTGTTTACACGTCGATTGCGGCTGCGGTGATGATGCCGGCGTACCTGCTGGTGACGGTGGCGGTGTTGGCGTATTCGCAAGCTGCGTCAATTCCGCAGCTCACGGCATTTGTGGGCGCGTTTGGTGTGACCGCTTTACCCTTCGCGGCGGGTATGGCTCTCCATCCCGAGGTATTTCGAGCCACGATCAAGGCGCATCGCCTCTACGACGCCGACCGTTTCAACATCCTGCAAGGCGCCCGCGAGATGGCCAGCTGGGTCGGTCTCACCGCGCGGTCTGAAGTGTACTGGGACTACTTCAATCCAGCTTTCTTGTTTCTCACCGGCGGTGTGTTGCTGCTGCCGCTCGTCGTGTTGATACCCATCGGGCTGTATCGTGCCGCAGCGAAGGAGTCGTCGCCGCTCGCCCGAATCGTGATTGCCGGCTTTTTTGCGGCGCCCCTTGCGGCTTCGCTGACCGCAGAGCCGCCCACGCCGGGACGCATCCTGTTCGTCACGCCGTTTGCGGCGATTGTGTCGACATACGGCGTCGCGGAAATTGCGGTCTGGGTGAGCCGGAAAAAAGGGGCTGCCCCCCGGAACCGGTAGAATCCGTTTGCATGACCACTGACATGGCCGTCACCGCTTCTGAACCGCTCGTTCGCGCCGTGCGCAGCGGCGGCGTCGCCACGCTCACGCTCAACCGCGGCGATCGGTTCAACCCGCTGTCGTCCGCGATGATCGCGGCGCTTCGCACGGAACTCGACGCGATCGCCGCCGCAGAAGACGTGCGTGTCGTCGTGCTCGCGGCCGACGGGCGGGGCTTCTGCGCCGGACACGATCTCAAGGAGATGCGCGCGCACACGAACGATCTCGAGTGGCAGCGCCGTCTGTTCGACGACTGCAGCCGCATGATGATGCGGCTCACCGAGCTGCCGCAGCCGGTCATCGCGCGCGTGCAGGGAATCGCTACGGCGGCGGGTTGCCAGCTCGTGTCGATGTGCGATTTGGCGGTGGCAGCCGATACGGCGACGTTTGCGCTCCCCGGCATCAACATCGGCGTCTTCTGTTCGACGCCGGCGGTGGGCGTGGCAAGAAACGTCGGCCGGAAGCGCGCGATGGAGCTTTTGCTCACGGGCTCGCCGGTTGACGCCAGCACCGCGCTGGCGTGGGGCCTCGTCAATCGCGTCGTGCCGGCGGAAGATCTCGATGCGGAAGTGAAACGCTTTGCGGATCTGATTCTGGCGCGCAGCGCCGCAACCATCAGGATGGGCAAGGCGACGTTCTATCAGCAGCTCGAGCGCCCGCTCGCCGGAGCGTACGATATCGCGAGCGAGACGATGGCCTGCAACATGGCGCTCGAAGATGCGGCCGAGGGTCTCGATGCGTTCTTGCAGAAGCGGCCGGCTTCGTGGCGGGGCCGATAGACGTTCAATCGCTGGACGCAGATCTCGTCAAGCGCCTGTACGCCGACGCGCGCGCGGAGCGTTGGCAGCTTCCTCTTGACTCATTCAGCAGGCTGCTCGAGCTGAGCGCGCGACGTGCTCTCTCGAACGAGACGCCGGACCGCCGCCGGCTCGAACGTTATCTTGCGTCCCTTCATTTGGAAGATCTGGCGCTCGCGTGCGCTTGCGCCGAAGGCATCGAAACCGCGTGGGATCATTTCGTGCGCGAGTATCGGCCTGTGTTGTATCGCGCCGCCACTGCCATCGATCCGTCCGGTCATGCGCGCGAGGAGGCCGATGGGTTGTACGGCGAGCTCTTCGGCCTCGATTTGCACGAGGGCACGCGCCGGTCGCATTTCTGGTACTTCCACGGTCGCAGCAGTCTCGCGACATGGCTCCGAGCCGTGCTGTCACAACGCTACATCGATCGGCTGCGGCGCGATCGACGGACCGTTCCCCTGACCGTTGACGATGAGTCGCAGCCGATGCCCGCGGTCGAACCCTCTCAAAACGCGGACGCGAGGAAGCACGCGGACGTCATAGGCCGCGCGGTGATGGCCGAAGTTCACGCGCTCGCGCCCCGAGATCGACTGCGCCTCCGCTGCTACTATGCGCAGAATCTGACCCTGGCTGAGATCGGCCGACTGCTGGGCGAACACGAAGCGACTGTTTCGCGCCAACTTGCGCGCACGCGCCGTACGATT
>Ga0137369_10007467_pt1 | contig 10986 bp, 12 predicted proteins | sample SagtaG_12_FD_104918 | JGI IMG/M metagenome (GOLD analysis project Ga0137369, IMG submission 104918) | Vadose zone soil microbial communities from Sagehorn Ranch, Mendocino, California, USA - Sage1_L_113_16 metaG | ecosystem: Environmental > Terrestrial > Soil > Vadose zone | place: USA... | reverse complement strand
GAACAGATCGACTACACACGTGCTACACAGGCCCTGCCGGGCGGTAGCCGGTCGTAGCCGGTCACAGCCGGTTCGCTTGGCGAGGAAATGCCTGCTCTAGCCGGTAATTCCGGGTCGTAACCGACTGTAGCGGTTGAGCCTGTACCGGCCTGTCACGCCGGAGGTCGCGGGTTCGAGTCCCGTCGCTCCCGTAAAACTCCCTGCAAATTGGCATGTTGTGTTGTCTGCCTGGACGTCAGATCGGCGCCGACTACACAGACTTTTTCTCGAAGCAATGACGAAACCGCCAAAAACGGCCCGAAACGCGGTCGCGGGGCGACGATTTCAAGCCGATTCAGGCCGAGTTCAGACTGACCGCGAAGGCGGCGTGCGACTACACGAAAAGACCGGAGGTCAAGGCCCCTAGCCCGTCGCCGCCGGATGCAGGAGAGCCGTTCCGCTGCCGTTGCCACGACCGGTCAGGCCGCCGTGGCAGGCGGGCCGGCCTCCGTGCCCGACACGGCGGCGGGCCGGCGCGGCGGCCACTCGCCTCCGCCGTGCCAGTCGCCCGTCGCTACCCACAGCTCGTAGTGGGCGAGCCACTCGACCGTCCAGGGGACGATGCTGTCGGCGATGTACATCCACTCCATCCAGTCGTGGCTCTCGTGCAGGCAGAGCGTGCCGTCGGAGTACGTGTGTGGCAGCGACCTCCCTTCGCGGGTCGCGAGCTCATCGAGCACGCGTACTCGCGGCAGCCCGCCGGCGCGGTAACTGACCTCCACGCGGTAGCTCCGGCTGAGCGGCGTCGGCGTCAGCTCGGCCCGCCAGAGGAGCCGACCGGCCTTGAGCGAGCACTTGCCGGCCGGGAACCGGGCGTGCAGTGCGAACGCCTGCTGGGCCGGACTAAGGCCGCTCCGGGGCATCGCCGTGGAAGGTGTGGCGCGGAATCGACCGACTGGTCGCGGCGGCGAGCGTCCCCGTCCCGGCGGCCATGCCGAGGCGGCCCGCAACGCGCGCGTCGCGCAGCTCGACTCCGTACTTCTCCCCGGCCCGGCGTGCAGGGCTCTCGCCGAAGCTCTTGGCCAGGTTGCCTACGACGCGGTCGAGCCCTCGCCCGGCGCCCACGGCGGCGAAGTCCACCTGAACCTGACCCATCCAGCTGAAGAAGCGGTCGGCGCTGCCCGGCTTCGTCCGCCAACGGTCGGCGAAGTGCTCCTGCGGCTGGACCGGGTTCGCGACCCACCAGACGCCGTCGCGCTTCTCGACCTGTGTCGGCATCTTCTCGACCACCTCCAGCAGCACCTCGTACAGCGGCCCGGCGCCGGTGTAGGCGCGCGCCGCGAGCGTCGTGATGATGATCGACGCCGGCCGGGTCTCGGGCTCCTCCTCGAAGTGGATGTCCCGATGCCGCTTCAACGCCTGTACCGCGCGCTGCAGCGTGGTCTTTACGTACCAGTCCGGCACGTCCTCGACTTCCATCTGCTTCGCCACGGCGACGTGGGCGCGCTTCTCCGCGAACTCGCGCGCCATCCGCTCGTAGAACCAGGTCGAGTAGTCGACCGGGTTGGATGGCAACCAGAGCCGGTACTCGCGGTCGGTCAGGAGGATGCCGTTCGGCAGCGCCTCGAGATCCGGCAGCGCCGGCAGCACGTCCATATGAAAAGGCTCGCTGGGGTAGTCGAGTGTCCAGCACCGCTTCCCCTCCTTCCGCCACGGATGTCCTTCGGGCCCTGAGGCAATGAAGGCCGCGACACCGTCGCCCACGTCGGCCTTCAGTTCCTTCTGCGTCGTCGACTCCTTGCGGATGTCCCGCTGGCAGACGAGGTCGACGTCGTAGTCGGCGCCGTCGGTAACCGGCCGCACCATCGTCCCTAGGCGGATCGAGCCCTGCGGATAGATCAGCCCGTCGGCCGGGTCGGCGCCCCAGTGGCCGGCGAGCCAGCTGCCGAGCGCCTCGTAGCGGGCGATCGCCCGCTCTTGGACGGCGAGCGGGACGTCGAACTCGGCGATCGAACTGCTGAGCAGTTCGTCAAGGAGACGGTTCGGATCGGCTGTGAGCATTAGATCTGACCTGCCTTTGCTGTCGAGGGGGCGTTGGGGCCGTGCAGGGGCTGGAACGGCGGCGCGACGTGGTCGGCGAACACGCGCTCGAACGTCGGCGCGAAGTCGCGGCTGTGGTGGGCGGCTTTGGCGATCAACTCGCGGGCGTCGCAGCTGTCGAGCGTCGCGATCTCCGGCGGGGCTGGCGGGTCAAGCCGGTGCGCGCTCTCTTTGCCGATCAGGTGCTGGACCTGGGCGAACGCGCCGGCCGACTGGCCGGCCATCAGCACATCGACGACGTTCGTCCCGCGCGCCCAGCGCAAGAGGCCGGCGTTGTCGAGCCGGCTCGGCCGCGGCTTCAGGCTCCTCGTCGTGCCCAGGCTGAGCACGCGGATCTCGTCGAGCCCGCAGCCGAACATGCTGACCGCCTCGGTCACGCCGACCATCGCCGGAGTGTTCGCCCAGACGCCGCCGTCGATCAGCCGCACCTCATCGACCGGGAGCCGGAAGGCCGGGAAGAAGGTCGGCGCGGCGCTCGTCGCCATTCCGACGACCCACATCGGCACGCGGTAGTCGCGCCGCAGCCGTGGGTGGTGCGGCGTCTTGAACAGATGCACGGCGTTCTCGCCGAGGTCGTACGAGGGTACGACCAGCGCGACACGGCTCTCGCCCAGCAGGCGCTCGCCGAGGACCCGCTTGAGCGCCGCCTCGAGCCCCTCGGGTGGGTACTTCGCCCGGAACAGGCGCCGGACACCGGTCCAGACGGGCGGCCCGGCGAAGATCGCGCCGCGCTCGGCGACGTAGAAGTCGAGGATCTCGCGCGGCGTCAGTCCGGCACCGAGGGCGAGCGCGATGATGCCGCCGGTCGAGGTGCCGACGACGAGGTCGAAGTGGTCGACTAATGGCGAGCCGACGTCCTCCTCGAGCCCGGCTAAGAGGGCCGCCGTGAAGATGCCGCGCACACCGCCGCCGTCGAGCGCCAGTAGCTGGAAGCGCCGCTCGCAGCCGGCGCCCGCCGACACCGCGGCCGCGTGGTGGGCCTGCGGGATAGAAGCGGACTCGGAAGAAGTCAACTGCGGCATCGAACGTATGTTCCCTTCAGATCTAGTCTGGCGGCCGGAGCACCTATCGGCCCGTCACCTTGAAAACGGCGATTCGACCGACTGCGCGTTACGCTGGCCGCGGCACGGGCCTGACGGTCATGTGGTTCGTCAGCTCGAGACGAGCGGGGGCGGCCGTGGAGGCGTTGCTCGTCCGACCGTCGCGCAAGACTTTCGACGCGGCCCTCGCCGCTCGCGACAGAAGTCTTCCGTTGCCTTGCCACCCGCTCACCGCCTCTCGAGCCTTGACGCTGAGGTTTTTCATTCTACTAACACTAGAGACTAAGAAACTGCCTATGATGTTAGCATCACTAACGGAGGAGGCAGCATGATCACCGAAGCGGAACTCGGGAGGCGACTGAAGACCGCCCGTGAGCAGCTGGATCTGACCCAGGAGCAGGTCGCAGCGCAGCTTGCGCTTTCGCGCGGTGCGCTCGCGCAGATCGAGCTGGGGATGCGCGCCCCCAACAGCCTGCAACTCGCCCGCCTCGCCGAGATCTACCAACGCGATCTCGGCGAGTTCCTTGCCGAGGAGTTTGACGCTGCCGGGCGCGATGCCCTGGTCGCGTTGTTCCGGAGCGACTCCCAAATCGCCGACGATCCGGCCCGCGCCGCGGCCGTTCGGCGCTGCGTCAACCTCGCCCGCGAGTACACCCACCTTGAGGAACTACTTGGGATCGCCGCTGATCGTCCGGCGCCGCCTGAGTACGACCTCCCAGTCCCGCGCAACCGATGGGAAGCAATTCAGCAGGGCGAGCGCCTCGCCGAGGAAGAGCGCGATCGACTCGGGCTAGGAACCGATCCGATCCGCGACATCCGGATCGTGCTCGAACAGCAGGGCATTCGCGTGCTCAAGGAGGAACTGCTGCCCGAGAACGTCTCCGGGGTGTTCCTAAACGACCAGCGCCATGGACTTTCGATCATCGTCAACGGGTCGCATCACTCACGGCGGCAGCTGTTCTCGTACGCGCACGAGTACGCGCACGCACTCGCCGACCGTGACGTCGCAAGCATGGTCAGCAAGGTTGAAAACCGAACTGAACTCCGCGAAGTGCGAGCGAACGCATTCGCTGCCGCCTTCCTCATGCCAGACGTGGGTGTGCGCGCGTTCATGCGCTCGCGCGGGAAGGGAGACGCACCAAGCGTGCTGCAGGTCTTCGATGAGCGCGAAGCACTGACCGCGCAGCGGCGGGCGGTCTCACGCAGCCAGGAGGTCCAGCTCTACGACGTCGTCCACCTGGCAAGCCACTTCGGCGCCAGCTTCGACAGCGCGCTCTACCGGCTGCTCAACCTCCGCATCATCAGCGATGCGCACCGCGAACGTTTCGCAGAACAGCGCGAAGTCGCGAACGCGATCCGGTCCGAGTTCTTCCATGAAGACGAACAAGAGGAAGAGCAGCTCCAGCACCCGCATAGGGATTTCCTCTTCCTCGCGCTCGATGCGTTCCGGCGCGCTGAGATCAGCCGCGGCAAGCTCAACGAACTCGCGCTGCTTGCCGACGCACCCGCCAGGTTCGACCAGCTGGCACGTGAGGTCGAAGCCCAACGTAACGAGGAAGAGGAAAGCGAGGTGCTGCTGCCGCCAACCGCAACGGCCCGGTGACAGCAGCAGCTCCTGCCGACCAAAGCGTCGCAACCGACACCAGCCTGCTCCTCAACTTCCTCCGGATCGACCGGATGGACATCCTCGGCGCGCTGCCTGGATTCCGCTTCTGCGTCCTCAACCACGTGATCGGCGAGGTCACGCAAGACCCGCACGCAACACGCCTGCAGACAGCGCTGGCGCAGGGCCACGTGGTCGAATTCGAACTGACAGACCTCGACGCAATCGCCGACTACAACAGCCTCCGCGAGAACCTCGGCGACGGCGAGGCCGCGACGATCGCCGCGGGAGCGCACGAGCAATGGGTCATCGGCATGGATGAGAAGGCTCGCGCAAAGCGAGAAGCAATCGCGCGCGTCGGCGAACACAACCTCCTCAACACGCCCGGCGTGCTCGTTCATGCCGTCCATGTCGGACTGCTCACGCTTGATGAGGCCGAGCAGATCCGACTCGACCTCGGCGCCGAGAACTACGTCATCAAGCCGCTCATTGCGGAGATCATCTAGCTCGGTGCCCAAGCGCTCTTGGATGGAGCTTTTATGGGCTGAGCGGGCGCAACCGGTGGCAAACGGTGACAAATGTCGCGGCCGCGAAAGCTGCTCGAACAGGCGAAAACCGTTACGGCGGGTTGCGACCCGTTGCCGCGGAAACGCCATGGTAATGAGGAGGTCGATCGTCGCCGGTCGCACCGGCTGTCCCGGATAGCCGTCCTTTAGGCCACGCGCCACGTCGTTGCCCGATGAGGAAACAGCTCAACTACACGCCTACTACACACGCCCTGCCGGGCGGCAGCCGGTCGTAATCGGTCACAGCCGGTGCGCTCCGCAGAGAAATGCCTGCTGTAGCCGGTACTTGCGGGTCGTAGTCGGCTGTGCCGGTCGAGTCCGTACCGGCCTGTCACGCCGGAGGTCGCGGGTTCGAGTCCCGTCGCTCCCGTCTACGAAGCCCGTGCAAATCGCAGGCTTTCGCCGCCGTTAGTTGTCATCGCTGGCATCAAAACGGCGAGATGGAAACGGTTTTGGAAACGCTGGCCTTCGAAGCTGTGTCAGCCGTGCCTTCCGACACCCTTTTGGTTCGATCGCCTAGCACCGTCGTGTCCTCGGTATGGAGCCCTTTAGGGAGCCTTCAGGTCAAGAACGTGCGCGTCTTCCCGCTCAAAGCGCGAACATGCGATGCGGTCAGCTAATCGGTCCCCGGATCGTGGCAGCCTGAAGTACGTGCAAGTGCCACCGCACGAGATCGCCATTCCTGCATGGCGCACGCTCCCGTCTGGGCTGATCGTTCCGAGCAGTGTCGCCGACCGGCTCGAGTCGGGCCGACCCGAGAGCGCCATGCCGCGGGAGCTAGAGCCGCCCCCAGCGCCGGTCGCCGTTGTCGAGCAACTGCCTGTTTCGGCCGATCAGATGGGCGGCGCGATCAACGAGGAGGAACTCGGCCTCCCGCCAGCCGACCTCGACGAACTGATCGAGAAGGTCCGCGAGCTCCCGTTCGAGCACGCCTTACTACTGAGCGCGCGGATCGCGGCGGAGGTCTGACATATGCGCGAGGACGCCGGGCGGCAACTGGAACTCGTGCGCGCGTTCAACATGCCGAATCTCGTAGCCCGGCTCGAAGAGGTCCTGCCGGTCCGCGACGGGCGCGCACGCCGGGTCGTCTTCGCTGAGCAGTACCTGAGCGTCCTGTAGCGGATGCTCGTGCAGCACGGGCGCGACGCGACGCTCGCGGAGGACGTCACGGAGGACGAGCTGCGCGCGACGATCGCGGCTTACTTCTCCGCGGCGTCGGTCACGAGCGCCGCTGACGCGCACCTGAAGGAGGGCGAGCCGACGCCCGAAGAGTGGCTTGTGTACTTGATCAAGAACGGCAGCTACAACAACCGTGCGCCAAGCATGAACGTCTTCACGCGCGCCCGGGAGCTGTTTCTGAACCTTCCCGCGCGGCTCACGGACGACAATCACTACTGCCCGATTGACGAGTGGTTCAGCGACGACTACCAGCTCGACGCCGCCGAACAGCATGCGGTTGGGGTTCGCGCTTTACGCCCTCAGTGGCGGCGTCGACGAAGACGTCGCCCCCGCCGACCGCAGCGTCGTAACGCCACCGTTTGCAGACGGGCCGCTCTCCGATCGGCAGGACGCGATCGCCGACCTCGTCAGCGCGCCGCGCGAGTGGTACCCAACGAATTCGCCGCGCTCGGTGACGACCTCGACAGCATCGCGTGGGAACGGTCTCCATTCTTGCGTCGACCGTTCCTGCGGCTGGCCGATGGCCGCTGGCTGCTTATCTCGCCGCGTACGATCGACAGCTGGCTCGGCGAGGGCTTCTACCACCGTGCGCTTGAGAGCGCGCAGGGGCGTGGACGCGACACGCTCAATCGCTTCTTCACTTTCTTCGGCAAGCTTGTCGAGCAATATTGCCTTGAGCTGACACGGAGCGTTTTCGGCGACCGTCCGGTCGGCGGCGGCCGCGTACACGGCGAGCAACGGTTCGGTCGCCGCGGAGGCAAGCGCACGTCGGACGTTGCGATCGACCTCGGCACTGACCTCGTGCTGATCGAGGTCGTCGCTGCACGGTTCGCGACCGACGTGCGTGTCTACGGCGACCCCGAGATCCTGGCCGCGGCGCTCGAGCGGATGATCTTCAAGAAGATCGGCCAGGTCGGGCGCGTGACGGCGGCGATCTTCGCCGGCGACGCGACGATCCCCGACGTCGACTCTGCGCACGTCGAACGCGTTTGGCCGATCGTGGTCACCGGCGGCGAGCTGATGCACACAGAGCTTTTGTGGGACCGGATCGACGTGGAGCTCCCAGCGGAGCTGCGCAGTGGGCGCGTGCAGCCGCTTACCGTCATCGACATCGACGACTTCGAGCTCTTGCTCGGTCTGGCAAGCGAGGGCCGCCATCTGCCCGACGTCCTCGGGCAGAAGGCCCGCGGGCCGTACCTCCGCCTGGGCCTCGGCCGGTTTATGCACGAGGAGCTCCGCCTGCCGGTGCCGCTGATGCAGCGGCCGCCAGCGCTCGAGGAGCGGTGGGAGGCGCTCGGCCGCGAGATGACGCGCGTTCTGTTTCCGGATCAGGTCGAGCCGCGCGAGGACGGATAGCTCCGCCGACCAACGCCGCCGATCCCGTTCGCCAACCTGCGCTGGCGTGGGCACGGCCGCAAGCAGCACGGCCTCGCCGGCGCATGCGACTGGATTCGGCGGTCACCCACGGTACCGTCGGTGGAGTGGTGGTCGACGGGAAGCGAACCATCGAAGGCGTCTGGTGGACACCGGGAGAGCAGGCGCGCAGCTACGGAACGCTCACCGTCGAGCGACGTGCGGTGACACTGATGCTGTGCGACAGCTCGCGGCCGGGCCCGCCAGCGCCCGACGATGTGGGTGTCCTCCATGGCGAGAGCCTCGACGGGCAGCCGCTAACCCTGCTTGACGCGTTCACGATCCACCGCCGCGACTGGATCACCTCCGGCCACAATGTCGAGAGGCTGACTGCGGGAACGCTCTTGATCGGCGCCGAGGTCACAGCCGCCGACGAGCTCGTCTTCGCCCGCGCCGTCCTTCGGCTGCGTGGGCTGCGCGAGTGGATGTCGGCGTCGTCGCTCAGTCTCGACGGCCGCCACTCGGTAGTCGGCCCGCGTCAACACTTCCAGACGCCAACACCACGGCGCGGGTGGCGGGAGCACATGCGGCGCTGGTCGCGCGACCGCCATAGACGGCGCCGTGAACAAGCGCCGCCGCTGGTCGTTCACGTCCAGGGGGCGGCACTCACCTTCGGCTTCACCAGGGAGGCCGGCGGCACCCCCTTCCGCGACGTCAGCGAGTACGACGCCGAGATCTTGCTCGAACTCGACACGGCCGCGCCGCTCCCGGAGTGGAGCGAGCGTTGGCTCCGCCCGCTGGTCGATCTGCTCGTGCTCGCCAATCGCGAGCAGTGCGTCATCGAGTCGTTCGTCGCCGTCATCGACGAGCCTGCCCTGGCCGAGGCCGTCCATCCAGCGACCCGCGTCGCGGCGCCCGACTCCGTCTGGTCGCGTCGCGAAGTCGAGGTCATCCGCCCGGACCCAGTCGAGTTACGCGAGCGAGAGATCGAGCCCTTCCGCCACATGCTGCTGCCGCTGGCGTCGTTTCGCAGTCGCGCCGTGGACGTGTTGCCGCTGTGGTTTGACATCCATCGACGGCTTGGCGGGGCGGCAGCCTTCTTCTTCGGCACGCTCAACGTCGGGCGGAGCTACCAGGAGAACCGGCTCTTGAATCTCCTCGCCTTCGCTGAGGGCTACCACCGAACCTTCCTCGACGCGCTGCCGTTCGCCGCCGACGTGCACGACGAGGTCGTCGCACGGATGCTGTGGACGCTGGAGGACAGAACACAGCGCGACCACTACGGGACGCGTCTGCGCTACGCGAACGAACAGTCGCTGCGCCAGCGCCTGCGTCAGCTGATCGAACGCGCTGCTGAGGTCATCCCCGAGCTACGCGCGCAGGCGGCGACGCTGCGAAACGAGCTAGTCGACACTCGCAACCAATACACGCACTTCGGCGAGCCGGGTCAGAACGTGCTCGGGACGGCCGAGCTGCACGGCCGCGTCGACCGGTTCCTGCTGGTGCTCGAGGTCAACCTGCTCCGCGACCTCGGGATCGAGGACGAGCTGATCCCGAAGCTCGTCGTCTATGCCTACCAGGGTCGCATCCCGTAGGTTCCAGGTTCCAGGTTCCAGGTTCGAGGTTCCAGGTTCGAGGTTCCAGGTCCGAGTTCGAAGTTCGAGCTTCGCGATTCTTTTGAGGTGGTGATCGGCTAAGTCACACTCGCTTCACCGCGTCTGATGGACGGCCGCGAGGCGCTCAGGCGAGAGCACGCTGGCCCACGGAGCGATGTCCTTCCTCGGGTGCGCAAGCGAGATTCTGCAAGGTCCAGGCTACGCTGCGGGGGTGGCGCACTACCTTTTCAACGTCGTGAACGGGGAGGCAGCGCAGCGGCCAGCGCTGCGCGAACAGGCCGCTGGGTTTCTGCGGGCCAGGATGTGGGGCATCGACGCAGACGAGCCGCACCGCGACGCGCTTGCCGCCGGCGACCTCGTCCTCGTCTATCTGGGCGCGCCCGACCGGGAGTTCATCGGCCGCGCCGAGCTTGCCTCAGCGGTTCATGATTGGACACCGTTCGAGGCACAGGTGTACCCGGGCGATTCCCCGAGCGGAGTGTCGCTGGCTCAGGTCGAGGAATGGGACCCGCCCGTGCCGATGAATGCCGTGCTGTCGCAGATCGACCCGGCAGAGACTGCCAGGGCCGACTTCGAAACAGGCGTCGTTCGGATCACCGCTCACGAATTTGAGACCGCCCTCGCCGTGGCGACCGGACGCGCGCCCTCGACGTAGCCGGGCCGGTCGTTTCGCTCGGGTGACATTCGCGAACGCTGGCCCCGGCGGCGGTGCCGCTGCCACGGCCCGGGTCGGGATTCGGCTCAGGACAGGTCGCTCGGAAGGAGCGAGTAGATCAGTGCGTCCGCACGCTGCCGCTCGAACACGAGATACGAGCGCAGGTGTCCTTCGCGCCGGAAGCCGGCTTTCTCCAGGACGCGCTGCGAGGCGATGTTGTCCGGCACAACCAGCGCCTCGACCCGCGCGAGCGGCGCCTCGCTCACCGCCCATCGAGCGAGGAGACCGACTGCGCGCGAGCCGAATCCACGGCCTCGCGCGCGAGGTATCAGCCAGTACCCGATCTCGACAGTGCCGGGCTGCCGCGCCATCAGCACGCCCGCGCCCAGTGCCTCGTTCGAGGCTGCGTCTGCGATTGCTTGTGAAAGCCCCGTGCCCTCGTCGTGCCGCGACCACTGTCGTTCGATCCACGCCAGACCTTCTGCGGGCGCGAACGTCGCCGGGACGGTAGTCCCTTTCGGTATGTGGGATCCTGGGTCGCTTCCTCGACGCAACCGAGGTCGTCTCGCGCCCACCGACGAAGCACGACGACGCCGTCGGTCAGTGGGGGTCCGGATACGCGAGCAGCGGCGGTTGATCCGGCATCGCGTGAGACAACGTCAGGCATCTGTGAGACTCGGTTGAGTCGGTCTGTCTGGGACCGTCGCCAGCCTGGTTGTCGTCGTGCTGCGTGTGACTCGTCGGGTGACTGGCCGCGTTGCGTGCCTTGGGCATGATCTGTCTGCGTGTGCACGGCGGCGCCGGTCTGGCGCCCGCTGCTGGCTTGATCAGGAGCTTGTCCGCCTTGTTAGCGTGACTCATCACAGTCCTGCCGCCGCGGTTTCCCTGCACTCAG
>Ga0137369_10007453_pt1 | contig 11003 bp, 9 predicted proteins | sample SagtaG_12_FD_104918 | JGI IMG/M metagenome (GOLD analysis project Ga0137369, IMG submission 104918) | Vadose zone soil microbial communities from Sagehorn Ranch, Mendocino, California, USA - Sage1_L_113_16 metaG | ecosystem: Environmental > Terrestrial > Soil > Vadose zone | place: USA... | reverse complement strand
GTAGACGGAGACGTGGTCGGAGAGGTGCGCTCCCTCGTAGACAACCACCTCGTCGCCGAGCGCGACGTAGCCTTCGATCACCGTCGGGTCGCCGCGCGCCGAGCGAACCTCGCTCATCGACCCGACCACCGCCTCGCTGACGGTGGCCGCCTGGCCGATGATCGCCCCGTCGCGCACCTGGGCACGGGACACGTAGGCGCCCTCCCGGACCTCCACGTCGTCGTCCAGGTTCGACTCGGTGATCACGACCCCGGGGCCGACCTCGCAGTAGCGGCCGATCCGCACGGCCGGGCCGATGGTCACCAGCCCCTCGGCGAGCTTCTCGGCGAGCGACTTGCCGGTCAGCGCGTCGCGCATGTGCAGCGACTCGGGCGCGATCCAGACGTTGCGCGACCGGTCGAAGGGCTCGCCCATCAGCCGGTCGATGGAGCGGAAGCGGCCGTGCAGCACGTCGACGGTGGTGTCGACGTAATCCTCGATGTTCCCCAGGTCGCCGAGGCGCCGGACGGCGTGCGCGTAGACCGGGTGACCGTTCCCTACCAGCCAGGGCAGCAGGTCCATCCCGAAGTCCAGGCGGTTGCGGCGGACGGCCGCGAGGCTCGGGTCCTCGGCGATCCGGCGCAGGGCGGCCGCGTCGAGCAGGTAGAACCCGGCGTTCGTCAGCAGCGGCAGGCGGTCGAACTCGGGCTCGTCGGTGACGGGAAACTGTTCCCGGATCTCTTCGAGCGTCGGCTTCTCGACGAACTCGAGGATCTTCCCGTGCGGATCGGTGAGCATCACGCCGTACTTGCCGGCCACCTCGACCGGCGGCCGGGTCATCGCCGCGATGGTGGCCACGGCGCCGCTCTCGAGGTGCTGGAGGAGCATCGGCTCCAGGTCGAAGTCGATGATCGAGTCGGTCGGGAACACGAGCGCCGGCCGGCCGATGTCCCAGTGCTCCAGAAGGCGCAGCGTGGAGTCGGCGCTCCCACGGCTCATCACGTCGTATTTCACCGGCGAGTACTGCACGTCGACGCCGAGGTTCTCGCCGTAGCCGATCAGCACCTTGATCTGGTAGCGGTTCTCCTTGCCGTGGGCGACGACGTAGTACTCCTTGATCCCCTCGGCGGTCAGGATCTGCATCACCCAGTGGATCAGGCGCCGCCCGACGAACGCCATCGCCGCCTTCGAGCGCAGGTAGCCGGGCGCCTTCAGCGTGAGCGGGCGCGCGCGCACTCCCTGTCCGCCCGCGAGGCCGATCCCGACGACGTCGGACACGGCGCCCACATCGGGCATGATAGGCCCTTGCCCAATCCGGAGATCCGAGCGGGAGGTTTTGGGGGACTGCTCGCCTGTGTGCCGAGAACCGTGCCCCGGTGGGCGAGCGAACCCCCAAGGCGAAAGGGAGGCGTGGCGATGGAGCCCTGGTCGATCGAGTTCCGCGGGACCGTCAACGAGCACACGATCACGAGCGAGGCCCTGCGCGGCAACCGGCTCGGCGACCCGCACGCGCGCCCCCTGTACGTCTACACACCACCGGGCTACGACCCGGACGGGGAGACGCGCTACCCGACGATCGTCGTCATCCAGGGCCTGACCGGCCAGGTGGACATGTGGTGGAACCGGGTGGCGTTCCGGACGACCGCGATGGAGAACACCGACCGCCTGTTCGCCGACGAGGGCTGCCCCCCGGCGATCGTCGCGTTCGTGGACGCCTGGACCTCCCTCGGGGGGAGCCAGTACGTCAACTCGCCGGGCACCGGCCGCTACCTGGACTATCTGTGCGACGAGGTGGTCCCCTTCGTCGACGCCACCTACCGGACCCACGGCGACCGCGAGCACCGCGGCATCTCGGGGAAGTCGAGCGGCGGCTACGGGGCGATGGTCGTGCCGATGCTTCGCCCGGACGTCTTCGCCGGGCTGGCCACCCACTGCGGCGACGCGCTGTTCGAGGTCTGCTACCAGCCGGACTTCCGCGAGGCGGCGCGGGTCCTGCGCGACGACTACGAGGGTGCCTTCGCGAAGTTCTGGGAGGACTTCCGCTCGCGCCCGGCGCTGTCGAAGAAGAACGACGGCCTGCTGCTGAACGTGTGGTGCATGGCGGCCTGCTACTCGGCCGAGGAGGACGGCACGGTGACGTTGCCCTTCGACGATCGCACCGGCCGGCTGATCCCGGAGGTGTGGGAACGCTGGCTGGCGCTCGACCCGGTGCGCATGGCGCCGAAGCACGCCGAGGCGCTCACGTCGATGCGCGCGATCTACATCGACGCCGGGAAGTGGGACGAGTACTACCTGGACCTCGGCGCCGAGGCCTTCGCGGAGGAGCTCGACGCGCTCGGTGTGGAGTACTTCTTCGAGCTCTACGACGCGGGGCACATGCAGGTCGAGTACCGCTACCCGCTCGGGCTGCGCTACCTGGCCGAACGGCTCGGCTGAGGCGCCCTCGCCGCGGACGGGCCGCTACGCGCTGCCCGGGGCCGTCACCGCGCCCCGCAGGACGATGGCCCCGGACGCGTCGCGCACGACCAGGCTGTGGTACGCGCGAAGGTCCTGCCGGAAGCCGAAGCGATACGCCGAGAGCTGCCCCTCCTTGTGCGAGGCGACCAGCGTACCGACCAGGAGCTCCACACCACTGTCGTGGACGACGAACGCCCGGTACGGCCCGGCGGCCGAATCGAGCCCGCCGGCGACCACGAGGACCCAGTCGGACGCCTGTCCCCCGGACGAGACGACCCACCCCTGGCCCCCGCCGGCGTGCCCGACGGTCGGACCGAGCCGGACCGAAACGATCTGCTGGCCGCCGAACGCCTGCACCAGCTCCGCGAGCTGGGCCGCGCGCTCCTCGGTCCGTTGCTGCGTCGCCCGGAGCTGATCGACCCGGCTGACCAGGGCGATCGCCCACGACGCGGCGACGACCGCGACGACGGCGGTGGCGACCGCCACCGCGCTCACCGTCCGGAATCGGCGGCGCTCGCGGACCCGGGCGCCCGCGGCGACCGCCACGGCCTCCACGACCCGCTCCTCGAGATCGGGCGGGGCGGCGGCCGGCTCGAGGGCCCAGCCGACGGTGGCGATGCCGTCCTGCAGCTCGCCGACCTCCTTGCGGCACGCCGCGCACCACTCCAGATGCCGGGAGACCGCGAGCGTCTCCTCCTCGGAGAGGCCGGCCAGCACGAAGTCGACCAGGCGATCCCGGGTCTCCAGGCACTCGACCGACACGACACTCACGTCCCGTTCACCGTCACAGCTCCTTCATCTGCGACCGGCGCAGGCGGATCAGCGCGGTGCGCAGACGCGTCTTCACGGTCCCGAGCGGGATCCCGTCCGCCTGGGCGATCTCCCGGGCGGTCCAGCCGTGGAAGTAGGCCAGCGAGAGCAGCTTGCGCTCGGCCGGCGACAGCGTGGCCATCGCCCGGCGGGCCGTCTCGCGGTTCAGGGCGGCCTCGTCCTCCTCCGGGAGATCGTGCGGCTCGGGCAGCTCGTCGACCAGCACCAGCGGGGGCCGGGCGGCGCCGCGGTCGTGGCGCAGCCGGTCGACCGCCAGGTTGTGCGCGATCGCCATCAGCCAGGTGGAGAGACGGCCGCGCGCGGGGTCGAACCGCGGCGCCTTGCGCCATGCCGCCAGGAACACGTCCTGGGTCAGCTCCTCGGCCAATTCGGGGGTGCCGAGGATGCGCATCCCGACCGAGTACACCGGGCGCGAGAATCGCGCGTAGAGGACGCGCACCGCCTCCTCGTTGCCGAGGGCGAGCTCACGCATCAGCTGTCGCTCCACCTCCGGGGTCAATGGTCCCTGGTTGGGGAACGTCACGTTCGTCCCTTCCGGTATACGCGACGGTCGACCCGGTGAGCTTGGCCGTCTGTGTGATACCCGCCACAGGCATTATGCCCCCGCCCGGACCGGGCGGAGCGACGGCAGAGGGGGGCCTCGGGGACCTCGTGTAGCATCGGCGATCAGCCGTGACCGACCTCCCCGCGCCGCCCGAGCCGCCCCCTCCGCCGCCGCCAGGCCCCCCGGACACCTTCGCCGCCGCACCCGAGCGCGACACGGGGTCGCGCTGGGTGGCGATCGTGCTGGCGGCGACCGCCGTCGTCGCCGCGATCCTCGGCGCCCGGGCGTCGCTCGTCTCGAGCTCCGCGTCCGGTTCCTGGCAGAGCGCGATCCGCCAGGAGGTGCGCCGGGCCGCGGGGACGGTTGAGGACCTGCGCTTCACCTACGAGGTCGAGGGGCGCCAGGCCTTTCGCGTGCTCACGGCCGAAACGCTCGCCGACCGGTACCGGCGCCAGGCGGACGCCGCCACCGGGGCAACGCGCTCGTACCTGCTGCTGGAGGCCGAGGCACAGGAGAACGTCGTGCGCTCGATCGTGGAGTCCTCGGCGATCGCGGCCGACCCGAGGTACCGGACCGAGGACGGCCGGTTCGACCTCGCGCTGCGCCTGGCCGACAACCGCGCCGAGAACCCCGAGCTGGTGACCACCGACCCGGACGACCCGCAGGCGGCCGGCGACGACGCCGCTGACGAGGCCGTGCTGCTGGTGGCCTCGACCGTTCCGGTGGCCGTCGCGTTCCTGTTCGGCGTGCTGGGCCAGGGATTCCCGAACCGGCGCCGCGCCTTCCTCGCCGCCGGCGTCGTGTTCCTGGTTCTCGGGGCCCTCGCGTTCATGCTCGTCGAGGTGCTGTGATGGCGATGGACGTCGAGGTCACGGCCACGCCGACGGGGAAGACGTCGTTCGAGAAGTGGCTGGCGGTGCTCGTCGGGCTCGCCGCGGTGGTGGCGTCGCTGCTGGCGACGCTGCAGACGCACTCGTCGAAACGGGAGGAACTGTCACTGGAGATCGCCAACCGCCTGTCGGTCGCGATCTTCGAGCGGATCGCCGGCAGCGCGCCGGTGCAGAGCTTCTCGCTGGCCTCCTCGCAGGACGCGCTGACGGTGGGCCTGAACGGAACGGCCCGGCTGATCGCCGCGTTCGATCATCCCGACGTCGCCGAGACGGCCGTGGCGATCGGCAACGCGAGCAACGCCGCCAGCGACCGGCTGGTGCGCCTGGCCACGACGATGGGGACGCCTCCCGGTGAGGAGAGCGGGGTCGACGCGCACACCCGGGAGGTGGCGGCGGCGACCGACGACCAGCTGAACGCGCTGGTCGCCGAGCAGAACCGGGCCGTGGACGTGGCGAACCGGTTCGGAGAGCGCGGCAACCGGGCGGTGTTCGGGCTGTCGCTGCTGGCCCTCGGGGCGGTCCTGCTCGGCCTGGCGGGCGTGGTGGGCGAGGGCGGCGCCGGCAGGATCGCCATCGTCGCGGGGTCCGCAGCGCTCGGCCTCTCGATACTATGGGGAGCGTCGGCGCTGCTCGTCTAGCGGCGCCTCGCCGGGAAGGGGCCAGCGATGGCAGGGACCACGGAACGCCCCGCCGAGGAGGCGGGCACGTCCGGCTCGAGCGCCGACGACGCCCTGCGGAACATCCTCCAGTCCGCCGCGCGGCTCGGCGTGGAGATGGACGAGGAAGAGGCGCTGCGGTGGCTGACGGCGATGGCCGCCGGACAGGGCCCGGGGAGCGACCTCGAGGTGGACGTCGCCACCGGCGCGTTCGGTCATCGCGTGGCCATGCTCGACTTCTCGCCGAAGGACCTGCAGTACTTCCGGGGGATCGGCCGGATCGTCGGCTTCGACGACCAGCCCGGGCGGGTCGAGACGGCGCTGGCGCTCTCGGGGTCGGCGGCGCAGTCCAAGGTCCAGAGCTTCCCGGGTGACTGCGACTTCTTCGAGCGCGTGAACATCCTGGCGCCGACCCGCGAGGGGGCCTGCCGGATCCTCGCCGAGATCATGCGCGAGAAGGCGCTGGCCACCGCGGCCGGCCCGACGCACCGCTTCATCGAGGCGAAGCTCGGCAGCTACCCGGTGGACGTTCTCCGCCGCGGCGAGACCATGAAGGCCGGCTCCCCGATCGCCTGGACGCTCGAGGAGATCCGGGAGGGGCGCCTGACCGGGACGCTCCCCGACGGGTCGGCCTGGGAGCACTCGTGGGACGAGGCCGCTCTCGACCCGGGCTGGTGCAAGCTCGATTGGGTGGTCGCCGACCCGGTCCGGGGCAAGCTGTCGAACGCGAGCAACATGCTCGACGTGACCTGGGAGGCGCCGGACGGGTCGATCACGCCGCTCGACGGCTACCTCGACTCCTACTTCCAGGAGGTCTACCTGGACGCGGCGTCGGTGCCGATCTTCTCCAAGCTCGCCAAGCACATGGCCGGGGACGCCCTCGACGAGTACGTCGACGCGCTGGAGAAGGAGGTCCGCAAGTACACCGTCGAGAAGCCGAACTTCGGCAAGGCGGCCAAGCGCATGTACAACGTGTTCCGGATCACCGGCCGCTACCCGGAGGCCGCCTACCTGCGCGAGCTGTTCGACGAGAAGATGACCGTCCTGTACCAGATCTCCGCGCTGGTGCGAACGCTCGACGAGGCGTCCGGGGCCGACTCCGAGATCCCGGTGGACCTGCTGCAGCGTCAGATCGACGAACTGATCATGGAGGCCACGGCCGTGCTCGAGGGGGAGACCGAGTCCGCGGTCCTGCAGCACCTGCTGGCCGTGAAGTCGGCCCTCGACCGCGGCGAGGATCCCGGGGAGCGGGGCGGCGCGACCGACGAGACCATCCACGCCGTCGGGGACGTCGTGAACGAGTTCTTCCGCGAGCGCGTCCTCGGGCTCCCCTCGATCCGCGAGTACGTGGAGGCGCTGGCGAAGCGATGAACCGCGCGCGGCTGGTCGCGGGGGGCGTCCTCCTCGCGGGTGGCCTGGCGCTCGCCCCCGGGGCGGCGAACGGGCAGGGCCAGGCGCCGGCGGTGGTTGCGCTGTCGGTCGACGGCGTGGTGGACCCGTTTCTCGCCTCCTACGTCGAGCGCGGCATCGCCGACGCGAACGCCGCCGGGTCCGCCGCGATCCTGATCACGATCGACACGCCCGGAGGACTCGACTCCTCGATGCGCCGGATCATCCAGTCGGTGCTCGCGTCGCGCGTCCCGGTGATCTGCTACGTCTCCCCGCCGGGGGCGCGGGCGGCGAGCGCCGGTACGTTCATCCTGATCGCCTGCCCGGTGGCGGCGATGGCACCGGGGACGAACGTCGGCGCGGCGCACCCGGTCGGCATCTCGGGCGCGATCGAGTCCCAGAAGGTCCTGAACGACGCCGCGGCGTACATCCGCAGCCTCGCCGAGCAGCGCGGGCGCAACGCCGACTGGGCCGAGCGAGCCGTGCGCCAGTCGATCAGCGCCAGCGCGGAGGAGGCGCTCGACCTCGGCGTGATCGACCTGATCTCGGCGGACCGGGGTGCGCTCCTGGCCGACCTCGACGGCGAGAGCGTCGTGGTCGCCGGCGACGAGCGGGTGGCGCTCCGAACCGCCGGCGCGACGATCGACGACCGCTCGCTCGGTTTGGGCCCGCGCATCCTGCACGCCGTCCTGACGCCCGATCTGGCGTTCCTGTTCTTCTTCCTCGGCCTCGGCCTGATCGTGGTCGAGCTGCTCCATCCGGGCGTCTCGGTCCCCGGGGTGCTCGGCGTTGTCTTCCTCGTCGCGGCCTTCATCGCGTTCGGGCTGCTGCCGGTGACGATCGTCGGCCTGGCCCTCCTGATCGCCTCCGCCGTCGCGTTCTTGATCGACCTGAAGGTGCCGGGCAGCGGCGTGGCCACGGCGGTGGGGGTGATCACGCTCGTGCTCGGCGGGCTGCTGCTCTTCGATCGCAGCGTGCCGAGCGCGCGAGTGTCGATCCCCCTGATCGTCACCGTCGCCGCGCTCCTGGCGCTCTTCTTCGCCGTCACGGTGCGGGCGGTGCTCCTGGCCCGGCGGCGGCCGGTCGAGATGGGGATCGAGGGCGTGGTCGGCCAGACGGGGGTGGCGACCACGGTCCTCGGCCCGCAGGGGACCGTGTACGCCGCCCGGGAGCACTGGTCGGCCGAGTCGGCCACCGGGGAGCCGATCGCGAAGGGAACGCCGGTCCGGGTGGTCGCGATGCGGGGGCTGCGCGTGCTCGTGGAGCCCGCGCCCGTGGAAGCCGAGACGAGGGAGGCGACATGACGTTCTGGATCGTGGTCGGCGTGGCGGCGGTGGTGGCCCTGCTGTTCCTGCGGGCCGCGCTGAAGGTGGTTCCCGAATACCAGCGGATGATGGTGTTCCGCTTGGGCCGGTCGATCGGGACGAAGGGCCCCGGGCTGATCATCCTGATCCCGATCGTGGACCGGGGCGTGCGGGTCGACCTGCGCGAGTTCTACCTGGAGATCCCGCACCAGTCGGCGATCACCCAGGACAACGCGTCGATCTCGATCGACTTCATCGTCTTCTACAAGGTGATCGACGCGGCGATGAGCGTGCTGCAGGTGCAGAACTTCGCCGGCGCGGCGCAGAACATCGCCGCCACCACGCTTCGGTCGGTGGTCGGCGACATGTCGCTCGACAACGTCCTGGCCGAGCGGGAGAAGATGAACGAGATCCTGCGGGTGAAGCTCGACGACGTGACCGAGCGCTGGGGCGTCAAGGTGACCAACGTCGAGGTCCGCGAGATCATCCCGCCACCCGAGGTGCAGGAGGCGATGACCCGTCAGATGTCCGCCGAGCGGACCCGCCGGGCCGTGGTCACCGAGGCCGAGGGCACGCGCCAGGCCGCCGTCACGATCGCCACCGGCAACAAGGACGCGGCCATCCTGAACGCCGAGGGCGACCGCCAGGCCGCCATCCTGCGCGCCGAGGGGTTCTCGCTGGCGCTGCAACGGATCTTCGAGATCGCCCAGCAGGTCGACGCGAACACCATGAGCCTGCAGTACCTCGAGGCGCTGAAGAGCCTCGGGGCGTCGCCGTCGACGAAGTTCGTCATCCCGATGGAGTTCGCGTCGCTGCTGTCGGGCGTCTCCGGCCTGACCGGCCGGGCCTTCGGCGGCGACGGCGAGGCGGCCTCGAGGGGGAAGGAGTAGCCGGCCATCAGCCGCCGGGAGGCGCGTTCTTCAGCGCCTGCAGCATCCGGTGGAGCCGCGAGCGTTTCGCCTCGTACGACCCGCATCCGAACGACGGGGGCGGGCACAGGTTCTGCAGCTGATAGGGGTCCGCGGTGAGGTCGTAGAGCTCGATCTCGCCACTGAACAGCTCGGCGTAGGACCAGAGCGCGGTGCGCAGGCCCCAGTACCCGGTGACCTCACGCCATTGATCCGAGCGCAGGAGATAGGCGGTGCGCCAGGTCGGGCGCTCCCCCTCGAGGAGGGGCACGAGGCTCGCTCCGTCCTGAGGCCGCCCGGGCGTCACCCCCGCGAGCCCCGCGATGGTCGCCGCGAGATCGACGTTGCCGACCAGGTTCGTCACGGTCCGCTTCGCGGCCGCGGAGTTCCTGATCACCAGCGGGGTGCGGATGCACTCCTCGTACACGCACCCCTTGCCGACCAGGCGGTGCTCCCCGAAGGAGAACCCGTTGTCGGTGAGCACGATCACGACCGTGTCGTCGAGGACCCCGCGCGCGGCGAGCGCGTCGAGCATCGCGTGCACGGCCTCGTCGACGGCGAGGAGCGTGCGCGCGTGGCCGCGCAGGAAGTTGTCCATCTTCAGGGCGGACACTCCGGCCAGCGCCTGGACCCAGGCGGGCTTGTCCGAACGATCGGCCTCGTTGAAGTTGGGACGTTTCGGGAACTCCAAGGTCTTGTAGGCCTGCGCGTGCCGGGGGGCCGGCGTCCAGGGGCGGTGGGGGGCGGTGAAGGTCACGTGGAGAAAGAACGGCTCCTCCGGCGCCGTTCCCTCGATGAAGGCGACCGCCTTGTCCCGCACCACGTCGGTCAGATAGTCCTCGGCCGCCGTCCCGTAGGCGACCGGCGTGCCGTTCTCGTTCATCGTGTACCCGTAGTAGTTCGTGTCGCTGTTCTCGCCGCTCATCAGGGCGTGCCACTCGTCCCAGCCGGGCGGGACGTACGGTCCCCGGTCCCACGGGTAGTCGTTCAGGTACCGCCCGTAGAGGCCGGTGCGGTACCCGGCGGCCTGCAGCCAGGTCGCGATCGTGGACGACTCGTCGAACAGCTCGCCGGTGCCGTTGTTCAGGACGCCGGTGTGATGGGACCACTGGCCCGACAGGATCGTGGCCCGCGACGGGCAGCAGACAGGGGTGTTCTCGAAGGCGTTCGGGAACGACACCCATCGGTCGGCAGGATCCTGCACCCGCCCCTGCAGCCAGGGCATCACCGGCGGCGTTCGCGGGAAGGAGTCGATGCCCTGGTCGTCGGTGAGGATCAGGACGATGTTCGGGCGCGTCCCGGCGAGGCCGGCGGAGGGTCGGGCGGTCGCCGGACCGTCGGGCGATCCGAACGCCAGGAGCGACAGCACGGCCAGGAGGAGCACGCCCGAGCGGCCGCGCGCCGCGAGGGGAGACACGCCGTCACCATAGCGCCGCCGTGGCGGCGGGAACAGGGAGGGGCCGGGCGAGTCAGCCGCCGGGCGGGGCGGCCTTCAGGGCGGCGAGCTTCACCGACAGGGTCTGCTGGACCGTCACGTACGAGGGCGTGCATTGCGGGACGCCGATCGTCCCGGTGCACTGGCTGACCAGCTCGAGCGGGTCGCTCGTCAGGTCGTACAGCTCGATCTCGTCGGCGTTGTCGCGCACGCCGTTCGTGTTCGAGTCGAGCTCGACGTACTTGTAGTCGGTGGTGCGGACGGCCCAGAAGTTCGGCTTGCCGGTGTGGCGCTGCTTCTCGAGCAGCAGCCCGTCCTCGTACCATCCGGCCGGGGCCGGGCCGGTCAGCAGTGGCACCAGGCTCTGCCCGTCCTGAGGGATGGCCGCCGCCGCCCCGGTCAGCTCGGTGATCGTGGAGGCCAGGTCGACGTTCGAGGCGAGAGCCGGCTCGACCTTCGCCGTCGCGCCCGGGTAGCGGATCGCGAGCGGCGTGCGCACGTTCTCCTCGTACACCGCCAGCTTCCCGTTGTAGCGGTGCTCGCCGTACAGGAAGCCGTTGTCGGACAGGAAGACGACGACCGTGTTGTCGAGCACGCCGCGGTCCTCGAG
>Ga0137369_10007441_pt1 | contig 11013 bp, 6 predicted proteins | sample SagtaG_12_FD_104918 | JGI IMG/M metagenome (GOLD analysis project Ga0137369, IMG submission 104918) | Vadose zone soil microbial communities from Sagehorn Ranch, Mendocino, California, USA - Sage1_L_113_16 metaG | ecosystem: Environmental > Terrestrial > Soil > Vadose zone | place: USA... | reverse complement strand
CGGCGAGATTCCTGGCGATCGTGAGCAGCCAGGTCGACACCCGGCCCCGTACCGGATCGTGGGCGGCCGCGTATCGCCATGCTCGGATGAACGTCTCCTGAGCGACCTCCTCCGCGCATTGGGGGTCGCCCACGATCGTGAGTGCAAGGCCATAGACGCGAGCCTGGAAGCGGCGCACGAACGCCGCGGCGGGCTCCGGCTCCCCAGAAGCCAGCCCGGCCAGCAGCGACTCGTCCGAGAGCGACCACATGCGTGTACTTCGGGGACGTGAGGCCGTCGAACTGTCAGGGATCCCGCGCCCCCGCCGGCGCGACCTCGCCGGCAGCCTACCCGATGCGGGGTTGAGCCTGCGATGGGCCGAAGGGCCGATTTTCGGGTGAGCCCAATCCCCCTGGGCTATTCGCCCGTATTACTTAAGGTCGGCACCTCTGGATCGTTGCCACCTCCGGATCGAGGTGGCCTTGCAGTAGGGATACGCCGGTATCGAGGTGTCGGTGAAGCACCGTCTTTGGAGAGAGGGGATGACTGCGATGGCCGGCAAGCGGCTCCTGGCCCGCGCCGCCGTGCTCCTGACAGCCCTTTCGACCCTGCTCGTCACGAGCCCCGGCGGCATCGGGGGCGCGCAGGTCGCGGGGCCGACGATCCTGGATCCGAGGCTGTCGGTGCGAACGCTGGTGGATGGCCTCGTCACCCCGACGAGCCTGGCGTTCCTTGGCACCGACGACATCCTCGTGCTGGAGAAGAACACCGGGAAGGTGCAGCGGGTCGTGGGCGGCAAGATCCAGTCCACGGTCCTGGACCTGCCGGTGAACTTCGCGTCGGAGCGAGGGCTGCTGGGGATTGCCCTGCATCCGGGCTTCCCGCACAACCCGAGCGTCTACCTCCACTGGACCCAGAGCAGCACCGGCCAGGACACCGACGTGCTCAGCCAGACCCCACTGCTGGGCAACAGGGTTGACCGCTTCGTCTGGGACGGCACCGCGCTGACCTTCGCGCAGCATCTCATCAGGCTCCGCGCCCTCCAGCAGGACGCCAATCAGCCCGAGCGCGGCAACCACGACGGCGGGGTGATCACCTTCGGGCCCGACGGGAAGCTCTACATCCTCGCCGGCGACGCGGGCCACCGCGGCCAGTTGCAGAACCTCGCTGATGGGCCCTTCGGGCCTGGTGTGCCCGACGACCAGTTCGGCGGCCCGCAGCCCGACAACGCCCACCTCACCGGGGTGATCCTGCGGCTCAACGACGACGGTGCCACCCCCGCCGACAACCCCTTCTTCGAGGTGGGCGCCAAGATCGGCGGGCAAGTCGGTGCCAACCTCCAGAAGGTCTTCGCCTACGGGCTCCGCAACAGCTTCGGGATGGCCTTCGATCCGATCTCGGGCCAGCTGTGGGAGGAGGAGAACGGGGACGACTCCTTCACCGAGCTCAACCGGGTCGAGCCGGGCTTCAACTCCGGTTGGGTCCAGATCCAGGGCCCCCCGGGCCGCATCGCTCAGTACAAGGCCATCGAGACCAGCTTGGCCACCGACCCGGTCACGGGCACGGTCTACTTCGGGCTCCAGCAGGTCCGGTGGCCGCCGACCAACATCGCCGACTCCCCCGAGGTGGCCCTGTCGCGGCTGTTCACGCTGCCCGGCGCGCGCTACAGCGCCCCGGAGCTCAGCTGGAAGTTCGAGGTTGCTCCGGCGGCTATCGGCTTCGTGGACGGTAGGGGCCTTGGACCCCAGTTCCAGGGAGACCTCTTTGTGGGCGCTGCCCGCACGTTCCTGGAGGGTGGGGCCCTGTTCCACCTGAACCTGACCGGGAACCGCCAAAAGATCGCCGTTGATGACCCGCGGCTGGAGGACCGGGTCGCCGACAACAACCACAAGTTCGACATCACCGAGAGCGAGAGCCTGCTCATCGGGACCAACTTCGGGATCGTGACCGACCTCGAGACGGGTCCGAACGGCAACCTGTTCGTGGTCTCCCTGTCGCAGGGCGCGATCCACGAGATCGCCCGGCGGTAGGCCGGTTCCCCAGAGCCGTTTCGCTCTCGCGAGCCGGGCAAACCCGAACAACCGGAAGGAGCGAGGATGCGCAGGAGGATCATGCTCGTGGTCGTGCCCATGCTGGCGGTGGCGCTGCTGGCGCTGGCGCCATCCGCCCGGGCCGGCGACAACTTCGTGGCCACGCTCTCCGGCGACCAGGAGGTCCCGGCGCGCGACACCCAAGCCGTGGGCGTGGCCACGTTCAAGCTCCGCGAGGACGGCGCGGCGCTGCGGTTCAAGGTCAACGTGGCCAACATCGACAACCCCTTCGCGGCCCACATCCACTGCGGCGCCGTCGGGGTCAACGGCCCCATTGGCGTCACCCTGTTCATGGGGTCTGTCGCAGGCGGTGCCGTGAACGGGACGCTGGCCGAAGGGACGATCACCGCCCCAGACCCCGGCAACGCGTGCGGATGGACCGACCTGGCGGCGGTCCTGGCCGCGATGGGAAGCGGCGACACCTACGTCAACGTGCACACCAACGACGGGGTGCCGCCGATCAACACCGGGCCCGGGGACTTCCCCGGCGGAGAGATCCGCGACCAGATCCGCTAGGGGATTCCCAAGAGAGCAAATAGGAAGAGGGCCCCCGACCGGGCCCTCTTCCGAGATGAACGTCCCGGAAGGGAATCTACTCCGTATGAAGATGGAGTATTGGCGGCGGCGCGATGAGCGACTAGCATCGTTCGAACGAGTCCGCCGTCGTTCTTTTCGGGTGAGGCGCGATGGGCGTCTGCTCGCTCTGTTCAGCATGTTCGCGGTGGTGCCGATCGTGAGCACCTCAGCCTTCGCGGACCTTCCCCCGATCAAGACCTCCGCTCGCAGGTAGCCAACGCGCTCTCCCAGGTGGCCAGCAACTGACCCTGGCAGCAGTCGGGTGCGCACCGCCGATTACCAGCAAGCCCGAGCAGGCCGATGGAGGGGACTGTCGATGATCTGCCGACTTATTGCCCGCAGCCTTCGCCGTCGCCATTGCAGCCACAACCCTGCGTCTTCACCTGTGACGAATGGCCAATGGGATAGGGCGCCAAGCAGCCTGCTGGGCGGCGTGGGCGCCGTCCTGGGGAGGTGCGAGAGCGATGCGCAGACGTCGGATGTCGGGAATCGTCGCGGCCATCGTAGCGGGAGCTCTGGTGTTGGCGGTGGGCCCGGTCGGGGCTGTGGCAGGCGGGCGGGAGCCCGGCGGCGGGGGCAGCGGTGGCTTCCAGGGAGAGCGCGAGAGCCTGAAGGACAAGGACAACCGCAAGGGCAGGGTCGCGCCGTCCCAGCGGCAGCGCGACCTCGCGGGCTCGCTCGACGCGCGGGTCCGGTGGAACAACTTCGGCACCCCCGCGGTGCTCGCGTCGACCGGAGCACCGCTCGCGCAGGGGCTGCCATCCGACCCGGTCGCCGCCGCGCGGGCGTACGTCGCACGCAACCAACAGCTCCTCGGACTCACCGCCAGGGCGGCCGGCGCGCTGGAGGTCGTCACCGTCGCGCCGATGGGCGAGGGCGCCGCGGTGCTGCTGCGGCAGCGTTTCGGCGACCTGCCAGCCGGGGTCGACGGCCTGGTGACGATCGGTCTGCGCGACGGCAAGGTCTTCCACGTCAGCTCCTCGCTAGCTCGTGACGTGAGCGCGCCCCCGCCAGCGACGCTCTCGGCTCAGGACGCGGCGCGTCGCGCGGCGCGTGACGCCGGGCTCGACCTGAGCGCGGTTCGCAGCGTCGACCGGGTGGCTGTGCCCACCCCGCTTGACGGGCCGCGTGCCGCCTACCAGGTGGTGCTCCTCGGCGCAGCCGGCGCGGGCGAGCCGGTCGCGTACTCCAGCTTCGTGGACGCAAGGGACGGCAATGTGCTCGTCCGCGAGGACCTCGTCGACCGCGAGATCGACAACCCGACGTGGGAGGTGTTCCCGAACACACCGCCGGTCGACTACTCCTCCAAAGACACCCGGGTGACTTGGTGCTTTGCGCCGCTTGCCCCCGGGTGCGACGAGGTGGTGGGCACGTCGGCCTCGCCGTTCGCGTGGGACGTCAAGACGGAGAGCGGCAAGCCGTCGAACACGACAGACGGCAACAACGCGTTCGCCGTCCACAACTGGTTCAGCAACGACCCGTTCGACGTGGGCAAGGAGCTGGCAACGCCCAGCCCGACCCGCGACTACAGATACGGCTGGACCAACCAGTGGTTGAAGGAACGGTGCTCGCCGGCCGTGTTCGACACCGCGCAGCGCAACGACATCGATGCGGCCCGGGCCAACCTGTTCGCCATGCACAACCGCATGCACGACTGGTCCTACCAGCTCGGCTTCACCGAGACCGCGTTCAACCTGCAGGAGGACAACTTCAAGCGCGGCGGCAAGCAGAACGACCCGGAGCAGGGTAACGCACAGGCCGGCGGCGTCACCGGTGGACCCCCGACCTTCGCCGCGCGCGACAACGCCAACCAGATCACGCCGCCCGACGGCCACGCACCCATCACCAACATGTACCTCTGGCAGCCGATCGCGGGTTCGTTCTACGCCCCATGTGTCGACGGTGATTTCGACATGACGGTGATCGGGCACGAGTACACCCACGCCATCAGCAACCGCATGGTTGCCGGACCCAACGCCGGCCTCAGCGGCCCGCAGGCGGGCGCGATGGGCGAGAGTTGGTCCGACCTGATGGCGATGGAGTACCTGAACGAGCACGGGTACGTGCCGGCCGGCCAGAACCCGTACACGATCGGGGAGTACGTCACGAGCGACGGCACTGCCGGCATCCGCAACTACAACATGAGCGACAGCCCGCTGAACTACAGCGACGTCGCCTACGACCTGGTCGGGCAGCAGGTGCACGCCGACGGCGAGATCTGGAGCGCCACCAACTTCGACATCCGCCAGGCCTTCATCGGCCGGTACGGCAGCGGCGACGCGGCGCTGCAGAAGTCCTGCGCCAACGGCGCCATGCCGGTCACCGCCTGTCCTGGCAACCGGCGCTGGGTCCAGCTGGTGTTCGACGCCTGGCTGCTCATGACGACCGGCAACGTGAGCATGGTCGACGCCCGTGACGCCATGCTCGCCGCGGACCTGATCCGCTTTGGCGGGGCCAACCAGGACCTGCTGTGGAACGCCTTCGCCGAGCGTGGCCTGGGCGAGGACGCGTTCAGCAACACCAACGCCGACGCCAACCCCCGGCCCAGCTTCACCTCCCCGTTCGCCACCGAGGCGGTGCTGAGCTTCCGGCCGGTCGACGAGGACGGGCAGATGGTCGCAGGTGCGCAGCTGTTCATCGGGCACTACCAGGCCCGCGCGGTGCCGGTGGCCGACACCGATCCTGGGACGTCGCTCGGTGACGCGGTCAGCGTCGTGCCGGGGACCTACGAGTTCATCGTCCGCGCTCCCGGCCGAGGGCTGGTGCGCGTCGGCTCCGTCACGGTGAGCGCGGGCCAGGTGCGCGACCTGCCGGTGCGCATGTTCGTCAACCTCGCCTCGGGCGCGGCGGGTGCCACGGCGGCCCGTGATGGCGTCAATGTGACCCGACTGATCGACGACGACGAGGCCACCAACTGGGCGTCGCTCGGCAGCCCGGTGGCTGGCAGGCAGGTCACGGTCGATCTCGCCGGCGGCGTGCAGCAGGTGCGTCGCGTCCAGGTGAGCGCGATGCTCCGACCGCCGATCGTGGGCGATGCCGACCCGGGCGTGCAGAGCCGGTTCTCGGCCCTGCGGCAGTTCCGGGTTCTCGCCTGCCAGGCGAAGGGCGCGGTCGACTGCAGCCGCGCCGCCGACTTCGCGCTCGTCTACACCAGCCCTGCCAACGCGTTCCCGTCGATCGCGCCGCGGCCACGCGCACCGGAGCTCATCATCCGCTCGTTCGACATCCCACCCACGAACGCCACCCACTTGCGCTTCGAGGTGGTCACCAACCAGTGCACGGGGGCGCCGGACTACGCCGGTGAGCAGGACAACGACCCGCGGGCCAACACCGACTGCTCGACCGCCAGCCCGCAGGCGAACAACGTGCGGGCGGCTGAGTTCCAGGCGTTCGCCCAGTAGTAGGACGCTCCACCACATCAACCCACGGACGCAAGAGCCCTTCCAGAGCCCTGCGGGGCGCGGCTAAGGCACCGACGCGGCCCGGGCGCCCAAAGCGCCCGGGCCGCGTCGACTCCCATGGCAAAGCACATGGACTGCTGGCCTACTGCACCTGCCCGCTGCGCGTCAGCCTCACGATCCACCAGGGATGGTCAGCGATGAGCTGGGCCAGACCGCCGCGTGTCGGCTGGTCCATGCTGGCCGCCCTTCCGACGGTGCGTCCACGTCAAAGTGCACTGGTGGGTCGGACTGGAGAATCGGCGCTGGGTTGTCTTGAGCCCTTCTCTTCGCGCTACGGCGTTCATCCAGTCGCTGGCCACCGAGACGAAGACGCCAGACAAGGAAGACGAGGAGGTCACTCACAGGCCATAGTGGCCGAGCCCAGCCCGGTGAGCACCTGGACAGGAGGAGGTTCCAATGCACGGGATCGCGAAGCATGGCTCGCTCGTGGCGCGAGTCCGGCGGGCGGCCTTGGCGCTGCTGCCGCTTGCCCTGGTGATGGCGTTGGCCGCGCCGGCAGCGGCGTCCCGACCAGCCGCGGTCATCGTTCTGCCAGGCGCCAGTTCGGCCGAGGGCATCGCTGCCGGCTCCGGCGCCACCTTCTATGCCGGAGACCTGTTCCGCGGCGATATCTTCCGCGGCGACCTGCAGCGCGGCACCGCCGAGCTGTTCATCGACGCACCCGACGGCCGCATGGCCCTGGGCATGAAGGTGGATGTCGCCCACGGCCTGCTGTTTGTGGCCGGTGGCTTCACCGGGCAGGCCTACGTGTACGACACCCGCACGGGTGCCGCCGTGGCGACCTACCAGTTCGCCGATCCGCCCGGCACGGTCGTCAACGACGTAGCCGTCACCCAGCGCGGCGCCTGGTTCACCGACTCACTGCAGGCCAAGCTCTACTTCGTGCCGGTCAGTGCGGCCGGGGTCCCGGGGCCGTTCAGTACGCTTGCGCTCGCCGGTCCGGCGGCGGACACCAGCGGGGAGTTCAACCTCAACGGCATCGCCGCCACGCCCAACGGGAAGACCCTGATTGTGGCGCACTCCACCAACGGCCAGCTCTACACGGTCGATCCGACCACCGGCGCCAGCGCGACCATCGCCGGTGTCAGCGTGCCCAACGTCGACGGCATCGTGCTGGAGGCAGGGCGGCTGTGGGTGGTGCAGAACGACAACCAGGTGGCCAGAATCCGGCTGCACCCGAATCTTGCTTCCGGTGTGGTCGAGAGGATCATCACCAGCGACCTGTTCCAGGTGCCGACCACGGCGGCCCGCCATGGCAGTCGACTCGCGGTGATCAACGCGAAGTTCGACACGGGCTTCCCGCCCACCGCCGACCGATACGAGGTAGTCCTCATCGACGGGCGACCATAGGTGGCGCTGAATAGGATGCTGGTCGAAGGACGCGCCGCCATGTCGCGGACGACCCCGCGCATTCGGACCCTCAGGCGATCGTCCATGTAGCTGGTCGATGGCGGTGACTCCAGGACGGCCTGGTACAGGTCGCCGGCGGCTGGGACGGCAGTGGGAGCGCGACCCCACGCAAACCCGCGGAACTGCTCACCTTGATGTGCACGATGCCGGGCGGGCGCCTGGTCACCCGGGTATCGCGCTGTTGGCCCGCAGGCGCTGCTGGCTGCGGTGCGTAGCGGCCCACCGCTGGCGCCCAAGACCGTCCCTGGCTGGCCTCGCACGCTGCCAGGCGGCTTGTGCCCGGCAGTTCCTGACCGGCCAGGGATCAGAATCGTAGACGGCACGCCCCTGGTCATCGTCGAAGGCGGCAGACCACTCAACGACGGCTGCACAAGGCTTGGGTCAGCATGAGCGACGCACGAGAGGAATCCCTTTGGCGGTGGCCCACGTACTACCGTCCAAGGAGGTCTCCTTGCGTCCCAGCCCACGAGCCTATGCCCTATGGGGAGACCAACTCCTCGCCCTTCAAGGGAGGAGGTCGCAGATGGACCGCAGCATCATCTCGCAACGCGTCCGCGCGTTCGCGCTCGCCGCCGTGGTTGCCCTTCTGGTGGCCAGCGGCGCCCTGCCAGCGGAGGCTGGCCCCCCGGTGCCGACACGCCTGAACGTGGAACTCGGATCGGCCGCCGGGATTGCCCCCGACGGTCAGTCGGTCAGTATCAGCCTGCTCGCCAGGTGCCCCGAGCGGTGGAGCGTGCTGCAAGCGCTCATCACTGTGTCGCAGCCGCAGGCGTCGGGACAAGCGTCGTTCCCCCTGACCTGTACCGACCTGTTCCAGGCGTTCACCGTCACCGTGCCATCCTCCGGTGCCCCGTTCCAGCTCGGGGAGGCGCAGGCCACCGCGTTCGTGCTCATCCAGCGTGGACGGACCGAGCAGGCCCAGGACTCGCAGGTCGTCCGGGTCGAGCCGACCGTCTTGGTCGACCTGGCGGGCACTGCGCTGCTGGAGAGCGCAGGCCAAGCGGTGCTGCTCGACGTCACGATCGCGTGCCCTGTGGGCGCGACTGGCCAGCAGTCGTGCGTGAATGTCTCGCAGGGTCAGGCGATGGGCAATGGCTTGTACGTGCCGACCTGCGATGGCCAGCGCCACACCTTCACGGTGAGAGTCCAGACGTCGCAGGCGCTGTTCCAACCTGGTAGTGCCCAGGGCCTCACCTTTGCGTTTGTTGCAGTGGGGGGCGATTCCTTCTCCGGCGTAGATGAGCAGCAGATCCAGATCTCATGACCTGACGGCGTGAGGGGCAGATAAACCATCGATCACGCGCACGACCAGCGCGCTCGTAGATCGAGCCTCCGTCCCCAAGGAGGCTCGATCCATGCGCTTCGCTCTCCTCTCCTGGCTCCTGCGCCGACTGATCGGCCTGGCGGCCGGCTCACTGGAGTCCCGGCACAACGATGTCGAGGTCCTCGTCCTTCGCCATCAACTCGCAGTGCTCAGGCGCCAGGTGAGCGGCCCTCGCCTCCGCCAGCGCCGGACCGTAGCCCGAGACACAAGAGGGCCGGCGGTCGTGCGGCCGCCGGCTGTTCTCACCGCACGGGTGAGATGCTGGCGTCGCGGCGTGAGCTTCACGATCCGGCCCGAACTGCCGGCACCTTCGGCATGGTCGCATCGACGCATGGGCTCGCGTCGGCGCCGCGATGGCGATCCCTGAGCGTGAGGGCAACGCGTTCAACAGGCGATCGCGCGTCGGGTCCGTGTCCCTACGGGCCTGGAGCCTGTCCGGCGCTGTTGCATTGTTCGGAGCCAAGGCACGGCGGAGCCGTGATCTCTGTCTGGGCTCAGACCGCCATGGCAAGCTCGTCGAATGCGACGGCCAACCGCCGGTTGATCGGCTCCCCAGTGGCCAGCTCGTAGTGTCCCCGGCGAACGTTCTGGACGAAGGCATGGCCAACGACGACCACCCGGGCGTTACGGTCCTGCTTGAGGCCACGCATTGGCCGCAGCCACGACTTCAGCCGCCCATGGTCGGCCTCAACCCGGTTGTTGGCATACTGCTCGGTTCGATGCCACGGTGCCGGGAGTAGGTCATCGAGCACCATCGGGTACGTGGCCGCTCGGTCGGTGACCACCTCAACCGGTGTCACCTTGGTCGTTCTGATGGCCTGCTCGAAGAACCGGCGGGCCGCCATCGCATCCCGCTGCGGCGAGACGAACACGTCGATGACCTGGCCGAACTGGTCGATCGCGCGGTAGACATAGCGCCACCGCCCAGCGACCTTCACATAGGTCTCGTCGACCTGCCAGCGATCCCCGACAAGGTGGCGGCAGGGTCGGGCGGCGTCGGCCAGCAGCGGCATGAACCGCTGCACCCACCGGTAAACGGTGACGTGGTCGACCTCGATACCGCGCTCAACGAGCAGCTCCTCGACGTCGCGATAGGACAGGCCGAAGCGCAGGTACCAGCGCACTGCGAGGACGATCACCTCGGGTGGAAACCGGAAGCCGGCGAAGGCGGACCGTTGGACAGGAGCAAGGCGAGGGCGGCGGGTTCTCATGACGCCAGTCTCGCTGCTCGGACTTGTTCACCGCTAACGCAACAGTGCCTCCACTGGTCCTTGGGGTTCCAGCGCATCCGGCCGGTGTGCCTGGCGGCGACGTCGTCGACGTCCAGGGCTGTAGAGCGACACCCGAGATGGGGATGAGCGGGGACAAGAACGTGCATACGAAGGTGAACTCCTGCCGCAGTTCACGGTCGTATCGTCGACCAGGACCCAGGTCGCCAACATCGTGTCCGCCGCTGTCGCCACGATCGTGCCCGTCGGCGCTGCCTGATGGGTGGGTCAGGCAGCGTGGTGACAGCGCCCGGGTCCGCGTCGCCAGCGGCAAGGCAGCCGAAAAATCCTTGTGTCTGGTGTTGCGGGAACACGGGTCCTGGTGTGGGGTTGGCCTGCGCCGGCTGGCCGGGCCGAGGTCACAGCTCGAGGCGCACTCAGGGCGGGCCGGGCTCTAGGTACGCCATGGCGTCCAGCAGGGCGAAGTCGTCGCCTGTGGGGTCCTCGGCCAGTCGGGGCAGCGCGGGCGCCGCGACGGACTGCTCGCCAACCTCGCGAACCCCAGGACCGTGGTCTTCGCCTTCTGGTTCTCCCACAGTTCATCCCACGGCGTGCCGAGGCTGCCAACCATCATTGCGCTCGCCGTGGCCCAGTGTGTGGTCGACGCCTACTGGTCGGTGCCCTCGCCTGGTTCGTGCGCTCCACGGCCGTCCGCCGCCGCCTCGCGGTCGAGCATCGCTGAGCGCCATACTGTGCGGGTCTGGCCCCTGCGCGCAGGGAAGGGGGCGTGGGGCATGGCCGGGATCGGGGCGGCAGGCCGCAACGGGCGGCTGCTGGTGGCTGGGATCGCCGCTGCACTCGCCCTGCTGGTCGTGGTCGGCCGCGCCCAGCAGCACGCGCTGCCGGTGGCGGAGCCGCCCGCCCGCACAACCCTGCCGGCCCTGCCGGCCACGGTCGTCGCGCGG
>Ga0137369_10007433_pt1 | contig 11021 bp, 8 predicted proteins | sample SagtaG_12_FD_104918 | JGI IMG/M metagenome (GOLD analysis project Ga0137369, IMG submission 104918) | Vadose zone soil microbial communities from Sagehorn Ranch, Mendocino, California, USA - Sage1_L_113_16 metaG | ecosystem: Environmental > Terrestrial > Soil > Vadose zone | place: USA... | reverse complement strand
GTTGAATGCAGAACGCAGAATGCAGAACGTAGAATGAAGAACATTTCATAATTCTGCATTCTGCGTTCTGCATTTAAGATCCTGGCCATGATTCGACGAACCCTCACATTCCTCCTGCTCTTGGTCTGCGCGCCGGCATTCGCAACGGATGCCGCGCAGCTTCAAATCGCCCTCGAGAAGCTGACGGTCCTCGGCAGCGCGATGTACGTGGCCGCGCATCCCGACGACGACAACGCCGCGCTGATCGCCTATTTGGCAAACGAGCGGCTCTATCGCACGTCGTACTTGTCGATGACCCGAGGGGACGGCGGACAAAATCTCATTGGCGACGAAAAGGGTGATCTGCTCGGCGTTCTGCGCACGCAGGAGCTGCTCGACTCGCGGCGCATCGACGGCGGCGAGCAGTTCTTCACCCGGGCGATCGATTTCGGCTATTCGAAAGGGTCCGCTGAGACGCTGGCAATCTGGGGACACGACACGATCCTCGCCGACGTGGTCTGGAACATCCGCCGCTTTCAGCCCGATGTGATCATCACGCGATTTCCGACCACGGGCGAAGGCGGTCACGGGCATCACACCGCATCGGCGATTCTTGCGGGAGAAGCGTTCGCACAGGCCGGCGACGCGACGAAGTTTCCCGAGCAGTTGAGGTATGTCACGACGTGGCAGCCGCGCCGCCTCTTCTTCAACAAATTTTCATTCCGGCCGCTCCCGCCCGACGATCCCTCGCTTGCAAAATCGCTCCGCCTCGACCTCGGCACGTACAACCCGCTGTTAGGCCGCTCGTACGGAGAAATCGCCGGCGAGAGCCGCAGCCAGAATCAGAGCCAGGGAACCGGAGGGCTGCAGCGAAAGGGATCGATCCTCAATTACTTCGATGAGCTGACAGGCGATCCTGCGAAGAGCGACATGTTCGAAGGAATCGACACCTCGTGGTCCCGCTATCCCGGCGGCGATGCGGTCGGAAAAACTCTGCAGCAGGCATCGGACGCCTTCGATCCGAAAAACCCAAGCAAGACCATTCCTCTTCTGCTGCAGGCGCTCGACGGACTCGATCGCCTCGGCGCGACGCCGGCGTGGAACCCGCGCGTGAACCCGTGGATCGCCGTGAAGCGACGCGATCTCCTCGACGCGATCCGCGCGTGCGCGGGACTGTCGATCGATGTCTCAGCGGCCGATTCGTCGATCGTTCCGGGCGGCGAGATCCCCATCAGCGTGACGGTCGTCAATCGTTCCGATTACCCCTTTGAGCTGCAGATGATCGCCTCGCGATACGCCAATCCCGGCAAGGGCGTCGGTAAACCGCTCAAAAACAACGAGCCGATCAAGACCGATCTCTCGTTCAAGGTGCCGGAAGACATGCCGATCTCGCAGCCGCACTGGTTGCAGAAGCCGCCGGGAAAAGGCGCGCACACGGTCGACGATCAGCAACTCATCGGGCTGGCCGAGAACCCGCCGTCGACTCCGATCACCGTCACCCTCGCCGACAATCAGTTCCACACCGTGATCTTCACCGTGCCGGCCTTGTATCGCTGGGTCGACCCCGTTCGCGGCGAGCAGACGCGGTCCGTCGACGTGGTGCCGGAGGTGACCGCGAATCCCGAGTCGCGCGTGCTCGTGTTTCCGGACACGGCGCCGAAGACAGTGACCATCGCCCTGCAGAATTTCACTATACCAATCAGTACTATAGTTCGGCTGACCGCCCCCAGCGGCTGGAAAGTCGACCCAGACTCCGTGCCGGTGAAATTCGATCGCAAAGGCGATGAGGCGCGGGTCACGTTTCGCATCGCACCGCCGGCGAGCGAGAGCATCGGCACTGTGACCGCCGAAGTCGAGCTGCCGAGCGGAAAGAAGATCTCCAAATCGATCACCACGATCGACTATCCGCACATTCATCCGCAGCGCGTGTTCAGCGACGCATCGGCGAAAACGGTGCGGGTCAACGTGAAAAAGCGCGGGTCGCGTATCGGCTACGTGATGGGATCGGGCGACGAAGTGCCCGATGCGCTGCGCCAGATCGGATACGACGTCACGCTGATGACGGATTCGGATCTCGAACGCGGCGATTTTTCGAAATATGACGCCATCGTCACCGGCGTCCGAGCCTACAACACGCGCAAGCGGCTCAAGGGCGCCCAGCCGAAGCTGCTCGATTTTGTAAAGAACGGCGGCACGCTGGTCGTGCAATACAACACGATGCAGGAGCTGGTGATCGACACCCTGGGGCCATACCCATTCAAACTGAGCAACGATCGAGTGACTGTCGAAGAGGCGCCGGTGCGATTCCTCGACTCCGGCCATCCGCTGCTGAACGTGCCGAACAAGATCACGCAGGCGGACTTCGAAGGATGGGTGCAGGAGCGCGGGCTCTACTTCACCCGCGACTGGGACCCGCGTTACCAGACGCCGATCGCCACGAACGATCCCGGCGAGAGCGAAAAAGCAGGCGGCGAGCTGTACACGCGCTACGGCAAGGGCGTGTACATCTACACCGCCTATGACTGGTTCCGCGAATTACCCGCCGGCGTGCCGGGAGCGTACAAACTGTTCGCCAACATGGTGTCGGCGAGGTAGCGCCGCCATCCTGGCGGCCGGCGCGTGGGCAGCTTGCCCGCGCGCTGGAAGCGCGCGTACCGGCCGGCCGGTGGCCGGCGTTACTCGCGCCTATAATCCCCTTACTCAATGCCTATCGCAACGGGTACGCGCCTCGGGCCGTACGAGATTGTGGCGCCGGTCGGCGCCGGCGGCATGGGTGAGGTGTATCGCGGAACCGACACGCGTCTCGATCGAGTCGTCGCGCTGAAAATCCTGCCCTCGCACCTGTCCTCAAACGCCGAGCTTCGCGAACGTTTCGATCGCGAGGCGCGGGCGATCTCCTCCCTCAGCCATCCGCACATCTGCACGCTCTATGACGTCGGTCATCACGCCGGCACCGATTATCTGGTGATGGAGTTCGTCGAAGGAGAGTCGCTCGCCGAACGTTTGGCGAAAGGGCCGCTGCCGATCGAGCAGGTCTTCCGCTACGGCATCGAGATCGCCGAGGCGCTCGACAAAGCGCACCGAAGCGGGATCGTTCATCGCGACCTGAAACCGAGCAACATCATGATCACCAAGTCGGGCGTGAAGCTGCTCGACTTCGGACTGGCGAAGATGGCTGTAGGGCCGCCGCCCTCGGCGGCCCTGACCGGCGCGGGCGCCGGTCCTACACTGCAAAAGCCGGTCACGCAAGAAGGCACAATCCTCGGCACCTTCCAGTACATGGCTCCCGAGCAGTTGGAAGGTCTCGAAGCGGATGCCCGCACGGATATCTTCGCCTTCGGCACCGTGCTGTATGAGATGGCCACTGGCCGTCGCGCTTTCGAAGCGAAGACGAAAACGAGTCTCATTGCCGCGATCGTCGATCGCGATCCACCGCCAATCTCCTCGATTCAGCCGCTGACGCCTCCGGCGTTCGAGCGCGTGGTGAAGACATGCCTGGCGAAAGATCCGGACGATCGCTGGCAGAGCGCGCGCGATGTGGCCAACGAGTTGCGGTGGATCCAGCAGGGCGCGGCCGTCGCGGCGCCGATCGTGCTGCGCCGAAAAAGCAGCGAATGGATCGCGTGGGCAGTGGCACTCGCCGCGCTGATCGCAACGGGCGTGCTCGCGGTTCTCTATCATCGCGCCACTGTAGAGCCACCGCAATCCGTGCAGAGCGCGATTCTTCCGCCGGAGAAAACCGCATTTGCGTTCCGAGGACCGACGGGGGGATTTGCGCTGTCGCCGGATGGCCGGCGAATCGCGCTCATCGTGTCCGCCGAAGGAAAGACAATGCTTTGGCTGCGCCCCTTGAACGCGCTCAGCGCTCAGCCTCTGCTCGGCACCGAGGGAGCGGCGTTTCCGTTTTGGTCGCCCGACGGTCGCTTCATCGCATTCTTCGCCAACTCGAAATTGAAAAAAATCGACGTGAGCGGTGGACCGCCGCAAGTTCTCTGTGACGTGGGCTCGCAGCCGCGTGGTGGAACGTGGAGCAAGGACGGCATCATTCTTTTCGCGGCGAATACCCGCGATCCGATCTCCAAAGTGGCAGCGTCAGGAGGAACTCCCAGCCCGGTCACGCAACTTGCGAAATCCGACTTCAGTCATCGGTTCCCCAGTTTTCTGCCCGACGGCCGCCATTTTCTCTATGTCGCACAGACGTTCGGCGGCAATGCGAGCAGCGGCAGTCCGAGCAGCCGCAACATCGTTTGCGTCGGATCTCTCGAGCGCAGCGAACGGCGCTCTCTTTTCCCCTCCAATGGAGCGGCGGTTTATTCACCACCCGGCTATGTCGTTTTTCCGCGCGAAAGGACGCTCTACGCTCAACGATTCGATGCTGGCAAGCTGAGGCCTGAAGGTGAGGCTTTCTCGATCGCAGACAGTGTTCAGACATTTCCGGGCACATTGACCGCGATGTTTTCGCTGTCGAATACCGGCGTTCTCGCGTATGAGCGCTCCGAAAACATCACCGGTTTGCAGCTCGTCTGGATGGACCGCAACGGAAAGGAGATCGAGGCGCTGACGCCGCCCGGCGATTACAACCATCCTTCGCTGTCGCACGATGGAAAACGGATTGCGTACGAACAGCAGGATCCAGGAGCGGGTGCCGACATCTGGGTGCTCGATCTCGCGCGACGAGTTCCCACTCGGCTCACTTTCGAACCGGAAGACGAGACCAATCCGATCTGGAGTCCCGACGACTCGAAAATCGCTTACGGTGCTCTCCAGACGAGCGGGAGCGTGACATTCGCTGTGTTGGAAAAGGCGTCCACAGGAACCGCTGCCGCCGAAGTCCTCTGGAGTACGAACGGCATTGTGTTTCCCTCACAATGGCCATTCGAGGGAACAATCCTGCATTGGTCGATCGAGCCAAAATCGCAGAACAGCTTCGACATTGGACAACTGTCGCTGCAGAACCGCACGTCGATCCCGTTGGTCGCCAGCCGCTTCGATGATGTCGCGCCGAAGCTTTCGGCGGACGGGCGATGGCTCGCGTACGCGGCGAATGTTTCTGGAGCGATGGAAATCTACATCGAGCCATATCCCCCCAGCGGGGCAAAGTGGCAGGTGTCGAACGGCGGTGGAAGCATGCCTCGATGGCGTCGTGACGGTAAAGAATTGTTCTTCCGCGCGAATGACGATCGACTGATGTCCGTCACGATAAACGCGACTGCGCATGGCCTGGAGATCTCCACGCCTTCCCCTCTCTTCCAGACCCATATGCGCCAGGCGCTCGGTTTTCAATACGACGTCTCCGCCGATGGCAAAAAGTTCCTGATGAACGTCGCCAAGGGGGGAGACGATCGGACAACGGTCACGCTGGTGACCAACTGGGCCGCGGAGCTGAAAAGATAGCGAGGTAGCGCCGCCATCCTGGTGGCCGGCGTGCGGGCAGCTTGCCCGCGCGCTGGAAGCGCGCGTACCGGCCGGCCGGTGGCCGGCGTTACTTGCTCGCGCTGCCCTGCCAACTGGCGATCGAGTGCTCGATCTCGTGCACCTCGTCCGAGTCCTTCGGACCGGCTTTGGCGATCGCTTTCTTCGCCGTGGCGATGGCGCCAGCGCGATCTCCGGCCATCGCCTGCGCGCGAGCTTTCTCGAACAGATTGCGGATGTTTTCGTTGACCTTCAGCGACTGATCGAGCCAGCGGTTCGCTTCTTCGAGATCGACGCGATTTTCGATGGCGAACGTGGCAGCGCGTAACGGCGTCTGCCAGTCGTCCGGCTTCGCCGCGGCGACCGCCACGCGTGCGTCAGCAAGGACCTTCTGCGTCGTATTCGTTCCGATCGTGAATGGAACCGCGAGGTTCGCCCACTTGATCGCCACGGTGGCCGAATCGGGAGTAACGTCCGGGAACTCGAATGTCAGCCATTCATGCATTTCGTCGCCGTGCGGCTTCGCCTTCACGCGCAGCGCGTCTTTCGCCGGGTCGTAATTGAACGAGCCCCACTGATTCGCCGTCGTGTTGAAGACCAGCGTCCACTCGTCTTTGCCCGGGATCGTGTGCAGGCTGTATGTGCCCTTCGGCAGCGGCTGGCCGTTGATGGTCACGTCGTCGCTGAAGCTGATCGTGGTCGCCTCGTTCGCGCCGGTGCGCCACACTTTGTCGTACGGCACGAGCCCGCCCCAGATCTGCCGTCCCTTCACGCCCGGACGGCTGTACGTGATCGTCACCTCTGTGAAGCCCACCGTCTGAGTAACCACCTGTTTCTGACTGGTGCGCGGAAATCGCAGTTGCGGGGCAGGGGCAGGGGCCTGTTGCTGTGCTGCCATCGGCAATGCAAGTCCAAGCGCGAGAAGAATCATCTTTCGCATGCGTTCTCCTTTTTGCCGCGGGAGTTTACCGCACGAAGGTTGGCGCGAGATCTTCGCTGTTGACCACGTGCACGCCGGCGGCCCGCATCTGATCGATCGCCGTCGCCGAGTCGCCGGGGTTCAAATTGACGCCGCGGCAGGCATCTTCGATCAGCGAAACGTTGAAGCCGAGGGTGCGGCCGTCGAGGGTGGTGTATTTGACACAGTAGTCGGTTGCCAGGCCGGCAATATAAATATCGGTCAGGTTCTGCGACCGCAGGTACTCCGCCATTCCGGTGCCGCGGCGATGGCCGTTATCGAAAAAGCCGCTGTAACTGTCAATCGCCGGATCGACGCCCTTCTGAAAAATTTTCGCAACGCGCTTGATATCCAGCTTCGGGTGAAACTCCGCGCCTTTCGAATCCTGCACGCAGTGGTCGGGCCAGAGCACCTGCGGAATGCCGTTCAGATCGATCACGTCGCCCGGTTTTTTCCCGGGATGCTGCGACGCGAAACTTCCATGATTCGCCGGATGCCAATCCTGCGTCGCGACGATGAGGTCAAATGCTTTCTGGATCCGATTGGCAACCGGAACGACCTTGTCACCCTCGGCGACAGCCAATGCTCCCCCGGGAACGAAATCATTCTGAATATCGACGAGAATCAGCGCACGTTTCATGCAGAATCCAAGCTCAAGGCTTCAGTTTATCCCGAGCGGAGCGAGGGATCTGCGGTGGCACAGCGACGTCAACTGTTCACCACACCGATGATTGCGAATCTCACCGGAGATCCCTCGCCGTCTGCGCGGCTCGGGATAAACTTGAAAATCAATAACCAATGACGACCATTGTCTTATTCGGCGGCCCCTCAGACGAGCGGCACGTGTCAGTCGCCTCGGCTCAGAGCATTGTCCGTGCACTCGGCACGCCACTGGCGTGGTTCTGGGCGCCGGACGGCCCGGTGCACGACGTCGCAATCGATGACCTCCTCGCGCATCAGCGTGCGTTCGAGGTGGCTTTTCAACCGAAACGGCCGGCGCTCTGGCCGGACCTCGAACAGGCGCTCGACACGTTGCCGGTCGATGATGCCGTCTTCCTGCTCGCGCTCCATGGCACGATCGGCGAAGACGGCGGGGTGCAGAAGATGATGGAGAAGCGCGGCATCGCCTTCACCGGATCGGGCTCCGCCGCGAGCGCCGCCGCGTTCAACAAAGCGCGGGCGAAGGAGATGCTTCGCGACCGATTGCGCATGGCGGAGTCGCGCATCGTCCGCGGGCCGGAAACCGTTCGCGAGATGCTGGCGAAATACGACCGCGTTGTGCTGAAGCCGCTCGCCGGCGGCTCGAGCTACGGCCTGGCATTCGTGAAGCGCGGCCAGGATTTTGAAATCGATTCCAATGTGCCGTATCTCGTCGAACAGTACATCGCCGGGCGCGAGCTGACGGTGGGAGTCGTCGATCGAGCCGATGGTCCCTTGGCACTGCCTGTGTTGGAGATCGAAGTCGACTCCGGCTTCTCCTTCGACTACGCCGGCAAATACTTCGGCACCGGCACACGCGAGATCTGTCCGGCGCACGTTTCCGATCTGATGCGCGAGACCGCGCAGGACGTTGCTCTCGCCGCGCATACCACGCTCGGCTGCGAAGGCTATTCGCGGACGGACATGATCGCCGCCGATGATGAGCATATTTACTTTCTGGAGCTGAACACGCTGCCCGGCCTGACAGCGAGCTCGCTCGTGCCGAAGGAGCTGCGCGCGGCAGGAATCGAGTTCCGCGATTTCCTGGAGCGGCAGATCGAGCTGGCGCGCGAGCGCTCAGCAGCCGACGTGTCATCCTGAGCCGCGCAGACGGCGAAGGATCTCAAAACACCAGCATCGTAGTTTGAGATCCTTCGCTGCGCTCAGGATGACACTTGAATGACATCAGTGAAACGCGGCCGATTATATTGGCCGCAGATGCTTTACCGAATTCTCGCTGACGCCACGGCGATCGCCCACTTCGCGTTCGTTCTCTTCGTCGCCTTCGGCGGATTGCTCGTTCTGCGATGGCGAAAGCTCGCCTGGGTGCATTTGCCTGCAGCGATCTGGGGCGCGCTGATCGAGATCATGAATTGGAGTTGTCCGCTGACAACCTACGAAAACATGTTCCGCATTCGCGGCGGCATCCGCGGGTATGGAGACGACTTCATCGCCTACCACCTCTTCCGATGGATTTACCCCGCCGGTCTGACGCGCAACCTGCAGTTCGCCATCGCGGTGTTCGTCTTCGCGGTCAACACCGCGGTCTACGCGAAGGTTTTTCCAATCAAGACTCGTCGATCTCGCCGAGCGTGAACCCCGTCACCCCGATCGGCACATCCGCCCCTTCTTTCGGCGTCGCTCCTCGCTTTCGGCTGGCCTCGATCTTCTTTTCGCCGTCCGGCGTGACGGGGGTCTCCTTCGCGATCTGCGCCCGCGCGCTGGCGAGATAAACCTTCACGCCTTTCTCGGCGTAAAGCTGCGCGATGTGCAGCGGATCGGCGTCGATGACGATGTAGTCGTCGATGCGCGTGGAGTAAATCGCGAATTTGCCGTTCGCCTGCTTCTCGATTTTCCAGCCCATGGTTTTTCAGTTTATCCCGAGCGCAGCGAGGGATCTCCGGTGGCACAGTCGTAGCGTGATTTATGACTCGGGGGGCGCGCTCGTTCCGATTCCCACCTTTATCGCTGTGCCACCCGAGATCCCTCGCTGCGCTCGGGATAAACTGAACGGAACCCGTACCTCAATCCGATTCGCACTGCGCGCGGTTGGCCGAGGGTGATCACCGGCGTCGCAGCGGTCTCGATGCGGCGGTCGAAGACATTCTCCATCGCCAGCGTCACATCGATGCGCGAGGTGATCGGATGCGCGGTGAAGAGATCGACGACCAGATAGCCGCGCAGCGGAAATTGATTCCCATCGTCATCAAACTGCATCGATGACCAGCGTGCCTGCAATGCGGCAAGCGAGCGATACGCGAGCTGCAGCGTCGCCTGATTGCGTGGCACCTGCGGCGTGCGCGCGCCGCTGGAGAGCGTCGCGCCGTCGAATTGAGCTCCCGCACTCGCCGACCAGCCGTTTTTCAGCACGCGCGCGTAGTCGATTTCGATCCCGCGCGACCGGCTGCTGCCGAAATTCTGCCTCTGTCGTGTGATCAGAGTTGGAGTGGCCGACAGCGTCACATTGGCGATGTTGTCGGTCACCTTCATATCGAACAGCGTTAGGCGGATCGGCCCGGTGCGCGCGCCGACCTCGAATCCCGACAGCCTCTCGGGACCGAGCGACTCGTTCGCGAGCGTCAGCACGTTGCCCACGCGAAATCCGCGATACAACTCGTTGAGCGTCGGCGCGCGAAACGCACGATAGGCCGACGCGGTCAGCGCAAGGCGATCGGTCGCGCGAAACAGAATCGACGCGCGCGGTGACCAGACTGCGTCATGACGCCACGAATCGACGCGCACCGCCGTAGTGACGTTGATCCTGCTGCCGATGTTCGCGATGTCCTCGATGAAGATCGCGGCGGTGCGCTGATGTCCCGTCCCGCCCACCGCCCTCCCTTCTGCGCCGGCGATCAGCACCTGCGATTCGCTCATCGCCTGTGTCCACTGCAGCAAGCCGCCGGCGCTGTGCGACGGCACGCGTTGGTCGACCGTGAGCCGCTCGGACGCGCGATTCGTCGCAATCGCGGAAAATGTTTGATGATAATTGTTGCTGTTTCCATCGAGCCGCATCGACCACGGCCCGCGATCGAAGCCGAGGCCGAGCTGCCGGATCGAGGTATCGTTCATCTGCAGTGGCGTGCCGTTGTTGCGCGACTCCGAATAGTGTGCTGCGCGAAGGAAGAATCCCTCGCGGCGGAGAGTGCCGTCGATCGCCGCGTGCCGCGAAGTCGCTTTCCGATCGACCGCGCCTCGCGCCTCCGGACCGACGATTACGTATCCACCGGTGGTGAAAAAATCGGCCGCGACGCTGGCACTCCAGTCACCGCCTGTGAGCGGCAGAAAAAAGGATGCTTCGGCAGTGCGCTCCGAGCCGCCGCTGACGTCGATGGCAATGTCCTGTTTGCGCCGAATGAATTGCACGACGCCGCTCATGGCGCCGCTGCCGTAGACGTCCGAGGCGCCTCCGCGGAGCACTTCGACGCGCTCGAGCGCCGCGCGGGGAACACGTCCCCAGAAAATCCAGCCCCCGAACGGATCGTTGAGCGGAATGCCGTCGTCGAGCACGAGCGCGCGCGACGCGCCGCTGCCGCCGATGCCGCGCAGCGACGCACCCTGCGCGGTCGGATTCGCCGTGCGGCTGCCGGCGCGGCGAAAAAGCGTGAAGCCGGGGACCTGCCGCAATGCGTCGTCGACCGCGGGCGACGCACTCGTCACGATTGCTTTCTGCGAAAGAATCACCACGCTGGCGGGCGTGTCCGCGAGGCGCTCGGGAGTGCGCGCCGCGGTCACAGTAATCAGGAATGAGGACTGAGTAGCAGAGGACTGAGGACTGAGGACTGAGGACTGAGTGGTTTGGGTGGCAGAAGACTGAGGACCGTGCACTGAGCAACAAGTGGGTTGCTCCTGGGCCATGAGCACGAGCAGAACGAATGGCAACATACAGTCCTCAGTCCTCAGTCCTCAGTCCTCACTCAGTCCTCAGTCCTCAGTCCTCAGTCCTCAGTCCTCAGTCCTCAGTCAGTCCTCAGTC
>Ga0137369_10007432_pt1 | contig 11021 bp, 16 predicted proteins | sample SagtaG_12_FD_104918 | JGI IMG/M metagenome (GOLD analysis project Ga0137369, IMG submission 104918) | Vadose zone soil microbial communities from Sagehorn Ranch, Mendocino, California, USA - Sage1_L_113_16 metaG | ecosystem: Environmental > Terrestrial > Soil > Vadose zone | place: USA... | reverse complement strand
GGTCGGCGATCTCGTCCATGCGGGCTTCGAGTTGCTCTAGCTTCTGCGTCTCAAGGCACGCGCGCATTATGCCCAGGCCATTGCAGATACGGGCACCGACCTGACTGTCAAGAGTCCCATCCGCCATCGCACAGCCGTCTCGCCGGAAACCGGAATCACGGAACGCGAACTCAAACGCGTAAAGAACGGCCGGCTTTACCTGATACCGGCCAGCGAAGACACACGCGGCCACGGCACCACAGGCATCGCCAAGTTCTATACACCGCAATTACGGGAATTGCTCGGGACTGCGCCCCGCCGGACAATGTAGAGCTCTGACTGAGCGAAGTCCGCGGCAATTTAGACAGGTCCCTTCGGGGGCCATAACCCGACATCACGCGATTGAGGGAGCCACCCGTTTGGCGCCGAGACCTTTTTGGGTCTCCCGGTAATGGGATGGACCCGCCGTGCTCCTGCCCTACCCAGCCGCATAGCTGGTTCGGGGCTACAGAATCAAGAGCATTTCATGCCACGCACTATCAATCGCCTTGAAGCCGTTGCAACAATCGGCATCGACATCGGCAAGAACACGTTCCACCTCGTCGGTCTCGACCGGAATGGCGCGATCGTTCTGCGCCAGAAGCTTTCACGCCGCCAAGTCGAGGCTCGGCTCGCGAACATGCCGCCCTGCCTCATCGGCATGGAGCCGTGCGTTGGGGCGCATCACCTGAGCCGGCAACTCAAGGCGTACGGCCACGACGCGCGGTTAATGCCTGCCCGGTATGTCCGACCTTATTCGAAGGGGCAGAAGAACGACTTCCGCGACGCGGAAGCGATCGCTGAAGCCGTGCTGCGACCCACCATGAAGTTTGTCGCCATCAAAACGGTCGAGCAACTCGATCTTCAGGCGCTGCATCGCGTGCGCGAACGGCTGGTTTGCCAGCGCACAAGTGTGATCAACCAGATCCGCGCTTTCCTGCTCGAGCGCGGCATTGCGGTGCGCCAGGGACTGCGAGCCCTGCGCACCGAGATGCCCATTATCCTCGGCATGACGGACAAGCTGTCGCCGCGCACACATGCGCAGGGCAAAAGCAATGATTCCATTCATGGACCGAGCGCCCCAAGCGCGAGGTTACAGTTCACGCAGTTGCGGGCATGTGGTTCGATAGGCCTAAATCGATGAAAGAAAAAATGGTGACAACGTGGGCACCGAAAGTTCTGGCGGTAACGACTTGCCCCGACAAAGCCGGCCAACCAGACTCCGGAAAAGTAGATGCCTAGGTGCTCGGGCACATCGTGATTAAAGACATTCACGGCAACAATGATGAGCAAGGAGCCCGAGACATAACTGAGCACAAGAAACCAGAACAAAAGCTCGCGGCGGCGAAGGTCGCGCCAACTTCGCAGGTATTCTGGATCAGCGCACATCTTCGCATCCACGGAAGAGCTCCGAGGAGCAATCACTGCCCACTCCGATCGGCACGCAACCACGCAGATCAGCAGCAAACCGACTGGGTCCAAGCGATGCTTCAGCGGGCATTTGCCCGCTAGCATTTATCCGCCTGCCGCCACTCGATCGATGAACAGGCTGCCCTTGGTGACCACGCGATCGCCGGGTGAAAGCCCCTTGAGCACCTCGACAGTATTGCCATTGGCGAGCCCGACCTTGATCCGCCGCAGCTCGATCGCCTTTTCATGGTCTTTGTCACGCACCGCCCAGACGCGGACGGCTTCTCCTTCGTAAATAATCGCATCACGCGGGACCGCGACCGCGTTGTCGCCTTCACCGGTGAGGATCTTCACGCTCGCAAACATTTCCGGCTTAAGCAGTTCGGCCGCGTTGTTGACGGTCGCGCGCACCAGCAGCCGCCGAATGGTCGGATCGAACGCCGCGGCGACATAGGAAATGTTGGCTGGGAACGAGCGGTCCGGATAGGCGAGCACCGTGAAATCGATCGCTTGACCAACGTTGACCATCGCTGCTTCAGTCTCCCGGATATAGGCCACCACCCATACGGTGGACAAATCGCCGATGATGAAGACCGGATCGGTCTGCCCGCTGCCGACATATTGGCCCGGCCCGACCTTGCGTTGCACGATCGTGCCTCCGATCGGGGCCGTGATCAGGGTGGCCGGATCGATGGTGCCTTTCTCCTGGAATTCGGTAATCTCCTGATCGGTCTTGCCGAGGATGCGCAGCCGGTTGCGCGCCGCCTCCAGCGCCACCTCGCCAGAGCGCACGTCGTTTTCAGCGGCATCGAGGGCGGCGCGAGCGTTTTGCACCTCCTTGAGCGGCACCGCCTTTCCTTCATAGAGGAGGCGCTGACGCTTATCGATAATCTGCGCCAGGTTGAGCGCCGAACGGGCTTTGTTTAGGCCGGTCGCGGCACTGATAAAATCGTTCTGCGCCTGTACCATGTCGGTGGCTTGGACCGTGAACAATGGCTGCCCGACCGTCACGGTGTCGCCGGGCTTGACGAACAGCTTGATGACCCTCCCGGCGTAGGGAGAAAAGATCGGGGTCGAGCGATCCTCATCGACCGCGATCTTGCCTTCGGTCACGCGCTCGGACCGAAACACCCGCTGCTGTACTGGCTCGACCGTCAGCGTCGCCCATTGCGCATCCGTTGGATAGAACACGCCGCCCTTGGCCTCACTCGAAAATTCGCTCTGCCTGTTATCGGGTCGTTGATCATGGCGCTGGCCCGTCAGCCAGATCAGCGTTCCGGTCACAGCCACCAGAACGACGAGTATCGTCAGCAGCGGCACACCGCGCGCGATTTTCTGGAGCGAATGTTTACGCATTTGCAGCTCCAAACTTGAGAATAAACAGCTGCACCCGCCATCCGTCGACAGATGGCCGCTTTATGCGTCGCAGTGCCGAGCCCGACGCATGCAGTCTGCGCAGGAAACGGTTAGGGCCGCGCCGATCTTCCTCTTAGGGCGGTTCGCTTTCGCCCACATTACGGGAGCCTTACGCGAAGCTGAACATGTTCGGCGATGCATCGAATTGTTTTACGTGGTACATTTTTGTCACAGGCTGCATGCATTATTCAGAGCGATCGTGCATGAGATTGCTATTGGTTGAGGACAACGAGGAGCTGGGGCAACTTCTGAGCCGGCGTGTGCAAGCGGCGGGTTATGAAGCCGATCTTTTGGCGACAGCGGCCGATGCTCTCACCGCGGTGATGACAACCCGTTACGCCGCTATGATTCTCGACCTTGGTCTGCCCGATGGAGATGGCCTGGCGATCCTGCGAGAAATGCGGCAGCGCGAGGATCCACTACCCGTTCTGGTGCTTACCGCGCGCGGAGGCTTGCAAGATCGTGTCAGCGGCCTGCGCAGCGGTGCGGATGACTATCTCGTTAAGCCGTTCGCGTTCGAGAACTGATAGCCCGGTTGGAAGCACTTTTGCGGCGTCCCGGCCAACTGCTCGGGCGCTCGCTTCAAATTGCAAACCTCGCATTCGACACCGAAGGCCGACAGGCATTCATCGACGACGAACCGCAAGTCCTATCAGCCAGCGAAATGACGCTGCTCGAACTTTTGATGCGTCGCCAAGGATCGCGTTGTCGCGAAGAGACTGATCGAAGACAACATTTTTGGATCGTCCCGCGATGTCGCCTCGAATGCGGTCGAGGTCTCCATCCATCGCCTCCGGAAGCAACTTTCTGGGCGTGGTGCGAAAGTACAAATCCATACCATTCGCGGGGTCGGATATCTCATGTCGGAGGAGAAGGACTTGTCGCCGTGACCTATTCGGCGGGCAGCCTCCTACTGGATCGCTTGCCTCCGAGAACCTGATCATGAAACTCGCTCTGATCGCCATCGGGCTGCTTGCCACAACTAGCCAAGCATCATCGGCATTCGCTCGTGGTGGCTTGCACGCTGAGGACCGTTGGAATCCTCAGCATATCGACGGGCTCCCCGCAGAGGTTCGTAACACTTTAGCGCATATGTGCGGGGGCTCACGGGCGGAACACCAATTCGCCGGCTATTTTCATAATTCGCGGGTTCTTGTCTGCATTTCGAACACTTCCGCTGCGGTGATCGCGGTGCCGCTTTGCACGCAGGCTGGCTGCCTACATCAGGTTTATATCTCGACAGGCGGCCGCTATCGGTTGTTGAGAAGTTATTACGCTCCGGAGGGCGACTAACCGCGTGACGTGAGACTGATCTCCCAATGGGAAGTCCGCAGGATGCTCTACCTATCATGCTCCCCCCTCCGTCTGCTGCCATGAAGGTAAGGCTGGTGCTGAACGAAAAGGGGCTACCCTGGGACGGCAAGATTCTCGATTTACGGCGTGGTGATCAGTTCGATCCGGAATATCGAAAGCTCAACCCAAATTCCGTCGTGCCAACACTGGTGCATGACGGACGGGCCGTTGTCGAATCGACTGTCATCATCGAGTACCTCGATGAGGCGTTCCCCTCTCCGGCGCTTATGCCAGGCGATCCCTACCAAAGAGCTGTGCCACGGCTTTGGATGAAGAAGGTCGACGACTATTTGCATGGCGCTTGTGCGACACTTACGTTTGCAATTGCATTTCGCCTCACTGCTGAAGAAAACACCCGAGGAGCTCGAAACGCGCTTCGCAGCGATACCGGACCCGGCCATGCGGGAGCGCCAGCGACAGGCTGTGGTGCTCGGGCTCGAGGCGCCAGATGGGCTGCTAGCGTTACAGAACTATGAGAGGTTCGTTGGCGAGATGGAGCAGACTCTCGCGCGATCGCTATACCTTGCTGACGGCAGCTACTCGCTCGCGGACGCAGCGGCTACGCCGTACATTCATCGCGCAGAAATGTTGGCAATGGACCGCCTCTGGACCGGCCGCAGACCTCATGTGGCGGATTGGCATGATCGGGTGCGCCAGCGGCCAAGTTTTGAGGGAGGAATCGCCAGATATATAACCGAAAGTGTGCGGGAGCACTTTAACGTCCCGCGCGAGGAACCCTGGCAGAAGATCAGTCAATTTTTGGCATGAGGTGGGCCAAACGAAGCCCCATCACCCCTTCGATGGAAACATCGCCTTCGTCCGCTAATGGGATGGTCCGGCCGTGCTCCGGCCCCGCCAGCAACAGAAGCTGGCAAGGGGCGCCAAAGATGAGGAGCACGCCATGTCAGCCAAGCTCAATATTGCAATCGCTGTGGTCGGTATCGATATCGGCAAGAACTCGTTTCACGTCGTGGGTCTCGATCTGCATGGCGCGATCGTCCTACGGCAAAAGTGGTCCCGCGGCCAAGTAGAAACACGGCTGGCCAACCTGCCGCCGTGCCTCATCGGCATGGAGGCCTGTGTCGGCGCACATCATCTCAGCCGCAAACTCAGATCGCTTGGTCACGAGGCTCGGCTGATGCCGGCCAAATATGTGCGTCCCTACTCGAGAGGGCAGAAGAACGACTTCCGTGATGCCGAGGCGATTGCGGAGGCGGTGCAACGTCCGACGATGAAGTTCGTCGCTACCAAGAGCGCCGAGCAGCTCGACTTACAGGCGCTCCACCGCGTGCGAGAGCGATTGATCAGTCGGCGTACTGGCATCATCAATCAGATCCGCGCCTTCTTGTTGGAGCGTGGCGTCGCCGTTCGGCAAGGCTTGCGTTTCCTGCGCGCTGAGTTACCGCGCATTCTAGCCACACCCCGCGATGTATTGTCACCGCGCATGGTACGGGTGTTGGAGGACCTGGCCGGCGACTGGCGCCGGCTCGATGAGCGCATCGAGGGTCTATCGAGTGAGATTGAGGTCCTTGCGCAGCGGGATGTGAGCTGTGAACGCTTGATGAGCGTACCGGGCGGCTCGGGCTCAAATCTTGGCTCGAGCCAGCCAAGAAGCGGCTGCATCACAATGTCCTCGCCATTGCGCTCGCCAACAAACTCGCTCGCATTGCCTGGAGCGTCCTGGCCCACGGTCGAACATTCGAGGCGAGCAAGATTCAGCCCGCGTGATCAGCCAGATGCCTTAGAGAGAGAGGCGTCATCGCGTTTTCCCGATGCGTCCCCGTATCCTTGTGCCTCAATCCACCAACTTGGCGCCCAAGGCCTTGATGACCAGAGCGGGGCCTCCGACGCCATAGCGGCGGCGAACGGACATGAGTGGGCCGCTTTTGCTGCGATGCACGGCCCTGACCTGCTATAGTTAGTCCGTCATCCTTGGCTTTGGGTAGGCCCGGTAGTTTGCTTTCTGGCTTATTGGTGCCGTTCTGTCGGCCGTCGCACTGGCAGTCATGACACCTGATGCCAGCCTTGCCCCTCGATACTCTGGGGCTACTCGGATACATTTTTGGCAGGTGTCGTCGCCGCAACCGCGCTCATAGTCATCGACTAAACGGGAGCACCGGCTCGGACCCTATCCCGGCCGCGCGGCGCCGATCCCACCCGGCACCGCGCGGCCGATCCGTTTCTGCCGTCGGCTCTACTTGCGCGCCAACAGCCGGTCGATGCTGAAGCGGCCGCCAGCGGTCACGAACGCGAAAACGAGGCCGCCCATTATGGCGAGGTTCTTGTAGAAGTTGTTGTCCTGCGCACGGCGCGCGGCTGCTTCGGCGAACTCCCAGTACCGGTGCGAGCTCAAGGTGGCGATGATCACGAACAGAAGCAACAACGCCACGACATAGCGGGTCGCCAGCCCGAGGATCAGCGCGATCCCGCCGAAGAACTCCACCGGCGCGGCCACATAGCCGAGCCATCCCGGCAGCCCGCGGCCCGGCCAGGCCGCTGCGCACGAAGATCCAGCCCATCAGAATGCGGGCGATCAGCAGCAACGTGTCCGAGGTGCTGGCCGCCAGGCTGTCGGTGTACGACAGCGTCGGATGCGACGATGCGGTTACGGATTGCATACTCATGGTCGCCCTTCCCTTTCGTTTCTCCGTAGCTGGCGCGAACGCATCGAGGCGCCGCGCCCGGCCATCTTACCCGACATTCTCGAGATGACCAGGGAGGGGTCGACGGGACTGAGTTCAATTGGTCGACGAAGACGGCTGCCGCGTAGCGCATAAGGAGGTCACAGGTGCGGGTACCTGCGCCGCTGCCGAACCGATCGAAAACGCCGTTAGCAAAACTACTAGCATCAACCGTGTCATCGTTTGCTCCATGCGTGAGACGGGAAACCAACCGCGGAGCACGAAGGGCCGCTGCCGCATCCGCCGCAGCATAAGCCCCAATCATCACATGATCGTTGGCGCCCCGCAGAAACGCACAAAAATGATGCGAGCCGCTTATGCCCGCGTGTGTCCAGCCCTAACTTCGCAGCCTCCTCGCACCTTCTTCTGATTTCCTCTAGCTCTTCTTCGGTTAGATGTTCCAGGCCAATGAAAGACTTTTGCGCTTTACTTACGCGAATTAATTCGTCGAGCTTTACCTGGATGGCGGCAGCGTCGCGATTCTGTGAATTTTGAATGAGGAACACCATTAGGAAGGTTACAATGGTGGTGCCGGTGTTAATCACAAGCTGCCAAGTATCTGAGAAATTAAAGAATGGCCCCGTGACCACCCACGCCACGATGATCGCAAGGGCGAAAACAAACACCCAGGCCCGTCCGGCTTCGCGGGATGTCACGGTTGCAAGCTGTGAGAACAGTCTAGTCGATCCGTGTTGCCCATCGTTGGGAGACTGAGGCACAAGCGGTTTTGTGAGGCCCTTCTCTCTTCGGGTGTTTCGCATCCGTTGAGCGAAATGGTTGCGTCGCCCTGTATCGGGCCAACGTTTTCGCTCGCGTGCGAGTTGCCTCAATGGGATCGAACCGACTCGGTTCCATGCAAGCGTGCTAAATTACAGTCATGACGCCCCGCCGACGCGAGACATTCCCGCCGGTGACGCTTGGCCACATCCGCGGCCACGGCTGTCGCAACCTTGTGGTCTATTGCCATTCCGGATGGTGCAATCACAGCGCAGTCATTAACGCCGACTGGCTGCCGGACGACATGTCGGTACGCTCCTTATGTCCGAGGATGGTCTGCACGGCTTGCGGGCTGATCGGAGCCGAGGTGCGGCCGGACTGGTCGCCGCATACGAACGCACGGCCGTCGTGACTTCGGGCGAAAGTCGAGGCGCGTGAGGTTTATTCGTCGGGCTCTCTGACAACCGGCGGCTCTTCATCGCCGTCCTCGTCCTCTTCATCTTCTTCGTCCTCATCGTCATCGTCGGGATCTCGCGGCGGCATGGCGTCGCCCGCGGCGGCGAGGAGACTCCCCGATACCGGTCGGGTGTTCGTCAGGCATGCGCCCAATCTTCCCTCTGGTGGACAGGTCGCCGATATTGAGATCGGAGCCTTTCTCATCGCGGCCGGCAACGGGCCAGAGAAGCAAGAACTCCTGCGCCTGATCGGAACGCTGGTCTAGGACAGCGATTAACGTAAATTTCCGAGCGAGTCCGACGTTCACGCATTGTTATACCAACGCTCACAAATACTGACTCACCATGTCCTGCCTCATGCCGGCATCCACGCCTCAAAATGCGAGTCAAATCAAAGATGTGCATGATCGGACATCGAGCTGCGGATAGGTCGCGCACAGCGAGTCTTGGTTCTTTACATGAGCCTGCTGCGTCAAGTGGTTTGTCGTCGTCACCGGAACTGAGCTGTCCGCGAGATCGTGGTTCTTTCCGACGTCCGGCGCACCGGCGTCATCATCCTGGCCATTGCGGTCTGCTCGAGCGAGCGGCAACACTGTATTAAACGCAGCGGAATGATCCGACTGGCAACCAGCATGTCCCGTGCTCGCCCGTCCGGCCCGGCCTCCCCAGGGGGAGGCCGATCACGACGATCCTCCTATCGTTCGTCTTGCTCCTCCTCGGATAGCCCTGCTGCCGTCACGAAGGTACGGCGGCGAAGTGGGTTTGATCTTTCCAAATCCGTCCCAAGAGGATGGCGAGCCTGCGCGCCACTGCGACGCGCGCCCGCTTCGGCCCGCGCCGCTTCATCAGCTTGAGGCCCCAGCTCTTGAGCGCCGATGGTCTCCTGACGGTGGTCAGGAGGACGTTAGCCGCTTCATAAAGGTAATGACGCGCCATCGCGTCCCCCTGCCGCGAGATGCCAAGCACCACGTCCATCTCGCCGGATTGGTAGCGCCTAGTCGTGAGCCCCAGATAGGCTCCGACGCTGCGCATCCGACGGAACCGGTTTATGTCCTCGATCGCCGCCATGAAGGCCAACGCCACGATCGGGCCGACCCCCGGCACGCTCATCAGGCGCCAGCACACCGGCGAGCGCCGCGCCAGCTCCTTGAGCTGCTCGTCGAGCCGCGCAATCTGGCCTTCGATCGCCGCCAACGCCTCTAGCAGCGCCGTCACGCTCGCGTGGAGCATGTTATCGCGCCACACCGCCTGATGCGCCGCCTCGGCGAACTTCTTGGTCCCCTGCCGCGACGGCAGTCGAATGCCAAACGGCCGCAGTAGTCCGCGCACCTGATTGCTGAGCGCACGTTTGGCTCGCACCAACTGATCGCGCGCCCCCAGCATGGCCTTCAACCGGTGACTGTCTTCCGACTTCACATACACCGCGCGGTACCACCCAGTCCGCAGCATCTCTGCCAGCGCATAGGCATCCGCCTTGTCCGATTTCACCCGCCGGCTCTTGACCGCATCCGCCGCCGCGCGCGTCGTCCATGCACACTACGGGAAACCCCGCTTTGGCAAGCTCACGCGCAAGCCAAGGGGTCATTGATCCGCTTTCCAGGCCGACCTTCGCAAGCTTCCCGCCCCAGCGCTGCAAGGCTCTAGACAATGCCTCGGGATGCGTATCCACCACCCCGCGCCACACGATTCTGCCGGCCTCGTCCACCACACACACACCGCCGTCCGCTTGAAACCAACGTCCAGTCCTGCAAACATTCTCATCGCTGCTCTCCTTCCTTCGCTTGAGGAATCACCAGCGGAAAGGGTCGCCTTCCCGCCGGAGAGCAGCAACCTCATGTATGGGATGTATTAGTTCGGGAAAGCGCAAAATCGCAGGGTGAGTGAACCCATGTCGATCAGCGCATACTATCGCGCACAAGCGCAAAGATGTCTCGCCTTGTCCCGAGCATGCTCGGATCGCAAGGGCGCCCAGCTCTCATTCATGGCCAATCGCTAGTTCGAGCGGGCAAAGGAGCTGGAGCAAGGGGTGTACTTCCAACCAACGCTCCATCACGAAGAAGCGCGGAGGGCTGACGATCCCGCTTGCCTGTTGCGGGCAGCGGTCAATTCTTCATCGCGAAGTCCGGCACCTTGAGCGAGGCCATCGCCACAAGGGCCCTGCTCTTGGCCTCGCGGGTGAGTTCTTGCACGGTCTTTTCGAACGCGGCGCGGAGCGAGACCATTTCCGCAACGAACCGCTCTTTCGAGATCTCCCGCACGGCCACCTCGATCTGCGCGAGAGCCTCCTCGAACGTCATTCGACAAGCTCCGATTCGGCAGCCGGGCGGATGCTGTCCGGCGCGTCGGCGCCAGCTTTACTTACGCCGGCGGGGAGGAGCCAATCTCCCCGCTATTCGGTGGTTCAGCCACCGTGCGGCCCACGAAGTTTCCATGTGTTAAGTATATCCTCTACCTCGTCGAGGGTGAGGTCGTCGTGCCGAACCGGCTTCGGTACATCGACATCTCTGTACAGTGCGAAGCGCGAGCCGCGGCGTTCGATCGTGAACAAGAGCTTTGACGCCAGTTCGCGCAAGCGCCGCTCGCGGTCGGCTTCGTTCTCTTGCATCACCGCGCTCGCCTTTTTCGCGGTGCGACGCGGCTGGATGAACGCTCATTTCGCGCGCGGCGGGCAGCTTCGGGGAGCCGAGCCGGCCTTCGTTGCAGCGGCGTTGCTCTCATCATCATTGGCTTGGCGATTACTGGCGTCCTGCAGCTGCGCTGGGAGACCCGCTCGCCCGTGGTTCACGTCGTCGCAAAATGACGGCAGTACAGGGTCCGCTGAGGTGAATGCGGCCTGTCGCATGGTGCCTGTCGCATGGGATGTGACAGAGCGACAGCCGGCGAAAAGTGGTAACGAACACCGCCAACTGCATTCGCTCCTGGAAGTGCCGGATCACCGCCGCCTCGTTCGCGGGATTTGAAGATTGCCGCT
>Ga0137369_10007419_pt1 | contig 11033 bp, 10 predicted proteins | sample SagtaG_12_FD_104918 | JGI IMG/M metagenome (GOLD analysis project Ga0137369, IMG submission 104918) | Vadose zone soil microbial communities from Sagehorn Ranch, Mendocino, California, USA - Sage1_L_113_16 metaG | ecosystem: Environmental > Terrestrial > Soil > Vadose zone | place: USA... | reverse complement strand
GGCTTGCCGTCGCGCTCGAGGCCGGTGACGGGCGGCAGATTGGTCTGCGGTGCAGGCTGTCCGATCAGCGCGGAGGGAAGGCGCGAGGGATCGCCGCTGCCGAGCCGATACATGAACAGCGCGGCCAGCGCCAAAAAGACCACCAGCGGGATGAAGACCACCAGCCGGCGCCGGCGCACGCCCGCGGTCCTTTCCGCAGTATCGGTTTCAGCTTTGTCCTGATCGATCACGGTCACGGCGACTCCTCGCCCGCGCGTTCGGAGCGCCGGGTGACGCCTCGCGCTTCGAGGTCGTCGAGCGCGCGGGTCAGCTGCCGGCGGTCGAGCACGACCCACACAATCAGCCCGGCGACGATCACGATCGCAGCCGCATAAGCCGCCACGATGAAAGCCGCGTGAGGCCCGAGATTCATGGTTCAGTGTCCTGCCGCCGCGCTCGCCTGCAGCATCCGCATGGTGCGCACCCGCCGCCGTAGGATCTCGTTGCGCATAGCGCCGAGATGCAGCGTCAAGAACAATAGCGTGAACGCGATCGCCATGGTGACGAGCGGCGCCAGGATGGTGGGATGGATGGTCGGCCCGCCCAGCCGCAGCACCGACGCCGGCTGGTGCAGCGTGTTCCACCAGTCGACCGAGAACTTGATGATCGGCAGGTTGATGGCGCCGACCAGCGTGAGCACCGCGGTCGCCCGCGCCGCCCGGGTCGGATCATCGATCGTACGCCAGAGCGCGATCACGCCGAGATACATCAGAAACAACACCAGCACCGAGGTCAACCGCGCGTCCCACACCCAGTAGGTGCCCCACATCGGGCGGCCCCAGAGCGCGCCGGTGATGAGGCACATCAGCGTGAACGCCGCGCCGATCGGGGCGGCGGCCTTGGCGGCGACGTCGGCGAGCGGATGGCGCCACACCAGCGTGCCGAGCGCCGCGATGCTCATCAGCGCCCAGGCGAAGATGCCGAGCCATGCCGCCGGCACATGGATGAACATGATCTTCACGGTCGCGCCTTGCTGATAGTCGTCGGGCGCGGCGACGACTTGGCTCAGCCCCAGCGCGAACGCGAGCAGCGTCGCGGCCGCGAGCCACGTCAGCACGCGGTCGGTGAACGCCAGGAACCGGGAGGGATTGGCGAGATCGACCAGGGTCATCGGCGTCCACTTCTCATAGCGCGCAATTCGCTTCGTATACCGGTGTGTCAACACCGTGTCCGCTGCTTCATTCCAGCCCGTGCCGCAACGCCGCGGCGGCCGCGAACGGCCCGACCACGAGACTCATCAGCGTCAGCGCGCACAAGATGCCGAACGGCGTGCCGAACGGAACCGGCCCGACGACCGCCGCGTTCGATGCCGCGACGCCGAAGATCAGCACCGGCACGGTCAGCGGCAGCACCAGCACGGCCAGCAGCAAGCCGCCGCGCCGCAGCGCAACGGTGAGCGCCGCCCCGATCAGCCCGATGAAGGTCAGCGCCGGCGTGCCCGCCAGCAGCGTGAGCGCGACCGCGCCGGTCGCTTTCGGCTCGAGATTGAGCAGGAGCCCCAACAGCGGTGCAACGACCACCAGCGGCAGGCCGGTGGTGAGCCAATGCGCGATCGCTTTCGCCGCCACCGCCAGCTCCAGCGGCACGCGCGCGGTCAGGATCAGGTCGAGCGAGCCATCCTCATGGTCCATCGCGATCAGCCGGTCGAGCGCGAGCAGGCTCGCCAGCAGCGCGCCGAGCCAGAGGATCGCCGGACCGATGCGCGCCAGCAGCGCAAGGTCGGGGCCGAGCGCGAACGGCATGAGCGTCACCACGATCAGGAAGAACAGTACGCCGATCAGCGCCCCGCCGCCGACGCGGACGGCGAGCCGCATGTCGCGCACGAGGAGGGCGCGGAGCGCGGTCATCGGCTCCCCCCCAATCGCAACTCCTTCGCCCCGTCGAGCCCGATCGACCCGTGGGTCGCCGCGACGATGAGCCCCCCGCCGGCGAGGTGCGCGCGCATGAGGTCCGCAAGCATCGCCTGGCCGGACGTGTCGAGGCTGGAGGTCGGCTCATCGAGCAGCCAGATCGGCCGTTCGACCGCAATCAGGCGCGCGACCGACAGGCGCCGCCGCTGCCCGGCCGAGAGATAGATGGCGGGCAGCTGGGCCAGGCCGTCGAGGCCGACCGCCGCCAGCGCGGGGTGCACCTTCGTGGCGCCGCCGCCGAGCACGTCTGCCCAGAAAGCGAGGTTCTCCTCGACCGACAGCGAGGATTTGAGCGCGTCCTGGTGGCCGAGATAGTGGGCCTGCTCGCCGACCGTGAGCTCGGAATCGCCGCCGTCGAGCGAAAGCCCCCCGCCGGTTAGGCCCACCAGGCCCGCGAGCAGGCGCAGCAGGGAGGATTTTCCGACCCCATTCGGGCCGGTGACCAGGAGCGCCTCGCCGGCACCGACCGCAAAGCCAAGCCCTGCGAAGACCCGCCGGCCGCCCCGGACGCAGGCGAGATCGGAGGCGACAAGCCGCATCAGAGGTCACCGGCTACCGCGCCCGGACCGCGGCGGCGGTTTGGCTGCTTCGACAAAACCCCCGGTTTTGGGCTCATGCTGTTGACGATCGTGGATTATCTGGAACCGCGTAAAAAAAGACCTTATAAGCCCGTCGTCCCGCGCTCCACTATCGCAACCCGCGCGGAACTCGCGACCGACGACGAGGAAGCCGCCTCCGGTAATCCCCTACCGTAGAACTGCCGCCCTCCGCCGGTTGGATGGGAACCGACCAATATGACGTCACTCGACAGTTTCAGGTGCTGCAAACCCCTCAAGGTGGGCAGCAAGACCTACGCGTTCTACAGCCTGCCGATCGCCGAGAAGAACGGCCTCAAGGGCATCTCGCGCCTGCCGTTCTCGATGAAGGTGCTGGTCGAGAACCTGCTGCGCAACGAGGACGGCCGCTCGGTCACCAAGGAAGACATCCAGGCGGTCGCGCAGTGGCTCAAGACCAAGACCTCCGAGCGCGAGATCGCCTTCCGCCCGGCGCGCGTGCTGATGCAGGACTTCACCGGCGTGCCGGCCGTGGTCGACCTCGCCGCCATGCGCGACGCCATGAAGATGCTGGGCGGCGACCCCAAGAAGATCAATCCGCTGGTGCCGGTCGATCTGGTTTGCGATCACTCGGTGGCGGTCACCTTCTTCGGCAACAACACCGCGCTCAAGAAGAACGTCGAGGAGGAATACCGGCAGAACCGCGAGCGCTACGAATTCCTCAAATGGTCGCAGAAATCGTTCGACAATTTCCGCGTGGTGCCGCCCGGCACCGGCATCTGCCACCAGGTCAACCTCGAATATCTGTCGCAGACCGTCTTTACCAAAAAGGACAAGGTCAAGATCGACGGCAAGCCGGTGGTCATCGACGTGGCCTATCCGGACACGCTGGTGGGCACCGATTCGCACACCACCATGGTCAACGGCCTGTCGGTGCTGGGCTGGGGCGTCGGCGGCATCGAGGCGGAAGCCGCCATGCTCGGCCAGCCCTATTCGATGCTGCTGCCCGAGGTGATCGGCGTGAAGCTCACCGGCAAGCTCAAGGAAGGCGTGACCGCGACCGACCTCGTGCTCACCGTCACCCAGATGCTGCGCAAGCGCGGGGTGGTCGGCAAGTTCGTCGAGTTCTTCGGCCCGGGTCTTGCCAATATGACGATCGCCGACCGCGCCACTATCGGCAACATGTCGCCCGAATACGGCGCGACCTGCGGGTTCTTCCCGATCGACGACGACACGTTGCGTTATATGACCGATACCGGCCGGCCGGTCGCGCAGGTCGCGCTCGTTGCGGCCTATGCCAAGGCGCAGGGCATGTACCGCACCAAGTCGACGCCCGACCCGGTGTTCACCGACGTGCTCAAGCTCGAGCTGTCGCAGGTCGAGCCTTCGCTCGCCGGACCCAAGCGCCCGCAGGACCGCGTCGCGCTCAAGGAGGTGAAGGCCGGCTTCGCGCAGGCGATGGTGAAGGAATTCAACAAGGGCGGCGACGGCGGCAAGGACATTTTCGATCTTCACCCCTCGCTCGCCAACTCGCTCGACAAGGATTTTTCCAAGGCCGGGCCGCCCAAACGCGTACCGGTCGAGGGCCGCAAGCACGACCTCGGCCACGGCGACGTGGTGATCGCCGCGATCACCTCGTGCACCAATACGTCGAACCCGGACGTGATGATCGGCGCCGGCCTGCTCGCCCGCAAGGCGGTGGCCAAGGGCCTGACGGTCAAGCCGTGGGTCAAGACCTCGCTCGCGCCCGGCTCGCAAGTGGTCGCCGAATATCTCGACAAGTCCGGGCTGCAGAAGGATCTCGACAAGCTCGGCTACAATCTCGTCGGCTTCGGCTGCACGACCTGCATCGGCAATTCCGGGCCGCTCGCGCCCGAAATTTCCAAGGCGATCAACGACCAGGATCTGGTCGCCGCCGCGGTGCTCTCCGGCAATCGCAACTTCGAGGGCCGGGTCAATGCCGACGTGCGCGCGAACTATCTCGCCTCGCCGCCGCTGGTCGTCGCCTATGCGCTCGCCGGCTCGATGTATTCCGATCTCCTGAAGCAGCCGCTCGGCCTCGACCAGCGCGGCAAGAAGGTCTTCCTCAAGGATATCTGGCCGTCGAGCCGCGAGATTCACGGCATGGTGCGCAAGACCATCACCAAGCAGATGTTCACCAAGAAATACGCCGACGTGTTCAAGGGCGACTCGCATTGGCGCGGCATCAAGGTGAAGGGCGGACTGACCTACGGCTGGGACAAGAAGTCCACCTACGTGCAAAACCCGCCCTATTTCGTCGGCATGGGGCGCCATCCGGCGCCGCTCACCGACATCGTCGACGCCCGCGTGCTTTGCCTGCTGCTCGACTCGATCACCACCGACCACATCTCGCCGGCGGGTTCGATCAAGATCGATTCACCCGCCGGAAAGTACCTGATCGAGCACAAGGTGAAGCCGCTCGACTTCAATCAGTACGGCACGCGGCGCGGCAATCACGAGGTGATGATGCGCGGCACCTTCGCCAATATCCGCCTCAAGAACCAGATGGTGCCCGGCGTCGAGGGCGGCGTGACCGTGCACTATCCGTCGCGCCAGCGCATGTCGATCTACGACGCGGCCATGCGCTACAAGAACGACGGGGTGCCGCTGGTCGTGTTCGCCGGCAAGGAATACGGCTCGGGATCTTCGCGTGACTGGGCGGCCAAAGGCCCGAACCTGCTCGGTGTTCGCGCCGTCATCACCCAATCGTTCGAGCGCATCCATCGCTCGAACCTGATCGGCATGGGCGTGCTGCCGCTGTGCTTCGAGGAGGGCACGTCCTGGCAAACGCTCGGCCTCAAGGGCGACGAGCAGGTGACGATCCGCGGGCTGCACGGCGAGATCAAGCCGCGCCAGCGGATGATCGCCGAGATCGTCGCCTCCGACGGCGGACTCAAGCGCATCCCGCTCATTTGCCGCATCGATACGCTGGATGAACTCGATTACTTCAAGCACGGCGGCATTTTACATTACGTCCTGCGGCATCTGGTGGCGGCCTAGCTCAGCTTGGGGTGGCGGCGTACTCACCTCGAAGTGAGTGGCGGGTGATCGCGCGGCTGACTATGAATCCCTTTGCTGGTGGGAACGAAGTCGACCCGTGGGGGCGGGAGGATCGCAATGGTACGTCGTTGCCTCGCCTATGCGGTGGTGCTCGCCTCCTCCTCCCTGGCGGCGTATTCCCTCGCCAGCGCCGAGCCGCGCGCGGTCATCGAGCTGTTCACCAGCCAAGGCTGCTCGTCCTGCCCGGCCGCCGACAAGCTGCTCGGGGAGCTCGCGGCCGATCCTTCGCTCGTTGCCGTCAGCGTGCCGATCGACCTCTGGGACTATCTCGGCTGGAAGGACACGCTGGCCGATCCGCGCAATACCGCCCGGCAAAGAGCTTACGCGCATGCGCGCGGCGACCGCCAGGTCTACACCCCGCAAGTGGTGGTCAACGGCAGCCTGCATGTTCTCGGCAGCGACAAGGCCGCGATCGAACATACCATCAAGCAAAGCCGCCAGAACAGCGCGACGCTGGCGCTGCCGGTGACGCTCGGCTTTGCCGACGGCCGTGTCAGCGTGAGCGCGCCGGACGGCGCACCGCCGCCGCGCGGCAGCGCCGAAGTCTGGCTCTGCGGCCTTGCCAAAGCGATCACGGTCGCGATCGGGCGCGGCGAGAACAAGGGGCGCACGATCACTTACCACAATGTGCTGCGCCGCTGGGTCAAGCTCGGCGATTGGAACGGCAAAGCCAATGCGTGGAGCGTGCCGATGCAGACGCTCAAGGGCGACGGCATCGACGGCATCGACGGCGCGGCGGTGCTGGTGCAGAGCGGCACGGTCGAGAAGCCGCGCGCGATCCTCGGCGCTACGCTCGCGGCGATCAGATAAGCAGACCACAGACAACAAACGAACGACCGAGCGAACAGCGGCGTCGTCTGCCGCGGTCCGTCTTCTGTCGTCCGACAAAAAACGGGCCGGTTTTCACCGGCCCGAATTGCATTAGGGGATTGAACCGTACGCGGAACGATTTGGGCCCGATCTGTCCCGAACTCCGGGGGGCTGGGGGGCTGAGGAATCCGGCGCTCGATGGCAGACCGGGCCCTGAGGCAACAGGTTTTCGTATCGCAATTCAGCTTGGCACGCGCTTGGCCGGAATTGGGCAGCATTATGATTCCATTGACGAATTCGTGAGGGCGCATCGCCAATATGTCGCACGTGGCGCCGCTTTTGGTGGAACCGCCGAAGGGATATGCACGCTGCCCCTTGCCGATGCGCGCCGGCGGCGCGATCATCTGCATCACCGATCCGTCACATGCAAGGAGGCGCCGCATGAGCCCCGGCGAAATCGAACCGAGCGAGTTCCACGGGGGCGAGGCCCCGGGCCTTTCGCCCCTCGCCCCCGCAAGCCGCGTGACCTTCGACCGGCGCGAGCTCAATCGAATCTTGAACCTCTACGGCCGCATGGTTGCCGCCGGCGAATGGCGTGATTACGCGATCGATTTTTTGAAGGACCGCGCGGTGTTCTCGGTGTTCCGCCGCGCCTCGGAAGTTCCAATCTACCGCATCGAAAAAAATCCGAAACTGGCGCGCCGGCAAGGCGTCTATAGCGTGATCTCGGCGACCGGCCTGATCGTGCGCCGCGGCCACGAGCTCGATCGCGTGCTGCGCGCGCTCGACAACAAATCGCTGAGCGTGGTGGCGGGGTGATGCTTTCGCAGCGGCGGTAGGGTGGGCAAAGGCGCGTAGCCGGGCACAGCGCTTGCCGCGTAAACGGTGGAGCGCCGTGCCCACGTTTCAAAGAAGGTTCACGCGCTGGGCCGGAATGCGTGGGCAAAGGCGTGCGAAGCAGCGTTCCGTGCCGAGAGTCTATTTTCACGCCTTTGCCTACCCTACAGCGACTGACTGATATCACGGCACCGTCGTCGCGCCCTTGCCGAGCGGCCGCTGCATCAGCACGCTGTCGAGCCAGCGGCCGAACTTGAAGCCGACATTGTCGAACGTGCCGACCAGCCGGAAGCCCAAGGCGCGATGCAGCTCGATCGAGCCGGCGGTCGCCGAATCGCCGATCACCGCGATCATCTGCCGAAATCCGCGCGCCTCGGCTTCGACGATGAGCCGCTCGAGCAGCGCGCGGCCGATCCCACGCCCCTGCATCTGCGGGTCGATATAGATCGAATCCTCGACGCTCCAGCGATAGGCCGGCCGCGCGCGGTAAGGTCCCGCATAGGCGTAGCCGAGAACCGCCCCGTCCCGCACCGCGACCAGATAGGGATAACCGCCGCCGACGAGCTGCGCCTGCCGGCGCGCCATCTCGGCCTGGTTCGGCGCCTCGGTCTCGAACGAGGCGGTGCCGTGGCGCACGGCGTGATCGTAGATGCGGGTGATCGCCGCGATATCGCGCGGCTCGGCGGGGCGAATGGAAATGTCAGGCATGGAGCAGACGACAGCGGACGGACGACAGAGGGCGCGGAATAATAGTCGCTCTGTCACTCGTTGTCTGTCCTCTGTCGTCCGTCGTCTTGCGATAGAAGAAAAAGAGAGCGCCCCGTCATCGCCGGGGCGCCGCAGTGGCGATCCTGTCGTCTGCGTCAGCGGCGGTCGCCGAACAGGCGCAGCAGGAACAGGAACAGGTTGATGAAGTCGAGATAGAGCGTCAGCGCGCCCATCACGGCTTTGCGGCCGACGACCGTGCCGTCCTCCATCGGGTCGTACATTTCCTTGATCTTCTGGGTGTCCCAGGCGGTGAGCCCGGCGAAGATCAACACGCCGACAGCGGAGATCACGAAGTCGAGCCCGCTGCTCTTGAGGAAGATGTTGACCAGCATGGCGATGAGCAGGCCGATCAGGCCCATGATCAGGAATGCGCCCATCGGCGACAGGTCACGCTGGGTGGTGTAGCCGTAGAGGCTCAGCGCGCCGAACGAGGCCGCCGAGATGAAGAACACCCGCGTGATCGACGCTCCCGTATAGGCGAGGAAGATCGACGACAGCATCAGGCCGAGCACACCGGCATAGACCATGAACAGCGTCAGTGCCGTCGCGGGCTGCAGCCGGTCGATGCGCCAACTGATCAGAACGACCAGTCCCAGCGTTCCGAGAAACAGCACCAGCACCGCCGGTCCGCTGAAGATCATCTGACCGAAGGGGGTCAAGCCGGTGATCGTGCCAGCAGCATTGGTCACCACCGCGGCCTGGAACGTGATCCAGGCGACGACGCCGGTGAGCGCGACGCCCATGGCCATGTAGTTGTAGATGCGGATCATATAGGCGCGCAGGCCCGCATCGATGACCGCCCGGTCCGCACCGACGCCGCGCGTGGCGGCCGCGTAGTTCCGGTCGAAATCCGACATGGAAGTTCCCTCTCTCTGGTCCGGCCCTCTGGCCGGATGGATAGCGCCCCGCCGGGCAAGCCCGGCTGGCGACCGATGCGCGGAATCTAATGCGGGATTTGTTCCTGCGCCAGATACCGCAAGCGCGATTTGTTAATGCCCGCTAACCGGCAGGCATCAATTTTCGGCAGGTTACATCTTGGCAATGTGGCCTGACCGCAAGGCGACACTATGGCGCGGGCTCCGGTCGCGACGGCGCTGCCCTTAAGTCCGGTGCTCAAAGGTTGCGCAGCACCGGCGCCGGCTTCTGGCCGAGCGCCGTGAAGGTGCCGACGAGCCCCAGCGCCACCGTCGCCACCACCGCCGCCGCCGCGGCCAGGAGGGCAGGCGCCGGCAGCCAGGCGAATGACAGATTCATGACCTTGGTGATGACGAAGGCCGCCGCCGCCGACCCGGCCGCCACCCCGAACACGGCGGTGGCGAGCCCGAGACCCAGATATTCGAGCGCGTAGGCAGAAAGCAGCCGCAGCCGCGTCGCGCCCACCGTCTTGAGGATGACCGCGTCGTAGACCCGGTGCCGGTGCCCGGCCGCCAGCGCCCCGCCCAGCACCAGCGCGGCCACCAGCAAGGTCAGCACGCTGGCGCCGCGGATCGCCAGCACCAGGTTGGTTACGATATGGCCGACGGCGTCGATCGCCTCGCGCACCCGCACCGTGGTGACCGCCGGGAAGGCGTCGGCCACCGCCTTGAGCAGTGCGATCTCCTCTGCGGTCGTGCTGCCGCCCGGATAGGTCAGCGTGGCGATATGCGTGTTCGGCGCCCCGCGAAAAGTGTTGGGCGAGAATACCATGACGAAATTGATGCCGAGGCTCTGCCAATCGAGCGTGCGCAGATTGGCGATCTGCGCGTTGATGTTGCGGCCGAGCACGTTGACCGTCACCGGATCGCCGAGCTTGAGGCGAAGCCCGTCGGCGATCCGCTTCTCAAACGAGATCAGCGGCGGCCCTTGATAGTCCGGTTTCCACCATTCGCCCGCGACCAGGCGCGAGCCCGCCGGAGCCTGGTCCGCGTAGGTGATGCCGCGGTCGCTCTGCAGCGCCCAGGCGACGTCCGGCGGGGGCTTGAGCTTGTCGGCCGCGATGCCGTTCGCCGCCACGATGCGCCCGCGCAGCATCGGCACGCGGTCGAGGGTGGCGCGCGGCGCGCGCTCGCCGATGAAGGCGTCGAATTTTTCGGTCTCGGCGGCCGGGATATCGACGAAATAGAACGCCGGCGCCTTGTCGGGTAGCGCCGCCAGGAATTGCCGGCGCAGGTTGCCGTCGATCTCGATCACCGTGACCAGCAGCGCCAGGCCCAGGCCGAGCGAGAGCACGACGCTCGGGGTGAGCGCGCCCGGCCGGTGGATATTGGCGATGGCGAGCCGAACGACCGGCGAACGCGGGCGCGGCAGACGGCGCGCGAGCGCCATCAGCAGCGCGGCGACCAGCCGCAGCAGCACGAACACGGCGGCGGCGGCGGCCACGAAGATCGCGGCGATGCGCTGGTCGTAGGCGAGCTTGACCGCGAGCGTCGCCAGCGCGCAGCCGACCAGCACGGTCGCGACCAGGTAGGGCCGGCGCGGCCAGCGATGATCGCTCGCCACCTCGTCGCGAAACAGCCGCGACACCGGCACGTCGTGGGCGCGTCCGAGCGGCCACAAGGCGAAGGCCAGGGCGATCAGCAGTCCGTAGAGCAGCGCGAGTGCGAGATTGCCCGGATGCAGCGCCGGCGCCAGCGGCAGCGGCAGCACGGCCCCGAACCCCCACTTGATCAGGAACGGCAGGACGGCGCCGACGGCGAGGCCGGGCAGCGCCCCGAGTGCGGCGAGCGCGAGCACCTGGGTGAGGTAGATGGTGAACACGCCGGCGCCGGTCGCACCGAGCGCTTTCAGGGTCGCGATCACGTCGCGGCGGCGGTCGAGATGGCCTTTGACCGCGTTCGCCACGCCGACGCCGCCGACCAGCAGCGCCGTGAGCCCCACCAGGGTGAGATACTGGGTGAAGCGCTCGACGTTCTGCTCGAGCGAGGGCGAGGCATTGGCGCGGCTGCGGACCTCCCAGCCGGCTTCCGGCAACTGCGCTTGCGCGGCGGCGGTTACCGCGCGCACCGCCGTGTCGGTCGCGTCATTGTCGGGCAGCCGCAGGCGGTAGTGCCAGCGC
>Ga0137369_10007409_pt1 | contig 11043 bp, 15 predicted proteins | sample SagtaG_12_FD_104918 | JGI IMG/M metagenome (GOLD analysis project Ga0137369, IMG submission 104918) | Vadose zone soil microbial communities from Sagehorn Ranch, Mendocino, California, USA - Sage1_L_113_16 metaG | ecosystem: Environmental > Terrestrial > Soil > Vadose zone | place: USA... | reverse complement strand
TAGGCCACCGAGAAGTCGTCGGTGAGCAGCGCCGCCTCCAGCGCGACCATCGCGGTCAGCGCGCCTGCCACCAGCCCGTATACGGCCGGGCGGAGCTGGGCCCGCCCGGCCGCCTGCGGTCGCCGCCAGGCCCGCGCCGCCTGGGCGGCGAGCAGCAGCGCCGACAGCAGCCCCAGGGCCACGCCGCTGCGGCCCACCAGCGCGGTCACGGCACCTCGCCGACCCCAGCCGCGGGCGCGCGGCCGCCTTCGCCGGGTGGCCGGTAGTCCTCGTCGTGCTTGAGCAGCATGGTGTCGGACCAGAAGCGGCCCCCGGCCCAGGAGCCCTCGACGACCACGCCGACGCCCTCCCGGAACAGCTGCGACGGCGCGCCCTGGTGGCTGACCGGGACGGAGCGGCGGCCGTCGGTGAGGGTGAAGCCGACGCCGCCTGTCGCCTGGCGCACGCTGCCCGGCTCGACCAGCCCGCCCAGGCGGAAGCGGTGCCCGTCCGGGAAGTCGGCCCGGCGGGCCAGCGCCTCGCTGGGGGTCAGGTAGTAGACGAGGTTGTCGTTGAGGTTGCCGAACAGCAGCACGCCCAGCAGCACGGCGGCGATCCCCGCCGCCGGCACCACGAACCAGCGATACCTCACCGCAGCTCCTCCAGGCGGCGGCGCGCAGCCCGGAGGCGGCGGCGCAGCAGCAGCAGGTACCCGGCGACCCCGCCGGCGGTGACGGCGTAGCCGAGCGCGACCCAGCCCCACTCACCCACGATCGCGCATCCCCTCGGGCCGGGGCGGGGTGACCGCGGCGCCGGCCAGCGGCGGCTCGCCTTCGGCCAGCAGCCGTTCGGCCTCGTCCTGGAGCCGGGCGAGCTCCAGGCGGCGGGCGACCAGCAGCGCGTACAGGGCGGTGAAGGCGGCCACATTGACCAGCAGCGCGGCCAGCATCGCATGGTCGATGGTCGGGTCGCCGGGCTTGAGCACGGTCGGCGGCTGGTGCAGCGCACGCCACCAGACCACCGACAGGTGCACGATCGGCACCTGGACGAAGGCGACCACCCCGAGCACGGCGGCGCGCCGCGCGCGGGCCGCCGGGTCGGGCACGGCCCGGCGCAGCGCCAGGTAGCCGAGGTAGACGAAGAACAGCAGCCCGGTGGTGACCAGGCGCGGGTCCCAGGTCCACCACACGCCCCACACCGGCTTGCCCCACACCGACCCCAGGACCAGCGCCAGCCCGGTGAAGAACACGCCGACCTCGGCCGAGGCGGCGGCCAGCCGATCCGCGCCCGGCCGGCGGCGCCACAGCCACGCCAGGCTGGCGCCGAAGGTGACCGCAAAGGCCAGGTAGGCCAGCCACGCCGCGGGCACGTGGACATACATCAGCCGCTGCAGGTTGCCCTGCAGCCGGTCCGGCGGGGCGGCCATCGCCGCGGCCAGGCCGAGGGCGAGCAGGAAAGCGGTGGCCGCCGGCAGCCAGACCCGCCGCCCCACGCGGGCGGTGGAGACGACCCGGGCGGACGTAGGGATGCCGGCGGTCATCGGCTGGTCTCCTCCACCGATCCGGCGGCCAGCACGCCGGCGGCGACCACGACGAGGTCGACGGCGAGCAGGAGCAGCAGCCACACCACGGGGCTGCGCCCCGAGGCGGCGCCGGCCGCGACCTGGGTGCCGGCCAGCAGCAGCGGCACCGACAGCGGCAGGACCAGCAGCGGCGCCAGGGTGCCGCGGGCAGGCAGGCCGGCGGTGAGCGTGCCCGCCAGGGTGCCCAGCGCGGCCAGACCGACCGCCACCAGCAGCACGGTCGGCCAGAGCCACCGCCAGCCGGCCAGGCCGGGGTCGTACAGCGCCACCGCCACCGGCGCCAGCAGCGCCTGGAAGGCGACCAGCAGCAGGGCACTGGCCAGCGTCTGGCCGGCGAAGCGGGCGGCCGGGTCCACCCCGAGCAGGGCCAGCAGGTCGCGCTGGGCGGGAGCGTCCACGGCGGTCCCCCGCACCGTCACCAGCGTACCGAACAGCAGCACCACCACCCAGAACATCCCCCACCCGGCCTGGCGGAGCAGCGGCAGGTCGGCGCCGACGGCGACCGGCAGCAGCAGCAGCGCCGCCGCCCCGAAGGGGACGATCACCGGCAGCGCCTCGCCGGACCGGACCTCCACGCGCAGGTCCTTGGCCGCGACCTCGAGCGCGTGGCGGGCCAGCACACCGGCGCCTCCGGCGGCGGCCGTCCGCTCACGGCGCATCCTCGGCCTCCTCGGCAGGCTGGAGCCGCCCGTCGGCAAGCTCCACGGTGCGGTCGACCAGGGGACGCAGGCGCCGCGGCTCGTGCGAGACCAGCACGGCCGCGCCGCCGCGACCCTGGACGTCGTCCACCAGCAGCCCGACCAGCGCGGACGCCGCCGGGTCGAGCCCGGCGTGGGCCTCGTCGAGCAGCAGCAGGCGGGGCCTGGCGAGCAGGGCGCGGGCGAGCTCGGCGCGGCGCAGCATGCCCTGCGAGCAGTCCGCGGCCCGCCGGTGCCTGGCGCCGGCCAGGCCGACGACCTCCAACGCCTGCGCGACGCGGCCCGGGCGTTGGCCCAGGAGCCGCGCCACCAGCCCCAGGTTCTCGTCCAGGGTGAGCTGCGGGTAGAGCGCCGGCGCGTGGCCGAGCAGGGCGATCGCCGGCCGAACGGCCAGGCGCGCCGGCGCGTCCAGCGGCGCGCCGAGCACCGTGCCGCTGCCGGACGTGGGCGGCAGCAGGGTGGCCAGCACGCGCAGCAGCGTGGTCTTGCCGGAGCCGTTGGCGCCAACCAGCCCGACGGCCTGGCCGGCGTCGACCTCCAGGTCGACGGCTCGGAGGACCGGCGTGGCCCCCAGCCGGACGCCGACGCCGCGCAGGGCGGCCAGCGGCACACCGACCGAACCCGCCCGACCGGGGGGCGCCCCGGCACGCTCGGCGAGCGGGGGCGGCGAGCCGGACGCCGGCCGCCGACGCGCGGACGGGCGAGCGGTCAGCGGCACGGGGGCGCGACTCCAAGGTCGACGACGATGTTCCGACAGAGCGTAGTCGGCGGTGGCGGCGACCGCCACCCGTCCACCGCCCTGACGAGAGACGCCCGATCCGGAGGGTCCTGGTGCTACGCGATGTCGTAGAATGGGCGCATGCCAAAGTCGCGCTCCAGGCGCAACCCCAAGCGGCCCCCGCAGGTCCAGCGGCCGCCCAGGTCCGGGCTCTCCTACCGGGGCCGGGATGCGGCCCCCCTGGCACCGCGCCGTGGGCTGGAGCGTGATCGGCCTCGGCGTGGTCATCATCGTCGTCAACGACCTGGCCTTCGCCGACATCGAGCTGATGCCGGGCGGGCACAGTGAGCTGTACCTCCTGCTCGGCCTGCTCGTCGCCGGCGTCGGGAGCTGGTGGACGGGACTGTTCGACCGCCCGTAGCGAACCCCCCGGCCGTGGTCGCCCAGACCCTCCGAGCCGCTTTTCACCACGCGGTCGCGGGGAGTGACAGCCCATGACGACTGCCATCTCGGCCCGCCGCTGGGCCCTGCGCGCCCTCGCGTTGGTGGTCGGCGCTGGGCTGGCGCTCGCCTTCCCCGCAGCCGATGCCTGGTGGCTGGCATGGGTCGGGCTGGTCCCGCTCCTGCTGCTGCTCGCGCTGGCGGGCTCGTCCCGCGAGGCGGTGTGGCGGAGCTGGCTGGCGGCAAGTGGCTTCTTCGTCGCCCTGCACCACTGGCTGCTGCCACACCTGGGCTTGTTCGTGCTGCCGGCGGGCGCGGTGACCGGTGCCGCCTGGGTGCCGTTCGGGCTGGCTGCGCACCGGCTCCTGCGCGGGCGGCTCTCGGCCCCGCAGGCCGGCCTGGCGCTGGTCGTGCTCCCATCCGTGTGGCTGACGATCGAGGCGTTGCGGTCCTGGAAGCACCTGGGTGGGACGTGGGGGCTGTTGGGCCTGAGCCAGTGGCGGGTGCGGCCCGTGCTGGCGGTGGCGTCCCTCGGCGGGGTGTGGCTGATCAGCTTCCTGCTGGTCACCGTCAACGTCGGCGTGGCCGCCGCGGTGGCCCCCGGTGCCGCCACCCGCGCGCGGCTGCTCGGCGGCGGGGCCGCCGTCCTGCTCGCCGGCGCCGCCGTCGCCTACGGGCTGCTGCGACCCGAGCCGCAGGTGACGGGCAGCCTGCGTGTGGCCGGCGTGCAGCCGGGTGTCGTGCGGGACGCCCAGGCGCGGCTGGCAGCGCATCTGCGTCTGACGCGGCAGCTTGCGGGCGGCGATCATGACCTGGTGGTCTGGGGGCAGAGCAGCGTGGGGGTCGACCCGACGCAGCGGCCCGAGGTGGCGCGCCGGCTGCGGCAGGCGGCTGCCACCGCGGGCAGCGACGTGCTCGTCAATGTGGACGCGCGCACGCCAACGGGGCGCATCACCAAGTCAACGCAGCAGTACACGCCCGACGGCCTCGCCGGCGTCTACGAGAAGACGCGGCTGGTGCCGTTCGGTGAGTACATCCCGCTTCGGCCGCTGCTCGGATGGGTGACCGAGTTCACTGAGGCGGCCCAGGTGGACCGGACCCCCGGCGACGAGCCGACGACGCTGCGCGTTGCCGGGGTGCTGGTCGGGCCCCTCATCTCCTACGAGTCGACCTTCCCCGACCTGCACCGCACGCTCGCCCGCATGGGCGCCGAGCTCACCCTGGTGCAGGGCTCCCTTACGACGTTTCAGGGCACGTGGGCGCACCAGCAGCAGGCGAGCTTCGAAGCGGTGCGGGCAGTGGAGTCGGGCCGTCCGGCGGTGCTGGTGGCGATGAGCGGAACCTCCGCTGCATTCGACTCGCGGGGCAGGCGCCTTGCCTGGGTGCCGCCGGAGGAGCGTGGGACGTTCCTGGTTGACGTACCGCTGTCCCAGGAGGAGACACCGTACGTGCGGCTGGGCGACTGGGTGCCGCTCATGGCCGGAGCAATCACCGCCGGGGCCGCCTTCACGGTCGCCAGCCGCAAGCGCAGGGAGCGCTCGCCGGCAGCGCGCCACCAGGCCTCCACTTCGCCTTTGCCCGGCGACCCCCAGGACACAACCGACGTGCCTCAAGACTAGGCAGGCCGGCCGCGAGCGTGGCCAGGCCGGTGCCAGCAGGCTGAGGGCGCGCAGGCAGCGTCACAGAACCCGGCGATCGCATCGCGCCGCTGAACCGAGAACGCCGCGTGGACGAATGCGTGATAGCTGCGCAGAGCGGCAGCGAGCAGGACAACCCCGCACGAGGAGCCGCTGGATGCCGTCACGCGCCCGCATCGTCAAGGCGCTCACCACCGCCGTGGTGCTGGCGCTCACCGCTCAGGCGGCCGGCGCCGAGGACCGTCGGGGCGGCTCGCCGCAGGCCACCGACCTGCGGGGCGGCATTCAGGCTGGCAGGCGCGGCACGGGGCTGACGCCGCCGGCTTGGCGGTTGCCCTGGAGGAGGCGGATCGGGCCGTCGCCGACGCCCGCGGAAAGCTGCGGGAGGCGCGGGAGCGCCTGGCGCTCACCCGGGAGTACAAGGCGCAGGCCACCGAGGCGCTCATCGAGGTCGGTTCGCGGGCCGACGCGCTGCAAGGGGTGCTGGCTGAGCGGGTCCGCGACGCCTACATGACCGGCAACCTCACCGGCCTGGCCCTCGTGCTGGAGGCCGACAGTCTCCCCCACCTGCTCAACAGGACCGCCACCGCCGGCTATGCCGCTCAACGGGAACGCGAGACGCTGGCCCGGCTCGAGGCGGCCCGCGACCAGATCGCCTCCCTGCACGCCACCCAGGTCCAGAACGAACGCGAGCAGCAGGCCGCCGAGGCGGCGGTGGCCGGCAGGCTGGCCGAGCTGCTGCGGGTCCGGGCGGCGCGGGCGGAGGCCAAGCGGGCGCTCGACGCCCGGGCGGCCGGGCTGGCCGGCGCCACAGCCCAGGCCCGAGCCAGCTCCTAGGAGCTCCGCCGCCTCATCCTGCAGCAGGAGCAGACCCTGGCGCTCGCGGGCGGTGGCCGGCCGGCGGGCGGCGGGACCGGTGGCCGCTGCGACCTGTCGGGCGTCTCGACGGCCGAGCTGTGGATCATCATGCGGGAATCCGGTGGGGACCCGGCGGCCGACAACCCGACCTCGACCGCGTTCGGGCTCGGGCAGCTGCTGCTCGGCAACCGCATCCTCTATCTCGGCCGAGACTACGCCACCACCGACTGCGGCAAGCAGCTGGGGGCGTTTCGCGCCTACGTGCGCGACCGCTACGGCAGCGCCGAGCGGGCCAAGGCGTTCTGGCAGGCCAACGGCTGGTATTAGCCCGTGGTGGTGGGCTGCCAGCGCGCCCCGCCGTCGTCGCTGCGGAACACCACCGCCCGCTCGCCGTCGAGGCCGGCGGCGTACAGCCGCTGCCCGGTGCGGTCGGCGAGGGCGACCGCCGCGACCTCCGTCGGCGGCGGGGCGGTCGCGGCGAAGGTCCGGCCGGCGTCGGTGCTCTTGAGGATCTGACCGCCCGCGGCGGCCAGGAAGCCGGCGCCGTCGGCTGACCGGGCGATCCACATGGCGCCCGGGATCGCCCCCAGCCGCTGCCAGGAGCGCCCACCGTCGGTGGAGCGCAGCAGGAACTGCATGTCGGACAGGTACAGCGTCCGCGGGTCCTCGGGGTCGACCAGGATCGGTCCCATGGTCTGCACGGTCGGGTTGACCACCGTCCAGGTGGCGCCCTGGTCGTCGCTGGCGAGCAGGCCGCGGCCGACCACGGCGGCGTACAGCCGCCCGCTGGCCGGGTCGCGACCCAGGCCGTGCACGTCGGTGGCGGGCAGGCCCTGGTTGCGCATGGTGAAAGTCCGTCCGCCGTCGGTGCTGACCTGGAAGCCGGGATGGCCGCCGAGGTAGTGCCTGCTCGGGTCCTTGGGGTCGATCTCCCAGCCCATCGGGTCAGCGCCGTCCAGCGAGGCCACCTGGGTCCAGGTGCGGCCCCTATCGGTCGACGCCGCGGCGCCGGCGTGCCCGCCGACCCACAGACGGTCCGGGTCGCTGGGGTCGACCACCATGGAGTGCAGGTCGCCGCCGACGAACGGCGCGGTGGCGCGGCTGGCAGTGTCGCTGCCGGGTCGGCTGACGATCCAGCCGCCGACGGCAAGCGCGACGGCGGCCAGCAGGCCCACCACCCACAGCCGCTGACGACACTGGGGCCGGCGGCGGCCGGCGGCGGGACGGCGTGGCGTCGGCCGCGCCTTGGCGGGCGTCCTGCCGCGGGTGGCGGTGCTGGACGCCTTGCCTCGGGAGGTGGAGCGCTTGTTCGCGGACATCTCCGACGCACCGTAGCAGATCCAGGTCGCGGAAGGGCACGAAGGCCCGAGCCCACTGATTTCTACGCGCTGTCGTAGTAGCCTGCTGGATCATGCCCGGCATGCTGTCTGATGAGGAACCGCGGCCGCGCGTCAACGCCAGCCGGTTGGGGCTTGTGGTTCCTGGGCTCGTGCTGGTCGTGCTCCTCGTGGTGCTGGCCGGCGGGGTGATCGCGGTGCGGCGCTCGGTCGTCCGCTCCGGGGTCGACAGCTTCACCATCACTGCCGCCAAGCAGCCGGCCGATGTCGAGGTGCGCCGCCGGGTCGTCGACCTGGAGGGCAGGCTGCTGGCCGACGACCGGCCGTGGTCGTCGACAGCCGCGCGCGGCTCGGTACTGGTGGTTAGCTACTGGGCGTCGTGGTGCGCGCCCTGCCGGGCCGAGCAGCCCGACCTGACCCGGGTCGCCCGCGGCTACGCCGCCCGCGGCGTCGCCTTCCTGGGCGTCAACATCAACGACGACCGGGACAGCGCCCGCGGCTACGTGCGCGAGCTCGGCGTCCCTTACCCGTCGCTGTTCGACCCCAAGGCCGAGACCGCGCCGCGGCTAGGCGTGGTCGGCCTGCCGACCACCTTCCTCCTCGACCGCGACGGGGTGGTCGGCTACCAGCGCACCGGCAAGACGACGGCGGCCAGCCTCTCGGCTCGGCTGGACGCCCTGCTGGCCCAGGGTGGACGGTGGCAGCGGTGAGCGGGCTGCTGGTCGTGACGGCCGCCTTCCTGGCCGGCGTGCTGAGCTTCTCCTCGCCGTGCTGCCTGCCGCTGCTGCCCGGCTACGTCGCCTATGTCAGCGGGGACCCCGACCGGTCCAGCCCGCGACGGACGATGACGGCCGCCGCGCTGTTCACGCTCGGGTTCGGGCTCACCTTCACCGCCCTGGGCGCCAGCGCCTCCTGGCTGGGCTGGGCGCTGCTCAGCAACCGGCCGGTGCTGGTGCGCGCGGCCGGGCTGCTGGTCGCCGCCGTCGGGGTGGCCACCATCCTCGGCGCCGGGATCCCCGGGCTGGCCCGCGAGCGCCGCCTGCTGGCCCTGCACCGGCTGCCGCGGGGCCCGGCGTTCGCGGTGCCGCTGGGGGCGGCGTTCGCGCTGGGCTGGACCCCGTGCATCGGGCCGGTGCTGGCTGGGCTGCTCACCGCCGCGGCCGCCAGCCAGACCGCCGCGGTCGGCACCGCCCTGCTCGGCGTCTACGCCGCCGGCCTGGCCGTGCCCTTCCTCGTCGTCGCCTGGGCGGCGGCCCACGGCCGCGCCGGCGTCGGCTGGCTGCGCCGCCACCACCTGGCGCTGGCCCGCGCCGGCGGCGGGCTGCTGGTGGTGATGGGGCTGGCGATGGCCGCCGGCTACTGGACGCAGCTGTTCGGCCCCCTGCTCCGCTTCTTCGCCCGCTCCGGCTGGCCACCGATCTGATGGACGCCGAGGTGCTCGACCGCCGCCGCGTCCTGGCCGCCGGTGCCGCGCTGCTGCTGGCCGGCTGCGCACCGGCCACGACCCGGCCGGCCGACCGCCCGCCGCAGACGCCCACCACGGGTGCCCGCCTGGATCCGGACGCGGTCCGGGTCCGCTTCGACGGCTTCGCCAGCGGGCCGGGCTTCAGCCTGCCTGACGACCTGGCCGGCCGACCCCAGGTGGTCAACTTCTGGGCGTCCTGGTGCGCGCCCTGCCGCAAGGAGATGCCGGTCCTCCAGGCCCTCTCCCAGCAGCTCCGCGGCCGGGTCGACTTCCTGGGCGTCGACTACCTCGACCAGGCCGGGCCGGCCCGCCGCCTGGTCGCCGAGACCGGCGTGACCTACCGGCTGGCCGCCGACCCGCGTGGCGGGGCGGGCACCAGGCTGGGCATCACCGGCCTGCCGACGACGCTGTTCATCGACGCCAGCGGGGTCCTGGTCGGCCGCCGGGTCGGTGAGCTGGACGCCCGCCGTCTGCGCGAGGCGATCCGCGGCTACCTCCAGGTGCAACCGTGACACCCCCTGACCGCCGCGTCATCCCGCTCAGGTCACGGAGGGCGCTCGTGCGCGGCGCCGCAGGAGCAGGAAGAGGGGGATGGCGACCGCGACCGCGACGGCCGCGGTGAGCTGGCTGGCGTCCAGCCCGAGCAGCAGGCGCTTGTCGGTCCGGAAGACGTCTTCGACCAGACGGACCAGGCCATAGGCGATCGTGAACGTCAGGGTGAGGTGGCCCTCCCAGCGCGGTCGCCGTCCAACCCAGGCGAGCAGGCCGAACACCAGCAGCGCGCCCATCAGGTCGTACAGGGCGGCGAGGTGCACGACCGCGCCAGGTGGGCACGGCGATCCGACCGACTCGCCGACGACCGCGACCGGCGGGCACCGGTAGCCCAGCGCGAACGAGGTCGGCTTGCCGAGGTGGTCGGCGATCGCCAGGTCCCCGATGCGGCCGATCGCGATCCCAAGCGCCAGGCCGGGCACGGCCGCGTCGAGCACCTGGAGCAGCCGCAGCCCCCGCCGGTGGACCAGCGGCAGGCCGGCAAGCACCGCCCCGGTAATCCCGCCGAGCAGGGTCAGCCCGCCCTCCCAGACCCGCAGCCACTCCAGCGGCGAGGCGAACTCCGACGGGTGGTTGAGCACGTAGAAGAACCGGGCACCGACGATACCGCCGACCGCCGCCCGCGCGACGAGAACATTGATCGTCGCCTCGTCGATCCCCCGCGCGCGGGCGGCGCGGCGCAGCAGCGCCGCCCCGGCCAGGAAGCCGAGCGCCGCCATGATCCCGTGCGGCGAGACGGCCAGCGGCCCGAGATGGATCCGGACCAGCGGCGTGTACGAGATCACCGCGAGCGCCGACAGCGCTCCGCCTCCTTCTTGCTCCAGTGCCGCCGACGACCTCCTATGACAGAACGTAGTAGTAGAGTACAGGGCGTGGCAGCGCCAAGCCCGCAGTGGGGCACCCCCACCGCCGACGCCTCGGCCGTCGCGGTTGCCGCTCAGCCCAGCAGCAGGGCCGCGTGACGCTGCTGGTTGACCCAGAGCAGAAGGAGCACGATGCCGGCGAGCAGCCAGAACAGCCGCGTCGGGTGGAACTGCACATCCAGCCAGCGCCCGGCCAGCCGGCCAGCGGCGGCCCGGACGAGCATCGCGAGCGCGCCGGGGGTGACGAGCAGGCTGGCCGGGTTGTACCCCCATGCCCGGCCGGGCTGCCCCCGTAGGAAGGCGATGACACCGCGGGTCATGCCGCAGCCCGGGTCCATGATCTCGAACCAGCGGTGCAGCGGGCCGTGCAGGTCGACCGGCGGCGGCCCTGTGACGGCCAGGACCGCGGCGACCAGCAGCCCACCCGCCGCCGGCCATACCAGCTCGGGACGCCGGTCGACCCCGCTCCAGCCCACCCCCTCGACCCCGAGCCGACGAAGCAGGCCGGCGGGGCGCCGTGCGGACGTGGTGTCCACGGGCACCTCCTCCAGCCGTCCGGGGCCGCCGTGCTGAGTGTACGGGCGACCCGGCGTGTGTGGCGGCCGGCCGCTGGACAGCGCCCGCGGCAGCGCGCCAGCAGGTGGCACGGCGTGGTCCTGGCCGCGCTGGCCGGCGGCTGCCTGGCCGCGTCGCTGCCGCCGCCTGGCTGGTGGCCGCTGGGACCCGCCGGGGTGGCGCTGCTGGCGGTCGCGCTCCGCGGCCGGGCGCTGCCCGCCCGCGCGGTGGCCGGCATGGTCGCGGGCCTGGCGCTGTTCGTGCCGGGTCTGGCGTGGATGGCGGCGTTCTCGGCGCCCGGCTATGCCGTGGCGGTGCTGGTCGAGGCGGGGTTCCTGGCGGCCGCCGCGGCCGCGGT
>Ga0137369_10007402_pt1 | contig 11049 bp, 10 predicted proteins | sample SagtaG_12_FD_104918 | JGI IMG/M metagenome (GOLD analysis project Ga0137369, IMG submission 104918) | Vadose zone soil microbial communities from Sagehorn Ranch, Mendocino, California, USA - Sage1_L_113_16 metaG | ecosystem: Environmental > Terrestrial > Soil > Vadose zone | place: USA... | reverse complement strand
TCAGCGCCACCGCCGCGAGCAGCGCCAGCGCGATGAACACGAAGCTCTCCAGCAGGCCGGCGCCGACGCCGGAGCCGATCGCGGCCACCGACGCGCCGGCGGCGACCAGGAGCGTGCCGTAGAAGCGGTCGCGCAGCTCGGGCCGCCCGCGCATCCGCAGCACCGACCACAGCGTCCCGGCCAGCAGGTACACGTAGGCGGGGTACACGTAGTACTGCGCCAGCCGGTGCGGGAGGGTCCCGTCGCCGAAGACGTCCTTGCCCAGCGGCAGGTCCTTCGCCAGCGGCGCCCGGTGCAGCTCCGCGCCGAACACGATCACGGTCGCCGCCACGCTGGCCGCCACCACGGCCGCGAGCACCAGCCGCGCGACCCACGGGCGCTTCGCCAGGAGGTACACCTCCCCGGCGGCGAGGTACGGCACGTTCAGCACCGCCCCGAACAGCCAGTACGTCTCGAACTCCGCCGCCGACCACGTCCCGAGCACGCCGAGCGCCAGCGCGGCCGAGGCGACGGCGTACATCGCCAGCGCCACCGCCCACAGCGCCAGGTACGGGCGGCGCGCCACGAGGTAGCGGCGCCCCAGGGAGAACGCGAAGACGAACGCGACGACCGCGGCGGCGGCCGGGAAGGCGATCATGGGCGAGCGGGGCGCGGGACGCTCACGGTGCCGGCGCGCGCTCGCCGGTGCCGCCCAGGACCTCCTCGCCGCGCAGGGCGCGCCGGAGCACCTTCCCGGTGGCGTGCTTGGGCAGCTCGTCGACGAACTCGACCACGCGCGGGCACTTGAACCGGGCCAGCGAGACGCGGCACCAGTCGATCAGCTCCTCCTCGGTGGCGTTCGTCCCTGGGTTCAGGACGACGAGGGCCTTCACGGCCTCGCCGGTGCGCTCGTCCTTGACCCCGACCACCGCGGCCTCGGCCACCTTCGGGTGCGCGGCGAGGGCCTCCTCGACCTCCTTCGGGAACACGTTGAACCCGGACACGATGATCAGGTCCTTCACCCGGTCGACGATGAACAGGTAGCCGTCCTCGTCCCGGTAGGCGACGTCGCCCGTGCGCAGCCACTGCCCGCGCAGGACCGCCTCGCTCTCACCCTGCCGCCCCCAGTACCCGCGGAAGACGTTCGGCCCGCGGACGACGATCTCCCCCGGGTCGCCCTCCTCGACGTCCTCACCGCGTTCGTCCACCAGGCGGACCTCGACGCCCGGGAGCGGCAGCCCGATCGAGTTCGGCTTCGCCACGGGCCCGGCCGCGTTCGACGAGACGGCGGGCGCGGACTCGGTCAGTCCGTAGCCCTCCCAGATCGTGACGCCGAAGCGCTCCCGGAAGGCCTCCAGGACCTCGCCCGGGAGGGGGGCGGCCCCCGAGACGGCCAGGCGCACCGAGGAGAGGTCGCGGGCGTCGCCCTCGAGCGCCAGCCAGGCCTGGAACATCGGCGGCGCGCCGGGGAGCACGGTGATCCCGTGCCGCTCGACCAGGTCGAGCGTCTCGGCCGGGTCGAAGCGCTCGACGAGCACGGCCGCGCCTCCGGCGTCGATCGTGGGCCCGAGCACCGCGTTCAGCGCGTAGATGTGGAACAGCGGCAGCACCACGAGGACCACGTCGTCCTCGCGCGACGCCAGCGCCGGGACCGCCGCCGTCTGCTCCAGGTTCGCCAGCAGGTTGCGGTGGGAGAGCATCGCGCCCTTCGGCTGCGCGGTGGTCCCGGACGTGTACGCGATCACGGCGAGGTCATCGCCGCCGGCCGCGGTGTCGGGAGGGTTGCCGGCCCGCCCCAGCGCCTCCTCGAACGAGACCGTGCCGGGGGGCGCCGGCGGACCACCGACCACGAGGACGAGCTCCAGGCCCGGGAGGCGGTCGCGCACCGCGAGGATCGAAGGAAGGTAGCCGATCTCAGCGACGATCGCCCGCGCGCCGGCGTCGGCCAGGATGTAGCCGAGCTCGTGTGCCGTGAGCATCACGTTCAGCGGCGCGACCACCGCCCCCGCCCGGAGGGCCCCGTAGAAGGCGTAGACGAACTCGGGGACGTTCCCGAGCAGGAGCGCCACGCGGTCTCCCGGCCGGATCCCCATGCCGGCCAGCGCGGCGGCGACGCGGTCCACCCGCTCGTCGAGCCCGGCGTGGGACACCGGGCGACCCCGGAACAGCAGCGCCGGACGGCTCCCGGCCCGTTCGGCAGCGCGACGGACGAGGTCGGCCACGTTCCCCGGAGCGCCGCTCATGTCCGCGGCGAGTCTACCGGTGGGTCGCGTCGCCGCCGGGGGGCTCGGGGGGGTACCTCGCCCTGGGACGAGATCTGCCCGACCGCCTCCGGCGGTCGGACCCCCCGCCTACAGGAGTGGCGGGCTCCGGCTCGTCGATCGGCTGGTGCACCGCCGTGCCCGCCGGCGCCGGGGTCCGCCCGGCCCACTCGGCCTGCGCGGTCCCGTCGGCGACCAGGTTCGCCAGCTCCTCGTAGCCGCCGGTGGTCTTCTCGAGGAGCGTCAGGTGCACGGAGGCGACCGTCGAGTTGTGGCAGAAGCGCTCGGTGCCGTCGGGGTCCTCGTAGCGCGCCCGGACCAGGGTCCCGGCGCCGGCCGTGACGGTGCCGAACAGGTGGTGGCTCCGGCTCGCCAGGTCGATCCTCCAGCGCCCGAGGTCCCAGCCCCGCCGGCGCGAGGCGCGCCCGAACCGCAACCACTCCCCGCCCCAGCGCAGCCCGACGAACGTGGTGTGCGGCGTGCGCAGCGGCCCGCGCCGCCCCTGGGCCGACAGTCCCTCGAGCACGACGCCGTCGGCGCCCTCGAACCCGCTGGCGTGCACCCAGGCCCAGCGCTCGGCGTGTCGCTCGCCGTGCAGGTGCCCCTGCTGGCCGGGGGCTCCCTCCAGCCGCACGGTCTCGCCGTCGACCTCGAGCGTGCCCGAGAACCGGGCGTCGGGGTTCGGCACGAACGGCTTCGTCGGCGCGAGCGAGCTGCGGTACAGGGCATCGGGGAGGATGCGATACGTCGGGTCGCCGGTGCCGAAGTCGAGGTCCCAGCGAACGGCGTGCCCGCCGCCCTCCAGGGCACCGGCGAGGTGGCCGGTGCGCAGGGTGGCCCCGGCCACCGAGACCTCGAAGCCGTTCCCGTCGAGGACGAAGTCCTCCACCGGAGCTCCGACGTTGATACCAAACGTCCGCCCGGGTTCCCGGCGGTCGGACCGGGCGAACCACAGCCGGGCTCGGGGCTCCCCGCGCGTCGGTGCGTGCAGGGAGTAGCGGATCCAGTACCCGGCGCGCCCGGACGGTTCGGACATCGTCAGGTACCAGACCTCGTGGCGGCCGCGGCCGCCGGTCCAGGCCGGCCTGTTGTCCCTCTCGCTCACGCGCACGTCACCCCAGGGCGAGCACCCTTTCTCCCGGGCGCTCCAGGCCACGGCCCGTATCATTATGGCGACCCGACCGACGAGGTACCGACGATCACTCCCGACCGGAAGGCCGTGCCGCGGCTCCACTTCTCCACCGCACCCTTCTTTCGCCATCCCCTGCGCGAGGCCTTCAGACACGTGGCCGCCGGCGGCTATTCGAGCCTGGAGGTGATGGTCACCCAGGACCCCGCCTCGCAGGAGCCGCACCTGCTGCTGAGCCTGGCGGAGGACCACGGCGTCTCGATCGAGGTGATCCACGCCCCGATGCTCCTGTTCACCCGCCGGGTGTGGGGCACCGACCCGGTCGGCAAGATCTACCGGGCGGTCCAGGTGGCCCAGGAGGTGGGAGCCTCGATCGTGGTCGCCCATCCCCCATACCGCTGGCAGGTGCGCTACCAGCGCTGGATCGAGACGAGCCTGGCCGAGTTGTCGGCGCGCACGGGCGTGACGGTGGCGGTCGAGAACATGTTCCCGGTGCGCGTCCGCGAGCGGGGGCTGCGCTTCCACGCCGCGCAGGGGCAGGAGGACCTGGCCGCCTACCCGCACCTGGTCTTCGACACGAGCCACGCGGCCGTGGCCGGCCTGGACATCCTCGAGGCGGCCCACCGCTACCGCGACAACCTGGTCCACGTCCACGCCAGCAACAACGCCGGGAAGGGCTGGGACAGCCACCTCCCGGTCTACGAGGGCGTGCTGCCGATGGAGGAGTTCCTGCGCACGCTGCGGGAGAACGGTTACGCCGGCGACGTGTCGATCGAGCTCGACCTCCGTCCCTACTTCGACGACGAGGACGAGCTGCAGAAGGTGCTCGCGGCGAACCGCGAGTTCTGCCAGGAGCACCTCGGCCTGCGGGCGGCGGGAGACCGCGCCCGGGCGACGGTTCGCGCCGCGGACTGAGCCCTACCCGTCCGGGCCGCCCGGTTCCCCGTCGTCGCCGGGGAGGCGGACCTCCGGGATCGAGAGCGGCGGCAGCGGCTGCCAGGTGAGGCTCAGCCGGCGGCCGAGCTGCGCGCCGACCCATTCCAGCGCCGTCTCGACACTCGGCTCGGCGCGGAAGCCGAGCCGCGCGCACACGTCGGGGTCGCCGCCGGCCACCAGCACGCCCGCCACCTGCGCCACCGAGCGCATCACCTGGCCCCACAGGAAGAGCGGGTGCGCGCCGTGGAACGACTGCTGGTAGCGGTAGGCGTGCACGTACTCCGGACGGGCGGCGAAGTCCTCGGCGTGCGAATCCCAGAGCTCCACCGCGTCGCGCGTTGCCGCCAGCGCCTCGTACGCCTCCGGGTACGAGCGGTGGTGGCGCGGGTGGAAGCGGAGCGTGAAGGGGTTCGCCACGATCACGAACCCCTCGCGGTGCACGAGTGGCCGGCGCATGTGCAGCGCGAAGGCGTAGCCGAGGGCCGCGTTCGCCATCAGGATCGGGTTCGGGTGCGAGAGGGCCGAGTAGGGGTCCGCGTCTGGGAGCGCCAGCAGCAGGGCGTCGGTCTGGCCCTCGACCGGGACGACGTGCTGGCGGTGAAGCGCCTCGATCGTCCGGTCGTGCACCTCCGGCGGGTGGCCGGCGGCGATGAACGCCGGCCGGCCGGGGAGGTCCGAGGTGAGCACGCACTCCAGCTGCAGCAGGCGGCGGCCGCGGTCGGCGAGCGACTTCTCCAGGACCCGACCCAGCTCAGCCAGCAGCTTCGGGAACGCCGACCGGCGCGGGTCCATCACGGAACGCCCGGTGGCGAACGGGAACGGGCGGTGGTGGTGGCGGATCGAACGGAAGGACGACAGCCCGACCACCGTCGACTTCCAGCCGCCGTTGAACGGCGAGGGACTGACGTTCAGGTAGACGAACTGGTCGGCGTCGAGGATGGCGCGGCTGACCTCGACCTCGAAGCCGCGCTCGGTCATGCCGAGATACGCCAGCTGCTCGGGGTCGCAGGCGTCGTGGCAGCCGAAGCGCGCCGGCCCGAACGCGTAGGGGATCACCGGCCCGACGACGGTGGCCAGCTCGCCGTTCGTCCATCTCCGGTGCAGCGCGTTGGCGCAGATCAGGCGGACGTCCTCGGGCCGCACACCGGCCCGGGTCAGCTCGTCGAGCAGGACCCCGAGCGCCGTCTCGCGCGGATCCGGCCGCGCCGCGCCGAGGAAGGTGACGGTCGGGTCGTCGAAGGCGATCGTGACCCGCGCGCCGTGCCCGACCAGGTCGGCGAGCGGGGCGTGAGCGACGGGCTCCGCCAGCGCCACGCGGACCGCCCCGGCCGGGTCCTCGAGCGGCGGGAGCGACGGCGGCGCCCCGACGATCCGCGTGTCGTCGGGAAGATCCGCCTCGATCGATCGCTCGCCGAACGGCAGGATCCGTCGCACGGGTCGGATGCTAGCCTGCGCCGGCGATGGCCCTCCCGATGCGGCGGTTCACCCTGGTGACGATCGTGGTCCTCTTCGCGCTGCTCGCCGCGGCGGCCGTGTACCAGATCGTGCTCGTCTCCGGGAAGCCGCGGGGGTTCGTCGGGCCCGGGCTCAGCCCGTCGGCCGGCCGGCTGATCCTCGGCGACATGGTCGGCCGACAGCGCCGGGACGCCGAGGCGCTGCTCGAGGACGCCGGCCTCGACGTCCGCGTCGAGCCGCGCGGCGGCGACAGTGACATCGTGGTGGCGCAGGACCCGGCGGCCGGCTCGCTCGTCGAGGACGGGACGGAGGTGCGCCTGGCGGTCGAATGCGTGCCGGCCCCCTGCCCGACCCCGCCGCAGGGCCAGGAGATCGTCGATCCCTGCGGCTGCGTGACCAGATAGCCTTCGTCGCTTCCGCCCCTTGTGCGGCCGCTCGGTCGCGGCTACCGTTCGCCCAGAGGCCTCGTCGGCGAGGCCGGAAGGAGGGAGCCGGCATGCGCCGCATCCGGACGTCCGCGTTGGTCGGCCTGGTCGCGCTGGCCCTCGTCGCCGCCCCGGCCGCGCCCGCGGAGGCCCGCGGTGGGAACCGCGAGGTCTGGCAGGCCCGAACCGACCAGCACCTGCCGCTGAAGTTCTCTGTCCAGACGTCGCAGGGCGCGCGGTTCATCCCGCACCACTACATGGTCAAGATGCGGTGCCTGGAGTCCGGGCAGCGAGTCCTGGCCTGGATCGGCTTCGTCGGCTTCGAGGTCCCGATCAAGGACGGGGAGTTCGACTTCACGCTGCGCTTCGGCGAGTTCATCCAGATCAAGGGCGAGTTCCTCTCCCGCACGACGGCGAGCGGCACGCTCGCGTTCGAGTTCGCGCAGGTCACGCCCGATCGCCAAGCGGAGCTGTGCACGTCCGGTGACGTCCCCTGGGCCGGGCGGGCCAAGCCCGAGGTCGAGCCCCTGGCCGACGTGCACTTCAAGGCGACGCGCCACGCCGACGGGTCGGTGACGATCGAGCGGCTGGACTGACTCAGGCCACGGCGGTCACGGCGCCGGGGAGCTTCGCCACCTCGTCGACGATCTCGCCGGCCATGGCCTTGGCGTCGCCGAACAGCATCATGGTCCGGTCGAGGTAGAAGAGCTCGTTCTCGATCCCGGCGAACCCCGAGCGCATGCTGCGCTTGATCACCATCACGCAGTTCGCCTTGTCGACGTCGAGGATCGGCATCCCGTAGATCGGGCTCGACGCGTCGTGTCGGGCGGCGGGGTTCACGACGTCGTTCGCCCCGATGACCAGCGCGACGTCGGTGTCCGGGAACTCCGGGTTGATGTGCTCCAGGTCGTACAGCCGCTCGTAGGGGACGTTCGCCTCGGCGAGGAGCACGTTCATGTGGCCGGGCATCCGCCCGGCGACCGGGTGGATGGCGAACTTGACGTCGGTCCCGCGGCGGACCAGCAGGTCGGCCAGCTCGCGGACCTTGTGCTGCGCCTGGGCCGCGGCCATCCCGAACCCGGGAACGATCACCACGGTGCGGGCCGCGGAGAGGATCATCGCCGCCTCCTCGGCCGAGGAGCTGCGGACCGGACGGGGCGGACCGGCCCCGCCCTCGGCGGTCGTCTCGGCGCCGAACCCGCCGAACAGCACGTTCCCGAACGAGCGGTTCATCGCCCGGCTCATGATCAGCGACAGCAGGAAGCCGGAGGACCCGTCGAGCGCGCCCGCCAGGATCAGGACGTGGTTGTTGAGGACGAGTCCCATGGCCGCGCCGGACAGCCCGGCCAGAGAGTTCAGCAATGAGATCACCACCGGCATGTCGGCGCCGCCGATGCGCAGCACGAACGACACGCCGTACAGGAGCGCCAGCCCAATCATCACGGGGAACACCACCGAGAGCCCGGGGTCGACGACCAGGACGACCACCAGCACCACGGCTGTCGCCAGGACGGCCAGGTTCAGCACGTTCTGGCCGCGGAAGAGGACCGGCTTGTCGCGGACGATCCCCTGCAGCTTGCCGAAGGCGATCAGGCTTCCGGTGAACGTCAGGAACCCGAGCACCACCTCGAACCCGAGCGCGCCCATCGTGAAGCGGTCGATCTCGGGCCGGCGCAGCGCGTACTCGGCGGTGCCGACGAGGGCTGCCGCCAGCGCGCCGAAGGCGTGGGAGAAGGCGATCCGCTGCGGCATCGCGGTCATCGGCACGAATTGCCCGAGCGGGATGCCGATCGCCGTCCCGATGAACAGCGCGATCAGGATCCACTGGAAGTCGACGATCTCGGCCTTCATCAGCGTGCTCCCGACCGCGAGGACCATCCCGATCTCGCCCATCAGCAGGCCGCGCCGGGCGGTGAGCGGGTGGGACAGCCACTTCAGGGCGAGGATGAACAGGATGCCGGCCGCGAGGTACGCGAACGACACCGCCTGGTCGCTCATCGCGCGCCTCCCGGCTCGGCCTTCGTGTCGGCTGCGGCGGCCGACGGCGCGGCCGGCCGCGGCTCGCGGCGCCGGAACATCCGCAGCATCCGGTCGGTGATCAGGAACCCGCCGACCACGTTGATCGTGGACGCGGCCACGGCGATCGTCCCGAGCACCGTGGCCAGCGTCCCGCGGGCGGCGCCGGCGAGGATCAGCGATCCGACCAGGGCGATCCCGGAGATCGAGTTCGTCAGCGACATCAGCGGGGTGTGCAGCAGTCCCGGGACCCGCCGGATGACCTCGAACCCGATGAAGGTCGCCAGGACGAAGATCGTCAGGCCGACCTCGATGGCGTCACTCATGCCGCCCTCCCCTCCGGTCCCGGGATCTGGTGGTTGACCACCGCGCCACCCGTGGCGGCCAGCGTGTGGCGGATGATCTCGTCCTCCGATGCCACGTCGAACGCGCCCTCCGGGGCGAGCACCCGCAGGAACGCCGTCAGGTTGCGCGCGTACATCTGGCTCGCCTCGCGCGGCAGGTCCGCCGGCAGGTTCACGGGGCCGAGGATCCGCACGCCGCTCACAGTCAGCGTCTCGCCGGGGCGTGTGACCGCGCAGTTGCCGCCGCGCTCGGCGGCCGCGTCGACCACCACCGACCCAAGGGCCATTCCTGCGACCGCCTCCTCGGTCAGCAGCACCGGCGCCGGCTTGCCGGGGATCATCGCGGTGCAGATCACCGCGTCGGTCGCGGTCACCACGCTCGCGAGGTGCTCCTGCTGGCGCAGGTAGAACGAGTCCGAGAGCTCCTTGGCGTAGCCGCCGGCGTCCTCGGCGTCGCCGGGCGAGAGCGGCAGCTCGACGAATCGGGCCCCGAGGCTCTCGACCTCCTCCCGCGCGGCCGGGCGGACGTCGTACGCCTCGACGAGCGCGCCCAGGCGGCGGGCCGTGGCGATCGCCTGCAGCCCGGCCACCCCGGCCCCGAGCACCAGCACCCGCGCCGCCGGGAGCGTGCCCGCGGCGGTGGTGAGCATCGGGAAGAGCTTCGGGAGGTTCGCCGCCGCGAGCACGGCGGCGCGGTAGCCGGCCACCGTGGCCTGTGAGGACAGCACGTCCATGCTCTGCGCCCGGGCGATGCGCGGCAGCAGCTCGAGCGCGAACAGGGTCGCCCCCCGCTCGGCCACGGCCCGGACCGCCTCCGGGTTCCCGAGCGGATCGGCCATGCCGACCACCACCTGGCCGGGCCGGAGCCGCTCGAGGTCGGGCGCGCCGGCGTCGGGGTTCGCCCCGATCGTGCGGACCTGAAGGACGGCGTCGGCGGCGAAGGCCTCGTCGCGCGAGGGTGCGATCCGCCCGCCGCGCTCCGCGTAGGCCGGGTCGGGGTACCCGGCCGCCTCCCCCGCCCCGGCTTCGAGCAGGACCTCGAACCCCCCGGCGGACAGGTCCCCGGCCGCCGCGGGCGTCAGCGCCACCCGCCGCTCGCCGGGGTAAGTCTCCCGCGGCACTCCCAGCGTCACGGCGCCCATCGCTTCTCCTTCTATCACGCGAGCCATCACGCGAGCCCGACCGGCCGGCCGGCGGCATCGAACATGGATATCGATGGCGCGGGGGCGGTCCCGTCGACGAGCCTGTCATCCGTCCGGGGTGGCTCGGAGGGACGAGGGTCCCGCGCTCCGTGGCCCGCTCGTCGTCCTCCCCTCCCTGGGCCCTTGTCCGTCCGAGCCCACGGGGCTACGGTGCGCCTACCGGCCTCGGCCGAGGCCCACACGGAAGGAGAGCCGCATGCTCCGGCAACGGGTCCGCCGCGGGCGGGCCGTTCTCGTCGCGTCGCTGCTGGCGCTGATGGTCGTGGGGCTCGTCCCCACGGCGCGCGCCGCGGAGACCGCCATCTGGCGCGGCAGAACGTCACAGACGCTGCCGATGAAGTTCCTGGTGCAGACCGAGAGCGGCGGCCGGATCAAGGCGGGAGCGTTCGAGCTCAAGCTGCGCTGCGGGAAGACCGGCGAGGTGCAGCGCTGGTTCGTCGGGTTCTTCGCCGATCCCGGGTTCCGGATCGTGGACGGCGAGTTCGAGGTCGACTTCAAGGACCCGTTCGCCCACTTTCGCTTCGCCGGGACGTTCCTCTCCCCGACGGCCGCGACCGGGACGGTGGACTTCCTGATCGCGGAGTTGACGCCCGACGACCAGGCTCAGCTCTGCGGGCCGGGGGCGCCGACCTGGAACGCCGAGCCGGTGCCGGCGGACGAGGACACGCCGACTACCGCGACGCACCGCATCCAGTTCCGGATGGACGCCCGGGGGAGGGTGACCACCACCGTCACGAGCTGACGGGGTCGCTCCGGGCTCAGGCAGGCCGGTACCGGCGGTAGGCCGGGAACCACATCGCACCGGCCGTGGCGCGCTCGATCTGGTCGTCGGACAGGGCCCGCCCGTAGCCGCCGTCGCGGGCGCTCGTGGCGACGCGCACGGCCACCGCGCGCGAGACCGCGCGGAGGTCGGCCTGGCGCGGATAGAGCGCGCCGTGCGCCACGCGGTCGTCGGGGACGGCGTCCGCCACGGCGTGGGCTGCCGCCAGGAACAGCTCGTCGGGCAGCTGGCGGACCTCGGCGACCATGGAGCCCAGCCCGACGCCGGGGAAGACGAACGCGTTGTTCGCCTGCCCGATCAGATGTGTCCGCCCGGCGCGCTCCACCGGCTCGAAGGGGCTGCCGGTGGCCACCAGGGCGGTCCCGCCGGTCCACTCCAGGACGCGCTCCGGATGGGCCTCGGTCTTCGAGGTCGGGTTCGACATCGGGAAGACGAGCGGCCCCGGCGCGTGCCGCGCCATCTCCCGGAGCGCGCCCTCGGTGAACGTCCCCGCCATTCCGCTCGTCCCGACGAGGATCGTC
>Ga0137369_10007398_pt1 | contig 11049 bp, 2 predicted proteins | sample SagtaG_12_FD_104918 | JGI IMG/M metagenome (GOLD analysis project Ga0137369, IMG submission 104918) | Vadose zone soil microbial communities from Sagehorn Ranch, Mendocino, California, USA - Sage1_L_113_16 metaG | ecosystem: Environmental > Terrestrial > Soil > Vadose zone | place: USA... | reverse complement strand
GTCATTCCGCTGATCACGGGAGAGGTCGCGCAAAACCTGGTGCGGCTTTTCTTCATGATGGAGGAATCGAAAAAGGATCGAATCGTCGCGAAGCCGCGCGAGATCGGCAGCGTCGGCGTGTTAGGTGCGGGCGTGATGGGCGGCGGCATCTCCTACATCGTCGCTGACAAAACCGATGCGGCGCTCCGCATGCGCGACATCAACTGGAACGCGCTCGCCGGCGGCCTCAAAGCGGCGGCGAAGATCTGGCGCAAAAAAGTCGAACGTCGGCGGATGACAGCCGGCGAAATGCAGCGGAAGCTCGCGCGCGTCACCACCACCACCGACTGGAGCGGCTTCCAACATGCGGATCTGGTGATCGAAGCGGTGGTCGAGAACCTGGACATCAAACGCAGAGTGCTCGCGGAATTCGAATCGCTCGCCAAAGAAGGGGCCATCTTCGCCAGCAACACGTCCACGCTTCCGATCACGGAGATCGCCGCGAACGCGCAGCATCCCGATCGCGTCGTCGGCATGCACTTTTTCAATCCCGTCGATCGCATGCCGCTCGTCGAAGTCATTCGCGGCGAGAAGACCTCCGATGTCTCCATGGCCACCGTGGCGAACTTCGCGCGAAAACTCGGCAAGACGGTGGTGATCTGCAACGACGGTCCCGGCTTCGTCGTCAATCGGGTCCTGGGGCCGTACATGAACGAGTCGGGGTTCCTGCTCGAGGAAGGCAACAGCATCGAATCGATCGACGATGCGATGGTGGACTTCGGCATGCCGATGGGACCGATGGCCCTGCTCGATGAAGTGGGCATCGACGTCGCGGCAAAAGTGGCGGCGATTCTTCGCCAGCGCTTCGCCGGCCGCATCCAGCAGTCGCGCATTGTCGACGTGCTCTATGGCGATCACCGGCTCGGCAAAAAAGGTGGCAAGGGCCTGTACCTGTACGAGAAGGGAAAGCGCAAAGATCCGGATCCCGCCGTATACCGATTGTTAGGCGTGGGCACGCCGCACCCGGTGAACAAGCGCGATGCCGTCGATCGCATGGTGCTGTCGATGATCAATGAGGCCGCGCTGATTGTTGATCAGAAGATCGTCGGCTCCGCGCCCGAGCTCGATCTGGCGATGATCATGGGCACCGGATTTCCGCCGTTCCGCGGAGGGCTGCTGCGCTATGCCGACTCGCTCGGTCTGACAAACGTAGTCGCCCGGCTCGACGAGCTCGCGGCGAAGCACGGTCGGCGATTCCAACCGACGGAACCGTTGCGGCGACTTGCAGAGGGCGGCGGCAAATTCACGCAGTGAAGTTGACCGAGGCTCCGGCAGCGCTGTCAGGGCAGGAAAGGGCAATCTACTGGATTGTCGCGATCGTCTGTGGCGCATCGCGTTTCCTGGCGACTGCGCGCTCGCTCTGGGAATGGGACGAGGCCCTCTTCTGCCTGGGCATGCGCAACTACGATGTTGCCAGCCATCATCCGCATCCGCCCGGCTTTCCGGTCTACATCGCCGTGGCGAAGATTGCGCGCGTTTTCACCGGGAGTGATTTTCGCGCGCTGCAGAGCGTCAATCTCATCGGCGGAGTGCTGCTCTTTCCGGCGATGTTCATGCTCGCGCGCGAGCTGCGGCTTCGGTTTACCACGTCGATCATTGCCGGAGCCCTGCTCGCATTTTTTCCGAATGTCTGGTTTTTCGGCGGCACCGGGTTCAGCGACGTCGTGACCATCACGATGGTGATCTACGCCGTCGCGTTTCTCTTCCGAGGATGCCGCGACGCGAATGCGTACTTCATCGGAACATTTCTGCTCGCTGTATCCGTCGGCATCCGCCCGCAGAACCTCCTCGTGGGAATCTTTCCGGCCGCCATCGCCACCTGGTACCGCGCGCGGGAGTCGGTACGCGACGTGGTCTTCGCAGCGTTGATCGGAACGGCCGTCATCGGCGTGTCGTACCTTTCGGCGATTCATGCGACCGGATCTGCCGGCGCTTACGTCAACGCCATTCGCGTTCATGGGCAGTACATCTCGCGCGTCGATTCGTACCGCAGCCCCGATCGCCCGCCGCTCTGGCGCCTCATCGACCGATTTTTCATCAAACAATACGAATCGCCCGGACTGAGCATCGCCACATCGGTGTTCGTGCTGCTCTCGATCGTGGGTGCGATTCGCGACCGCGATCGATCGATGCTCTTCAATGCAGCGACCTTCGCGCCGTTCGCCATCGCCGCGTGGCTGATGCTCGATCGATACAGCGTCAGCCGCTTCTCGATTGGTTATGCGCCGATGTTCGCGATTTTTGCCGCCGATGGCATCGCGCGCATCTCCCGAAGAAATGACGTTCAGGCACTCCTCGGCGCCGCGCTCATCGTCGGTTTCATCATCTACACGTGGCCGGCGCTCACCATCGCTCGCACGACGATTGCTCCTCCGGTCCTTGGCGTCGACGCGGTGCGTCAACATCTCGATCCGAACCGTACCGAGTTGTACGTCGCCTTTCCGATGACGCCGTTCATCGACTACTTTCTGCCGAATCACCCGTATCACCTCGTATTCGACGAGCGAGCGCTGCCGCTCACGGTGCCCACACGACCGCCGTATCTGCTGACGGAAATCGATCACACACAGCCTTTGGGATACGTTTTCAGCCGCGATCGCGGACCGCTGTGGAACATCGCCAGGCGTCACTACTTCGAGGTCGCACTGGAGCCGCTGCCGCAGCTTCCGCAGTTCGTCAGCGGCTGGTATCCGCCCGAAGAGAAAGGGGCGGAGGAGTTGCGTTGGATGGGCGGCCGATCGGTGACGGTCCTGCCTCGAAGCAGCGGCACGACGAAGCTGCGGATTCAATTCGATGTGCCCGACGAGCTGATGGCGTCGCCGCCGGCGATCACGTTCGTGCTGAACGGCGCCGTGATCGATCGATTCAAACCTGCAGAATCGCATCTCGTTCGTGAGTACGAGGTGACGCCTGGACCGGTGCAGAACACACTGGAGATCACCACGGATCGCACGCTGCTGCATTCCTCCATCGACCGCCGCGATCTCGGTCTGCTTGTGCGCTTTCTGTCATGGGGAAGGGAAGAGCCCTAGAATTATTTGAAGAACCGCTCTTTATACGATATCGTACGTTTATGCCAAAGAAGGCACTCTCGGTGACGTTGGACGAAACCAACATCCTTTGGCTGCGGGCGAGAACGAATGCTGCCGGATTTCGCAGTCTCAGCGATACGCTCGACCGTCTCGTGAGCGATGCGCGAACTTCCGGACGGACGGCAAGCGCGACGATGCGGTCTGTGGTGGGAACCATCGATATCGCTGCTTCGGATCCTTTCCTCGATACAGCTGATGCGGCGCTCAGGCGGGTTTATGACGCTTCGTTGCTGCCGCCGGTCGTGAGATCTGCAGCCCGTCGAAAACCGCTCAAACGAGCAACTCGCCGTGGCCGTCGCTGATCCGAGTGCTGCGGTCACCGATACGCATCCGCTGCTGTTTCATGCCGCGGGCGGTCGTTCACTAGGTCAGAAAGCGGCGACACATTTCCAGGCGTGCGAACGTCGAGAGGCGATCCTGTATGTTCCTGCAGCGGTGATCTGGGAGTGCGCCCTCCTCGCTCGCGCCGTGCGAATCAACATGCACCGCCCTTTGCGCGCTTTTTTCGACGACCTTTTCAGCAATCCTGCGTATCAGCCGCTTGATCTCACTCCTGAGCAGATTTTCACCGCCGACGAGATCCGCATCAATCGCGATCCATTCGATGGATTGATCTGCGCAGCGGCTTTGACGCTCGGTCTTCCTCTCGTAACGCGCGATCGCGAAATTGCTGCGTCGCAAAAGATCGAAGTAATCTGGTAGCGACGTGTGTCGACGCCCGACGAGCCATACAATCGCGCCGATGAAACGATTCGCGTTGCTCCTCTTCTTCTCGTGCGCGTCGGTAACGACGCCCGCTCCACCCCCTCCATTAGAAAAGCCGCAGGGCTTCATGCCCGTCGAATTCGATTCGGCCACCGGCAAGCTCCTGCTGCACATCAATCACGTCGGCGATGAATTTCTGTACGTCGTCTCGCTGCCGGCCGGCGTCGGATCCAATCCGATCGGCCTCGATCGCGGTGAGATGGGCGAGACCCACCTGGTCCACTTCGAGCGCATCGGCCCGAAAATTCTGCTGGTCGAGTCCAACACGCGTTTTCGCGCGATGAGCAACGATCCCAAAGAGCGGCGTGCGGTCGAGGATTCATTCGCGCGCTCGGTGCTGTGGGGATTCAAGATCGACAAGAGCGATGGCGATGCGCTCACCGTCGATGCCACTGACTTTTTTCTGAGCGATCAGCACGGCGTCGCCGAGCGCCTCCGCGGCACGCAACAGGGGAACTACGCGGTCGATCGCAATCGCAGCGCGATTTTTCTCCCGCGCACGAAATCGTTCCCAAAGAACACCGAAGTCGAGGCAATCCTCACCTTCGAGACTCACGACCGACCGGGCGCGCTGGTGAGCGGCGTCACTCCGACTCCGCAGCTCGTCACGGTGCGCGAGCATCACTCGCTGGTCGAATTGCCTCCGCCGGGCTTCGCGCCACGCAAGCTCGATCCGCGCATCGGTCTATTCGGCGTGGAGTTCTACGACTACGCGAGCCCCTTCACCGACCCGGTCGAGAAGCGTTGGATCGCTCGACATCGCCTGGTGAAGAAGGATTCAAACGCACCAATTTCGGAACCTATCGAACCTATCATTTACTACGTGGACAACGGGGTTCCGGAGCCAATCCGCAGCGCGCTCGTGGAAGGGGCGTCGTGGTGGAGTGCGGCATTCGAAGCTGCAGGATTCCGCAACGCGTTCCAGGTGAGGGTCTTACCGTCCGACGCCGATCCGATGGACATCCGCTACAACATGATCAACTGGGTGCATCGCTCCACGCGCGGCTGGTCGTACGGCGAATCGGTCATCGATCCGCGCACCGGCGAAATCATCAAAGGCAACGTGCGGCTCGGAAGTCTCCGCATCCGCCAGGACGTGCTGATCGGAAACGGTCTGATTCCACAATACGAAGAGCTGGACGATCGCACGCTCGCGGAGCTCGACCCGGCAACCTCACCCGCGCTGATGGCGCTGGCGCGAATCCGCCAACTCTCTGCGCACGAGACCGGTCACACCCTCGGTCTCGATCACAACATGGCGGCGAGCAGCTACGACCGCGCATCGGTGATGGACTATCCCGCGCCACTCGTGAAGATCACGAATGGCAGGCTCGATTTGTCGGACGCGTACGCGAAGGGAGTCGGACCGTACGATGTCTTCGCCATCCGCTACGGCTATACGCAATTTCCGCCGGGCGCGAACGAGGATGAAGAGCTGAATCGACTGGTTCGCGGCGCAAACATGCTTTTCATCAAGGATGCCGATGCGCGGCCGGTGAGCGCCGCACATCCGCTCGCGTCGGTGTGGGACAGTCCGGGCGATCCGGTCAACATGCTGCGCCATGAGATCGAAGTGCGACGCATCGCGCTCGAACAATTCGGATTGCGCAATCTCGCGGTCGGCGAGCCGCTCTCGTCGCTCGAAGAAAAGCTCGTTCCGCTGTATCTGCATCATCGATATCAGCTGGAAGCAGCGGCGAAATCGATCGGCGGCGTTTACTACACCTATGCGGTGAAGGAGCACGGCGCGATCGTGCCGCCGCAGGTGCGACAGATCGTACCGGCGGAGCGACAGCGCGACGCGATCGCCGCGGTGATGTCGACGCTCGAGCCCGCGTTCCTGCAGATTCCTCAGCGCATCATCGATCTGATTCCGCCGCGCGCGTTTGGATATGAACGTGGTACCGCGGAGCTGTTCGAGCATCGCACCGCCCCGGCGTTCGATCCGATCTCCGCTGCGCTTGCATCCGCAGACCTCACTCTTGGTGCGCTTCTCGATTCGCGCCGCGCCGCACGGATGGAGCAGTTCCACTCAGAAAACGCTCAGGATCCCGGCTTTACCGAGCTGCTTGATCGATTGGTCGATCTCCAGACTCGTCCAACCGGGGCGATCACCCGCGCCACGTGCAGACTCGCGGCAACGCGGCTGATGGATCTGGCGACTTCGCGCGCTGCCGACGCACAGGTACGCGCCGAGGCGACGGAGGCGCTGCGGAAGCTGGCGGGACGTCTGGCGAATGCGACGACCGATGCCGCCGAAATTGCCCATCGGCACGCCTTGCGCGAGGACATCCAACGATTCCTCGAACGGCCGGATCAGCCGCGAACGCAGCCGCGCCCGCCGGAGGTACCGGCCGGGCCGCCGATTGGAAATTGAGAGTTGCTGGTTGCTAAGTTGCTGAGTTCCTGAGCAACCGAGCAACCCAGCAACGGAGCAACCCGATAAAATGCAGCGTGCTACATGAGCCCCGCCGCCGAAGACCGCAAAGTCGACCTCGTCCAGCGCCTGGCGACGGAGGCGAGAAAACGCGTCGGAGCGGAGGAGGCGGAGAGCGCATCGCATTTCATCTGGCGCTACTTTGCGCTCGTGGCGCCCGACGACATCATCTACACCTCGTTCGACACGCTGTTAGGCGCCGCGCTCTCGCTGTGGAAGTTCGGCAAAGAGCGGAAGCCAGGCTGGCCGAAGGTTCGCCTCTTCAATCCGACCGTCGAGAAAAACGGCTGGGCGCTGGAACACACGATCATCGAGATCGTCAACGACGATATGCCGTTCCTCGTCGACTCGGTCATGGCCGAGATCAATCAGCGCGAGCGCAAGATCCATCTGCTGCTGCATCCGGTCGTCCGCGTCCACCGCGATTCCAAGGGTCGCCGCGTGGAAGTGGCCTCCACGGAAGCGGCGCCCGGCGACGCGATCACCGAGTCGTACATGCACGTCGAGATCGATCAGGACACCGAGCGGGGCGAGCTCGATTTCCTCTGCCGGTCGATCGAGAAAGTTCTTGCCGATGTGCGCGTTTCCGTCGCTGACTGGCGCGCGATGCGGCAGCGATTGCGCGACGACATTCAGGAGATCGAAGGCAAGAAGCTGCCGATGCCGCCGGAAGAAGTGGAGGAGGCGAAGGCCTTTCTCGAGTGGCTCGATGACGGCAACTACATTTTCCTCGGATTCCGCCGATATGGATTCGAAACGAGCAAGGGCAAGGACTACTTGCCGGCGATCCCGAAAACAGGCCTCGGCATTCTGCGCGAGATGCTGCCGGAATCCGTCGATCGCAGCAAAAAGCCGCTGTCGCCGGAGTTCAGTGCATTCGCCCGGCGCAAAGACTTGCTGATCGTCACGAAGGCGAACACGCGGGCCACGGTTCATCGCCCGGTGCCGATGGACCGCGTGGGCATCAAGCGCTACGACGACGACGGCGAATTAATCGGCGAAGACCGCTTCCTCGGCCTCTTCACCTCGGCGGCATACAGCCGCAGCGTGAGCGAGATTCCGATGCTTCGGCTCAAATTCAAGCGCACGCTCGACAAAGCGGGACTCGATCCGCGAAGCCACAACGGCAAAGCGCTCGTCGAAATCTTGGAGACGTTTCCGCGCGACGAATTTTTCCAGATCACCGACGCCGATCTCTTCGACATCGCTCGCGGAATTCTTCTGCTGCAGGAGCGGCACCGCGTCGCTCTCTTCATCCGCAAAGATGTCTTCGAGCGGTTCGTCTCCTGTTTCGTGTTCGTGCCGCGCGATCGCTACACCCCCGATTTCAAAGAGCGCGCGCGCCAGATTCTCGAAGAAGCGTTCGAAGGACGCGATACTGCCGTCTACGATCACGTGACCGATTCGCCGCTCGCCCGCGGGCTGTTCATCGTGCGCACCGCCCCCGGCCGAATTCCCGAGGTGGATATCAAACGCGTCGAGGCGTATCTGGCCGAAGCGGCGAGGACGTGGAGCGATCGGCTGTTGGAAGCGCTGATCCAGCGTCAGGGAGAAGAGCAGGGAATCGAGCTGCATCGCCGTTACAAAAAAGCATTTCCCATTGCGTACTCGGAACGCTTTTCCGCGGAGGCCGCCCTGTACGACATCGCGCATGTCGAGGAAGTGCTGGCGACCGGAAAGCTAGTCGCCGATCTCTACCGCCACCGCGGACAGGAGCAGCGGCAATTCCATTTCAAGATCATTCACTCCGGCCCGCCGGTGCCACTCTCCGAAATCATGCCGCGCCTGGAGAACATGGGACTGAAGGTACAGTCCGAAGTTCCATACGAGGTGCAGCCGCTCGGGGCGGCGGGGCCCGTTCGCATCCGCGACTTCAGCCTTTCCGCCGTGGGGATGCAGGACGACCTGCAGCCGGTCAAGCAGAAGTTTCAGGAGACGTTCATCCGCGTCTGGAATCGCGAAGCGGAGAACGACGGCTTCAACCGGCTGGTCATCGGGGCGGAGCTCGAGTGGCACGAAGTGGTCGTGCTGCGCGCGTACTCGAAATACATCCGGCAGACGGGCGTGTCGCTGAGCGAGACGACCATTCAGCAGACCCTGGCCAACAACGCGATCATCACTCGACTTTTGTTACAACTTTTCAGGAACAATTTTGATCCGACATTAGGCGCAGCAGGCCGCATGAGCGCCCGTCACGCCGCATCCCTCGGCATTCGCGCGCAAATTGAAGACGCGCTGAACGCGGTCACGAATCCGGATGAAGATCGCATCCTCCGTTTGTACGCGACGCTGATCGAAGCGACGCTGCGCACGAACTACTTTCAGGATGTAGGGCCGCCGCCCTCGGCGGCCGTAGGGGCGCCGCGCTTGGCGACGGTGGCCGCCGGGGGCGGCGGCCCTACACAATCGTTGACTGGCGGAGGCGCCGGCTCTATTCAATCGGCCCCGGCCGCCGGGGGCGGCGGCCCTACTCGCAAACCTTATCTTTCCTTCAAGCTGAACTCGCAGCAGATCGCGGAGCTGCCGGCGCCGCGGCCGATGTTCGAGATTTGGGTTTATGCGCCGCAGATGGAAGGCATCCACCTTCGCGCGGGAAAAGTCGCGCGCGGCGGCATTCGCTGGTCCGATCGCCGCGAAGACTTCCGCACCGAGATCCTCAGCCTGATGAAAGCGCAGAACGTGAAGAACGTGGTCATCGTGCCGATGGGATCGAAAGGGGGATTTGTCGTCAAGAGCGGCGACGGCATCGAGGCCTACAAGACGCTTCTTCGCGGCATGCTCGATCTCACGGACAATCTTCGCGGCGATGAGGTGATCCCGCCGCCGCAGGTTGCGCGCCGCGATCCTGATGATCCATACCTCGTCGTCGCCGCGGACAAAGGGACGGCGACATTCTCCGATATCGCCAACTCCGTCTCCGCCGATTACCACTTCTGGCTCGGCGATGCGTTCGCGTCCGGCGGCAGCGCCGGCTATGACCACAAAACGATGGGCATCACCGCGAAGGGCGGCTGGGAGGCGGTCAAACGCCACTTCCGCGAGTTGGGGATGGACACGCAGAGCGAGGACTTCACTGTGGTCGGCATCGGCGACATGTCGGGCGATGTCTTCGGCAACGCGATGCTGCTATCGCCGCACATCAAGATGATCGCCGCCTTCAATCACTCACACGTCTTTATCGATCCCGATCCCGATCCTGTGGTATCGCTGAAAGAGCGTCAGCGTCTCTTCGACCAGCGTCTGAACTGGAACGGATATGACGTGAAGCTGCTCTCGAAGGGCGGTGCGATTCTCGAGCGCTCGGCGAAGACGCTGAAGATTTCCGAGGAAGCGCAGAAGCGATTTGATCTGTCGTCGAAGAGCGTCACGCCCGCCGATCTGATCAAAGCGATTCTTCGCGCGCGCGCCGATCTGCTCTGGCTCGGCGGCATCGGCACGTACGTCAAGGCAAGCCACGAAGAGCACTCCGCCGCTCGCGATCGCGCGAACGAAGCGCTGCGCATCAATGCCCACGAGCTTCGCATCCGTGTCGTGGGCGAAGGTGCGAATCTCGGTTTCACGCAGAAGGCGCGCATCGAATTCGACATGCGCGGCGGCAAGATCAACACCGATGCGATCGACAACTCCGCAGGCGTCGACACGTCCGACCACGAGGTCAACATCAAAATCTTGTTCAACGACGCGATCGAGCGCGGCGAGCTACGCCCCGAAGACCGCAACAAACTGCTCGCGGAAATGACCGATGAAGTCGGCCGGCTGGTTCTTCGCGACAATTACGAGCAGACGCAGGCGATCTCCATCACGCACGCGCTCGGCGAGTCGGTGCTCGACGAGCAGGCGCGTTTCATGCGCGTGCTCGAACGCGCGGGCAAACTCGATCGAGCTCTCGAAGGACTGCCGGATGACGACGAGATCGCGCAGCGCCACGCGGCGCACGCCGGCCTGACTCGGCCGGAGATCGCGGTGTTGATGGCGTACAGCAAGATCAACCTGTATCAGGATCTCGTCGCGTCGGATCTTCCGGACGATCCGCTGCTGGTCGAAGATCTCGTGCTGTACTTCCCCGAGCCGCTCCACGTTCGATTCCGCGCGGCGATCGAACGCCATCGCTTGCGTCGCGAAATCATTGCCACATACGAAACCAACACGATCATGAATCGCGTGCGGCCGACGTTCGTGATGCAGATGAACGAGGACACCGGAAAGGCTCCCAGCGACGTCGCGCGCGCGTTCACGATCATCCGCGAGTCGTTCGATCTGCGCTCGCTGTGGCACGACATCGAGGCGCTCGACAACAAGCTGCCGGCGCGCATCCAGATCGAAATGATGATCGAAGTCGGCCGGCTGCTCGAGCGCGCCATCGCCTGGCTGCTACGCAGCGGATACGAGAAGCTCGACATCGCAGTGTATGTGGCCGAGTTCCGGCCGCGCATCGAAACGCTCGCTGAGCGCCTGCACGACGTGCTGCCGTCGACGCTGATGTCGAATCTGAAAACGCGGCAAGGCGAGCTGGAAGCGAGCGGTATCCCCACACGGCTCGCGTACCGCGTCGCCAGCCTCGGCGTGATGAGTGCGGCGCTCGACATCGTCCGCCTGACACGCAGCGGGCGCCCCGTCGAGGACGTCGCCCGCTTTTACTTCGGCCTCGGCGCGCAGGCGATCGAGACCGAATCGCGCGCCGAAACCCCTTGGCAGAAGGCCGCCGTAGCGGCAGTG
>Ga0137369_10007392_pt1 | contig 11055 bp, 17 predicted proteins | sample SagtaG_12_FD_104918 | JGI IMG/M metagenome (GOLD analysis project Ga0137369, IMG submission 104918) | Vadose zone soil microbial communities from Sagehorn Ranch, Mendocino, California, USA - Sage1_L_113_16 metaG | ecosystem: Environmental > Terrestrial > Soil > Vadose zone | place: USA... | reverse complement strand
CACGACTACTTAATTTTACGCCATCAATGGAAAAAAGCCAACGTATGACCACGCGAGAATCCACTCGAGAGCGTGAAGACGCACCACAGCGACTCCTCCTGTACAACCCTATGCCATCAGGATAGGATGGATAGCCGACTCCTGCCCCTTCACGATACAGGCCAACGGTCAGCCGACAAACGGCTTTCCGGACAAAGAAAAGAGGCCGGGCAAGGTCCCGACGAGCCTGTCGGGAATGCTAGGTTACTCGTGGCTCTTCCTAGGCTTAGTTCCCGTTTGCTTCTCGATGCTGCGGAGATTGATCTCCCTGACAAACGCTTCCGTGATGATATCGAGAGAGTCGATCTTCTCTTGCATTAGAACATCGCTAATCTTCAGTGGATGATCAGGGAGAAGCAGATTGTCGGTCGAAGCAACAAAATGCTCCCAGTTTATCCCAACATCGAGAACTGAATCCGCGAGTTCTTCATCAGTTACACTGACAGTTTTCGCCGTGTCAACGAAGTTCTGAAATTCCTCGTCAGGAACTTGCAGGTCAATGACTGTCCGAATCGGCCGAGGAGTCGTTCCCCCCAACTCATGACCGAGAACATAGGCGAGAAAGGTGAAGTTTTCGATCTCCGTAAAATGTTTCATCCGTACCTCCAGAGGAGTTTCCCCTGAAGGAATAGAATCAGGAAAGTCGGAGACCTGCGGTGCGCCTGTTTCTGGATCGTTGAATCGGAAAACTCTTGATAGCTTTAACGGGTTCATCCGGGTAATGCTTTTCCCGGAAAGCTCTTGTTCATCCCACGACTCTCTACTCTTAGTATCAGAGGCCATTTCTTAACACAGCGCACAGTTGTAATCGGAGAATACATTTCTGATCTGTAACCCACGACACGACTCGAACGTAATCATCCTCCCAGCCCTATCCACAGATATCGCCATGAACCTCCTCCCGGTCTATCCCCTACCGGCTACGCCTCTACAACACACTAGGCTTCAAGTTGAACTGGAAAGACTCGTTCGTCCATCAGAATGGATCTCATCCCGGCCCTCAGTTTGGTTCCCGGAAACAATATTGCTCTTGGCTACTATCCGCTCGGTTTTCTCAACTACCTTCTTGACAATACCGAGATAGGTCAGGGCTTCATGAATTCCGGTTGCTGCGAATCCAACACCGTGAGCGATCTCCTTATTCGAGAATTTCTTTGACATACGGCTGAGGTCTTTCTCCACACTCTCCAAGTACCGTTTCAACTCCTTGATGGCAAGCAGAGTATTCTCTGCTCTCTCGTGCTGGGTTTGTTCAGATTCCTTTCCCAATCCGATACCTTTCGAAAGGCCTGAGAGAACGATGATAATAGCGTAGTCCAACCTGGCGGCGACGAAGATGGGTACACGCGTTCTGAAACCTCTTGCTAACACGTTCGAGAACTGATAACGCTCACGCTCAAGCCGCTCCATGTTGACGCTTGGTAGTCATAACAACTTCTGCATCTTAAATAAGAATGAAAACCAACGACCCTTGCGACCATCTGTTGGCCCGGAGAAAACCTCGCAAAGTCGCAACAAAGACACGCCCAAGAACAAACAGCGACTCTCAAGGCAGCCGGGAAATCTCGCCCTCCAAAGACTCGATCAAGGCAGCAGAGGATCTCGCCCTCGCTGCATTCGCTTCAGGATTAAAACTGGCAGCTGCGTTTGGAACCGTTGCCGCTAAGACCACCAGTCTGGCCCTAGCATCGATCGCAACCGGAGCGGACAAGTTCTCTGAGCTAGTAAAGCAAGAGGCATTGAAATCTCAGAAGACTCATTCCCGCAAAACCGGTCGAGCATCTCGTGCGAGAGGCGATGGGAGAATCACTAGGCGAGAGCGGAAGCGGGAAATCTTAGCGTCTTGACCAGTTAAATTCGACTACGGTCTCTATTTTTCCTGCAACCGATATCTCGTGACCAGATCTCGGCTCGCAATCAATAATGGAGTGCAGATCAGAATGGCTCCGATCACGATGATCGCTCGTTCGAAAGGATAAACGAGGAATATGGCCGGCCAAAAACCCAGGGCGCCTCTTCCAACGAGACTAGCGAAGAGAATTCCTCCCGTAACGTGTTCGATCATGGTTCCAATGAAGGCAGCTACAAACACCGATTTCGCCAGTTGTCTGCGTGCTCCAAAGCTGAAACCATCGCGCAGGTTTCGAGTCAGCGGAGACACCAACACCGCTAGCGCGACGAGATGAAGCCAAAGGTATGGAATCGGAGGACTGGGAAGACGAAGCCACTGGAACGGAATTGGGAAACTTGGAAAGTTTGAGCCTACGAAGATCTCTGTATTGGGATTGATGACGAAGAGACCCACGGTCGCCACATACATGAGGGTCGCTTCGGTCCGTCTGCCGCGCACGAGAAGACTGATGAGAGCCACATTCAAGGCTCCTCCGAGAAAATCGAGACCTCCGAATTTCAGCGTCCCGGCTGATCCAGGAATGAAGGCGGCAATCATCGTCCCCAAAAAGACCGCGAGTATCCCGTAAGACGGAGCCAGGAACACACCTAGAACAGGTGTTATGATTCCGCTGAATGTGATGGATCCAGACGTCCCTATGAGCCTGTCAAGAGGTATGGTTCGCGGAATTATGTAGAGTGCGGCAAGAGACGCGGTCAGCGTGATGCGCTTAGTATCGAATCTGTTCTTGGGAACTTGCATCTTTTTCGATCAGAAGCGTTTAGCCGTCGCGCAAAATACCATGGGTTTTAACGATTTGTTGCAGCTCTCTTACGCTTAGTCCGGTTTCGTTGGATATTCTCCGCAGGTCTTCGTATTCCACCTTGCCACCCTGGGAATGGGCACCCCCTCCAAGCACCCTCTTCGCTCTGACCTGAAACTTCTTCCCTTTCACCTCGATAGCTATGGTGCCACTGGTCCTTCTGCTGATGTGTCTCGACACCGGCATCTCTCGTACTCCCAGCGTCCCGGTTTCTTCCATCAACAAATCGGCTAATCGTTCACTCTTTGCCTTGTCAGCTATTACCGAGATCAGTTGGCCTGGCCGATTCTTCTTCATGAAGACCGGAGTAATTGAAACGTCTCGGGCTCCGGCTTCCATCAGCCTCTCGACCGCGCGTCCAATAACTTCACCGGAAACATCGTCCAAGTTGGTTTCTAGCACAACTACCTCATCGTGCGCATGCTCAGTCTCCGTGAGCTCGCCATCTGTGAGACGGAGGACATTGGCTACTTCGTCCAACTCCTTTGCCCCCGCGCCATACCCGACCTTGTGAGGCGTGACTATGGGAATTCCCTCCGTACTAGCGCCCGCTAAATTCACCGCTATAGCAACCCCTGTTGGCGTTGTCAGTTCGAACTGGATGCTATTCGTCTTCATTGGAAACTTGTGGGATCGCAATATTTCGGCAACGGCAGGAGCCGGATTCGGATAGGTTCGCCCAGAGAATTCCGTCACTCCTGTTCCAACTCCAACTGGACTGCACCACCATCTCGCCCTCGATAGTTCAAGCTCATCAGCGAGATATGCAACACCGAGTACGTCTACTAGAGTGTCTGCGGACCCGAGCTCATGAAGGTCGACGTCTTTAGTGGAGTGGCCATGGACGCGTGATTCGGCTGAGGAAAGCGTGTCCATGACGGATTTGACAAATGTAGTTCCCCAGTCGGAGAGACCCAACGTTTTTGTGCACTTCACAGCAGATGACTGGAGATCACTGGCCTTTCTCTTCGAAACTTTTTCTTCAGAACTTACTTCGACCAGTTGCGCACTGATCTCACCTCTCTCCACTCTGGTCGTCTTGACCTGGACATGATTCGCGCCAGGAAGATTCCTTTCCACAACCTCAGCGACTTTTCCCAGACTCTTTGGGCTACCACCTAGATCGATGAGAGCGCCTAGGAATTTGTCTCCGGAGGCTCCAGAAGAACTGGCATCGATTATCACGGCTCTTCCAGAAGATCTCATATTGACCCCATCCAAACACTTGGGTGAGCACAAGTATTAATCAAGCTATTCCGATACTACCACGATCAGTTTTGGAGCCCAAGTCCGACAACTCATGCGTCTACGGCCTCGGCGAATGCCCCGTCCTCACAGTTGTGGGGGAGAAGATGAAAGACATGGAACAACGGTCAAAAGTGTTCCCAACAGACCCTGGCGCAGCAGCTGTAAGCCAGATGATACAACCATTCCTCCAACTAAACGCCAACATCTACGCAATGCTTCCCTCCTTCTGTCCCAACTGCCCCAAGAGAATCGTCGCGGTCGAGAAAGAGCTAGCGCAAATAAGACATCAAACGACCAAGTAAGATTATGCCGATCGCTCGGACACCGGGCTACTGATCAGTCCGATACTCGCCTAGACAAAGTTGTCCGTTCTCGACCCCCAAGGCGGCTACAAACACCGAGAAGCCTTAATTCGACCACACCATAACAAGAGGTTGGTTGTCTTCTGTTGCAGGAAGCCCTCGCAAAAGAACGAGACCAGATCATTCTTGACCATGATGACCTTCCCCGTTCATGGTACAATGTCATCGCTGATCTACCCGGCGAGTTTCCTAAACCAATAGATCCGGAAGACGGTCCGTCGAGGCTCGAGTACCTCTCGAAAGTTCTCTTGAAACACTGTCTCCAGCAAGAAACCTCAACTGAGAGATGGATATCGATCCCGGGTCCTGTTCAAGATCTCTATCGTCAAGCGGGTAGGCCGCGACCTCTGTACCGTGCGCGACGCCTCGAACGCTTCCTCGGGACCCCCGCAAAGATCTATTACAAACGAGAGGATCTTTCGCCAACAGGGTCCCATAAGGTCAACACGGCCCTCGCGCAAGCATACTATGCGGCAGAAGAAGGATGTACCGGGGTCTCGACAGAGACAGGAGCCGGCCAGTGGGGCACCGCGCTCGCCTATGCCGCAAGCCTCCAAGGATTGAAGAGTGTCATATTCTGGGTACGATCGGTCTACGACTGGAAGCCGGATCGCCGGGTGTTGATGCAAATGTACGGGGGCAAGGTCTTCGCGTCTCCGAGCCATGAGACATTAGTCGGGCGAAAAATACTAGAGAAGAATCCTAACCACGTTGGCAGCTTAGGAATCGCAGTTTCCGAGGGACTGGAATACGCGGAGAAGAACCCAGGCTACGCCTACTGTCTCGGCAGCGTCCTAAACCACGTTCTGATCCATCAATCCATCATCGGATTGGAGACTATGAAACAGTTCGACCAGATCGATGAGAAGCCAGATGTGATGATCGGCTGCTTAGGTGGAGGAAGCAACTTCGGAGGATTCATCCTTCCCTTCGCAGGGGAAGTCGTGCAGGGAAAGAGAGAGTGCAGATTCCTCGCAGCGCAATCCGAATCAGCCCCCAACCTCTCCAAAGGAGAATACAGGTATGACTATGGCGATCACGCAGAGAAGACCCCTCTGTTGAAGATGTATACTCTTGGTCATCAGTCGGACATGGCCCCCATCAAAGCGGACGGACTAAGATACCATGCTGCCGCACCATTCATCAGCTACCTCAAGCATCTCGGACACATTGAATCAAAAGCTTATCCCCAAGACGAGCAAGGAATCTTCGAAGCGGCCAAGACCTTCGTCCAAGTCGAAGGCTTCCTCCCAGCACCGGAGTCCGCGTACGCGATTCGAGCCGCAATAGACGAAGCTCTCGAGTGCAAACGCAAGAATCGGATGGAAGTAATAGCTTTCAACGTATCAGGACACGGATTCCTGGACCTTGCTGCATACCAGGAAAAACTAAAATTCTGAAGGTCTCGACTTCGGATGCTCAGCCCGTAGGCCAGTTGACCATCTGACTACTTGTTGGTTGCTGTTACTGTTGCCGAGATGGAGTGAGTTGTCGTACCGCTCGTTCCCGTTATCGTGACAGTGTACGTTCCAGCATTGGTGGAACGATTAGTGGAGACAGTTAGCGTAGTGGTGCCGGTGGGGTTGGCGGATGTTAGGGTCACGCTGACGATGGGGGAAAGAGTCGGCGGGTGTTTGACTAGGGGGAGAATTGTTGCGGAAAGATTCACGGTGCCGGTGAACCCGTTCAATGATGATACTGTGATTGTGAAGACTCCGGAGGATGTCTTGGAGATGGATAGGGATGCTGGGTTAGCAGTGAGCTGGAAGTCGGGGGAGAGGATATTGATGTTCTTAGAGGCAAGACGGGTAGTTTGGTATGGGCTTTCGTAGTGAAGGACTCCTGTGATCGTATAGGGTCCCGATGGAACCTGCTTGCCCTGCATGTTGACCTGTTTCCAGTCGAGGCTTGCCACTGTTACGGTCTGGCCCGGCTGGATGGTTATGGTGGTGAATACTTGGGCGCACGGGGCGAAGGGTGGGGGTACGTTTGTGAAGACGAGGCTGCCTGTGGAGTCGTATATTTCGAACTGGAAGCCGCTGCAGGAATCTGTAAAGTTGAAGGTTATCGGTTGTGTTCCATGGTTTGTGGCGTTCAGTTTGGCGTGCACCGTCTCGCCGAGAACGTACGAGTCCTTGTCAGTGATCACGGAATATGTGATGATAGGGGTTGCCGGGCCGACGGTGAGTGTCTTGGAAGATGAAGGATTTCCTGAAGATGTGATGAGGGTTAGGAGTATTCGGTAGAAGCCCTGGGCAGAATAGGAGTGCTTGACTATTACCCCGGACCCGATTGTTCCGTCACCAAAGCTCCACTCATACCCCTTAATCGGGTTGGTCGAATCGTAGGAGATGCTCGTGGAAGCGTTAAACACAACGGACGCGCCGGCTCCAGGGTTTGTAGGTTGGAAAGTGAACCGGGGCACGGCGTAGAACAGGACCAGCTGACTTGTCGTGTCTGTTTGCCCGGCAGAGTCCTGGATTTTGAGTGCTACAATCCACTGGTTTGTGGAACCGCCATAGAGATGGGTTACCGATGAACTGTTGGTCTTTACCGGGGGAGAACCATCGCCAAAGTCCCAAGTGTAGGAGATGATGGATGAAGAGCTCATGCTCCAATTACCGTTGAAGAAAACCGCGCTTCCCGGAACGGCACAGGCAACACAGGGCTCGTACGTAAAAGCAGCGAGAGGGCTCGACCCTTCATGCGAATTGTGTGGGCTGACCAGTGATAGGGATGCGAAAACGAGAGCGATGAGAAACAGGTCTCTGAAGACAGACTGTGGCCTCAAGGATATCCCTGGTGGGTGCGGAGAGTCGAAATATTAGTTTTTCTGAAGGAAAGAGTTCTGAGGGGTCAACACGTGGGGGATGGTCGCGAGCTCGTTCCGGGAGCGTGTCACCCAACGGGCGAAGGCCCGGTTGAGCTCAACTCTTATTCCCGTCCAGTTTCATTCTTCCAAGTCCTCTAGGAGAATGGGGGTAGTGGGGAAAATAACCGGTTTCAAGGAAGCTACCTTCATCGAAGGAAAGCTGGTTCGTATCGCGAAAGGGAAGATAGAGGTCGAATCCGAGGATGATGGAACCGGAGAACCGGCGCTTCTGACGCTGAAATTGGGAGATGTGGACATCGATCTTGACACGATCGGTGAGGACGTCAGGGTTGTCATTGTGGACGGTAGGGTAGCTCGAATCACACGTTTATCCCCGAAATCCGTCGAGAAGTCACACCAAGAATTGTACGGAGTTTCGGGCTCTCCTCGTGATGCAGGATCGGGCTTGGCTGGCTAACCTTCCCACACACATTTCTCTAGGGAGCCTCAATCTAGTGGCCTAGCTGTTTGTAGCTTCCACGCTTAGGAAGGGGACTTTTTGCTCTTCACTGCTTTCTTGAACAGTTCTACGAACCGGAGAGCCGCTTCGGCGTCGGGAGGAGGAGCGGCTTTACTGGGGAGCTTTGGACTGGTTTTCAAATCGTTTGGCAAGGCCGAACATTCCAAGGAACAGAGCCACTCCGGCTGCTATGTTGACGACTGAGCTCAGAATCAGGGCGACCACACCAACCGAATCTATCAGTGCAGCGAGCTGATCAGCTGGGAGAGATAGGGAGAGAAACAGAGAGACGACATTTCTGACCGTCAAGAGGGTGAACGCGGCGATGATGAGCGTCCAAGCGCGGAACGATCCGGTCATCTTTGTAACTCGATACGCGTAGAAGACCACTCCTGCCTGCAGTATGAGCTGGAAGACCGAGATGAAGTAGAGCGTCGAGATAACAACAGTATCGACCATTTACTATTCGCCTACTTTCGTTTCTCCGAAGCCCCGCGGAACATTTCCATGAACTTCTCTGATGCCACTTTTCTTGGCGAGCCGCTGATGATCCCCTCGTAGTTTGTGAACGCTGACTCTATCTTGATCCCTGCTGGTGTTATCTCGAACTCTCGAAGCCTCTTGTCATGGTCACTGCCCCGCATCTTCAGTATGACCAGTGCTTTGCGCATAGAGGACTCGATCTCTACAGGTTTGAGTGCTACTATGCAGTCGACCAAGAAGCTCAACCCTACATCGGTTACGCTGAAAGATCCTCCGCTTATCTGCGGCGACTCCCAGAGCTGTATCGAGCTGATTCCACGGGTCTTCAGATAGCTTATCATGCGATAGGCTTCCATTCGCATGTCGTCTTTCTTCACGAACATCTCGAGATGGCTGAGTGAGTCGATAACAAGCCGTTGCGGCTGAACCTCCCGGAAGACGTCCTCCAGCAGGCTACCATCGCCGGACTCCAGCATGAGACTCGGAGAGGTGCAGATTACGCGGAATTTGCCCTCCTCTTCCATTTTTCGGAGGTTCCAGCCGAAGTTATTCGCATCTCTGTAGATCTGGTCCGGGAGTTCTTCGAAGGTTACGTAGATCCCGGGTTCCCCTAGCCTGACTCCGTTGAAAAGATACTGAAGCCCGAGGGTCGTTTTTCCTGAGCCAGCGCTTCCGGCGACCATTACGGCATCTCCTGGCATGAATCCTCCCCTGAGCATCTCGTCAAGCTCGACAATTCCAGTCTTAACCCGAAGACCCCCCTCCACCTTGCTGGAGAATAGTTGGTCGAACCCTGAGGCCCCAGCCTTCGGGCGTGGTGCAGTCATTTCTCTCCACTTATCCTTACGGTTTTGAGGTGGTTCGCGACTGACTCCAAAAGCTCCCGATCTTTCGCGCGGTCTAGGGATACAACCTCAAATGCTCCAATCCTTTTCTGCCTCAGAACCCCCAATTCCAAAAGTTCCCTAACTTCGGAAATGACCGCGACCGTCGTTCTCCCAATACGACGCGCTACCCCATCGACCGTATCGATGAGTCCTGGGTTTCTGTGAAACAGGACTAGAAGGTCTCCTCTGACCTCTGAACCAAGCAGCGTCGACAAGATCTCCGACCCGCTCATTTCAGCCTGCTCTCCACGAAACAAACTTCCTTTGCCGTTTCCAGGGATTTCTCGTAGTCAAAACTCGCTTCTGAGTCGTAGGGTATGCCCAGTTTCCGGTTGAGATCTTTGACAACGATCCTTTCAAGAACAGCGGCGCCGTTGCCGAACAGTGATTGTAATTTTGAATCAAATTCTTTCGAGTCGTTTGATGCGTCAAGCAACCCTTTCGACGTGAGAATTTCCAGCACATTCCGACCCAAGGCATCTCCAACAGCTTCGCGGACCGTGCTGACGAGCACCGAAGAGAATGCATTCTCAGCAGCGAACCTTTGGTCTGAACTCAAGGGCCTGGGAACTGATTCGACATTGCCGCGTGGACTGGTCCAACTGGAGTCACGTACTCGCATGGACATCTGCATCATTTCTTACCTGCCAGAGCATGAGCTGAGAAATGAACCGGTTGTTACCTAGCTTTCGAGCCTCATGTACAGGGTCTTTCCGATCTTGCACCGGGGAGTCAGAAATTCGAAGGGAACAATCGGCTGAGGCATTCGCGCCTAACGATTTCAGAAGAAGACATGGTTTTCGTTTCGCATACTATCCGGATGCCTCTTAATGGTGAGTAACAATAGCCGTATTCAATTGCCCAAGACTAAGGTGATGGGGCAAGGAGGATGTTTTGCGGTCTTCCTTAGTTGATATTTTCTATGAGACTCTAGGGTACTGTTTTGGAAAGGCCCTAACAGAAACGCTCGGGCCCACAGTGCAGGCATCTATCTACGATCTGCTGGGACGTAGTGGGATCCGGAAGGAAGCGATTTCCAGCAGATTCGATGACGTGGTGCAGGCGTTAACGAGCACCCTAGGAACATGTTCTCGAGTGGTAGTACACAGGACGGTAGTTGAGATGTTCAAAGAGTATTCTCAACGACTCGATTTCTCTTACACCGACTCCCTCCGAGACCGCCTTGCATTGTTGAAGGAGGCGGTAGTCGCAAACCATGTCCTCCCTCGAAGGCTTCGCGACGAATCAGCGTTCGACACCGTGGAGAAACCCGATTGGATTGATGCCCCGAAAGGACAAGCATACAGCAGCCTCTATCCCATGAAAAAGGGCGTCAAGACATAGAACAGACGGATGGAAATCGCCCGTATTCAGCCCTGATCAATGATCTGGAATCACGCCTCTATCTCGCCCCGTGAATCGTTCGGAGATCGCTGTAGATTTCCCGTCTTTTCCTCTCTTGTCAAAGCCTGGACTGCGCCTTGAATCGCCAGACTCGCCCAGAATCGACACCGGACAGGAAATGGTTTTGGGAAAATAGGGGGTCTTAGCGACCGATCCTCGCGCCGCAAACGTGCTATTCTCGGACCCCTACGAAGGTAACGAGAAAGTTCGGAAGGGACTATGCTTTTTCCCAGGCGCAGAACGCGCTCGGCGCTTCCAAGTGCCTGTTGATCGCGACCTCAGCTATCGCCTCGGAATACTTGGCCATCTGCCCAACATCCCAGACAATCGACCGCAACCCCACAGCCAAGTTAACCAGCTTAACACTACGCATAATATCAGCCGTCAGCGACCTCTCCAGCGCCTCGCAGCTCGCAACCCGCTCAATACAATCATTCGACTTTTTCAGATCGCTCTTCATCAGGGCGTTGAACGAGTCCTCGATCAACAACCGCACCTTATCACTATCGTCTAGAATCCCCTTCGTAAGCTTCGCGTCAACACTCTTCGCGTCCCCCTTCAACCGCAACGCCTCCTGAGCGATGTG
>Ga0137369_10007364_pt1 | contig 11080 bp, 12 predicted proteins | sample SagtaG_12_FD_104918 | JGI IMG/M metagenome (GOLD analysis project Ga0137369, IMG submission 104918) | Vadose zone soil microbial communities from Sagehorn Ranch, Mendocino, California, USA - Sage1_L_113_16 metaG | ecosystem: Environmental > Terrestrial > Soil > Vadose zone | place: USA... | reverse complement strand
GATCCGAAGAGGGGCGAGTAGAAAACGGCCAAGGACTTATTTCGTTGGGGAGAAGTGGTAGGAGCGGGGAGATTTGAACTCCCGACCCCCGGTCCCCCAGACCGGTGCGCTAACCGAGCTGCGCTACGCTCCGATGCCTTGATGGGCAGATTGGATATACACGCTCAAGCCGGCGAAACAAGCCGTGGCGCGTGAAGGCGCCTATTCCTTGGCGGCAACCAAAATCCGCCGGCACGTCTCGATCTCGTCGAGAAGGGCGCCCAGCGCCGCAGGATCGGGCTTCGGCATCCTTCTCTCTGGTGGCTCGCGCGCAATGGAGGCGCTGGCACCTCCGCCCTGCGCAGCCTCGGCAGCGATATCCGGAATCTCGTGGTGTGCCGACATGGCGTCTTCGCGATCCTCGTCGTCCGCCATCCGCCGGAACTCCATGACGAAACGCGGTCCGTGCTCCCGCAGAATCTTCTGTACACCTCGAATGGTGTATCCATCGTTATAGAGCAGGAAACGAATGCCGCGCAGTAGGGCCACGTCTTCAGGCCGGTAGTAACGCCGGCCCCCGCCCCGCTTCATGGGCTTGAGCTGCGCGAATTTGGCCTCCCAGAAGCGCAGCACATGCTTCGGGACCTCAAGCTCGTCAGCAACCTCGCTGATCGTACGAAACGCCTCGGGCGCTTTGTCCAACGCTCCTCCTCCTCGGCGTCAAATCCCGCCAGCTATTCTGCCGCCTTTCTTCGGGAGAGCGCATCATTGATGCGCTGCTTCATGATATTGCTTGCCCGGAACACGAGCACGCGGCGCGGCGTGATAGGAACTTCCTGACCCGTTTTTGGGTTGCGACCAATCCTCTGACCCTTGTCGCGAATCCCGAAAGAGCCGAACGACGACAGTTTCACCGTGTCGCCGCGTTCGAGACTCGCGACGATCTCGCGAAGCACCAGCTCGACGATCTCGGCGGACTCGTTCCGCGGCAAACCAACCTTCTGAAACACCGCTTCCGCCAAATCGGCGCGCGTCAGTGTCTTCCCGCTCATCTTACCTGCGCTCCCCCAGTCGCGGGACTAATCAAGATGCTAATCGAGCGGGTGCGATATGGTCAATCTGTCACGCGATCAAATTCCTGATATTGCATCATTTTCCATCGGGGTGTGGCTTTCGAGCGGCACCTTCCCCGAAAATGGCTACCAACGGAGCAGGACCGCGCCCCAGGTAAAGCCCCCGCCCATGGCCTCGAGCAGCACGAGGTCGCCCTTCTTGATGCGGCCGTCGGCGCAGCCTGTGCTCAACGCCAAAGGGATTGATGCAGCTGACGTATTTGCATGCTTATCGACTGTGATGATGATGCGTTCCGGGTTTAGTCCAAGCTTCCTTGCAGCGCCGTCCAAGATGCGCTTGTTGGCTTGATGCGAGACAAACCAGTCGATATCGGACGCAACATAGCCGGCTTGGGCCAGAGTGGCGTCGATGACCTCGCTGATCTTGGTCACTGCATGGCGAAACACCTCGGGCCCATCCATGCGGACATGGCCCACCGTGCCCGTCGAGGACGGCCCGCCATCGACATAGAGCTTGTCGCGATAGCGTCCGTCAGAGCGGAGGCAGGTGGCGAGAATGCCCCTATCGGTCAGCGCTCCGTTCAGCTTCTGGGCCTCGACGACGACCGCGCCCGCCCCGTCGCCGAACAGCACGCAGGTTGAGCGATCCTGCCAATCGAGGATGCGGGAAAAGGCCTCGGACCCGATGACGAGCGCCCGCTTAAACAGGCCGCTTTTCAGGTGGCTGTCGGCCGTGGCTAAAGCAAAAACGAATCCAGAGCAGACGGCCTGCATGTCGAAGGCGGCACCATGGGTGATGCCGAGCTCGGCCTGAATGGTAACAGCGGTTGCAGGAAAGGTCTGGTCTGGGGTCGAGGTGGCAAGGATGATGAGGTCGATGTCCTCTGGCGCCATGCCGGCGTCGTCGAGTGCAGCACGGGCAGCGTTAGCGCCCATCGACGAGGTAAGCTCGCCGTCGGCGGCGATCCGGCGCTCTTTGATGCCGGTCCGCTCCATGATCCAGCGGTCCGACGTATCGACCATCTTGGCGAGGTCGTCATTGGTCATTACCCGCTCGGGCAGGTATCCACCGACCCCCTTGATGACCGTCCGCACCATATTCAAACTGGCTTACTCCCCAAGCCTATGCCGCACCTTCAAACTCGAGCTTGGCGTGGAAGCCTGCAACGTCGCTTGCGAGGCGTTTCACCACACCATTCGAGGCCATGTCATAAGCGAGATCGATGGCACTCGCGAAGCCGGTGGCGTCGGTCCCACCGTGGCTTTTGACGACGATGCCATTTAGCCCAAGAAAGATGCCGCCGTTCAGTTGGCGGGGATCCAGTTTCTCCTTGAGGGCGCGGAAGGCGCCCTGCGCCAGGACAGCGCCTAAGCGAGCAAGGAGCGACCGCCCCATGGCAGCGCGCAAATATTCGCCGATCTGCTTAGCCGTTCCTTCGGCGGTCTTCAAGGCGATGTTGCCGGTATATCCGTCGGTAACGACCACATCGACGACGCCCTGGCCGACATCGTCTCCTTCGACGAAACCGTGATAGCGGATGGGGAGCGGCGCCTCCTTCAGCACGGAAGCGGCCTCCCTGATCTGATCAAGGCCCTTGATCTCCTCGACGCCGATATTGAGGAGCCCGACCGAAGGCTTCTCGATCCCGAACAGGGCGCGCGCCATGCCCGCTCCCATCAGCGCGAACTCGACGAGCTGGCGGGAGTCGGCGCCGACATTGGCCCCGACATCGAGCACGATGCATTCGGCTTCCACGGTCGGCCAAATGGCGGCGATGGCCGGTCGATCCACGCCCTCCATCGTCTTCAAACAGAACTTGGCCATGACCATGAGCGCGCCGGTATTGCCCGCCGACACGGCCGCATCGGCGCGCCCATCCCGCACCGCTTCGAGCGCGAGCCACATGCTCGACTTCCAGCGACCCTTGCGAAGCGCCTGGCTCGGTTTCGCATCCATGGCGACCGCCACGTCGGTGTGAATGATGGTCGCCTTCTTGGCGAGGGCTTTATGGGCCGCAAGCTCAGGCTCGATGCGCGCGGCGTCGCCAACCAGGAGAAAGCGCATCTCGGGATGGCGTATCAGCGCAATGGCAACGGCCGGAATGACCACGCTTGGCCCGTGGTCCCCGCCCATGGCGTCGAGCGCTATGGTGACTGGATCACCCATTCTCTTCTTGTGCCGTTCAGGAAAACTATGCATGCGGCCTAAAGGCCGCGGCAACCCCCGGAAATGAAACCCGAATAGACTTAAAAGGGCGCCCGTTGACAACCGGATTTTGCCGTGACGACCTTTTCGTCATCGCCGCTTGAGCTCGGCAAGGGCCGCAAATGGGCCGCTGCCGCTTGCGCTGCCTTGCTCAGGCACGCCTTGCGACCAATCGAAGCTTACCCCTTCGCGCTTCGGGTAGGGGTCTAGCGAGGTGGCAAGGGTCTCGTAGAGGAGCGGCCCGAGGTCGATCCTTCCGTCGACAATCGGCTCAGGCCAATCGAGCTGGCCTGGGCCTCCTGGATCTTCAGCGCTTCGCTCAAGCTGGTCGATCAATGAAACCGGCCAGAACTCAGCCTCCACGGGCACATCGAGGCTCGCTTCGACCGGCTCCAGAGAGACAACGCAGGTCTGGGTCACAGCGGCCGTCAGCCTGCCCACGAGCCGCAGACGTCCCCCTCCGGCATGGCTCAAGCGATAGGCGAAGGAAAGTTCCTTAACCCCTCTCAGATCGAGCAATTTGGCGACAGCCGCCATTTCCGATTGGGTGGCCTCAATGTCGCCCTGCGCACCGTCCCTGATCTCATCGACCCGGAGCGGCCGCGAGAGCGGCGGGCGATCGGTATCGTGGCTCATGCAAGAGCTCCTCTCCATCTCCGGAAATCTCACCTCGCCAGCGCTTAAGGCCGATAACGGTTCTTTCTCCAAGTGCTGAACGACACCCTCTAGATAGTGCGCCAGGCGGCCGCCCGCAGCCTCTGCAAGCGTTCCTTCGAGGGGCAAGGCTTCGGCGATGGTCCCGGCGACGGCGCCCTCTCCCGCTGCGTAGGCCTCCTCGTAGCTTTGCAATAAGGCGGCGCTCGAAGCGACAAGCCCCCTCATCTTTTTTGGAATGCTGAGATCGCCGACGCCCACCTCCCTGAGCACCGTCTCCATGTCGGCGCTGAACTGATCCATGAGCTCTTGCGCCAAATCCTGCGCTTCAGCCCCCCGCCTTGAGGCGATGGAGGACAGCGAACAGGTTGAGCGACAGGAGGACGAAGCGTCCTTCAAGCGTGTCGGGGACGCCAAACGACTGATAGAAAACAGGAAGCCGCGCCTGCGCCACAATCGCGCCATAGAGTTTCTGGGCGCTCGCATCTTTGCGGCGCCACGAAAACAGGGGATCTGGAGGGTTCAAAGGACGGACCATTTGGTCTAGCTTTTCGTCGCCTCAAGCACCGTCAGCGAGACAGCGTCACGCGCGGACAGACTCGGGGGCTCGGTGAGCAGAATTCCGTTCTTGGCGTGCATCGAGGGACATCGGAATTTGCGCAAGTTCAGGCCGGTCTCCGCCCGGGCGTCGCTGCCCGCGCTTGTCGCGCTCTCGCTTGGCGCGGCCACGCTTACGGCGTGCGGCGCCCAGATCGACCGGCACGGACACGTATTCATCGACGTCGATCTTCAGCAGATTCAGCCCGGAATGTCCAAGGACCAAGTCAAGACCGTGCTCGGCTCGCCCGACACGACGAGCACGATCAGCGGCGACGCCTATTACTACATTTCCACGACGCAAAAGACCGTGGCCTTCCTCAAGCCTTATGAGATCGACCGTCAGGTCGTGGCGGTCTATTTCAACCCCGCCCAGTCCGTCCAGCAGGTCGCCCAATACGGGCTGAAGGACGGCATCGTGGTCAATTATTACAAAGGCGAGACGCCGGCGCGCGGCAAGGATCTCACCATCCTCGAGCAGCTGTTCGGCAATATCTCGAACCGCAAGCTGTTCAAGGATAAGAGGCCGGGTGCAAGCGGCACGCCGGGCCCTGGTCTCTGACGGAACGTAGAGCGCGGCGCCTATTGGTGAGCCAGCACGGCAAGCAAGAGCAGCGCCACGATATTGGTGATCTTGATCATCGGGTTCACCGCAGGGCCGGCGGTATCCTTGTAGGGATCCCCGACCGTATCGCCGGTCACCGCGGCTTTGTGCGCCTCTGAGCCTTTGCCGCCGTAGTGGCCGTCCTCGATATATTTCTTGGCGTTGTCCCAGGCCCCTCCTCCCGCCGTCATGGAGATGGCGACGAACAGGCCGGTGACGATGACGCCGAGCAGCATGGCGCCGAGCGCCGAAAAGGCTGCGCTCTTGCCGGCAATCCAATTGACGAGGAAGTAGAAGGCGATGGGCGACAGCACCGGCAGCAACGAGGGGATGAGCATCTCCTTGATCGCGGCGCGGGTGAGAAGGTCGACAGCGCGGCCGTAGTCGGGCCGGTCGGTGCCCTTCATGATGCCGGGTTTCTCTCTGAACTGGCGGCGCACCTCCTCGACGATGGAGGACGCCGCGCGCCCGACCGCGGTCATGGCGATGCCGCCGAAGAGATAAGGCAAGAGCCCGCCGAGGAAGAGGCCGACCACCACGTAAGGATTGGTCAGGCTGAAGGTGACGTCGATGTCCTTGAAGTAAGGAAACTTGTCGGCGTTGGCGGCGAAATATTTCAAGTCCTCGGTGTAGGCGGCGAAGAGAACGAGCGCGCCCAAGCCCGCCGAGCCAATGGCGTAGCCCTTGGTCACCGCCTTGGTGGTGTTGCCGACGGCATCGAGCGCGTCGGTTGTCTTGCGAGTCTCCTTCGGCATGCCGGACATCTCGGCGATGCCGCCAGCATTGTCGGTGACCGGACCGAACGCGTCGAGCGCCACGATCAGGCCCGCCAAGGCAAGCATGGTGGTGACGGCAATGGCGATGCCGAACAGGCCGGCAAGCTGATAGGCGATGACGATGCCGGCCATGATCACGAGCGCAGGCAGGGCCGTCGATTCGAGCGAGACGGCAAGGCCTTGGATGACGTTGGTGCCGTGGCCGGTGACCGAGGCCTTGGCGATTGACTGGACCGGGCGGTGATTGGTGCCGGTGTAATACTCGGTGATCACCACGATCAGCGCCGTAACGGCGAGGCCGACCGCGCCGCAGAAAAACAGCGACTGCCCGGTGAAGCTCACCTCGCCCACCTTCATGGCGGTATCCCAACCGACGAGCCAGGCGGTCAATGGCCAAAGCAGGATCAGCGACAGCACACCCGTTGCGATCACGCCCTTGTAGAGTGCGCCCATGATCGATTGGCTCGGGCCGAGGCGCACGAAGAACGTGCCGATGATCGAGGTGATCACGCAGGTGGCGCCGATGGCGAGCGGATAGAGCATCATCTGCATAACGCGATCCTCTCCGCCGGCGAAGTAGATCGAGGCAAGCACCATGGTCGCCACCACCGTCACCACGTAAGTCTCGAACAGATCGGCCGCCATGCCGGCGCAATCCCCGACATTGTCGCCCACGTTGTCGGCGATGGTCGCGGGGTTGCGCGGATCGTCCTCGGGGATGCCCGCCTCGACCTTGCCCACAAGGTCGCCGCCGACATCGGCGCCCTTGGTGAAGATGCCGCCGCCAAGCCGGGCGAAGATGGAAATGAGCGACGCGCCGAAGCCGAGAGCAACCAGGGCGTCGACCACCTCGCGCGAGGCGGGGCTCAAGCCCATAACCTTGGTGAGGATGAGGAAATAGACCGACACGCCGAGAAGGGCGAGACCAGCCACGAGGAGCCCGGTGATGGCGCCGGCGCGGAAGGCGAGGCTCAAGCCGTCGGCCAAGCTCTTGGTCGCGGCCTGCGCGGTCCTGACATTGGCGCGGACCGAGATGTTCATGCCGATATAGCCGGCGGCGCCGGACAGCACCGCGCCCAACGCGAAGCCGAACGCCTGGGGGATCCCGAGCAGATAGGCAAGGATGAGAAAAATGACCACGCCGACGATGGCGATCGTGGTGTACTGGCGGGCGAGATAGGCTTGCGCCCCTTCCTGGATGGCAGCCGCGATCTCCTGCATGCGCGCCGTGCCGGGATCTGAGGCGAGAACGGCCTTGGTCGTCCAGACGCCGTAGGCGATCGAGAGCGCCGCGCAAAGAATAATCAGGTAGAGGACCCAGGTCATAAATGCTGCCTCGTTCGTTCTGTTGGGATTAAAGGGAGAATAAGACCGCGAAAAGCGAGACACTGAACGTGCCCGCGGCCCGACTGCCCCCAGAGAGTCGTGGTGCTAAGCCCGGGCGGAAAATGCCAAAGTTGTGGGCAGGACGCAACAGACGCTTGGAATTGCGGACTCCCTGCCAAGAGTCTTCGCAAAAAGCCTAGAAATGGGCGAATCCCTTGGACCCGAGCTTGAGGATTTGACCGCAGGGCCCGAGCACCCTCGCCTCGCCGGCTGGCCCTTCGAGGCGACCGATCATGGTCACGTTCGCGCCTTTGGCACGCGCCTCGGCCTCGAACGAGGCAGCGCTCGCCTCTGGCACCGCAGCCACAATCTCATAGTCGTCGCCGCCCGTGATCAGGGCTTCGAGGAGTTGGGGCTCGTGCTCGAGCGCTTTGCGTGCCGCAGCGGAGAAGGGAATCCGAGGTGCCTCGATCAGGGCCCCCACATGGGAGACTCGGGCGAGCTTCTCGACGTCGCTGACAAAACCATCAGACACATCGATGGCTGCTTGGGCAAAGTTCCGGACCAGAAGCATGAGATCGTTGCGCGGCAGCGGCCTCCGATAGCGCCCAACGACAAATTTCGCTTCTTCATCGCTAAAGCCCCAGAGTCTGCCGAGCCCGGGCTCCTTGAGGAGGCGAAGGCCGAGATGAGCGTCTCCGATCGTGCCGGTCACATAAAGCCGGTCGCCTTGCTTGGCGCCAAGCCTCAGCACGGCATGGCCGTGCGGCACGAGGCCGAGCACGGTGACGGTGATGCTCAAGGGTCCCGGCGTCGCCGTCGTGTCGCCACCGACGAGACAGATACCGGCGCTCTTCTGGAGCTCACCCAGGCCTGAGGCAAACGCCTCAAGCCATGGCGCCGAGGGCTCACGCGGCAGAGACAACGCCACGAGATAGACGTAAGGCTTTGCTCCCTTGGCGGCGAGGTCCGACAAATTCACCGCCAAGGCCTTGTGGCCGATGCTCTCAGGCGGATCGTCAGGCAAGAAATGCACGCCCTCGACGAGGGTGTCGCAGGAGAGCACGATCTCCTGGCCCTCTGGCGGCCTGAGCACGGCGGCGTCGTCGCGAAGCCCAAGAGCCGAGGCGTCGGTGGCAAGGGGTGCGAAATACTTGGCGATGATGTCGAATTCGCCAAGGCGCTTTCCCTCGACGCGTTCGTTACCGTCAACCATCGCGCGTGCCTCGCGCCAAGAACTCGTTGGGCCTCGCCTTGTGACCGAGACGGTCGAGAATCCCGTTCACCACCTTGGGCTCCTCGTCGGAGAAAAAGGCATGCGCGATATCGACGTATTCGGAGATCGCGACGCGCGCAGGCACGTCGCTGCGCTCAAGGATCTCGTACGCTCCGGCGCGGAGAATGGCGCGGAGGATCGAATCGACGCGGGTGAGCCGCCAACCCTCGGCGAGCTGCTTGTCGATCAAGGGATCGATCTTGAGCTGCTCGCGCACCACGCCCTCGACCAGATCGCGGAAGAAGGCCGCCTCGGCGCACGCATATTGGCAGCCCTCGATCTCCTTGCCCAAGCGATGGGTCTCGAACTCGGCGATCACCTCGTTGAGGTCGATCCCGGTCATGTCCATCTGATAGAGCGCCTGGACGGCTGCGAGCCGCGCGACGCTGCGGGACGAAGCGCGGGTTGGGGTCTTGCCACGCGATGCCATGGCTTCTAGCGCCGGCTCGCCGAAGAGAAATGCTGCTCGAGCTGCATGAGAGTGAGGCAGGCTCTCGCCGCGTCGCCACCTTTGTTGCGCCCGTCGACGCTCGCCCGCTCCCAGGCCTGCTCGCGGCTCTCGCAGGTCAAGATGCCGAAGCCGATCGGCACCGCATGCTGCACGGCGAGCTGATGCAGGCCAGCCGCCGATTCCCGCGCCACGATGTCGTAATGGGTGGTCTCGCCCCTGATCACGCAGCCAAGCGCGACACAGCCGCGATGCCGCCCTGCCCGGCCGACAAAGCCGTTGGCGAGCGCGAGGCTGAGCGCCAAGGCAATTTCGAGTGAGCCCGGCACCGCGAGCCGCTCATAGGCCACCTGATGGGACTCGAGCTCCTCGATCGCGCCGCGGGCAAGCTCATCGGCGATGTCCTCATAGAAGCGCGCCTCGATGATGAGAACCGAGCGTGGGCCCTTGCGGGTCATGGCAGTTAATCCAAGCCCCGGTGGCCGGCCACTTTAAGCCCGTAGCCCTCAAGCCCAACGATCTTGCGCGCGGGCGAATTGCTGAGCAGCACCATCTCGCGCACGCCGAGATCGAGCAGGATCTGGGCGCCGATGCCATATTCGATGAGACGCTGCTGGCCTATCCCTCCCGCCTCCTGTTTAAGGCGCGCAGAGATGGCATCAGGCCGCGACTCGCGGATCAGCACGATCACGCCGCGCCCCTTGCGCCCGATGATGTCCATGGCCTTGTGCACCAGCGTCTCGCGGTGGACACCGGTCGACACCACGTCGTCGATCGTATTCAGCGCGTGCACGCGCACGAGAACCGATCCGCCCGATGCGACGTCGCCTTTGACCAGCGCGACGTGCTCGGCGGGGTCTACGGTCGTGGCATAGACCTTGAGGTCGAAGGCGCCGCCGAAGGGACTCTCGATTCTGCTCTCGGCTACGACCTTGACCAGATGGTCGTAGCGCAGCCGGTGGGCGATCAGATCGGCGATGGTCGCGATCTTGAGCCCATGGCGCTGCGCGAAGGCGATGAGGTCGGGCAGCCGCGCCATGGTGCCGTCGTCGTTCATGATCTCGCAGATGACGCCCGCGGGATAAAGCCCGGCGAGGCGCGCGAGGTCGACCGCCGCCTCGGTATGGCCGGCGCGAATGAGCACGCCGCCCTCCTTGGCGACGAGCGGGAACACGTGGCCCGGGGTCATAATATCGCGGTAGTCCTTGGTCGGATCGATGGCGACCGAGATGGTGTGAGACCGATCGTGCGCCGAGATGCCGGTCGAGACTCCTTCGCGAGCCTCGATCGACACGGTGAAGGCGGTCGTGTGTCTGGCGCGGTTCGAGCGCGACATCAACTCAAGGTGGAGCTGTTTGGCGCGCTCGGGCGTGAGCGCGAGGCAGACGAGCCCGCGGCCGTTCTTGGCCATGAAGTTGATGGCGTCGGGCGTCGCCATCTGCGCCGGAATGACGAGGTCGCCCTCATTCTCGCGCTCCTCGGCGTCGACCAGGATGAACATGCGGCCGTTCCGGGCATCCTCGACCACCTCCTCGATAGGGGAGAGGAACTGAGGGTGGCGGGTCTTGCCGAGGATGGTCACGGGGTCAGGCCTTCGTTTTCTCCCAAGCGCGCGGCGTAGCGCGCCAGAATATCGACTTCAAGGTTTACCAGATCGCCGGGCGCCCGGTCTTCCCATGTCGTGTGGCAAAGTGTGTAAGGAATGACGTTCACGCCGAAGCGCGGCCCGTCGACCTCGTTAACGGTGAGGGCCACGCCATCGAGCGCGACCGAGCCTTTCTCGGCGATGAAGCGCCCGAGCACGGGCGGGCTCTCCAAGACAAATCTGATGCTCTCGCCGTCAGGGTCGCGCGCGAGGATCTTGGCGCGCCCGTCGATATGGCCGGTCACGAGATGGCCGCTGAGCTCATCGCCCAAGGCCAGGGGCCGCTCGAGATTGATGCGGCGTCCTTCCTGCCATTCGCCAAGCGTGGTGCGGGCCAAGGTCTCATTGGAGACCTCCACGGTGAACTTTGAGCCCTTCTTGGCCTTGGTCACATCGACAAGCGTCAGGCAGCAGCCGTCGCATGCGATCGATGCTCCCTGCTCCAGGCTTCCGCGTTTATAGGAGCAGGCGATCACGAAGCGTCCGCCCTGCCGCT
>Ga0137369_10007357_pt1 | contig 11086 bp, 10 predicted proteins | sample SagtaG_12_FD_104918 | JGI IMG/M metagenome (GOLD analysis project Ga0137369, IMG submission 104918) | Vadose zone soil microbial communities from Sagehorn Ranch, Mendocino, California, USA - Sage1_L_113_16 metaG | ecosystem: Environmental > Terrestrial > Soil > Vadose zone | place: USA... | reverse complement strand
TGCTGCTCGCTTCCCGCGCGCCGCTCGCGAAGCTGATCGCCTACAGGGAGCGGATGGGCTGGGGCATCGACTGGGTCTCCAGCGGCGGCAGCGACTTCAACCGCGACCTCGGCTTCCTGTACACCGAGGAGGAGTTGAAGCCGTTCCTGGACGGCGAGATCCCGCCCACCGTCGAGCAGTACGCACGCATGTGCGGGACGGGCGTCGTGGGCTACGTCTCCGAGGGACCGGGCCTGAGCGCGTACGCGCTATCGGACGGGATCGTCTACCGGACCTACGTGTCCACCGCACGCGGCCTCGAGCCCGCGATGGCCTACTACGCCCTGCTCGACCGCACGCCGAGGGGTCGCGACGAGAGCGACACGAGGCCGCTCTGGGTGCGGCGCCACGACGAGTACGAAACGACCTAGCGGGAGGCGCGTGAGCATGAGCGCGGGACCGCAGCGGGTGGGAACGCTGCTGTCCGTAAACGTCGGCCTGCCGAAGGACGTGCCCTGGCAGGGGAAGACCGTCTTCACCGGCGTGTTCAAGGATCCTGTTGCCGGTCCTCGCCGGGTGCACAGGCTCAGTGTCGACGGCGACGGTCAAGGCGATCTCGCCGGGCACGGAGGCGAGCAGCGCGCCGTGTTCGTCTACCAGATCGACTCCTATCGCTACTGGGAACGCGAACTCGGACGAACAGACTTCGTCTACGGACAGTTCGGCGAGAACCTCACCATCGAGGGACTGAGCGACCACGAGGTCTGCGTCGGCGACCGCTTCCAGATCGGCACCGCCGTCTTCGAGGTCACGCAACCCCGCGTCACCTGTTACCGCGTGGGCATCCGCATGAACGACCCGCGCATTCCCGCCATGCTCGTCTCCCACCGCCGGCCCGGCTTCTACTTCCGCGTGGTTCAAGAGGGCGAGGTCCAGGCGGGAGACGAGATCGTCAAGCTCGCCTCCGGTCCGGAACAGATGACGGTCGCCGAAGTCGACGCGCTGCTCTACCTCCCCGGACACCCGCGCCAGCAGGTGCTTCGCGCGCTGCGGATTCCTGCCCTCAGCCCGGGCTGGCAAGCGTCCTTCCGCGCCCTGCTCGAAGGCGAGACCGGCAGCGGCAACGCCGGTCTGACAACAGCCAGCCCGCCTCCGGCTTGGCGCGGTTTCCGCCGACTGACCGTGACCGGAATCGAGCGAGAGAGCGACTCCGTCATCTCTGTCCGCCTCGACGACCCGGACGGCGGGCCACTCCCTCCCGCACGTCCCGGCCAGTACCTCACGCTGCGAATCCAACCCGAGAACGAGCAGAGGTCGTTGCTTCGGAACTACTCCCTCTCGGGACCGCCCGATGCCGATTACTACCGGATCACTGTCAAGCGTGAACACGCCGGCGCCGCCAGTAGCTATCTGCATACCCGGCTCCGCGTCGGCGCCCAGCTCGAGATCGCAGCACCTCGAGGCACCTTCATCCTCGACAGAACCAACGCGCCAGTACTGCTGATCAGCGCCGGCATCGGCGCCACTCCCGTCCTCGCCATGCTCCACGCACTCGCCACCGAAGACACCGAACGAGAGATCTGGTGGCTCCATGGCGCGCGCAGCAGTCGCGACCAATCCTTCGCCGCCGAAGTCCGTGCGCTCCTCTCCTCGCTCCCAAACGTCCGCGCTCACGTCTGCTACAGCCGCCCCGGCCACGACGATCTCGAAGGCCGCGACTTCGACAGCGCCGGCCGTCTCACTGCATCGCTGCTCGTCCAACTCGCGCCACCGCGCGATGCCGGGGTGTACCTCTGCGGCCCCATGCCATTCATGGAGGAGATCAGCGCCGGTCTGGCAGCGATTGGGATCGACGCCTCACGCATCCACACCGAGCCCTTCGGGCCCGCACCCGGTCTGACGCCCGGCATCGCAGCAACACCTGCGCGGACGCCCCATCTACCCGCCGGCCAACCCGGAAACGGCCCAACGATCGAGTTCGCCCGCAGCAACCTCGCCATCTCGTGGAGTAGCGACTACACCAGCCTGCTCGAACTCGCCGAAGCATGCGACGTACCCGTCCGTTGGTCGTGCCGCACCGGCGTCTGCCACAACTGCGAGACCACCCTCATCGCCGGCAATGTCGAGTACAGCCCCGACCCGGTCGAACCCCCCGCCGACGGAAGCGCACTCATTTGCTGCTCACAGCCACGCGACGACGTAGTGCTCGATCTGTGATGCGGATTGTCAGATCGCCTGCCTCCGACCCCCAGCGAGCCCAACACCGGCGCGCGTCAGGAGCCCAAGCACCGGATCCGTCACGAAGTCGGAGGTGCGGGGCGGTAGACGTGAAGTGCCGAACCGGTGTTGTAGGTCTGCGCGTCGACTAGCTCGAGCCTGAGAGGCGCCGTCAGACCCTTGAACAGCGGCAGCCCGTTCCCGAGCGCCACGGGTTGCAGGACGAGGCGGTATTCGTCGACGAGCCCGCGTTGGGAGAGCGACTGCGCGAAGGCAGCGCCGCCCCAGGCGATCATCTCCTTCCGCGGCTCGCGTTTCAGCGCGGCGATCTCCTCGGCCAGGTCGCCCCGCGCGATCCGCGTCTCCGCCCACTCTGCACGCTCGAGTGTGCTGGAGAAGACGACCTTGGGGATGTCGTTCATCGGTGCTGCGTAGGCATCGTCGGACACGGGCCAGAACTCGGCCATCTCCTGATAGGTGAGGCGCCCCATGAGATGCAGGTCGGTGTTGCGCAACCAGTCGAGCTTGCGCTCCTTGAGGGCAGGGTCCTCCGGGGGGAGTCCCCAGTCTCCTGCGCCGTGTCGCCCGGGGCGGGCGACCAGTCCGTCCAGGGACACTCCCATCGACAGGACGAGCTTTCTCATCGCGTCTCCTCGTATACTGCACCGATCGGTGCACTATACAGCGACCCTCGATCGCACCTTCTTCGCGCTCTCGGATCCCACGCGGCGGCGGATCCTCGAGCGGCTCGGACGCGGTCCCGCCACGATCAGCGAGCTGGCCGAGCCGTTCGCGTTGACCCTCAACGGCGTCAAGAAGCACGTGACGGTGCTCGAGGACGCGGACCTCGTGGTCACCCAGAAGGTGGGACGGGCGCGCGAGTGCCGACTGGGACCCGCGCAGCTGCAGGAGGCGACGCGATGGATCGAGGAGTACAGGCGCGCCTGGGAGGACCGCCTCGACCGCTTCGGAGCCTACGCCGAGAAGAGGGCCGGCCGCAGATGAGGCTCGACGTCGAGTTCTCGCGACTGGTCGACGCGACACCCGAGCAGGTCTTCGACGCGTTCACCGACCACGAGGGTCAGGAAGCATTTTACGGCAAGGACGACGCCGGCTGGATCGTCGAGTCGCACTGCGACCTGCGCATCGGAGGCGTATGGACGGTCGAATTCGGACCCTCGCGCCTCGAGCTCTACCGGCACCGGCACGTGTTCGAGGTGATCGAACGCCCGCGACGCCTCGTCCTCGCGTCGACCGAGACCCGACTCGACGGCTCGAGCTTCCAAACGACGCTCGAGTTCACGTTCGAAGCCCGGGAGGGAAAGACGCTCATGACCATGATCCAGAAGGGCTTTCCCACCATCGAGCTCCGCGACGAGCACCAACGCGGCGTCCCCAACGCCTTCGCGCGGTTGGAGAGACTCGTCCAAGGGCGCGAGCCTTCGGACTGACGCAGTTGTCAGATCATCTACAGGTCCATGGAGAAGCCGCCTGTAGGCGGCTTCTCCGAGCTCGATGGGACGTAATCGCGGCTACGGACGAAGTCGCGCGAGTCCCCGGCGGCGGCGCACTGTGATCGCCGCGGCCGCGCCGAGCAGGAACACGCCGATCGTCATGCCGGCGCCGATGAAGGCATCGCCCCAGTCAAAGCCGCTCGACGCCGACGACACCGTCACGGGCGACGCGGCGAGCTGCTCCTGATAGCGCACGATCGCGCGATAGCCCTTCGCCTCGGTCTGCGCTCCGAGCTGCGCGACGTCGACGGGCTTCGGCTGCAGGGCGAGGAAGCCCTTGGCCTCCGTCTTCGCGGCGAGCGCGGAGGTGTCCGACTGCGACGCGTGCTGGACGAGGTACTGCGTGATCGCCGTGAATCCCGCCGCCTCGGTCTTCGCGGCGAGCGGCGACTCGGCGAGCGCCGTCGGCGCCGCGACCGCCGCGACGACGAGCCCCAGTGCGATCCACTTGCTCCGGCTGGCGAACATGACGTCCTCCCTTTCGGTGGTCTCGGCCGCCGATGCGGTCGTGTCGCAAGCGACAATGGAGGCCGCCGCTAACCGCGAGCTAACGCGGCGCTGACGGGAGGAGGGGCGATGGAATTCCGGGTGCTGGGGCCGCTCGAGGTCGTCGACGGTGCTCGGCCCGTGCCGATCAACGGCGCGAAGCAGCGCGCGCTGCTGACGATCCTCCTCCTGCGCGCCGGCCAGACCGTCTCGAGCGGCCGCCTGCTCGAAGAGCTGTGGGGCGACGAGCAACCGGAGTCGGGGCTGACCGCGCTGCACGTCCGCGTCTCGCAGCTCCGGAAGGCGCTCGGGAAGGGCGGCGAGTCGATCGTGACGAAGCCGGCCGGCTACGCGCTGGAGCTCGGCGCGAACGAGCTCGACCTGCACCGCTTCGAGGAGCTCGTCGCCGACGCAGACCGCGCGCTCCAGCGCGACGCCCCCGACCAGGCGTGGGCGCAGCTGCAACGAGCGCTGGCGCTCTGGCACGGCCGGCCTCTCGCGGACTTCGCCTACGAATCGTTCGCGAGCGCGGCGATCGCGCGACTCGAGGAGCTGCGACTCGTCGCGCAGGAGCTGCGGATCGACGCGGGGCTGCGTCTCGGTCGGCACGCGGAGCTCGTCGCCGAGCTTGAGGCGCTGATCGCCGAGCATCCGCTGCGCGAGGGGCTGCGTCGGCAGCACATGCTCGCGCTCTATCGCTCGGGTCGGCAGGCCGAGGCGCTCGAGGCATACCACGCCGCGCGCCGCGCACTCGTCGACGAGCTCGGCATCGCGCCGTCGCCGATGCTGCAGGAGCTCGAGGGCGCGATCCTCCGCCAGGACCGCTCACTCGACCTGGCGCCGACGCGCACCCGGCAGCGCTCGATCCTCGTGGGAGCCGTCGGCGACCCGCCACTCGCGCAACTCCTTGCGGTCGCCGCTCCGCTCGCGCGCGACCCGAGGCGGGAGCTGATCGTCGCGCGGCTGATCGCGAGGCGCGAGGAGCTCGGCGCCGCAGCCGCGGCGGTCGCCACGGAGTGCGAGCGGCTCGCCGCGGACGGCGTCGTCGCGAGGCCGGCCGTGTTCACAAGCCGCTCTCCCGGCGCCGACCTCGCCCGGCTCGCGACGGAGCAGGACGCGGACCTCGTGCTCGTCTTGTCCGGCGGCGGCGCGCTCGACGATCCCGAGCTCGCGGAGCTCCTGCGCTCGGCGCCGTGCGACGTGGCCGTTGTGGTCGGAGATGCGGTCGCGGCGCCTGGGCCGGTCCTCGTCCCCTTCGCGGGTGGCGAGCACGACTGGAGCGCGATCGAGCTCGGCGCCTGGCTCGCGGGCGGTTGGCGCGTGCCGCTCCGCCTGGCCGGTCCCGCTCCCGAGGACGCGAGGGACGCGAGCCGCATCCTCGCCAGCGCCTCGCTCGCGGTTCAGCGCGCGTTCGGCGTCGCGGCAGAACCGCTGCTCGTCGAGCCGGAGCCGGAGCGGCTGGTCGCAGCCGCACGCGAAGCCGCCGTCTCCGTCGTCGGGCTGCCGGAGGGCTGGCGCACCGGAGGGCTCGGCCCTGCACGCGCCGCGCTCGCGGCGAGCGGGCGGCCCACGCTGCTCGTCCGCAAAGGACTCCGTCCTGGCGGCTTGGCGCCGCCCGAGCACCTGACGCGGTTCACGTGGACCTTCCGCGCGGGCTGATCAACGCGCCCACGGCGGCGGCGTCCGCTTCACGCACGGCGGCGACGTCTCGCTCGGCGGCGGCCCGCCCCGCACGAAGTAGCCGCCGAAGGTCTGCTCGACGTCCGGCACGACGCGAAGCGTCTTGAGCGCGAAGCTGTTGCCCGTCGGGACGACCTTGCTCAGGTAGTTCGGCTGGATCGCCTGCCGGTTGCCGTCGAGACGGATACGGCCCATCGGCGAGTCGATCTGTACGCGCGCAAGCGCCGACAGCAACGAAGGCCCGTCCGCGCCGCGCGCACGTTCGAGCGCGGCGATCGCCGCCTCGACCCCGCTCGCGAACGGGATGGAGAGGGGGTTGATCGCGCTTGCAGCAGGGATTCCCGGGAACGCCTTCCTCAACGCGGCGGCGAACGCGCGCTGCGCCGGAATCGGATCGAACGACGGCGATCCGCCGACGACGACGCCGCCCGCAGCGGGAATCACCGTCAGGTCGCTGAGCAGCGCGACGTTCGAGACGACCTTGCCCGCGATTCCGTGCCGAGCGGCGCCGTACCGGTCGAGGAAGCGCTTCATCGCCGACACCGCAGCGCCGAGGTAGACACCGTCGACCGAGCGCGGAACGTGGGCAACCGCCGCGCCGGGATCCGTGCCGAAGGTGATCCAGTCGCGCGCGACGATCCGCCCGCCGAGCGCGCAAAATTCCGCGATGAAGCCGGCGCTCTCCGCCCAGCCGTACGGCACGTCGTCGGCGACGACGGCCGCGCGCCTCCAGCCGAGCTGCCGGTAGGCGTAGGAGCCGAGCCCGGCCGACGTCTGCGCCGCGTCGGGAGCGAACCGGAACACGTTCCGCGCGGGATCGTCCAGCGTCAGCTCGGGAGCGGCGGTCGGCTGGATCAGGAACGCGACGTTCGGCTGCAGCCGCGCGTACTGGCGAAGCGCCATGCCCTGCTCCGGCGTGACGGTACCGACGAGCGCGCGCGCGCCGTCCTCCTCGACGAGCCGCCGCGCTTCGGGAATCGCGTCCTCGCTGCCGGCGACGCAGCCGACGAGGAGCTCCACGCGACGACCGGCGACGTCGACGGGCGTGATCCCCGACGACGGCTTCCGGCCGCGCGGCTTCGCGCCCAGCTCGATCAGCGGCACCTCCGCGTCCGCGAGGTTCAGCTCGTGCGCACCGCCGAACGGGCCGAAGCAATCGGAGAGGATCCCGATCCGGAACGGGCGCGTGCCCGAGCCTCCGCAGCCGGACGCGACGAGCGCGAGTGCGACGAGCGCGAGCGCGCCTCTAGCGCGCATCGCCCACCACCCACACCGATCCACCGTCGACCGCCACGGCCTGCGGGCTCGCGGCGACCGGGATCGTGGCGACGACGCGGCCGTTCCGAGCGTCGACGCGCGTGACCGCGTGCCCGATCGCACCCGCGACCCACACGCTGCCGCCGCTGACCGTCACGCCGACGGGCCCGCGCGCGACCGGCACGCTGCGCACGACGCGGTACGTCCGGGGGTCGAGCTCGACCACGCGGTCGCGCAGCTGGTCGGTGATCCACACGCCGCCGGAGCCCGCCGCCACCTTCGCGGGCGGAAAGCCGAGCGCGATCGTCGCGACGATCCGACGCGTTCGCGGGTCGATCCGCCAGAGCCGCCGGTCGTTCGAGTCGCCGACGACCCAGATCGCGCCGTCGCCCGTCGCCATCCCCGCCAGCGCCTCGCGGAAGTTGCCGGCGCTCAGCCGCCGCGGGTACGGGATCCGCACCGTGGCGCCGATCCGCACGTCGTTCGCGGACACGCTCAGCTGCTGGACGTTCGGGCAGCCTGCGACCCAGACGCCGTACGTGCCGCTCGTCAGGCTGCACGCGAGCTTGGAAATGCCGCCGGTGTGCTCCGCGCCGACGGCGTCGAACCGCGAGACGTTCCCGGAGAACTGGCTCGGCCCGAGCGCGGCGACGTACGCGTACCCGCCGTGCACCGTCACGTCGAACGGGCGCCCGATCGCGGGGATCTTCACCGTCTCGCCCGACGCCGGTTCGAACTGCCACAGCGTCCCGTCGCGATACGCGGCGACCCAGACGCGGCCGCTGCCCGCGGCAACTGCGACCGGTCCGTCGCCCACCGCACGGGACGCGGTGACCCGATTCGAGCCGGTGTCGATCCGGAGCAGGCGACCGACTCCGGCCGCCGGCGGTGGGCCGCTCCCGCCCGTGAGGAACACCGCGAGCAGCGCCGCGGCGATCACGGCAAGTCCGGCCAGCGCGATCGCGAGCGGGAGACGGTTGCGATGGGGGGCCGCGATCCCCAGGGCGCTGCGCGCATCGTCGATCAGCTCGCCGCACGTCGCGTAGCGGTCGTCCGGTTCCTTCGCGAGCGCCTTCGGAAGCACCTGCTCGAGGCCCGGCAGCGTCGGCGGCTCCTCCTCGAGGTGCGCGTACAGCGTCGCGGCGTCCGAGGCGCGGCGGAACGGCGCGGCGGCGCTCAGGCATTCGTAGAGCAGGCAGCCGAGCGCATAGACGTCCGCACGGCCGTCGACGTCCTCGCCGCGGATCTGCTCCGGCGCGACGTAGTCGATCGTCCCGAAGAGACCCGGCTCGAGCGTCCGCGCGTCGTCGGTTCGCTTCGTCAGGCCGAAGTCGGCGAGGTAGACGTGCTCCGTCCCGTCGAGCAGGACGTTCGACGGCTTGACGTCGCGGTGGACGAGCTGCCGCGAGTGCGCGAAGTCGAGCGCGTCGGCGACCTGCGCGCAGATGCGAACCGTGCGTTCCTTGTCGAGCGGCCCTTCACGAAGGAGCTCCTTCAAGTCGCGGCCCTCGACGTACCGCATCGCGATGTACAGCTCGTCCCCGGCATCGCCCGCGGCATAGATCGGCACGACGTTCGGATGGTCGAGCGACGCTGCGAGCTGCGACTCCTGCAGGAAGCGATCACGGAACGCATCGTCCTCGGCGAGGCGAGGCGCGAGGAGCTTGAGCGCGACGCGCCGCTTCAGGCGGAGATCCTCGGCGAGATAGACGACGCTCATGCCGCCACGGCCGAGCACACTCTCGATCCGGTACCCAAGCAGCTCCGCGCCGATGCGTGGATCAGCCGAGACTGTCAACGGCCCGCCTCCTTCGCGCGGACGATACGACTTCGCGTCACGTCTGCCTAGACGCACGGCCGAGCTTCGCCGACGGCGCTAACGACCCGCTAACTCGCGGCGGTCAGGAAGTCGTGACGCGAATCGACGCGAGGCGTGTGGAACCGGCGTACGATCGCGACGTGAAGGCGGAGGACCCCGGAGCAGTCGGATCAGCATCGCCGTCAGGCGAGCGGCCGATCCGTGCTGCCGAGGTGGTTGGTGCCCTGTCGCTCGCGACCGACCTCGGCACCGGGCAGCCGCTCGAGCACGCGCTGCGCACTGCCGTGCTCGCGGTCCGCCTCGGCGAGCTCGCCGGAGCCTCGGCGCGGGAGCTCGCGGACACGTACTACGTCGCGCTCCTCCACGCTTCGGGGTGCACGTCGAATGGGCACGAGGCGGCGTTGCTCTACGGCGACGACATCGCGCATCGAGCCGCGTTCTACCTCATCGACCCGACCAGCCCGGCGGAGGTGCTTGCGTTCTACCGGGCTCACGTCGGGGCAGGCCGCCCCCCGGAGGTCCGCGCCGCGCTAATTGAGGACGCGATCGCCAACGCCGGCCCGCGGGCCCGTGACGCGTTTGCGACGATGTGTGAGATCGCGCAGCGGTTCGCCGGGTGGCTCGACCTCGGCTCGAACATCGAGGCAGCGCTGGAGTACGTGTTCGCGCGCTGGGACGGACGCGGGTTCCCGGACGCCCGCGGCGACGCGATTCCGTTGCCGATGCGCCTCTTGCACGTGGCGCGCGACATCTCCCTCTTCCTCTCCGCCGCGGGCGCCGACGAGGCACGGACCGTCGTCGAGCGTCGAACGGGTGCCGCCTACGAGCCTCGGCTCGCCGAGCTCGCCGTGCGGAACTTCGGCGACCTCCTCTCCGGCCTGGACGAGACGCGGATGTGGGAGCAGGTGCTGGAGATCGAGCCGTTCCCGCAGGTCTGGATCCGAGGCGAGAAGGTCGACGCCGCCTTCATGGCCATCGCCGCACTCACCGGTCTCAAGTCGCCGTGGCTTCGCGAGCACTCGACCGGTGTGGCCGATCTCGCCGAGGCCGCCGCCTGGCGGCTGGGACTGCCGGCAGTTTCCGTGACACTCGTGCGCCGCGCCGCGCTCGCGCACGACCTCGGCCGCATCGGCGTGTCGAACGCGATCTGGGAGAAACCCGGACCGCTCGGCTTCGGAGAGTGGGAGCGGGTGCGACTCCACCCTCACTTCACGGAGCGCGCGTTCGCGCAGTCGCGGGAGCTCGCTCCGATCGGGATCCTGGCCGGCTCACACCACGAGCGGCTGGACGGTTCGGGCTACCACCGCGGCACGCGCGGGCCGGGACTCGATCAACCAGCCCGCATCCTCGCCGCCGCCGATTGCTATGCGGCGATGCGCGAGGCGCGACCGTACAGGCCGGCTCTCGATGCGCCGGCGGCTGAGGCCGAGCTGATGCGTGAGGTCGAAGAGGGACGGCTCGATCCAGAGGCTCTCGACGCTGTGCTCACCGCCGCGGGCCACCGGGTACCGCAGCGACCCCGCGAGCTGCCGTCCAGTCTGACCCAGCGCGAATTGGAGATCCTCCTCGTGCTCGTGCGCGGCAAGTCCAACCAGGAGATCGCCGATGATTTCCGCATCTCCGTCAAGACGGTCGGGAACCACGTTCAGCACGTCTACGAGAAGGCCGGCGTTCGCAGCCGCGCCGCGGCGACGCTCTGGGCCTTCGAGCACGACCTCGTTCGCACCGCATAGGGCATTCGCCCCATTCCGCGTGGGCGTCCGGGGTCGCACACTCGCCGCACCATCGGCGTCGACCTGCGGCGCCGAGAACCGAAGAGGAGGAGAGAGTTGATCCTGGCAACGACACAGGTCGAGGATTTCGACCGCTTCCTGAGCATCTTCTCGACCAAGGGCGCCGAGAAGCGCCGGCAGCACGGGTCCAAGGGCGCGACCGCCTTCCGCGATCCCAACGAGACCGACCGCGTCTGGGTGCTCTTCGACTGGGACGCGGATGGTTGGCAGAGCTTCGTCTCCGACCCCGAGGTCCCTCCGATCATGCAGGAAGCCGGGCACAAGGGTAAGCCCCAGGCGGCGGAGATCGGTGGCCGCTACGACGCCTAGCACGCCACTCGTGCGGCAGCGACCGCGCAAGC
>Ga0137369_10007343_pt1 | contig 11098 bp, 8 predicted proteins | sample SagtaG_12_FD_104918 | JGI IMG/M metagenome (GOLD analysis project Ga0137369, IMG submission 104918) | Vadose zone soil microbial communities from Sagehorn Ranch, Mendocino, California, USA - Sage1_L_113_16 metaG | ecosystem: Environmental > Terrestrial > Soil > Vadose zone | place: USA... | reverse complement strand
CCAAAGGAAGAAAACAAACGAGCCGAAATCGTAAACGGTCTTGCGGCCGCGCTCGCGTGCGTCCCTGACAAACCACAAGGCAATAATACCCGGCAGCAAGTAATCTGCTCCCAAAGCCGAGATAGCTGGGATCCCGTTCGGTTGGCCAAGAAACCGGTGCAGCTGGTACGCCGCAGTCGCGCAGAATATACCAAGTGCGGTCAGCATCTAACGAGAACAAGCTGAGCGACCGCTGACGAGAGCGAACTGTGCTGCGGGTTTCTGTATTGAAGTCATCGAAAGTAAATCTTCGCGCCGGTCAGCGGTTCGCTCCAGCGCGTGGTTAGATGCGTTCATTACTGTACAAGTGAACCGCGCACGGTGCCGACAACCTCCGTCGGAGATCCTAACCCAAACCTTGTACGCTCTCCCTCAAACTTGCCATCGGTTAAAACTCCGCGAATGAAGTCGTACGCGTCACACATGTCTCCGCTAAGGTTAATCTGCAAAGCCCGGCCCTCTACCTGATAAGTCGGCGATCCGAAGGCGACATGGCCCTCGAGTACGACCAACTTGCGCCAAACGTCTTTCCAACCGGCGAGACAACTGACGCCGACCTGGTCTGTCACTCGGAACGTGAGGACCTCAAGCTTCGCCTTGCCAGGCGACGGCGCTGTAACAAAACGCCAGATAGCATCCGCTTGCCATTGTCGCGGGGTCGGCTCCGAAGCAAGTCTCTCGTGATGTTTTTGCTCCCCCCGCCACTGCTGCGTGAATTCTTGATCTGAAACACGTTCGGCGTCGCTGGCCAGGCAGACCGCGACGATGCATGCAAAGATCGCGACGCGCGTTAGCATCTAACGAGAAAAAGCTGAGCGACCGCTGACGACAACGAGCTCCGCCGTAGGTTTCAGTGTTGAAGTCATCGAAAGTAAATTGTCGCGCCGGTCAGCGGTTCGCTCCAGCGCTTGGTTAGACCTCTGCGAGAACATCCTCTGTGAGTGAATCTCTATCGCGTAGTCTGCGCTCGACCTGCGCATCCCACTCTGCATTACCGACAGTAATCGCAACGGCGCTGCCATCTTCCGAGTATCCTTCGTCGGGCCAAGAGTTGCGAAGAAAAAAATATAGCGCCTCATCGAGCGACTCGTCAGCATGCCATGTCGTCATGATGACTGGATCGATATCGAGACTGCATTCGTCCATGATGTCGTGTGCGCGCTCACAACCGGGACCCCATGCGCAGAAGTAAACGCAACCAGAAGCGAGCAAGGTCTCCGCGAACTGCGAAAGTGTCGCTACGTCTGCTTGCGTGCTGTCGGCAACCAGCAGCGCTACGAAACGCTTGCTCGGAAGTGCGAATGATCCCGGCAACTCGCCAAAGTTGGAGGCGGCGACGCAGAAGACCTCGCGCTCTGTAATGTCATCGAATCCAACGTAAGTCATGGGGCTCGTCTTTAGGTCTAACGAGACGGAGCTGAGCCACCGCTGGCGGCGGCGAGCTTTGCTTTACTCTCAACTATCATCTCTCAGCCCTCAACTTTCTTAGTACAACGGCCAGCGGTTGGCTCCAGCGATTGGTTAGATTTCTTTTGCTGCCACATAGCGAAGGCTCTCTCGTCTTCCAAAGGTATCTCAGGAACAAGGCAAACAGAAGCACGTCGACGATGCCGAGAAACCAAGTGAGCGGAAAACCCATGTAGCCAAACTGGTATGTGAGTAAGAGCGTGATCGCGATCATGAACACGACAACAACTGCCGCCACCCACGCAAAACGTGACCGTATGAAAAAGAGGATGATGAAAGCGGCCATAGGAATGACGATAGCGGAACCGAGAGCGATGAAACGATGGTCGATGAAATAGAAACGGATGTCGAAGTAACTGAGCACGAGCGCGCCGACGAGCGCGGGCAGGAGCGGGTTTCGCTTCGGAGGTGTAGAATCCATGAATCTAACGAGACGGAGATAAGCCACGGCAGGGTGTCGTGGCAAACACACTGAGCTTATTTCGGAATGGGGCCGTTGGCTTCATCGATTGGTTAGATGCTTTGATGTCACAAGCGGGTAAGTGCGATACCAATGGCTGCTGCCACCGCGAGGATACCGACGGCGATCGCCAACCAAGCTAACACTGAGCATCTGCTGTTGCGGAGCACGAACAATCCGGCGGCTACCTGAACACCGCCGACGAGTAGCAAAAATATCCAAATGCGCTGCGGGCCGACGACCGAAGCGAAGATCCCATACGCCGGCAACATGAGCAGGACAAGGAGGTCTCCTGGAAATCCTGCCGATCTTCGTCTTTCCATGCTCGCGCGCATAGCATCTAACTATAATTAGACCCCGATTTTTGTACGGGGCGGGATATTTTTGTGTACACAGGGGATTTTCATTTATCTCTCGCCGGCGGCAGTTTGTCACGATAAAAGGGAAGCATGCCGCGCCCCAAAGCGCATTATTCGCTGGTGGTAAAGAATCATCAAACGGGCGAGCGGTTAAAGATCGATCTTGTCGATCTGCCATTCGCTACGAGCAAGAGTTTTCGCTTGCGCGTGAATGGTCGATGGGCTCAAAAGCTGCCGGTGGCGAGCAAGACAGCTGTGCTGCGGCAATTGCGCGCCTGGTGGGTGGCGCATTAAAGGATTTTCGCGGCGGCTTCGCACCGGGGGGCGGATGTCGTTTCGCGGCTACACGTCGTAATACATCGCGAACTCGTAGGGATCCACTTCGCCAACCAGCCTTCGCTTAGGGCTACGGCGAGTCGAGAGGCTACGGCGTGACAGGTGCGGGCAGAAGAGCAACCGTCAAACGTCATAGTACATGGCAAATTCATAGGGGTGAGGCCTTAAACGCAGCGCGTCGTATTCTTTTTGTTTCATGTCGATCCAGTTGGCGATGAAGTTTTCGTTGAAGACGTCGCCGCGCAGCAGGAAGGAATGATCGGCTTGCAGCGCTTCGATTGCGCCGCGGAGCGAATCGGGGACGCTTGCGACTTGCGCGAGTTCTTCGGGCGGTAACTCGTAAAGATTTTTGTCCAGCGGATCGCCGGGATCCATGCGATTTTGGATTCCGTCCAGCCCTGCAAGAAGCATCGCCGAGAAGGCGAGATATGGATTTGCAGCGGCATCCGGCGTGCGAAACTCGATGCGCTTTGCCTTTGGGCTCGGTGAGTACGTCGGAATCCGAATCGCGGCGGAACGATTGCGAGCGGAGTAGGCGAGATTGACCGGCGCTTCGAATCCGGGGACAAGCCGTTTGTAGCTGTTGGTAGTGGGATTCGTCAGGCAGGTGAGCGCCGGTGCGTGTTTCAAAATTCCACCAATGAAAAACAGAGCGATATCACTGAGCCCGGCGTAGCCGTTCCCAGCGAACAGCGGTTTGTCGTCTTTCCAAAGCGAAATGTGGGTGTGCATGCCGCTGCCATTGTCTCCGAAGATTGGTTTCGGCATGAACGTCACCGTTCTGTTGTGCCGTTTGGCGACATTCCGCAGGATGTATTTGTAATACTGCATGTTGTCGCCCATGCGTTTGAGCGGCGCGTAACGAATATCGATCTCTGCCTGGCCGGCAGTTGCGACTTCGTGATGCTGGCGCTCAATCGGCACGCCCGCTTTCTCGAGCTCCAAACACATTTCGTTTCGAATGTCCTGTAACGTGTCCATCGGCGAGACCGGAAAGTACCCTTCCTTCGGTCGAATCTTGTAACCGAGGTTTGGAAATTCCTCGCGCGCGCTGTTCCAATGTCCTTCGACGCTATCGACGACGTATGACGCTGCGTTGCCGCTATTGGCAAATCGCACATCGTCGAAGATAAAAAATTCTGCCTCCGGCCCAATGAATGCCGTGTCCGCGATTCCTGTCGATTTGAGGTAAGCCTCTGCTTTTTCGGCAACACCGCGCGGATCTCGATCGTACGGTTCGCGAGTGATCGGATCGACGATGGTGCAAATAAGGCTCAGGGTGGGTTCGGCATTAAAGACATCGATCCACGCCGTGGCCGGATCTGGAATGACGAGCATGTCAGAGGCGTTGATCACTTTCCAGCCGCGTATGCTCGAGCCGTCGAACCCAAGTCCGTCCGTAAAAATGTCCTCGTTATATTCGGTGAGCGTGGTGGTGAAATGCTGCCATGTTCCTGGCAGGTCGGTGAATTTGAAATCCACAAGCTTTACGCCGTGGTCTTTAATCATTTTGCTGACGTCGGATGGAGTTTTGTCTTTGGCCATATTCAGAAGTTTTCAGTTCATAGTTGAGAGTTGATGGAAAGCAAAATGACGAAATCCGAACGACGAATTCCGAAAGAATGACTGAATGAGGAATCCGGCCGCGGCCTGGATTTCGTCATCCGATTTTTGTCATTGTTTCGTCATTCGTCATTTGAGCTTCGTCATTCAAATCACACCGCTTTTTCGCCGATCTCTTCAGTGCGGATGCGCACCGCGTGTTCCACTGGGAGCACGAACACCTTGCCGTCCCCGATCTTTCCGGTCTTCGCCGCGGCCACCACGACATTGACCGCTTTTTCAATCAAGTCGTCCGCCATTACCACTTCCACTTTCACCTTCGGCAGAAAATCCACCGTGTATTCGCTTCCCCGGTAAATTTCGGTGTGTCCTTTTTGACGCCCAAAACCTTTGACCTCGGTGACGGTCATCCCTTCGATACCGAGCTCTGCAAGCGCTTCTTTGACCTCTTCGAGCTTGAACGGTTTAATGATGGCCTCCAATTTTTTCATGTCGCAGTAACCTTGGCATCGCGCGGCGCTTTGCAACCGAAAGCCAACCGCAGCACGCGCTCTCATAGCAATAACACGAAACCGATGCAAGCATCGATTTCGTGGTCGTTAAAGTTGTTAAAAGCGTTGAAGCGTTAAAGGGGTTGCGCGAGCTTGGCGATCTCGCTTCAACGCTTCAGCGGTTTAACGTTTCAACGAAGGCAGATACGTAGGTAAATTTGCCAATTCTATTTGACGTTTAATACTCAAACCTGATGTCCCGCGACTCATTCGTTCACCTTCATCTGCACACCGAATATTCGCTGCTGGATGGAAGTATCCGAATGAAGGACGTGATGAAAAAAGCTGCGGAATTCGGGATGCCTGCCGTGGCAATCACCGACCACGGCAATTTATTTGGCGCGATTGAGTTCTACCAGGAAGCGCAGCGCGCCGGGGTGAAACCGATCATCGGCTGTGAGGTTTACGTGGCACCGGGATCGCACAAGGACCGGCCGCCATCGCGTCGGGAATCGGCGTATCACTTTACGTTGTTGGCCGAAAACGAAACTGGCTACCGCAATCTCGTGAAGCTGGTGACGGCAGCGCATCTAGATGGATTTCATTACGCGCCGCGGATCGACAAGGAGATGCTGGCGGCGCGCTCGGCGGGTTTGATCGGATTGAGCGGCTGTCTTGCGGGCGAAATCAACAGCGCGATTCAGGCAAACAACATCGAGAAAGCAAAACAGAGCGCTGCCGAATATCGGGATATCCTCGGCCCGGGAAATTTCTTCCTGGAATTGCACGATCACGGGATGGAGGAGCAAAAGAAATGCAACGCAGCACTCGTGCAGATGGCGCGCGACTTTGGCGTTGGCTTGGTAGCGGCCAATGACGTGCATTTTCTCCGCCGAAGCGACCATGAGGCGCATGATGTGATGCTTTGCATCGGCACCGGCAAAATGGTGCAGGACGAAAGCAGGATGCGTTATCTGCCGGAACTGTATTTCAAATCACCGGTCGAGATGCGGCAGGTGTTCCGCGATTTTCCGGAGGCGATCACGAACACACTACACATTGGCGAACGTTGCCATCTCGATCTTGAGTTTGGGAGTTCGAAATATCCGGAGTATCCGGCGCCGGCCGGAAAAACGCGGGAAGGATATTTGCGTGAGCTTTGCTACCAGGGTTTGCGAGCGCGCTACGGCGAACGGGCGACCGCCGATTCGGAGCTAACCGGGCGGCTCGAGTACGAACTTGGCGTTCTGGAAAAAACAGGGTTCGTTAGTTATCTCCTCATCGTTTGGGATTTCATTCATTTCGCGAAAGAAAAAGGGATTCCGGTTGGTCCAGGACGCGGCTCGGCTGCAGGCTCGATCGTTGCGTTTGTCCTCGGCATCACAGACATCGACCCGCTTCAGTTCGGCCTGATTTTCGAGCGGTTTTTGAATCCTGATCGCGTTTCGCCTCCGGATATCGACGTGGATTTCTGCGAAGCGCGCCGCGGCGAGGTCCTCGAATACGTTCGACAAAAATACGGCGAGCGCCGCGTCGCACAGATCATTACGTTCGGCAAACTCAAGGCAAAAAGCGTCGTGCGCGACGTCGCCCGCGTGCTGGGATGGACTTATCGCGATGCAGACCGTATCGCGAAGATGATTCCCAACGAGCTGAACATTACGCTCGAAACAGCAGCGGGAAAGAACGCGGAGTTGAAACGCGCGATCGCTACCGAGCCGCCGACACGGCAGCTGTTTGAGCACGCGAAACTTCTCGAAGGTTTGTCGCGCAACGCTGGCGTGCACGCGGCAGGTGTAGTCATCGCAGATCGGGATTTGTCCGATTACATCCCGCTTTGCCACGACGTAAAAGGCAACGACGTGATCAGCCAGTACGCAATGGGACCGCTCAACGATCTGGGACTCCTGAAGATGGATTTCCTTGGATTAAAAACGCTAACCGTCATCGAGGATACGCTGACGCTGATTCGCAACCGTGACCCAAACTTTTCGCTAAAAGATATTCCGCTGAATGATGCTGCTGCCTTCGCGCTCTACAACCGCGGCGAAACGATCGGCCTGTTCCAGATGGAATCCGGCGGCATGACCAGTCTCTCGAAGCAGTTCGATGTCAAAAAGCTCGACGACATCATCGCATTGATCGCGCTGTACCGGCCCGGCCCGATGGAGCTGATCCCGGAATACGTGAAAGCGAAAAAGGGGATTACGCCGATAAAATATTTGCATCCGCTGCTTGAGGATATCTGCGCCGACACCTACGGCGTGATGATTTACCAGGAACAGGTAATGGCTGCTGCCAGCAAACTTGCCGGCTACTCGCTTGCGCAAGCCGATCTTCTCCGGCGCGCCATGGGCAAGAAGGACAAGGAGAAGATGGCGAAAGAACGCAGGAACTTCATCGAGGGCTGTGCGCGCACGAACAAGATTCCTGAGAAAAAGGCGAACGCCATTTTCGATTTGCTCGAAAAATTTGCCGGTTACGGATTCAACAAAAGTCATAGCGCGGCGTATGGCGTGATCAGTTACCAAACGGCGTTCCTCAAGGCGCATTATCCGGTGGAATTCATGGCCGGTTTGCTGAGTAACGAAATCAATAACACCGAAAAAATTTCGGTGTTCGTAGGTGAATGCAAACGGATGGGGATTTCCATTCTGCCACCGGACATTAACAAGAGCGGTTTGAAATTCACACCGGAAAGAGTGGCAGCGGCGCCCTCGCCGCCATCTTCGTTCCAAAACGCGACGGGGGCGTCGCGTCCACAAAGCAATGCAATTCGTTACGGCCTGGCTGCGATCAAAAACGTCGGCGAGGCAGCCATGGCGATCGCCATTCGCGAGCGAGATCAACGCGGCGAGTTCAGTTCGCTCGAGGATTTTTGTACGCGGCTCGATTCGCGCCTGGCCAATCGCAAAATGTTGGAAAGTCTCATTAAGGCCGGCGCGTTTGATTTTACGGGGAGGGATCGCGCGGAGCTCTTCGCGTGCATCGATGAATCGCTGAACGCGTCAGCAATAGCACAGCGCGATCGGGCAGCCGGACAGGTTTCGCTTTTCGATGAGCAAACGCACGCTGCCACGGCAGTGAGACGGCAACCAATCAGACCGTGGAACGAGCATGAAAAGCTCTCCTACGAGAAAGAGCTTCTCGGGTTTTATGTCAGCGGCCATCCGCTCGACGCATATGCCGACGTTTTTGCGGCAAAAAAATATCGATCGATTGCCTCGTTAGGGGAACTGGACGATCGCACACAATTCAAGATCGCGGGAGCGATCGTGGAGGTCGAGAAAAAGTTTACGAGGAAAGAGGGCAAGCCATTTGCGGTTGTCTGGCTCGAAGATCTTGTGGACGTACTCGAGGTGGTCGTGTGGAACGAGGTTTATCTGAAGGTGTCGGATGTTCTCCTGCCCGGGGGTGTTGTTGAATTGAAAGCGACGTTGGACAGACGCGACGAAATGCTTCGTGCTACGGCTTTGGAAATTAAGCCGCTGGCAGCGGCAAGAGCCAATGGCGCAACCGAAAGATCGGAAGATACATCACAGCTGTCCGCGATTCGTCTGCGGTTTTCTTCGGCGACGACGGGCGATGAGCTGCGTCAGGTTCGCAACATCCTCGTTAGCTCACCCGGACGTCAGCCGGTCCAACTGCTGTTTGATCGCGACAACGGCAATTCGTTGCGGCTCGATGCGGGCACTGAGTTTAGAGTGGATCTTACCCCGGATTTGACGGAGAAGCTTTCCCGCTGGCTTGTCACCGAGCAATATCAGTAGCTGAGCTATCGCCGCTTCTCTCCTTTTTCTGGACCTTCTTTGGGACGACTTCAGCACGCGGGACGGCGCCGAGTAACAATGTTTTTCCCTCCGGGCCTATTCCAAAACAGAGAGGAAAAATGCGCTCGGGACCGCCCAACGTCGAAACAATTGGAAACTGGCTACCGATTTCTTCTTTCAAGTTGATGCTCCAGCCGGATTGAAGAAGAGGGCCGCGAAACTCCAGCTCGGTCGCGGCAGGAGCAAGTGGCAGGGCCGTCGGCGCAATTTCAATTTTGTTCACGCAGTCAACGGGATGCGACATTAGATCGAAAATAGGTGTCGCTCCGACGATTCTAACCACGACGTGTTTTGTATTTTCGAAATCAATTTCTCCGCGAAGCGCGAGGTCTACATCTTTGGTTGCGAGATTCAGAAACTCGAGGGAAGCGTGATTGCCATCAAAAATGGCCAGGGTGCTGGCTCCAATGACGTTTAAGAAAGACTCGCTGCTAGCCAGTTTTCCATTTACAAGCTGCACTTCACCAACGATGCGGGGACGCTGCAACGTTTCGGAGAGAGAGAGTTTTCCACTCAAAATGCCGTCTTCCAGAATGTTTGAATGGAAAAACTCCGGTGCCGCCGCCAGAAAGAGTGCCGGGAAATCCAGCGAAACATTGAGAGGCGACATTTGAAAAGCGTTCCAAGTGATCCCGATGGGCAGCGGAAAACTCGCAGTGAAACTGAGTGGGCTCGATTTGGGCAAGTGAATCACGCCGCGCGCATCCCACTGACTCGAGTTGATGGTTGCTTGAAATTCTACCGGAATCGGACCCGCTTTTTGTCGCAGAGACCCGCGCATAGTCGAAACGTAATCGCGCAAATCGTTCGTCCAAGCGTCGAGTATCCCTGAATACTTGTGCTCCGGTGAAAGATCAATCTTGCCCTCACCCGAGAGAGAATCCTTCTTCCGAGCCAAATCGAAGCGTTCGATTTCCAGCTCGCTCGGTTTCAAAGTCACTTTTGCACTGAAGCTGTCGATATCGTGTTTGAAAAACGTTAGCGAGGCGCCCTCGATCGTGAGGTCACCGCCGAAGTTGCGGGCGTGAGTATCCATCGACCCTTGGATGCTGATTCTCCCAGCGAAATCAGCTGGGTTTGCACCGAAAAGAGCAAGGAACTCACCAAGTTGATTAATCGACGCCGAAATATTTCCCCGAAAATCCGGCCTGAGCCACTCGGACGAGGTCGCGGGTAGTGCAGCTTCGCCGCTAAGGGTGAACTGGTTGCTTTTTTGCCTGATGTAAAGTTGCTGAAGTTGAATCTTCCGGTTGTAAAGTGCGGCGCCGAGCATGAGCGCTTCTGCTGTGCGGTCGCGCCAGGTGAGATCGGTTAATTCACCCCAGAGCGACGCGGTTGCGCGGTCCGGCTCGGCCAGGTTGCCGCGAAACGTGAAGTTGCTGGCGTGGAGCAAGCCATTGACACGATCGGCGAAACCGAGCGCATCTGAAATCTGCGCCAGCGAAAGGTCGGTGGCGCCACCCGCAATCTTCCAGTTTGAATGTGGCGAGTGCCATTCATGTGAAATATTCGCCCGGAGTTTGCCGCCGAACGCATCGACGTCGAACTGCAATCCCATTCGCCGGTTCCCCAGCCGCGCAAGGTCCACCGTCGCGGCCTGCAAGTCGAGGCCGTGAGTCAAAGTCAGTCCAGCGAGCGTCAAGCGATTGCCTTCCCAGTGGGTTGCGCCGCGCAACTGCGAAAAAGTTTGGCGCACCCATGGTGAGGTGATCATGAGCTCGGCAGCGGTGAACCGCCCGGGTTCCGTCTCACTTGCAGATAGCGAAGCATTCCGCAGCAAGATCAAACTCGGCCCGTTCTCGACCCGCGTTTCCAGCTTGGCGATACTTAAGGTTTCCGGGAGCAATCGATGAAGTGTCGCCCAACCGCGTTCGCTTAGTGCTTGCACATTTGGATTCGTGCGGTGCAGCTCGGCGTGGAGTTCTCGAACGGAGATATTTCGAATGTCGCGGCCGCTCAGGTGCAGAAAGACGTGCTTTAGATTCAAAACAACTCGCGCGTCAAGCACAGTGACATCAACGCGGACTGCATCGTCACGGACGCTTTTCAGGTGAATCTGACGAATGGCAATGGGACGCAGAAAAGGCGCGTCGACCCCGTCGATGGTGGCGACGAAGCCCTCCTGGCGGGCGAACCACCAGACCCAGAGGCGAACCCCGCTGGAAACCGCAATTGGCGCAAGCAGGACAGCAGCGAGCGCCACGATGATGATCACCAGAATGAACAGGAAGATTCGATTCTTAAACGGCATCGCTGTGAGACAAAGAGGTGATCAGTGAAGGGAGGAGCGATAATCGGTAATTACACCTGCGTGTGTCACTTAGATATTGATCTCAGTTCATCGACCACTATTCACTTTTCTTCTCGTCTTTGAAGACCAAACGCAGCGGCTCCGCCGTGTGAATTCGTTGTTCGAGTTGCTGCTGCAAAGTTTCCTCGGCTTCAGTGGGCAGCTCGCTTTCTGCTGCTTTCGTCCAAGCCAACTCAGGCAGCACTGACAATTCGCTTTGAACATCCTGCCCGGAAATGCGGTTCCACAACCCGTTTTCGAAT
>Ga0137369_10007325_pt1 | contig 11110 bp, 7 predicted proteins | sample SagtaG_12_FD_104918 | JGI IMG/M metagenome (GOLD analysis project Ga0137369, IMG submission 104918) | Vadose zone soil microbial communities from Sagehorn Ranch, Mendocino, California, USA - Sage1_L_113_16 metaG | ecosystem: Environmental > Terrestrial > Soil > Vadose zone | place: USA... | reverse complement strand
GGGCGCTTTGCCGAGGTGCAGGATGTGGCAGCCAGCTTGCAACGGGCGGCCCGCGACTCCTACCGCTTGGACAAGGTCTTGCAAGAACCGCTGCGTCTGGTGCTCGCCACCACCATGGCCTCGATCCGCAGCTTGCAGCAGCAACTCAAGACCCTCGACAAGACGATTGCCCAGGAATTGGCCACGATACCGCAAACGCTCTCCAGCGTGCCGGGCCTCGGCCCGGTCTGGACCGCCGGCTTGATTGCCGAGCTGGGCGACATTCGGCGCTTCGATGACCAGGGCGCGATTGCCCAATATGCCGGTCTGACCTGGCCGAGCGCTCAGTCGGGTGAGTTTGCGGCCGAAGATACCGAGATGAGCAAGCGTGGGAACAGCTATTTGCGCTACTATCTGGTCGAGGCCGCCAATAGCGTGCGCACTCATTGTCCCGAGTACACCCGCTACTACGCTGCCAAATATGCCGAGACGCCGCGGCATGCCCACAAGCGGGCGCTGGTCTTGACCGCGCGCAAGCTGGTGCGCCTGATCGATGTGTTGCTGCGAGAAGGATGCATCTATCAGCCGCCCCAGCAGCGAGCTCCGGCACCACCAGCCACGCAACCACACAACAAGCGTCCCGGCCCACAACGGCGCAGTAAGCCGCTCCGGGCCGGAACCTAAGCCTCCCCAGCAGTCGATTGCCTGGACGTGGGCGCTGTCAGCGCGAGTGTGCCAGCGACTGGTCTGCTGCGCAGTTGCGAACAGGCTGAGCGACCGATGATCGCCCACGCCCGAAAGGAGGTGGCGCGACGGCCCACTCGTCCGTGGGCGACGGCCGGCCGGCCGTCGCCCACGGACGAGTGGGCGAAAAAACCGCCGGTTGGTGACAGTGAGCAGAACAAGCGTGCGGCACGCGCGAGTGTGGAACCGCCCGTTTTGTGCTGCCCGAGAGGGGTGCGAATTGTCGATCCATCCACTCACAAATTGCCTCTTGACATTTCACCCCAGGTCTTTTCTCCCCCATACAACACTTGACACATTCCTCCGCCTGATCTACGATACCTCGCATTCCCAGAACACGCTTTCCTTCCACTTTTTCATGCTGTCCAGCGCCGGGCGTCCCACGCTGTGAGTGGTCGTTTCGACCATGTGTTTGCTGTCTTCAGCATACTATATGGAGCTGCGATGGAACTGTCTGATATCAGCCGCTTGATTGCCGAGCAGCAGATCGAGTTTGTGCGCTTTGAGCAGAGCGATACCCATGGTATTTCGCGCTCGAAGATTGTGCCAGCGCGCCATGTCGAGCGGTTCGCGCGCGATGGCCTCAACTTTCTGCTGGGCCAGCTGGGCTTCGATGCGCAGGCCGGCGTGGCGATGGGCACCGGCTACTTGGAGGATCTTGGCTTCCCCGACAGCCGAATCTTCCCCGACCCGGCCACCTTTCGGGTGTTGTCCTGGCTCGACTCAACCGCGCGCGTGATCTGCGAGCCGCGCTTCTACGATGGCACGCCGGCTGCCGCCGCCCCACGCTTCGTCGCTCGCCGCCAGCTGGATGCGCTGCGCGAGCTTGGCTACCGCGTGCGGGTGGGCTATGAGTACGAGTTCTACCTGCGCGACGCCGCGACCGGCGCGCCGCCATACCCCGGCATCCAGATCTTCGCGACTCTGCGTAACGATTTCGATGGCGCGTTCATCCGCCAGATCATGCGCGATCTCCAGGCGGTCGATGTGGATGTTATCACGGCCAACGCTGAGTACGGGCCGGGCCAGCAAGAGATTAACTTTTCGCCCGGCTGGGATATTTCGGCCGCCGACACGGCGTTTTCATTCAAGCAAGGAGTCAAGGAGATCGCGCGCCAGCACGGCTATATCGCATCGTTCATGACCAAGCCCTACGCCGATCAGAGTGCGAGCGGCTGCCACTTCCATCATGGCCTATACCGCCTGGCCGATGGTGCGAATGCCTTCGACGACCCGCAGGGGCCGGATGGGCTTTCGACGCTCGCGCGCCAGTTTATCGCCGGGCAGCTGGCGCACGCCCCGGCTTTGACCGCACTATACGCGCCGACGGTTAACTGCGCCAAGCGCTTCAAGCTGTACTCGTTCGCGCCGACCAACGCAACCTGGGGGCTGGAGAACCGCACTGTGGGATTGCGCATCAAAGGCATTCGCGGCGCAAACACGCATATCGAAAATCGTATCCCCTGCGGCGCCAGCAACCCGTACCTGCTGCTGGCCGGCACGATCGCGGCCGGTATCGACGGTGTGCGCAACCAGCTGGAGCCGCCCGCGCCGATCAGTGGCATGGCCTACGGCATGACCGGCGTGACCGATCTGCCCACATCGCTTGGCGCGGCGCTGGATGCGCTGGAGGCCGACACGGTGCTGCGCACGGCGCTCGGCGAAGAGTTCGTCAGGCTATTCATCGCGGTCAAGCGCCACGAGATTGCAAAAGCCCAGGCGGCGATCGGCGGCTTCGACGCGCCTGAGTTCCGCGATACAGTCGACCCATGGGAGCGCGATGAGCTGTTTGAATTCCTTTAGTTCAAAGTTCAAAGTTAAGAGCTAAGAGTTCAGAGTTGAAACGAGAACGTGTAAACTCTGAACTCTGAACTCTTAGCCCATAACCCATCATGTCAGAACCCTTGCTCGAAGCCACTAATCTCTCGAAATCGTTCTCGGGCGTGCGCGCGCTCGATGACTACGCGCTGCGGCTCGCGCCGCTTTCGATCCATGGGGTGATTGGGCCGAACGGCGCGGGCAAGACCACACTATTCAACCTGCTGAGCGGCTTTCTGACGCCGACCACCGGCATGATCAAGCTGGCGGGCCGGAACATCACTGGGCAGACGGCCGATCGTGTGGCGCGGCTCGGCCTCGCGCGCACATTTCAGAACATTCGCCTTTTTGGCCAGCTCAGTGTGATCGAGAACGTCAAGATCGCGCTCCAAAGCCAGTCGCATATCTCACTGCTTGGCACGCTGGTCTCGTCGCCGGCCTTCTTGCGGCGTGAGCGCGCGCTGGAGCAGGGCGCGCTGGAACTGCTGGATCGCGTCGGCCTGGCGGCGCGGCACGGCCAGAGCGCGCGCAGCCTGCCCTATGGCGATCAGCGCCGCCTGGAGATCGCGCGCGCAGTGGCGCTGAACCCGCGGATTCTGATGCTCGACGAGCCGAATGCTGGGATGAACCCAGCCGAGACTACCGAGCTGCTGAGGCTGATCCGGCGGCTGCGCGATGAGCTGAAGATCACGATCATCATGGTGGCGCACGACATCCCGCTGGTGATGAATCTGTGCGATCGCATCCAGGTGCTCAACTATGGACGGCTGATCGCCGAGGGCGACCCGGCGACGGTGCGGAATAATCCCGAGGTGATTGCGGCGTACCTTGGATCGGTCAGTCGTCCGTAGTTCGTTGTCCGTTGCAACGGACGACTGACCACGAACGACTGACAACAAACACATGCTCGAACTACGCGACATCCAGGTCTTCTACGGCGGCATCCGCGCGCTCAGCGGCGTTTCGCTGCGGGTTGCGTCAGGGGAGCTGGTGGCGCTGATCGGCTCGAATGGCGCGGGCAAATCGACCACGCTCAAGACGATCTCGGGCCTGCTGCGCGCGCGCCAGGGCGCGATTTTTTACGAGGGCCAGGAGATTACGCGCGCCCCGACCGATCGGATCGTGGCGCTGGGCATCTCGCAATGCCCCGAAGGCCGGCGGATCTTCGGCAGCCTGAGCGTGCGCGAGAACCTGCTGCTGGGGGCGGTGCGGCATAAGGGCGCGCTCGACGAAGATTTCGATCGGGTCTATGATTTGTTCCCGCGACTGAAGGAGCGCATCGGCCAGGCCGGCGGCACGCTCTCGGGCGGCGAGCAGCAGATGCTGGCGATCGGCCGCGCGCTGATGAGCCGGCCGCGGCTGCTGATGCTGGATGAGCCGTCGCTGGGCCTGGCGCCGCTGATGGTCGAGCAGGTCTTCACGGTCATCCGTGCGCTGAAGCGCCAGGGCACCACGATTCTGCTGGTCGAGCAGAGCGTCCACCATGCGCTCGATGTGGCCGATCGCGCGTACGTGATCGAGACCGGCCGGGTCACGCTCGATGGCCCGGCGGCCGAGCTGCGGCATAACCCGAAGGTCGAGCAATCGTATTTGGGCGTGTAGCGAAGTTAAGAATTAAAAGTTTAGAGTTATGAGTTATGAGTCTTTGATGTGTTCACATCTAGCCTGCGGCAGCATGGTACTTTCCGTTCTTTGTGGGTCGTTATTTCGCCCGGCGGGCGAAATAACGACCCACAAAAGATGAGCAATGCGTGGTCAGCGTATGTCCTATTCTCAACTCACATGAATCTTGCCTATTACGCCATCCAGCAGATCGTGAACGCCCTGAGTATCGGCAGCCTGTACGCGCTGATGGCGGTCGGGCTGGCGATGGTCTTCGGCATTCTGCGGCTGATCAACTTCGCGCACGGCGACATGATGATGATCGCCGCCTATTTCGCCGCCTTCGCGCTGTTCGCCAAGCTGCCGCTGCTGGTGGTGATCATCGTTATGATCGGCGCGACGGTGCTGGTGGGCCTGCTGGTCGAGCGCACGGCGTACCGACCGATCCGTGGCGCACCAGAGGTGGCGGCGCTGCTCTCGTCGTTCGCGGTCGGCCAGATCTTGCAGAACGGCACATTGCTGACGATGCGGCAGTTGGGCCGGCCGGATCAGATCGCCTTCCCCGCGCCGGAGGTGCTGAGCGGCGTGCTGACGCTGGGGGTGATCACGGTGCCGCGGCTGAACATCGTCAGCCTGGTGGCCGGCGTGGTGCTGCTGGTGCTGCTCTCACTGTTCGTCACGCGCACCACGCTGGGGCTTTCCATGCGCGCCGCCGCCGAGGATCTGGATGCCGCGCGGCTGATGGGCATCAATATCAATCGGGTGATCGCTACCGCCTTCGCGATTGGCTCGGGGCTGGCGGCGGTGGCCGGGCTGCTGTTCGCGGTGCAGGCCGGCCAGATCAACCCGTACATGGGCTTCTTGCCGGTGCTGAAGGCGTTTATCGCGGCGGTGATCGGCGGCTTCGGCAGCATCGCTGGCGCGGTGGTGGGCGGCTACGCGCTGGGCGCGCTGGAGGTGCTGCTGACCGCGCTGCCCGGCATTGGCGACATCCTGCCGCCCGGCCTGGTCGCGCCCGGCACGCAGGCTTTTTTGCGGCAGTGGCTGCCCTCCTCGCTCTCGGGCTATCGCGATGCGTTCGTGTTTATGGCGCTGATCTTGATGCTGCTACTGCGCCCGAATGGCATTATCGGTAAGCGCGGGCGCGATGAGCTATAGACGAAAGACCAAAGATGAAAGACCAAAGCAGCTAAGAGAACGTTGGTCGTTGGTCTTTCGTCCTTGGTCGCTACGCAAGGGGCAACCGTGATCGACGCTCGTCGCCTGCTCGGCCCACTGGCCGCTATAGCGCTCCTGGCCGCCGTGCTGGCAGGGCTGCAATTCGCTGGGCTGGCGTTTTGGCAAGGGCTGTTCGTCAACCTGGGGATTTTTATTATTCTGGTGGTCAGCCTGAACCTTTCGAACGGCTTCACCGGTGTGTTTTCGCTCGGCCATATCGGCTTTATGGCGCTGGGCGCGTATATTTCAGCTGTACTTACGTTGCCGCTGCGCGAAAAGCACAACTACCTGCCGAACCTGCCGTCCTGGCTGGCCGGCGTCCACCTGGATACCACGATCGCCGGCTTCCCGATCGGCTTTCTGCTGGCGACACTGATCGCCGCTGCGCTTGTGGCTTTGATCGCGCTGCTGGTTGGGCTGGTGTTGATGCGGCTGTCGGGCCACTTCGTGGCGGTGGCGACGCTGGGCTTTCTGGTGATCGTGCGGGTACTGCTGATCAACGCCGATACCTTCACGCGTGGATCGCGCACATTTTCGAACATCACCACCTACAGCAACCTGTGGTGGGTCTGGGGCTGGGCGCTGATCACGCTGTATGTGGTCTGGCGGCTGAAGTTTTCGGCCTACGGACGCGCGATGTTTGCGCAGCGCGAGGATCGCCTGGCCGCGCTGGCGATTGGGATCGCGGTAATGCCGCCGCGGCTGCTGGCGTTCGTGGTCAGCGCGTTCTTCACTGCGGTGGCGGGCGCGCTGTTCGGGCACTTTCTCGGCTCGTTCTCGCCGGCGACGTTCTATTTCGACCTGACCTTCCGGGTCGTGACCATGCTGGTGGTTGGCGGGATGGGCTCGGTCAGCGGGTCGGTGCTGGGCGCGGCGCTGGTGATCGCGCTGGCCGAGACGCTGCGACGCGTTGAGGACACCACCCAGCTGTTCGGAATGAGCCAGTTCGTGCTGGCGCTGATATTCATTCTGATCATCATCTTCCGGCGCGAAGGCCTGCTTGGCCAGCGCGAGATCGCGCTTGACCGGCTGTTTGCCAGAAAGGTGATAAGATGACAAAATGACAGAGTTAGGATGTACGCAAGCGGGAGGTTTGGAGGGGTCGCAGACCCTCCAATAATCTTCTTTTCCGCCCGTAGTGGGTGGCGAAGCCACCCACTACGGGCGGAAAAGAGAGTTTGTGGGGAAGGTTGCACCTTCCCCACACCCCTTTGCGTACGCCCTGAGGTGACAGAGTGACCGAGTGACGAAAAGGAGAGACGATGAAACTCAGACTCGTAGCGCTCACGTTCATTGTGGCGTTGATCCTGGCCGCATGTGGCGGCGGAACGACGACCGCGCCCGCCTCGACGGCAGCTCCGGCGGCAGAAGCTCCTACAGCCGCCGCGCCAGCGGCTACGGCCGGCCCCGCCGCCGCGGCCGGATCGGGCGATTCGATCAAAGTCGGCGGCGGCTTCGCGCTCACCGGCGATGAGTCGGCGCTCGATCTGCCGGCGGCTAATGGCGCCAAGCTGGCTGCGAAAGAGATCAACGCTGCCGGCGGTGTGCTGGGCCGCCAGATCGACCTGATCGTTCACGATACGCAGTACAAGATGGACGTGACTGCGCAGGTGGCCAAGCAGTTTGTCGAGCAGGATAAGGTCATCTCGGTGATCGGCTTCACCGACACCGACTCGGTGCTGGCATCTGGCCCGACCATCCAAGGCGCTGGGCTGCCGTTTATCACTGCCGGCGCAACGTCGCCCAAGATCCCAACCCAGGTGGGCGACAACATGTTCCTGGCCTGCTTCGGCGACAATGTCCAGGCGGCGGTGGGCGCGGAGTATGGCTTCAAGACCTTCGGCAAGAACGCCTACCTGCTGCTCGATAAGGGCGTCGAGTACACGACCTTGCTGGCGGGCTACTTCAAGGCGCGCTACACCGAGCTGGGCGGAACGATCGCGCTCGAAGATCAGTATGACGACAAAGCGACCGACTTCTCGGCGCAGATCGCCAAGGTCAAGGCGCTGCCCGCGCAACCCGATTTCTACTACATTGCGGCCATGCCCTACAACGTTGGCCCGGTGGTAAAGCAGTTCCGCGACGCCGGCCTGACCGGCCCGATCATCGGCGGCGACGGCTACGATACGCCCGATCTGGTGAGCGTGGCCGGCAAATCGGCCGAGAATGTGTTCTTCACCACCCATGCGCTGATGGATGCGGCCAGCGGCACCGACGGCATCAAGAAATTCATCGCAGCTTACAACAAGGAGTACGGCCACGATCCTGAAAATGCCTTCGCCGCGCTTGGCTACGACAGCATGTACCTGCTGGCCGATGCGCTCAAGCGCGCCGGCTCGACCGACGCCGCGGCCATCCAGAAGGCGATCAAGGCCACCAAAGACTTCCCCGGCATCACCGGCAAGATCAGCTTCGGTGATAGCAACGTGCCCCAGAAGGGGGTGACGGTCATTGCGATCAAGGATAGCAAGTTCACGCTGGGCGCCGAGCTGGTGCCGGAGAAAGTACCGGCGCCGTAGAGTTCCAATCGATCGCATGTTGGGATAGGACGTGCGCAAGCGGGTGGTTTGGAGGAACGCAGTCCCGCCATACAAAGCTCTTTACCTGGCGCTGGCAGAGCCGCTGTGCCAGCGCCAGGTAAAAGACTACTGCGGGGGCGGTGAAGACCTAATCGTAATATCCAGCACTTGCTTAACATTCCGAATCTGATACGATAGACACGTATCCGTAGTCAGATGGAAAAGGCCAGGTTCGCAATGTCGCAGCTTCTCAGCCCTGCAATCGCCTTGATGAATCGCCTGCGCTACCCGCAAAAGTTCCTGCTGATCAGCCTGCTGTTCATCGTCCCATTGGCGTTGGTGATGGCGCTGCTGATCGCCGAGGTCAACACGAAGGCCGACTTTGCGCAAAAAGAAGAGTATGGCACCGAATATCTGCGCGTGGTGCGCAAATTGCTCGAAGACGCGCTGCACGAGCAATCGACGGCACATGCGTATATCAATGGCGATGCGGCGCTCGCGGCCGAATTTCAGCGCTCCCAGGCCCAGATCGACGACGATCTTGCGGCGCTTGGCATTATCGACAGCCGGCTAGGAGCGCCGCTGAAAACCACCGAATCGTTCAACGCGCTGAATACCTACTGGCGCGAGCTGAAAAGCAAGCTGCCGCTCATCAGCATGCGTACGAGCGATGATCTGCACGCGACCTTGATTGCCAATATTCGTGGCCTGATCGCGCTGGTCGGCGACAGTTCCAATCTGATCCTCGACCCTGACCTGGATAGCTACTACACGATGGACGCGGTGCTGCTCAAGCTGCCCGAAAACCAGGATCTACTGGCGCGGACGCATATGCTCGGCGAACGGATTATCATCCAGCAGGGCTTTACATCCGACGACGAAGCGCAGTTGACCATCCTGAGCGGCCTGTTGCGCTCGAATATCAGCGCGATCGCGCAGGGCATGGATGTAGCGTTTGCGAATAATCCGGCTGGAAATGTTCGGCCGACACTGAGCGCTCCGCTCCATGATATCGTTACGGCCAACGAAGCGATGCTGGAGAGCATCAACCGTGAAATGATCTACGCCCCGACGATCGCGATCAAACCGGGAGCATATCGGGCATTGTCGGATGCGGCGCTGCAGCGCAGCTTCACGTTCTGGGATCGTGCGGTCGCTACGCTCGACGATCTATTGCAGGCGCGCATCGACGACGCGAATCAAAAAAAGAACCTGGTGCTGATTGTCACCACGTTGGTGTTGGCGCTGGTGCTGTACCTGTGGATCGCCTTCTATGTCGCGGTTCGGCGAACGGTCGCCGGCCTGGATGTGGCGGCGCAGCGAATGATCAGTGGCGATATGTCTAAGGCGATCCAGCTCGATAGTCGCGATGAGTTGGGCGATGTGGCGCGCTCGTTCAACAGCGTCGCCAGCGCGCTAATCTCGTCCAGCGCCTATCGCCAGGCCGTGGTGGATAATGCGGTGGACGGTATTATCACAATCGGCGACGATGGCCGGATCGATTCGGTCAACCCGGCCGCCGCGCGGATCTTTGGCTATGCCGCCGGCGAGATCACCGACCAGCCGATCCAGCTGCTGTTGCCGGCACCACACGATCGGCAATATCAGGTTGTCGGCGTTGGGCGCGAAGTGGTCGGGCAGCGCAAGGATGGCACTGAGTTTCCGCTCGACCTGGCGATCGGCGAAATGCGCCTGGGCGACCAGCATCGCTACATCGGGGTAGCGCACGACCTGACCGAGCGCAAGCGCGCGGCAGAAGAACACGCGCGGTTACAGGAGCGGATCATCCAAGCCCAGGCGGCCACCTTGGCCGAGCTTTCCACGCCGCTGATTCCAATCAACGACCAGGTTGTGGTGATGCCGTTGATCGGCGCGATCGACAGCGATCGCGCGGGCCAGGTGCTGGAGACGCTGCTGCACGGGATCGAGCGCAGCCGTGCGCGTGTAGCCATTCTGGATATCACCGGTGTTCCACTGGTCGATACGCAGGTGGCCAAAAGCTTGATAGTCGCAGCTCAGGCGGTGCGGCTGCTTGGCGCGCGGATCGTGCTCACCGGCATTCGTCCCGAGGTGGCGCAGACGTTGGTGGGGCTAGGCGTGGATCTGGGCGATATCGTCACGCATAGTACGTTGCAGAGCGGGATCGCATACGCGACGAAGGAGAAGCCAGGAGTCAGGAGCCAGAAGTCAGAAGGTTCCAAATTCTGACTTCTGGCTCCTGACTTCTGGCAACTTGGAGGAAAGCTATGGCACCCGAAAACATCGTCCAGCAGGCGCACGACGCTGGCGCACGGCTGGTGCGCTTCCTGTACTGCGACAACGGCGGCACGATTCGCGGCAAGGCCACCGCACTCAGCGGGCTGGGCGGTCGCCTGTCGGATGGGATCGGCCTGACGGTGGCGATGATGGCGATGAACAGCCTGGATCAGCTCCAGCCGGTGGATGGAATGGGGCCGGTCGGCGAAATTCGCTTGGTGCCCGACCCGGATAGCTTCGCGCTGCTGCCCTACGCGCCGCACAGCGCGGCCATGTCCTGCGACATGGTCACTAGCGACCGAACGCCGTGGGGCGCTTGCCCGCGCACGTTCCTGAAGCGTATGCGCGAGCATGCCGCCGCGCATGGCTACTCACTGCACGCCTCGATGGAGGCCGAGTTCTCGCTAGGCCGCCGCCAGGAGGATGGCAGCTATGTGCCGTTCGACGACGCGCTGTGCTTCTCCTCGATCGCGATGACCGAGGCCGCGCCGTTTGCCGGCGCGCTGGTGGCAGCGCTGGAGGCACAGGGCATCACTGTCGAGCAGTACTACCCCGAGCTGGGCCATGGCCAACACGAGGTGTCCATTCGCCACGTCGAGGTGCTGCGCGCGGCCGATAACCATATCAAGCTGCGCGAGACGATCCGCGGCGTGGCGCTTGAATATGGGCTGTACGCCTCGCTGGCGCCCAAGCCGTTCCCCGACCAGGCTGGCAATGGCGCGCACATTCACTTCAGCCTATGGGATGGCGCCGGCCGCAATATCTTCTACGACCGCGCCGCGCCGGATGGTTTGTCCACGATCGGGCAGCAGTTTATCGCCGGCATGCTGGCGCACCTGCCGGCGCTGGTGGCACTGACATGCCCGAGCTTCAATTCGTACAAGCGACTCCAGCCACAATCGTGGAGTAGCGCCTACACCGCCTGGGGCCACGACAACCGCGAGGCGGCGGTGCGGGTGGCCTCGCCGTTTTGG
>Ga0137369_10007319_pt1 | contig 11114 bp, 8 predicted proteins | sample SagtaG_12_FD_104918 | JGI IMG/M metagenome (GOLD analysis project Ga0137369, IMG submission 104918) | Vadose zone soil microbial communities from Sagehorn Ranch, Mendocino, California, USA - Sage1_L_113_16 metaG | ecosystem: Environmental > Terrestrial > Soil > Vadose zone | place: USA... | reverse complement strand
TGTCCTCGCGCTGACCCGGGAGCTGGGGGTGACCACCATCCGCTATCCCGGTGGCAACTTCGTCTCCGGTTACCGCTGGGAGGACGGTGTCGGCCCGGTCGGCGCGCGCCCGACGCGACTGGAGCTCGCCTGGCACAGCATCGAGACCAACGAGGTCGGCCTGAACGAGTTCATGCGCTGGGTGGCCAAGGCCGGTGTCGAGCCGATGATGGCCGTCAACCTCGGCACCCGGGGCGTCGAGGACGCCGTACGGCTGCTGGAGTACACCAACCACCCGGGCGGTACCGAACTCTCGGAACTGCGGCGCAGCCACGGCGCGGACCGGCCGTACGACGTCCGGATGTGGTGCCTCGGCAACGAGATGGACGGTCCCTGGCAGATCGGTCACAAGACCGCGGCCGAGTACGCCCGCCTGGCCGCCGAGACCGCGCGGGCGATGCGGATGTTGGACCCGGGCCTGGAGCTGGTCGTCTGCGGCAGTTCGAGCGCGTCGATGCCGACGTTCGGCGAGTGGGAGTCGGAGGTCCTCGAGCACACCGTCGATCTCGTCGACCACATCTCGCTGCACGCGTACTACGAACCCTTCGGTGACGACGTGGACAGCTTCCTCGCCTCCGGTGCCGCGATGGACCGCTTCATCGAGGACGTCGCCGCGATCGCCGACGCCGTGGCGGCCCGGCGTGGCGTGCTCAAGCGCATCGGCCTCTCGTTCGACGAGTGGAACGTGTGGAAGGAGAAGAGCAAGCGCGCGCCCGGGCCGCCGGCCGAGTGGGTGCGGGCGCCCGCCTTCGCCGAGGAGGAGTACGACGTGACCGACGCCGTCGTCGTGGGCGGTCTGCTGATCAGCCTGTTGCGGCACGTCGACCGGGTGTCCGCCGCCTGCCTGTCGCTGCTGACCAATGTCAGCGCGCCGATCCGCACGGTGGCCGGTGGTCCCGCCTGGCGGCAGACCATCTTCCATCCGTTCGCGCTCGCCGCCGCCCATGCCCGCGGAACCGTCCTGCGGGTGGCTGCCGACGCACCGGCCATGGCAACGCAACGTCACGGCGAGGTGCCGGTGATCGACGCCGTCGCGACCACGACCGGTGACGAGCTGGCCCTGTTCGTGGTCAACCGGCACCGCAGGGAGGCGGTGGACGTCCACGCCGACCTCGCCGCGTTCGGCGTGGAGGGTCTGCTCGACGCCCGGTCGGTGTACGACGACGACCCGTCGGCCGTGAACACCGCCGAGCAGCCGGACCGCGTCGTACCGCGGCAGCTGAAGGCCGGCGTCGAGGCCGGCGTACTGCGGGCGACCGTGCCGCCGGAGTCCTTCTCCGTACTGCGGCTGGCCGCGTCCTGAACCGATTCCATCGACGACTGGAGACCTTCGTTGCGCACTGCATCCCTGACCATCGACCCGGCGTTCACGGTCGCGCCGGTGAACCGCCGTACCTTCGGCTCGTTCGTGGAGCACCTCGGGCGCTGCGTGTACACGGGTGTCTACGAGCCCGGCCACGCCACCGCCGACGAGGACGGGTTCCGCAAGGACGTCCTCGAGCTCGTCCGGGAGCTCGGCGTGTCGCTGGTGCGGTACCCCGGCGGCAACTTCGTGTCCGGCTACCGATGGGAGGACGGTGTCGGGCCGGTCGAGCAGCGTCCGCGCCGGCTGGATCTCGCCTGGCACAGCCTGGAGACGAACGAGTTCGGCCTCGGTGAGTTCATGCGCTGGGCCGACAAGGCCGCGGTGGAGCCGCTGATGGCGGTCAACCTCGGTACTCGCGGGGTGCAGGAGGCCGTCGACCTGCTGGAGTACACCAACGTTGCCTCCGGCACCCGTCTCGCCGAGCTGCGGCGGTCCCACGGAGCGGACGCGCCGTACGGGATCCGGGCCTGGTGCCTCGGCAACGAGATGGACGGCCCCTGGCAGATCGGGCACAAGACGGCTCGGGAGTACGGTCGGCTGGCCGCGGAGACCGCGCGCGCGATGCGGATGGTCCAGCCGGACCTGGAGCTGGTGGCCTGCGGCTCGTCCAGCTCGTCGATGCCGACCTTCGGCAACTGGGAGCGCGAGGTGCTGCAGGAGTGCTACGACCTGGTGGACCACGTCTCGTGCCACGCCTACTACGAGGAGACCGACGGCGACGTCGCGTCGTTCCTGGCGTCCGGGGTGGACATGGACCACTTCATCGACACGGTGACCGCCACGGCGGACGCGGTCGGCGCGGCGCTGGGCAACCGCAAGCGGATCACCATCTCCTTCGACGAGTGGAACGTCTGGTACCAGAGCCGGTTCAACGCGGAGGGAACGCCGCGGGACTGGCCGTTCGCGCCGCGGCTCCTCGAGGACGTGTACAACGTGACCGACGCCGTCGTGGTCGGCGGCCTGCTGATCTCGCTCCTGCGGCACAGCGACCGCGTCGCCGTCGCCTGCCAGGCCCAGCTGGTCAACGTCATCGGTCCGATCATGACCGAGCCGGGCGGTACGGCCTGGCGGCAGACGATCTTCCACCCGTTCGCCCTCACCTCGCGGCTGGCCGCCGGGGAGGTGCTCCAGGTCGAGACCACCGCGCCCGAGGTCGAGACGGCGCGATTCGGTCCGGTGCCCGCCGTCGACGCGGTCGCGACGTACGACGCGGACGCGAGCCGCCTGGCTCTCTTCCTGGTGAACCGGTCGGTCGACGGGCCGGTCGAGGTGACGGTCGATCTCCGCAGCCTGAGCCCTGAGGCGGTGGCCGAGTCGGTCAGCGTGTACGACGCCGACCGGCACGCCGTCAACACCGCGGACCAGCCCGACCGGGTGCACCCCGAGCACAACGACAGCGTGCGGCTCGACGGCGGCACGGCAACCCTCACGCTGCCGCCGATCTCGTGGACCGCCGTGCAATTCGTTACCCGCTGATGCGGCGGCAGCAACTTCGGACCCGACTTGAACGGAGGAGTGCGATGCACCTGCTTCGCCGCAGCGCCGCCGTCGTTCTCATGGCCGCGCTAGCCCACGCAGCGGCCGCGCTGGCGGGCTGTGCCCACGCCCCGGTGCAGGACCCGGCCGACGCCCCGGTTCAGGACCCGCCGTCCGCGGCGCTCCCTCAGGCTGTCCACGACCCGACCCTGTTCAAGGACGGCAAGACCTTCTACGTGTTCTCCACCGGCATACGGAATCCGGAGCACCCGGGCGGCATCTTCGCCCACCGGTCGAGGGGCAGCCTCGCCGGTCCGTGGGAGTCGCTCGGGTCCGTTCCGCTGCCGAAGTGGACCCGTGGATACGACGTCGCACACCTGTGGGCACCGCACGTGGTCGAGTCCGATGGCACGTTCTACCTCTACTACGCCGCCTCCTCGTTCGGCACGAACCGGTCCGCGATCGGTATGGCCACCACGAAGACGCCCGGCGACCTAGGTAGCTGGGTCGACCACGGCCCGATCCTCACGTCGAAGGACGGCGACGACTACAACGCGATCGACCCGCAGGTGTTCCCGGCCGGCGGGCGGTGGTACATCGCGTACGGCTCGTTCTGGACCGGGATCAAGCTGCAGCGGCTGGCCGGCATGCGCACCGTGGTCGGTCCCCGCATCGCCGTGGCCAGCAACACCACCGATCCCGCGAACCCGATCGAGAACGCGCAGGTCTTCCAGCACGGCAGCTACTGGTACCTCGCGGCGTCGTGGGACTACTGCTGCCGCGGGGTGGACAGCACCTACAAGGTCGTCGTCGGACGGTCCACGAGCCCGACCGGGCCGTTCGTCGACGCTGACGGCGTGCCGATGACCGATGGCGGCGGAACGATCCTGCTGGATCGCCGCGGCGACCAGATCGGTCCGGGCGCGCTCGACGTGCTCGACCACGACGGCCGGTTGTACGCCGTCCACCACTACTACGACGCGGCGGCCGGCGGCACGATCCGCATGCAGATCCGCGAGGTGGAGGGGCGCGACGGCTGGCCGTACTTCTCGTACGGACCAGGAGACGGGGAGCCGCCGAGCTGATCGGCCGGTTCCGCGGTGCCGCGACCTCGTGGCCGGTCAGGGGGTGAAGGACTGGAGTGCGTCCGGTGGCAGCGTGGCCGTGCCGGTGAAGGGACGGCGGGCTGTGAGCTCGGCGGCGGCCTGGGCGGGCAGGCCGGCGTGGGTCACCAGGACCCGTACGGCGTGCTCGCTCGGGAGCAGGTCGAGCCAGCGCAGGACGGCCGAGCGGTGCGCGTCGGCGAGCAGCTCGCCGTGCACCCGGAGCCGGGCGAGCCCGCCGTCGGGGAAGACGTCCAGCCGGACATGGGACACCGCGCCCGCATGCGCGGAGCGGTAGAAGTGCCGGGTGTCCGGCTGCAGGCGGGTCTTCGGCACGATGTCGAGCCAGGGGCCGTCGTCCGCGACGTCGTTGCTTGCGGCATCGATCCCGCGGAGCGAGGCCCAGCCGGCCGCGTTGCCGATGAAGTACGACGTGTCGATCTCGACTCGCCGGACCCGGCCGCGGGCGGCCAGCCGGACGGTGACGTGGTCGTTGCCGGCGTCACGGCGCCGCGCGTTCTCCCAGCCGTCGCTGATGGTCCGGGCCCGGCCGGGCATCAGGATCTGCACCGGCGACGAGTAGAACATGTCCGAGCAGTCGACGACGTCGGCGCCGTTCTCGAGTGCGGCGAGGTCCACGGTGCCGTCCAGGAAGCGCGGATCCGGCACCGGCTCGCCGTGCACCCTGAACCGGGCCACCCCGCCGTCGGGGTAGATCGTCAGCCGGACGTGGGTCCAGCGCCGCCCGTCGCCGACCTCGAACGGGTTCTCGCTGTCGCCCTTGATGGCGACCTTCGGCACGATCGTCTCCCAGGCCGCCCGCTCCAGCTCGCCGGGAGCCGCGGCACCCTCGACGCTGGTCGCCTCCACGGAGGCGTACGGCGGATAGTTCCCCTTGAACCAGGCGGTGTCGATCACCACGCCGTGTACCACCCCGGGTACGCCGAGCCGCACCACCGCGTAGTCCTGCCCGGGCTCACGCCGGCGGCGGGTCTCCCAGCCGTCGTACACCTTGCCCTTGTGGCCGAAGGCCTCGGCCGAGAAGACGGCGGGCCCGGGCTTGATCAGGTTCTCCCGCTCCGCGAACAGCTCGTCGTTGGCATAGACCACGCTGCCGGCCAGCGCACGTGAGGCCAGGTCGGGGAGCCGGGTGAAATCGGACGCGGTCATGCCGTTCCTCTGCTCAGGAGCCGGCCTCGCGGCTCGTCGTCGACGTCGATCCGCTCGCCCCGCAGCCAGGTGCCGCGGACCAGGCCGGCCAGCCGGCGGCCGGCGTACGGCGTGACCGGGTTCTTGTGGTGCAGCCGCTCGACATCGACCACGAAGGTCTCGTCCGGGGCGAAGACGCAGAAGTCGGCGGCGTACCCGGGGGCGATCCGGCCCTTGTGCCGCAGTCCCGCCAGCCGGGCCGGGCGTTCGGCCATCCAGCGCACCACGTCGGTCACTGCGTGGCCACGCCGCGCCGCCTCGGTCCAGGCCGCCGGCAAGCCCACCTGGAGGGAGGAGATGCCGCCCCAGGCGACGCCGAAGTCGCCGGTGTCGAAGCGTTTCAGATCCGGTGTACAGGGCGAGTGGTCCGACACCACGCAGTCGATCGTGCCGTCGGCCAGGCCCTGCCAGAGCAGCTCGCGGTTCTCCGCCTCGCGGATGGGCGGGCAGCACTTGTACTCGGTCGCGCCATCGGCGATCTCCTCGGCGTCGAAGGTGAGGTAGTGCGGACAGGTCTCCACCGTCAGCCGCACACCGTCACGTCGTGCGGACCGGATCATCGGCAGCGCGTCCGAGCTCGACAGGTGCAGGATGTGCACCCGGCAACCCGTCCAGCGAGCGAGCTCGATCAACCGCGCGACCGCGAGGTTCTCGGCACCGCGGGGGCGGGAGGCGAGGAAGTGCCGATAGCTCGCGCGGTGCGCGGCGGGCGCGTGGTCGATCGCGTGCGAGTCCTCCGCGTGCACGATCATCAGCGCCCCCAACGAACGCACCTCGCGCAGTGCCTGCCGCAGTTCGTCCGGCTCGAGGTGGGGGAAGTCGTCCACCCCCGAGGGCAGCAGGAAGCACTTGAAGCCGAAGACCCCGGCCTCGTGCAGGCCGCGGAGGTCCGGCAGATTGCCCGGCACGGCGCCGCCCCAGAAGCCGACGTCGACGAACGCCTGCCCCGTCGCGCTCTTCCGCTTGACCGCCAGCGCCGCGACATCCGTCGTCGGCGGGATGCTGTTCAGCGGCATGTCGATGACGGTGGTGATACCGCCCGCCGCCGCGGCCCGGGTCGCGCTGGCGAAGTCCTCCCAGTCGCTGCGGCCGGGGTCGTTCACGTGCACGTGGGTGTCCACCAGGCCCGGGAGCAGCAGCTCGTCATCGCCGAGCGCGACCACCCGCGCCGCGGCCGGCCGCGCGTCGTACGGCTCGATGGCGACGATGGAGCCGTCGCGGACGCCGACGCAGCGGGCCACCTCGCCGGCCGGGGTCACCACCCGGCGAGCCCGGAACACCAGATCCAGCTCGTTCACGTCGGCCTACCCCGCGGCCGCCGCGCGATAGGCCCGCCAGCCGCCGTACGACGTGATCTCCTGGTGCCTGCCCGGCCCGGTCTCGCCGGGCCGCAGCTGGACCGCGAGCGCGTAGGAGCCGTCCTCGAGCTGGACCACTCCGAGCTCGAGCTCCGGCGGCTCGTCGGGCAGGAACCTCTCCGCGATCACCGCCAGCGGTACGTCGTACAGCTCACCGGCGATGCCAGCACCATCGGCACCGTCGGCCGCCGGCGCCAGTCCGGGGAACTCGTCGCGGACGGAGTAGAACCGGTATCGCGGCGCGGTCCGCACCTCACCCAGGAACGGGTGCCCGGCGACGGTGTGGTGCAACCGGCCACCACGCATCGCCTCACCGTTGAGGAACAGGTTGACCATCCCGTCACCCCACCGCTCAGCAGCCGGTGATGTGCTCTGGCCGGATGGGTACCCGGCGCAACGCCCTGCCGGTCGCCTGCCGGATCGCCGACGCGACGGCCGGGCCGGACGAGATCGTCGCCGGCTCGCCTACTCCGCGGACGCCGTACGGCGCATGCGGGTCGGCGTACTCCAGCACCTCGATCCTCATCGGCGGCATGTCGAGGGTCGTCGGAATCAGATAGTCGGTGAAGGAGGGGTTGAGGATCCTTCCCTCGCGGACGACGATCTCCTCCATCAGCGCGAGGCCCATCCCCTGCGCGCTGCCGCCCTGGATCTGGCCTACCACGGCTGCCGGGTTGAGTGCCCGGCCGACGTCCTGCGCGGTGTCCAGCGCCACCACCTTGACCAGCCCGAGCTCGGTGTCGACGTCGACCACGGCGCGGTGCGCCGAGAAGGCGTACTGCACGTGCGCGGTGCCCTGCCCCGTCTCGGGATCCAGCCTGGACGTCGGACGGTGCCGCCACTCGACCGTCTCCTCGACCGGCTCGTCACCGAGCACGTCGGCCAGGTGCGCGACGGCCTCGCCCGACAACGCGACGACCTTGCCGCCGTCCAGCCGGAGCCCGTCGGCCGGCAGCCCGTACGCCGCCGACGCCCGGTCGAGCACGACCCGGCGGACCGCCTCGCACGCGGCCTTCACCGCGCCACCGGTCACGTAGGTCTGCCGGGACGCCGACGTGGATCCCCCCGAGCCGATCTGGGTGTTCTTCGGGTGCACCACCACCTGGTCGACGCCGAGCTCGGTGCGGCAGATCTGCTGCTCGACGGTGATCAGGCCCTGGCCGACCTCGGCCGCGGCGGTGTGCACGGTGGCGACCGGCTCGCCGCCCACGGCCTCCAGCCGCACCCGCGCCGTCGAGTAGTCGTCGAAGCCCTCCGAGAAGCCGACGTTCTTGTACGTCACCGCGTAGCCGATGCCGCGCCGGACACCCTCGCCGTGCGTCGTGTTGGCGACCCCACCCGGCAGCGCGCGCAGGTCGTGGTCCGCGGGGGCGTCCTCGGGAAGCGGCATGTCCTTCACGATCCGCAGCAGCTCCGCGACCGGTGCGGCGGAGTCGACAACCTGACCGGTGATGTTCTCGTCGCCCTCGGTCAGCCCGTTGATCTGGCGGATCGTCACCCGGTCGATGCCGAGCTCGTCGCCGAGCGCGTCCATCAGCGCCTCGTACGCGAACGCGGCCTGCACGCAGCCGAAGCCGCGCATCGCGCCGCACGGCGGGTTGTTGGTGTAGACGCCGTAGCAGTCGACCGTCACATGCGGGAACCGGTACGGTCCCAGGCCCATCGTGCCGCCGTTGCCGACCACGGCCGCGGTGGACGACGCGTAGGCGCCTCCGTCGAAGACGATCTCCGCCTTGCCGTAGACCAGCCGGCCGTCCCGCTCCGCGCCGAACTCGTAGTGCATCGTCGCCGGATGCCGGTGCACGTGCCCGAAGAACGACTCCTCGCGGTTGTAGACCATCTTCACCGGGCGGCCGGTGCGCAGCGCGAGCAGGCACGCGTGCACGTGCATCGACAGGTCCTCGCGGCCGCCGAAGGCCCCGCCGACACCGGCGAGCGTCAGCCGCACCTTCTCGGGCGGCATACCGAGCGCCTGGCAGATCTGCCTCTGGTCCACGTGCAGCCACTGGGTGGCGACGTACAGCTCGACGCCACCGTCCTCGGCAGGCATCGCGAGGCCGGACTCCGGGCCGAGGAACGCCTGGTCCTGCATGCCGACCTCGAAGTCGATGCTGACCGCGACAGGGGCGGTCGCGTCCTGGTCGCCCTTGCGGATCTTCAAGTGCCGCAGCAGGTTGCCGTGTTCGTGGACCTTCGGGGCAGCGGCCGCGAGCGCCTGCCGCCCGTCCGTGACGGCCGGCAGCTCCTCGTAGGAGACCACGATCCTCTTGGCCGCCCGGCGGGCGATCTCGGGGTGGTCGGCCGCGACCAGCGCGACCGGCTCGCCCTGGTACCGCACCACACCGTCGGCCAGCACCGGCTGGTCGTCGTGCTCGAGCCCGATGACGTTCTTCCCCGGGAGGTCGTCCGCGGTGAGCACGGCGTGGACACCCGCGGTGCCGAGCGCCGCGCCGGTGTCCATCGACACGATCCGGGCGTGCGGGTGCGGGCTTCGCAGCGTGACACCCCAGATCATGTCGTCGGCCCACAGGTCGCTGGAGTAGGCGAACTCGCCGGTCACCTTCAGCACGCCGTCCGGCCGAGGGGCACTCTCGCCGATGCGCCCGGACGTCGGGGTCGAAACGGACTGAGTCATCGTCGTGCCTTCCGCAGCAGTGTCTCGTGTACGACGGCCACGCGCGCCGCGAGCGCGTGCTCGTCCACGGTGAGGACCGTGTCGCGTTCCACGACCGGGCGGCCGTCGACGAGGAGGAGCTCCAGCGGGGGCGGAGTTCCGAGCACGAGCGCGGCCACCGGATCGGTGATGCCGGCGTGCGCCGGCGTGTCCATCCGCCACAGCGCGAGGTCCGCGAGCTTGCCCGGCTCGATCGAGCCGATCGCGTCCCGGCGGCCGAGCACCTCGGCGCCGCCGACGGTCGCCATCTCCAAGGCGTCGCGAACGGTCATCGCCTCGGGGCCTCCCGTGGCGCGGGCGAACAGCACCGCGTGCCGCACCTCTTCGATCAGGCTGCCGGCTTCGTTGCTCGCGGCACCGTCCACGCCCAGGCCGACCGGTGCCCCGGCGGTCCGCAGGTCGGCCGCGCGGGCGATGCCGGCACCCAGCCGGGCGTTCGACGACGGGCAGTGCGCGACGCCCGTGCCCGTGGTACCGATCCGCTTCACCTCGCGGTCGTCGAAGTGGGTGCCGTGGGCGAGCCAGACGTCGTCACCGGTCCAGCCGAGGCTGTCGGCGTACTCCAGCGGCGAGCAGCCGAACCGCTCCCGGCAGAAGACGTCCTCGTCGGTCGTCTCGGCCAGGTGGGTGTGCAGCCGGACGCCCTTGCGCCGGGCCAGCGCCGCGGCCTCGCGCATCAGGTCGCCGGTCACCGAGAACGGCGAGCAGGGCGCGACAGCGACCCGCAGCATCGAGTCGAACGCCGGGTCGTGCCATCTGTCGATCGCGGCCTCGGTCGCCGCGAGCACCGCGTCACGGTCCTCGACCACGTCGTCGGGCGGCAACCCTCCGTCCTTGCGCCCGAGATCCATCGACCCGCGAGCGGGGTGGAACCGCAGCCCCACCGACTCCGCCGCCGCGATCTCGGCGGCGAACAGGTCTCCGCCGTCGCGCGGGAACACGTAGTGGTGGTCCGAGCTGGTCGTGCATCCGGTGCGCGCCAGCCGGGCGAGCGCACCCTGTGCCGCGACGTTGACCGCTTCCTCGTCGATGCCGGCCCACACCGGGTACAGCGTGGTCAGCCAGTCGAACAGGGTCGCGTCCGCGGCCAGCCCGCGGGTCACCCACTGGTACAGGTGGTTGTGCGTGTTGACGAGCCCCGGCGTGAGCAGGCAGCCATGGCCGTCCACCACCCGCGCCCCGTCGTACGACGGCGCCGCGCCGTCGCCGACCGCGACGATCCTGTTGCCCTGGACAACGACGTGTCCGTTCGAGAGTTCGCGTCGTACGGCGTCCATGGTGACGACCGCGCAGCCTTCGACGACGACGGTCATGCCCGGTCCAGCCGGTCCGCGGCGGTGCGTACCGCGTCGAGGATCGTCTCGTATCCCGTGCAGCGGCACAGGTTGCCGGCGAGTGCCTCGCGGATCTGCGGGTCCGTCGGGCGCTTGCAGCGGTTCAGCAGGTCGTGCGCCGCGACCACCAGGCCCGGCGTACAGAACCCGCACTGCACGGCGCCGCACTCGACGAACGCCTGCTGCACCGGGTGCAGGTTCTCCCGGTCCGCGGCCAGGCCCTCGACGGTCGTGACCTCACGGCCCTCGGCCTGGCCCGCGGCGACCAGGCAGGCGCACACCAGGGTGCCGTCGAGGTACACCGTGCAGGAGCCGCACTCGCCCTGCTCGCAGGCGTTCTTCGACCCGGGCAGGCCCATCCGCTCGCGCAGCACGTAGAGCAGGCTCTCCCCCGGCCAGACGTCGTCGACCTGGCGGCGCTCGCCGTTGACGGTGGTGGTGACGCGCATGATCAGGCCGCCTTCCGGTAGTCGTCCCAGGCCCACGTCAGGCAGCGGCGGGCCATCACCGCGAGCGAGTGCAGGCGGTACGCCGCGGTGCCGCGGACGTCGTCGA